>WNFC01000169.1_pt1 | contig 61598 bp, 56 predicted proteins | sample 5400541 | NCBI WGS metagenome assembly WNFC01 (sample SAMN13153342, study PRJNA577476) | soil metagenome | isolation source: 120 cm saprolite under Douglas fir tree site 2 hole 2 replicate 1 | place: USA:California | collected 2015-04-18
CCGGGTGCGTTCCGAGGCGCTCGGGCGCGATGAACGGACCTTCGAGATGCGCGCCGATGATGCGCGGAGCGGCGCCGTTTTGCGGAACTTCGTGCAACGCCGCCGTCAGCTCGTCCTCCGGTGAGGTGATGAACGTCGGCTGATACGCAGTCACGCCGCACTCGAGCAAGGCCTTGCCCGCCTTGCGGTACCCCTCGGAGTTGGCCGAGAAGAAATCGACGCCCGCGAAGCCATTGACCTGGAGATCGACGAAGCCCGGGGCGGCGATCCCGCTTCCGTTCGCCGAGGCCAGCCCCACGCCGACGACCCGCCCGTCCACGACCTCGACATCGCCGGGAACGAGCCTGCCCTCGACGAGCGCTGCCCCGACACCGAGGCGCATGACTACCTCGCGACCTCGGCGGCGACCGGAACGTCGACCAGCGGGATCGCGACGCCTGTCTCGAGGTCGAAGAAGTGCAGGAGTCGTGGATCGATCGCCACCTCGACCGCTTCGCCCGGCGCGAGCAGGAGGTGCCGGTCGAAGCGGCCGAGGAGAGTCACCGCGCGCTCGTGGTCCTCCACACCCAGGGAGGGGCCTGGGGGCTGGGCGGCGGTGTCGATGAGATCGGAGCGCTCGAGCGGCGTCGCCGCGATCTCGATGTGCACGAGCTGTTCCGAGCCGAGAGACTCGACAAGCAGGATGCGGCCGCGCAGGCGGGCGCCGTCCCAACCCGAGGCCTCGCGCACGTCTTCGGGCCGAATGCCGACCGCAACACGGCGGCCCGCGTAGTTCTGAAGCGACGGCCGTTCTGCGGCGAGGTCGGCCGGGAGCTCCAGCTCCGTCTGGCCGATGCGACAGACGAGCCTGCCGTTGTCGCGCTCGACGGCCGCCTCGAAGAGATTCATGGGTGGAGAGCCGACGAAGCTCGCGACGAACAGATTCGCGGGAGCGTCGTAGAGGCGCTGCGGGGTGTCGACCTGCTGCAGCTCGCCATCGCGCATCACCGCGACCCGATGACCCATCGTCATCGCCTCGACCTGGTCGTGAGTGACGTAGACGGTCGTCACCTTGAGCGCCTGCTGGATGCGCGCAATCTCGGCCCGCATCTGCACGCGCAGCTTGGCGTCGAGATTCGAGAGCGGCTCGTCCATCAGAAAAGCCTTCGGCTCGCGCACGATCGCGCGCCCCATCGCGACGCGTTGGCGCTGGCCGCCCGAAAGTTGCGCGGGGCGGCGCTGCAGCATCTCTCCGAGCCCGAGGATGCGTGCGATCTCCTCGACGCGTTGCTTCTGCTCGGCCTTCGGCACCTTGCGCATTCGCAATCCGAAGGCGAGGTTCTCGTAGACGCTCTTGTGCGGGTAGAGCGCGTAGTTCTGGAAGACCATCGCGATGTCACGGTCGCGCGGCGCGAGATCGTTCACGACCTTGCCGCCGATGTGGATCTCGCCCGAGCTGATCTCCTCGAGCCCGGCGATCATGCGCAGCGCCGTCGTCTTTCCGCACCCCGACGGCCCGACGAGCACCATGAACTCGCCCTCGGCGACGTCGAGATTCAGGTCCCGCACCGCAGCGACGTCGTTGCCGTAGTAGACCTTCGAGAGGTGGACGAGCTCGATCTGGGCCATTAGTGCCCCTCCCGGTAACCCTGCCGAGTCTCTGGGTCGCGAGCACCAAGCCAGAGGCCGCACTCAACCGCAGCAAGGCTGGTCTGCCTTGCTAAGGGCGAGGGTGGGCTCTGGCGCCGCGTGATCGCGGGCCAGAGGCCGGCGTGGGTTGCTGGGAGGGGCACTAACCTCGGACCGCCCCCGCCGTCAACCCGAATGCAATCCGCCGCTGCACGAGCAGGAAGAAGATCACGACCGGGAGGGCGCACAGTGTCGCGCCGGCCATCAAAGGCCCCCAGTCCGTTCCGCGCAGCGTCGTGAACGAGGCCAGCCACACCATCAGCGTCTGCTTCTCCGGAGTGTGCAGGAAGACGTACGCGATGATGAACTCGTTCCACGCCTGGATGAAGGCGAAGATCGAGGTCGCGACCAGACCGGGCCCGACGAGAGGCAGGAGAACGCGCACGAAGGCGCCGAACCGGGTGGCTCCGTCCACCATCGCCGCCTCCTCGAGCTCCTTCGGGATGCCGAGCAGGAAGCCCCGCATGGTCCAGACGGTGAACGGCAGCACGAAGGTGAGGTACATCGCGATCACGCCCGTGAGCTTGTCGATCTGACCCAGCCGAGACATGAGGATGTAGAGCGGGATGATCAGCGCCGCGAGCGGCACCATCTGGACGCCGAGAATCAAGACGATGAACGCCTTGCGTCCGTAGAAGTGGAACTTCGCGAGCGCGAGGGACGCAAGAAACGCCAGGACGACCGAGAGCGCGACCACGGCACTCACCACGATGAGGCTGTTCTTCACCGCGTTCCAGAAGAACGGCTGGTGAACGGCGTCGCGGAAGTTCGAGAGCGTCGGGTGGGTCGGGATCCAGTGCGGCGTGTAGCTGAGGATCTGCTGTCCCGGCTTGAACGCCGTCGCGACCATCCAGTACACGGGAAAGACCATCACCGCTAGCACGAGCACGCCGAGCAGGTTCCAGCCGAGCTGCCGGGTCCACCGTCGTCGTCCCCGCGCTCGCGGCGTCACGGCCGCGACCGGCGTGGGCGCGATCTGCGTCACCGAGCTCACTGGACCTCCCCCGTCCGCAGCATCTGGCGCAGATAGACGAGCGTGGCGCCGAACATGAACAGCACCATTACGACTGCGATCGCAGCGCCGAGACCGTACTCGCTGATCTGGAACGACTGATGGAACGCGTAGATCGCCATCGTGTAGTAGTCGCTCGTCGGCCGGAAGTCGAGCATCACCCAGATCTGCTGGAAGACCTGGAAGTCCCAGATGATCGACAGGCTCGTGAGAATGACGAAGATCGGCATCAGCAGAGGGAGCGTCACTTCACGGAACACGGCCCACGGCTTCGCGCCGTCGATGGCCGCCGCCTCGAGCAGCTCCTGCGGCACCTGGGCAAGACCGGCATACACCGTGATCGTGATGAACGGAATCGCGCCCCAGACGATGAGCGCGGTGATCACACCGAAGCCGGTCCAGGGATTTGCGAACCAGTCGTGCCTGACGAAGTTGCCGATGTGGAGCTTCGTCAGCGTCCAGTTCGCGACCCCGAACTCGTAGTCCACCATCCAGCGCCAGATATCGACCGCCACGATCACCGGCACCGACCAGACGAGGACGAGGCCGGTCGTGATCGCGATCCGGAGCCAGCGCGAGACCTGGAGGAGCAGCAGCGCCATGGCCGTGCCGAGCACCATCGTCAGCGCGACGGTGACGGCGGTGAACACGACCGTCCGCGCGAGCACGTGCCAGAACGTGCTGTCGTGAAGGATGTGCGTGTAGTTCGCGAGCCCGATCCAGCGGCCCTTGTGGCGGATCAGCTCGAAGAGGCCGTACTTCTCGAACGACATCTTGACAAGCAGGTAGAGCGGGTAGCCCAGGATGACGCCGATGGCCGTAGCCGCCGGAGCCAGCAGGGCGTAGGGAGCGAGTGCGCGTCCGAGTCGCTGCCGTGTGAGGCGGGGCCGCCGCCGAGAGGCGAGTGGAAACTCGCTCTCGGCGACGGACGCCACAGCTGCTCCTTCGGGCGCGAGGCGACTCACGCGCCGGTGTTCAGGATCCTCGTGATCTGACTACTGGCACTGTTTGCCGCTGCCTTCACCGATGCGCGACCGGTGAAGATCTTGACGAGCATGTCCTGCAGCACGTTCGCGTTCTCCACGTTCGCCCAGTTGGGGCTCGTGGGGACGAACCAGCTGTACTTCGCCGCCCGTGCGAACGGCGCCAGCTTGGGGCTCGAGGCGTTGAAGGCGAGGAGCTTCGTCGTGTTGGCGATATTGCCCGCCTTCGCGATCTCGCTCTCCGCCGCGGTGCTCGTGAACGCCTTGATCCAGTCCACGGCGAGGCTCTGGTTCTTCGTGGTCACCGGAACCGCGAGGTCGGAGCCACCGAGGAACGTCGGCATGAACTTGCCGGGAGTGTGGCTCGGCATCGGATAGGCGCCGACCACGGGATCGAGGGCCGGGTTGCCGACCTTCGGGTCGAGTGCGTACGGCCACTCCCACCCGTTGCCGATGAACGAGCCGACCTTGCCCTTCGCAAACACGAGTGCCTGCTGTGGGTTCGCCTCGTCTGTCGTCTTGCTCGCCCTGGTCAGAGTCTTCGCGATCAGCTTGACCTGGTTCAGAGCTTCGATTGCCTGGGGCGAGTTGAGCGTGCCCTTCCACTTGCCGCCCTGGCGCACCGCGATCTGCCCGCCGTAGTCGTAGACGAAGGACATCGCGGCATACCAGTACTTGCCGGGGAAGTAGACGGCCGAGTAGCCGCCGTCCTTGCCGTACGTCTTCATCAGCTTCTTCCCGTCAGCGATGAACTGCGCCAGGCTCTTGGGCGTCGACTTGACACCCGCCTTGCTGTATTGGTCCTTGCGATAGATCACCGCACGCGCGCCGGCGTAATACGGTACGCCGTAGAGCTTCCCGTTGTACTGGCAGGAGCCCTTCAGGCCCTGGAGCCACGTCTTGTTGTTCGGGAACGCCGACTGCGTCAGCGTCTTGAAGGCGCCGGCGGCCATGTACTTCGTCATCTCCGTGTTGCCGAGCTCGATCACGTCGGGGGCGTCGCCGCCCACGAGACCCGCGTCGAACTTCTGGAGATGGTTGCCCCATGACTGGTACTGGACGTCGACCTCGACGCCAGGATGCTGCGCTTTGAAGGTGCTGTTGGCGAGGGCAACTGCCGCAGGCCAACCGTTCTGTGCATCGTTCTGCAGCCAGACCACGATCTTGTCGGCCTGGGTCCTCGAAGTTCCGCCGCTTGCGGTCGTCGCCGCAACGGCGAGCATGGCAGCGAGGACCGCCGCCACGAGGAATCGAGCTTTCATGTCGCCTCCCGGAGCAGGGAGAGCCATCCTGGCTTCCCCAATTGGTTTAGACCACCAACCACGGCCGAGAGATTGGCACAGACCAATCTTGGTGTCAAGGGGGTGAATTCTCCGCTGATTGCAGATGAGTGGTCTTGACCACGCCACGACACCTGTGCTTCCATAGGAGCGCCGTGAGCAAACAGGTCTTGACCAGGCAACGAGTCCTCGAGCTGATCGACCAGCTCCAGGTCGGTGAGGCGATCCCATCGGAGCGGCGGCTCAGCGGGGAGCTCGGGATCTCGCGGTTGACGCTGCGAGCGGCGCTCGACGACCTCGTCCGCGACGGCTACCTCGAGCGCCGACACGGCAGCGGGACCTTCGTCAGCGAGCCGAAGATCGCCCAGCAGCTGACCCTGACGTCCTTCAGCGAGGACATGCGCCGTCGCGGCATGACGGCCGGGAGCACGACGATCGAGCTGCGCGAGACCCACGCCGGAGCTGCGGTCGGCCGTGCGTTGAACGTCTCACCGGACTCGCGCGTCGTCCTCATCCGACGCCTGCGTCTCGCGGATGGTGAGCCGATGGCGCTCGAGACGCTGCACGTGCCCGCCGACAGGGTCCCGGGCTTGTCCCGCGAGGTGCTCGAGAATGCATCCTTCTACGAGCTGCTCGAAAAGGAGTACGGGATCGTGATCGCAAGCGGGATGCAGTCGATCGAGCCGACCGTGACGAGCGAGGAGGAGTCCGAGCTGTTGGGTGTGCCCTTGCACTCGCCGGCCTTTCTCTTCGAGCGGACCTCCCGCACGGCGTCCGGAGAGACGGTCGAGTTCGTGCGTTCGCTCTACCGAGGTGACCGCTACCGGCTGGTCGCCGAGCTCTCGCAGCGGCGCGACCGCCCGGTTGCGGCGGCGCCGCTCCTGACGACCGCCGTCGCGGAACCGACTCCATGAGGCGCGCGGGCGTCTCGTACTTCGGCGTCCGCATCCCCCGTCACGCCCGCCGCGATCTCGAGGACATTGCTGCGCGCGGCTACACCGCGGTGCTGCACACGTTCTCGGAGAACGACCTCGCCTACTACCGCGGCACGATGACCGAGATCGTCGCCGCGTCGCACGAGCTCGGCCTCGAGGTGCAGATGTCTCCGTGGGGCGTCGGGAGAACCTTCGGAGGCGAGGCGGAGAGCCGCTGGGTGACCTTCCATCCGGAGGCGTGCCAGGTGCTGGACGACGGCCGCCGCGTGTCAACCGGGTGCCTCAACAATCCCGCTTATCGCGCCTTCTGCAAGGAGTGGGCGGACGCGGCACTCGTGGCCGGAACGGACTACGTCTTCTGGGACGAGCCGCACTGGACCGTCCCCGAGCATGTCGGAGTCGACGACCCCGAACGGTGGGCCTGCGTGTGCCAAATCTGTGCCGAGCTGTCGGGACTGGACCTGACACAGGGTCTGACCCCGGAAGTGCAACAGTTTCGTGAAAGATCCATCGTCGATTTCCTCGGCGAGGTCACGGCGCACGTCGCCTTGTCGGGCGGCAAGAACACCATCTGCCTGCTGCCGCTGACGGACGGCCCGCACGGCGTCAGCGACTGGGACTCGGTCGCCTCCCTGCCGGATCTCTTGGTGCTCGCGACCGATCCGTATTGGAAGAACTTCGACGAGCCGGCGGACTCGTTCGTCGGACGCTTCGCCCGACTGCTCGCGGACACCTCGGCCCGGCACGACGTGGCAGCGCAGATGTGGCTGCCGAGCTTCGGGCTGACACGCGATGACATTCCCGATCTGGAGGCGGCGATCGCTGCGACGCACGCCGCCGGAGTCGACGACGTGTGGACCTGGGGCTACGAAGCGTGCGGGCACATGACGCACCTCGCGACACCGGACTCCCGCCTCGTCTGGGAAGCGGTCACCAGAGCGCTGACCGGACGAGAAGACGCCGCAACCGAGAGACAGCGCGTCGACCTCCGCGACCTCGACCTGCGCCCGACGGCGGAGCTCGTCCAGCTCATCAACGACGAGGACCGGACGGTCGCCCCCGCCGTCCGCGACTGCACAGCGTCGATAGCAGACGCGATCGACGCAATTGTCGAGCGGCTCGAAGCCGGCGGGAGGCTCGTCTACGTCGGTGCGGGATCGTCGGGACGGGCGGCGGCGGCGGATGCCGCGGAGTGCGGGCCGACGTTCTCGACCGACCAGATCGTCGCGGTGACGACGGAGGACGAAGCGGCCGAAGACGACGCAGCAGCCGGTGCGCGCGACCTCTCCGCGCATGCAATTGATGAGAAAGATGTCGTACTCGGTGTCAGTGCGAGCGGCGGCACGCCCTACACCCTTGCGGCGCTCGACGCCGCCGACCGAGCGGGCGCGCTGACGATCGGGCTCGCGTGCGTCCGCGACTCCGAGCTCGCGCAGCGCGCGAGCCGCGCGATCGAGGTCGAGGTCGGCCCGGAAGTCATCGTCGGCTCGACCCGCATGAAGGCCGGGACAGCGCAGAAGTTCGTCCTGAACACGATCTCGACGATCGCGATGGTCAGGCTCGGCAAGACGTTCGGAAACCTGATGGTCGATGTTCAGGCCTCGAACGACAAACTGCGAGCGCGTGCGCGGCGGGCCGTCGCGATTGCAACCGCCGCCGACGACGACAAAGTTGCGGACGCGATCGCGGCGGCCGGCGGCGATACGAAGGTTGCCATCGTCGCTCTACTCGCAGGAGTCGATGCGCAGACCGCACGGTCGCGACTGACTGCCGCAGGTGGCGTGATCCGCGAGGCGGTTGCCGATGTCGTGGGTTGAAGCCGAGCTGCGGGAACAGCCCGTCGCGCTCGAGCGCTTCCTCGCGGCCGAGTCGGCGCATGCGCAAGGAATCGTCGCAGCACTCCTGCGCGAGGACGTCCGCTATCTGCTGATCGTCTCTCGCGGGAGCTCGAGCAACGTCGCTCGATATATGCAGTACCTCTTCGGCACCGTCAACCGGCTGCCGGTGGCATTCGCGACTCCTTCTTTGTACACGGTCTACGATGCGCCGCCGGAGCTCGGGCCGGCCGCGGTGATCGGAATCTCTCAATCCGGCGCATCGCCGGATGTCGTCGCGGTCCTGGCCGATGCGCATAGGCAGAACCGCCCCACGCTCGCGATCACCAACGACCCGAAGTCGCCGCTGGCGCTTGCCGCCGACTCCGTCCTCCAGCTGCACGCGGGCGAGGAGCGGGCGGTGGCAGCGACGAAGACGTACCTCAACTCGATCGCCGCGGTCGCATTGCTGTCGACGGCGGCTGACCCCCGACGTCTCGACGACCTGCTCGCAATGCCCGAGAAGGTCGGCGAGCAGATCGAACAGTCGCTCGCTGCCGCCGGCGCACTTGACCGCTATCGCGAGGTGGAGGGTGGAAGCGTCGTCGCGCGCGGAGTCAACTACGGCGCCGCGTTCGAGATCGCCCTCAAGATCCGGGAGCTCTCGGGCGCACAGTTCGAGGCGTTCTCTTCGGCGGACTTGCTCCACGGCCCGATCGCTGCGCTGAAGTCCGGCCGGCCCGCAATCGTGATCGCTCCCACCGGCCGCACACTCGCGAGCATGAACGTCGCGCTGGAGAAGGTGCGCGAGCGAGGCGCGGAGGTCATTGCAATCAGCGACGACGCGAAGTTCCTCGCCGAGTCCGAGACGGCGCTCCCACTGGTCCAGGGCGTGCCCGAGTGGCTCTCTCCGCTGCTGACGGTCGTACCGGGACAGGTTGCGGCGGTGCGTCTCGCGACTCTGCGGGACGCGGATGTCGACAGGCCGGTCGGGCTGACGAAGATCACGCTCACCCACTGAAACGCAACGGAGCTCGTTCTCACGAGCTCCGTCGAGCGAATTCGTCTGTCCGGGCTATCGCTAGGAGGACTTCATCGGATCGAGATACACGTCGTCGATCCCCGCAGCGCCGCCCACCGCCGTGAAGCGGAACGACACCGAGGCGGTCAGGAGCGGCAGGACGCCGCCCAGCATTCCCATCTGGGGCGAAGGCTTCCAGGAGCCACCTGCCGCGATCGTGCCACCGTCGAAGATCCCGAGCACACTCGACAGCAGGCCTCGATAGACGATCTGAACCTTGATGCTCGAGCCGGAGTCGCCCCGGGCCAGGAAGCGCATCTTGCTCGAGAGCAGCGAGATGCACATCGGCGGACTCGTCGCCGACGCGCCTGCGGGCAGCGACAGCGAAGTCCGGTCCCAGCTGCTGTGAACGTAATACGACTCGTTGCCGGAGACGGCACGGGCGCCGCCGCTCAGAGTCCAGCCGCTCCCGCCCGATTCGAAGCCTCCGTCCGGTACGAACGCGTAGTGGGCGTAGTCCTGCCAGCCCGCGAAGGGGGTCGATGTCGACGAGGGACAGGCAAGGCCGAGGCCGGCGGAAGCCGGCACGGCGCCCATCGCCATTGCAATCGTGCCGCCGACGAGACCGAGGACAACAACCGCCCTCACGCGTCGGAAAAAAGGATTCCGTGCCACAGAATTCACTCCTCGGATAGCCGCAGTTGCCTTCCCCAGTTGCCCTTGCTCAGTTTCTCCACGGCCTGGGAGGCGGCTTCCCCCCTTGGGGTGATTTAGCACCTAGGTCAAGGAATCTCGGTAGGTGGCCGATATCGCGGAAATGGCGACATCGGTCGCGACTGGATCCCCCTTGCCCGAAAGCGGCTCTCTGCGGGTCGGCGGCGACGTCGACGCCGATGCGCTGATCGAGCAGTCGCGCCAGCTGGCCGCCACGCCTCTGGGCGATCGCGACCGTCTTGCCTCGCTGCTGCTCGGCGCCTCCTTCCTGGGTGTTGCCGTGGCGCTCGCGGTTCTTGCCCACTCATCGCGGCAGATCGGGTTCTTGACGGTCCTCGTCTTCGTGGCTTCGTACGCGCTCGCTTCGCGGATCGACTTCGAGATCGGAACCGGTTCCGCGGTGCCCACCCAGCTCGTGCTCGTACCGATGCTCGCGCTGCTCCCGGTTCAGTACGTGCCGCTGTCCGTCATGGCCGGTCTCCTCCTCGGCGGTCTGCCCGAATACGTGCGCGGGCGTGTCCCGGTCGACCGCAGCGTTCTCCGACTGGTGAATTCCTGGCATGCGGTCGGACCCGCGCTCGTCCTCATCGCGGCCGGGCAGCCGGCGCCGACGCCGAAGAACCTGCCGATCTACGGGCTGGCTCTGCTCGCCCAGTTCGCGTTCGACTTCGGGAGCACAGCCCTGCGCGACCGGCTCGGTCTGGGTGTCTCGCCCTGGAGCCTCCTGCGCTTCATGGTGTGGATCTGGGCTGTCGACTCGGCCCTGACGCCAATCTCCATTCTCGCCGCGCTCGGCTGTGGGGCTCACCCATCGCTGGTCGTCGTGTCTCTGCCCTTGATCGGGCTGCTCGCCTACTTCGCGCGCGAGCGTGAGGTTCGCATCGACCATGCGCTGGAGCTGGGCCATGCGTACCGCGGAACGGCGATGCTGCTCGGAGACGTCGTCGAAGCGGACGACGCCTACACCGGCAGTCACAGCCGCGACGTCGTAACCCTCGTGCTCGACGTCGCCGACCGGCTGGGGCTCGACGCGAGTGCACGGAGAGATGCGGAGTTCGCCGCGCTCCTACACGACATCGGCAAGATCAAGGTTCCCGGCGAGATCATCAACAAGCCCGGCAAGCTCACGGACGAGGAGTGGACGATCATGAAGACGCACACCGTCGAGGGCGAGCGACTTCTTTCGCAGGTCGGCGGGCTCCTTGGGAACGTGGGCAGGATCGTCCGTTCCTGCCACGAGGACTGGGACGGGACCGGTTACCCCGATGGGCTCGCCGCCGACGACATCCCGCTCGTCGCCCGCATCGTCAGGGCCTGCGATGCGTTCAGCGCCATGACCACGGATCGGTCCTACCGCAAAGCACGGCCCACAGACGAGGCGCTTGCCGAGTTGCGGCGCTGCTCCGGGACCGACTTCGACCCCGTCGTCGTCGAAGCGCTCGCGGCCGCGGTCTCGACCGAGCGCTGAGCTCAGGTATCGAGAAGGTGCCGCTCGAGCCAGTTGGCCGTGAGACCGTAGGCCTTGAGTTCGTTTGCACGCTTCGTGAAGCCGTGACCCTCGTCGGCGAACACGACGTACTCCACCTCGCGGCCTAGCGACTTCAGCTTGTCCACCAACTGATCCGACTCCCCCTTGACAACTCGCGGATCCGTCGCGCCCTGGATTACGAGTAGCGGCGTCCGCACGTTCTCGACGTACGTGATCGGCGAACGCTCCATCAGGAACTCCGCCTCCGTCTCCGGATCGCCGACGAAGCGGGCGATGAACCGCTTCCACGTCGGCGGCACCGCTTTGGCGAACGTGACGAGATTCGAGGGGCCGAAGATGTCCACGGCGGCCGCCCAGTACTGAGGCAGTCGCGTGACGCAGGTCAGCACTGCGAAGCCGCCGTACGAGCCCCCGTACACACCGATTCGCTCGGGCTCGACCCAGTCCTGGTCGCGCAGCCACTTGACTGCATGCTCCCAGTCCTGCATGTCGCCGCCGCCCCAGTCGCGCTGGACGAGCCGCTGGTACGACTTGCCGTAACCCGTCGACCCGCGGATGTTCGTCGCGAGCACAGCGATGCCGCGCGAGAGCAGGTACTGGTAGAGCGGCTGGTAGACCGGCCGCTCCTGCGCTTCCGGGCCGCCGTGGATCGACAGGACGACTGGCACCTTGCCCTCGACGTTCGGCCGGTACAGCCACGCGGGGATGTCCCGGCCGTCGAAGCTCGGGTAGGTCACCAGCTCCACCTCGACGAGATCGTCCTCCAGCAGGCCGCCCAGCCGGCTGTCGGTCACAGGCCGGGCCTTCCCCGTCCCGGTCTCGACGACCCACACCTCCGGCGGCCGGCGCGGGTTCGCGGCGATCAGCGCTGCATGCCTCCCGTCCGGCGAGATAGCGAGCGGCGGCTCGGCCCCGGTCAGATGAGGACGGGCGCCCGCGGGAAGCTCGGGCGCGGGAAGATCCTGTCCCGTCTCGAGGTCTCGGAGCCGCAGTCGGTCGTAGCCCTGGTCGTTGACGAGCCAGGCCAGCACGCGGCCGTCGGCGGACATCGCGACGTCGTCGACGTCTTGCGTCGGCTCGTCGACCCAGGCGTAGCTGTCCGAGGCGAGATCATAGAACGCGAGCCCACGGAACTCGCTATCGGCGTCCGTGACCAGATAGAAGCCTGAGCCGTCCGACGCCCATGGGCCCGGGAAGAAGATCGCGTCGTCCTCGTGCGGCGTGAGCTCGCGCGTTTCTCCAGACTCGAGATCGACGAGGTACGTCGACACGTCGCTGTTGTTCCGGAAGTCGATCGCCAATAGCTTCGACCCGTCCGGCGAGAAGCGCCCTGGAAAAGAGAATTTGCCCTCGCCGAAGACGGGCCGCGTCTCTCCCGTTTCGGCGTCGCGAACCCAGACCTCCATGTCGGTCGGCTGGCGCGCATTCGCGGCGTACGCGAACTTCGTCCCATCGAGAGACCACGAGCCGTTGCCAACGTAGTGCTGGACCTGCGGCTCGTCGGTGAGCTTCTCCGGCCAACCACGCTCGGAGTCGAGGAGGTAGAGCTGATGGAACTCGTCGCCGTCGTGGTCGGCACAGAGCACCATCCAGCCGTCTGTCGGCGACACGCCGACGCCGCGCACGGTCTCGTCCGTGAACGCGGTCAGCTGGTCCGGCCAGCCGCCTTCGACGGGGACGCGCCAGAGATTGAACTGCCCGGAGATATTGGCGGCAAAGAGGAGGTGCGTACCGTCGGCGGTGAAATCGAGTGCCGAGGAAAAACGGCGGACCGCAAAAAACTGCTCCATGAGCGGCAGGTTCCGCGTCTTCGTGACGGCCACGGCGCGGAGATTACAGTTCTCGCGTATGGAGAGGTCTCTGCCCTGGGCGTGGTACACCGATCCTGAAGTGCTGCGCCGCGAGGGTGAGCAGATCTTCGCGCGCGCCTGGCAGTACGTCGGCCACACAGGGGAGATCGCGGAGACCGGCTTCTTTGCGTCCACCGCGGGCCAGATCCCTGTCGTGGTGACGCGCACGCGTGACGCCGAGCTCCGGGCCTTCCTCAACGTCTGCCGGCACCGCGGGCACGTCGTCGCGAGCGGATCCGGGACGCGCGAGACCCTGCAGTGCCCTTACCACGCGTGGACCTATGCACTCGACGGCAGGCTGCACAACGCACCCCGCTCGGACCGTGAGCCGGGATTCGACACCGACGAGGTCGGGCTCAGGCAGATCCGGGTCGACACGTTCGGACCGCTCGTCTTCGTGAATCCCGATCCCGACGCGGCCCGACTGGCCGACGCGCTCGGCGACATGCCGGCGCAACTCGCCGAGATCCTCGACGTCGATTCACTCGAGTTCCGTTTTCGCTCCGAGTTCGAGCTCGACGCGAACTGGAAGATCTCGTGCGAGAACTTCCTCGAGTGCTACCACTGCGCCGTCGCGCACCCGGGGTTCAGCGCGGCGGTCGACGTGTCGCCGGACGCGTACCGCCTCGAGGCGAACGGGCTCGTGTCGAGCCAGTTCGGGCCGTTGCGGCAGAACGGCGGCTCGTTTCTCGCCGACGGCGAAGTCCCGCGCAGCCAGTTCCACTTCCTCTGGCCGAACTTCGGCGTCAACGTCTTTCCCGGGCACCCGAACCTGTCCTGCGGCCCGATGCTCCCGATCGGCCCGGAGCGGACGGCGCGCTTCCTCGACTACTTCTTCGCACCGGACGTCGACCAGGAGTGGATCGACGAGCTGGTGGCCTTCGACAGCCAGGTCGGCAAGGAGGACCTGAGCCTGGTGGAGGGCGTGCAGCGGGGTGTCCGTTCCGGAATCCTGCGCGAGGGACTCCTCCTGTCGGAGAGCGAGCAGCTAGTTGCCCACTTCCAGCGACTTTGCGCGGAGGCGCTCGCGGGTTAGCATCAGCGGCGAATGGCGACCGTCACCTTCGATCACGTCACCAAGGCGTACGCCGACGGCACGATCGCGGTCAACGAGCTCGACCTCCTGATCAAGGACGGGGAGTTCCTCGTCCTCGTCGGCCCTTCGGGTTGCGGCAAGACAACGGCACTCAGGTGCCTCGCCGGGCTCGAGGAGATCACTGCCGGCCAGATCAAGATCGACGCCCGGGTCGTCAACCGCGTGCCGCCGAAGGACCGGAACATCGCAATGGTGTTCCAGTCGTACGCGCTGTATCCGCACATGACGGTCTTCGACAACCTCGCGTTCGGCCTCAAACTGCTGAAGACGCCGAAGCAGGAGATCAAGCGGCGCGTCGAGGAGGCCGCAAAGATTCTGAATCTCGAGACCCTGCTCGACCGCAAGCCGAGAGCGCTCTCGGGCGGGCAGCGACAGCGTGTCGCCCTCGGCCGTGCGATCGTGCGCGAGCCGGCCGCGTTCTTGATGGACGAGCCGCTCTCGAACCTCGACGCCAAGCTGCGCGTGCAGACCCGCGCGGAGATCCTTCGCTTGCAGCGGCGGCTCGAGACGACGACGGTCTACGTGACGCACGACCAGGTCGAGGCGATGACGATGGGCGACCGCATCGCCGTGATGAACCTCGGCGTCCTACAGCAGATCGGCACCCCACCGGAGCTCTATGACAATCCGGTCAATGTCTTCGTCGCCGCCTTCATCGGCTCGCCCGCGATGAACTTCGCCACCGCCAAGGCGGACGAGGGGAAGCTCGTGCTCGGCGGCACGACGCTCCATCTCTCGGGCGAGGCGGCCAAGGCGGCGGCCCAGAACCGCGGCCGGGACCTGCTGATCGGTTTCCGGCCGGAGGACCTGGTACTGAACGGCAGCGGCCGTCCCGATGACGTCCACATTCCGGCGCAGATCGACGTCGTCGAGTATCTGGGCCACGAGGAGTTGATCCACGCCCAGTCCGAGGGCCACGAGATCGTGGCGCTCGTCCCGTCCGAACAGAAAGTGCAAGCGGGCCAAGAGGTGAGGTTCGCGATCCAGTCCGACAAGCTGCACGTCTTCGATCCCGAGACGGAACTGAACCTGACGGCGCGGGGCTAAAACGGGCCTTTTGTTGTTGGAGATAGCATCGGGAGGAACACTGGGGTCTACAAGAGGAGGAGGATTCGAGTGAAGCGACGGAAATCGCTCATTGCGTCGGCCGTCGCACTTGCCGTTCTCGCCGCCGGATTGACGGCCACGGCGATCAGTGCAAAGCCGACCAAGCACAGCGCCAATTCGATCGAGGTTCTCTCGCTCTGGGGCGGAAGCGAGAAAGACGCATTCCTGAAGGTCACGGCTGCATTCACGGCGTCGACGGGTATCAAGGTCGACTACACGTCGGCGCGCGACTTCATTCCCGAGGTCCGAACTCGGCTCGCCGCGGGGAACCCGCCCGATGTGGGCATCCTGCCGCGACCCGGCTACATCGGAACTCTCGCAAAAGAGGGGGCGTTGAAGCCACTCTCGAGCCTGGGCTTGAGCAACTCCTACATGGCTGGCAACTACTCGGCCGGCTGGCTGAGGCTCGGTAGCTCGGGCGGCAAGCTCTACGGAGTCCCCGCCAAGGCGAACTCGAAGAGCGTCATCTGGTACAAGCCCGACTCGTTCAAGAAGTACAACTTCAAGATTCCGAAGACGTGGAATCAGCTGCTCGCGATCACCAAGGCGTACAAGGCGAAAGGTCTCGTGCCATGGTCCGTCGGCGCGGGCCCGAGCCAGAGCCAATGGACGCTCACCGACTGGTTCGAGAACATCTACGCCCGGACCGCAGGGCCCGCGAAGTACCAGGCCCTCTTCACCGGGAAGCTGAAGTTCACTGATCCGTCCGTCGCGAACGCGGCAAGGATCATGACGCAGATCATCAACAACAAGTACGTCCTCAACGGTGTCCAGGGCGTACTGGGGCAGAGCTTCGTCGGCGGGATCGGCGACGTCTTCGGCACGAGCGCAAAAGCACAGCTCTACTTCGAGGGCGGTTTCGTCGGCGGTATCGCGTTGCAACAGGTCAACCCCGCTCTGAAGGCGGGGAAGACGATCGGCGACTTCCCATGGCCGACGATCAAGGCGTCCCTCGATCATCCAGTCGTGGGCGCGGCCGACTTCGCCGGCGCGTTCAAGGACACGCCCGAGGTGCGGCAGTTCCTGAAGTACATCTCGACCGGGGCCGCTGGAAAGATCTGGGTCTCGACCGGCGCGGTCACCTCGCCGAACAAGAAGGTGCCTGCGAGCTCCTACCCGAGCCCGCTCGTACGTGCCGAGGTCAAGCAGCTCGCTACGGCGAAGACGTTCCTGTTCGACGGCTCCGACCTGCTTCCGGGCGCGTTCGGCGACACATGGGGTTTCGCGCTCCAGGACGTGATCCAGAAGCCGGGCAATATCAAGAGCATCCTGTCCACCTTCCAGAACAAGATCCAAGGCCAGTTCTAGGGCCCGATTGCGCTGCGGCGTCCGGCAACGGGCGCCGCAGCTTCTGTCTCATCGCTGACGAATGAGCACGCAGCCGCTTCCCACCCCGGTCGCCGCTCCACCGCCGAGCGAGGGGCGACGCGTGGGGCCTCGGTCAGTCTTCGAACGTCTACGGGGGATGCTGTTCGTCCTGCCAGCGCTCGTCGTGCTCAGCCTCTTCCTGATCTACCCGGCCTACTTCACCATTCGACTCGCGTTCTACGAGGGCAGCTTCAACTTCGGCTTCGCCCACTATCTCGGAGTCGCCAACTTCAAGGAACTCCTCACGAATGACAAGGACTTTCTCGACCTGAGCACGTTCCCGCCCGGCGGAGCGCTGATCAACAATCTGCGCTGGGTTATCTTCTACATCAGCCTCTCGCTGATCATTGGGCTCGGACTGGCCGTCGTCGCGGTCCGGGTCCGCTACGAGCGTGCGGTCAAGACGGCGATCTTTATCCCCATGGCGATCGCAGCCACAGCCGTCGGGATCATCTGGCTCTTCGTGTACAGCCCGAACCCGGACACCGGCCTGCTGAACGCGTTGATACGCGGCTTCGACAGCGGCTTCCATCCCATCGCGTGGCTCGGACGCCCGAACCTAGTCAACTACGCGCTGATCTTCGCGTACATCTGGGCATCGGTCGGCTTCGTCATGGTCGTGCTCTCCGCAGCAATCAAAGGCATACCGGCGGAGATCATGGAAGCCGCACGCGTTGACGGCGCCGGTGAATGGAACATCTTCCGGCGCATCATGATCCCAATGCTGAGCCTTCCGATCTCCGTCGTGACGATCTGGCTCTTCATCAACGTGATCAAGGTTTTCGACATCATCTACGTCATGACCGGGGGCGGCCCTGGAACGTCCAGTCGCGTGATTGCCTTCACGATGTACGAGGAGACGTTCCTGAACGGCAGACCCGGATACGGCGCTGCGGTCGCAGTGATCATGCTCGTGCTCATCGCACCCGTGATGGTCCTGAACGTGCGCCGGTTCCGTAGCGAGCGAGTCGTAGCCTGATGACGACCGTCGAACAGGCCGTGCCGCTAACCGCGCAGACGCGAAGCGAGCGCCTCATCCGTTTCATCACCCGAACGCCGATCCACATCGGCCTGATCGCGATCGCCGTGATCTGGCTCGTGCCGACGGTCGGCCTGGCCATCACGTCGTTTCGCAAGCCCAACAACATCGCCTCGAGCGGCTGGTGGCACGGCATCACGCAGTGGGACTGGACGCTGCACAACTACGGCTCGGTCATCCATGCGACTGGCATGGGGCACGCCTGGGTGAACAGCGTGATCATCACGGTCCCGGCGACGATCCTCCCGCTCACACTGGGCGCCCTCGCGGCGTTCGGCTTCGCCTGGGTGTCGTTCCCGTTCCGCGACACGCTCTTCTTGGCCATCGTCGCGCTGATGATCGTGCCGATCCAGACCTCGCTCGTCCCGCTGCTGAAGCTGTTCCGCGAGTGGCACTTGAACACGCCTCACTTCGGTATCAGTGCCTTCGCATTCGTGGGTATCTGGGTCGCGCACACCGCCTTTGGGCTGCCTCTGGCGGTCTTCCTGCTAAGGAACTTCTTCATCACGCTCCCGAAAGACCTGATCGAGGCGGCTCGGATGGACGGCGCGTCGAATCTCGCCATCTTCCGACGCATCGTCGTGCCCCTATCCGTACCCGCGCTCGCGTCGTTCGCAATCTTCCAGTTCCTTTGGGTCTGGAATGACCTGCTGATGGCGCTCGTCTTCCTTGCCGGTCAACCGGACAAGGCACCGATGACCGTCCGCATCCCTTACCTCCTCTCCACGTACGGTCAGGAGTACAACCTTCTGAGCGCCGCTGCCTTCCTGCTGATGATCCTTCCCCTCATCGTGTTCTTCTCGTTGCAGCGCTACTTCGTGCAAGGCCTCCTCGCGGGCTCAGTCAAGACCTGAGCGTCTTCCTCGTCCCGCACACGCACTGGGACCGCGAGTGGTACCGGCCGTTCCAGTCGTTCCGAATCTCGCTGGTCGACGTCGTCGACGAGGTTCTGGCGCGACTCGAGGCGGACGAGCGGCTGCGGTTCACGCTCGACGGCCAGCTGGCGACGGTGGACGACTACCTCGAGATCCGGCCCGAAGCAGAGCAGCGCATTCGCGCGCTCGTGGAGTCCGGGCGCCTCGCGATCGGGCCGTGGCAGACGCTCATGGACGAGTTCCTCGTCGACGGCGAGACGACGCTGCGCAACCTCGAGGCCGGCCTGGCGCGCGCCGAGAGGTTCGGAAGCGCGATGGAAGTCGGGTATCTGCCGGATATGTTCGGCCACGTCGCGCAGATGCCGCAGATCCTCCGTCTCGCCGGCATCGAGACGGCGGTGGTGTGGCGGGGAGTCCCGTCGGCCGTCGATTTCCATCGGTTCGTGTGGGAGGCGCCGGACGGCTCGACGGTCGTGACCGAGTACCTGCCCGCCGGCTACGGCAATGCGGCGTACATCTTCGATGTTCCAGGGCAGGTCGACCTCGGTCCCTTCGAGGAGCGGTTCTCACCCTGGTTTCGCGGCGATCCGGTGCTCGGGATGGTGGGGACCGACCACATGCCGCTCGCGCGTGCCTTCAAGGAGGGCGTGCCCGACGACGCCACCGTCGGCACGCTCGCCGACTATCTCGCCGACGCGTCGCCCGAAGGCTTGTCGCACTGGCGTGGCGAGATGCGCTCCGCGGCGCGCGCGAATCTTCTCCCGGGCGTCGTTTCGGCGCGGATCGACCTCAAGGCGGCCTGTGCGCGCGCCGAACGCTGGCTGGAGCGTTACGCCGAGCCCCTGCAGGCTCTCTACGGAGGCGACTGGCCCGAGCCGTTCCTCGCGCAGGCGTGGACGCGCATGTTCCAGAACTCCGCGCACGACTCGATCTGCGGTTGCTCCGCGGACGAGGTGTCGGCGCAGGTCCTCGTGCGCTACGCGGAGGCCGGGCAAATCGGGCGCGAGTTGGCGAAGCGGGCAGTAGCACACATCGCCGCGGATGTGCCGCGTGGCGCCTTTGCCATCGTGAACCCGTCGCCGCGCGAACGCTGCGATTTCGTCGAGTTGGAGCTCGACGTCCCCGACGACTGGGAGGCGGTCGAGCTGGAGCTTCCCGACGGCTCGCACGTCCCGACGCAGGAGATCCACCGCCAGGAGCCGCAGCTGTGGGAGACGAGGCTGGCCGGCGCCGACGTACCGGTCGTGATCGCGCGTCGTCTCCACGGGCGCGAGCTGCTCGGCCGGGTCCTCAACGGCTTTCGAATCGAGGGCGACCGAGCGACGCTAGAGGTGGGAGATGAGCCCGACCCCGAGTGGCTCGACGTCGAGCAGCTCGTCCGCGAGGTCACATTCGCAACGGCCGAAGGCAAGTGGACGTTGCGAGTCGTCGCACGCCCGAAACGAACTGTTGTCGCCGCGGTGGCGGCCCCGCCGCTCGGGTGGACGAGCGTCCGTCCGGCTCGCGTCCGAGAGACGGTCCCTGAGACAGGTCCCTTGCTGGACGTGTCGCAGTTGACACGGATCGTGCGCGGCGGCGACGCCGGCGACAGCTACAACTACGCGCCGCCTCCCGGCGACGTCCTCGTCGACGCACCGATCGACCAAGGGGTGGAGCTGGTCGAAGAGGGTCCGCTCCGCCGAATCGAGGTCGTGCATCGCACGTACGTCTGGGCTGGGAAACGCGTCGAGACAGAGACGCGCTTCGAACAGCGCGCCGGCGAGCCCTTTGTCCGCATTCGCATCGACTTCGACAACCCATGCGACGACCAACGCGTGCGCGTGCACGTCCCGCTGCGCGAACCGGCCGACCGCTCGTATGCCGAGGGCCAGTTCGCGATCGTCGAGCGCGGGCTCGAGCCGGAAGGCGGCTACGGCGAGGTCGCGATCCCCACCTATCCGGCAGGCGCCTTCGTCGCGGCCGGCGGCGTTGCGGTGCTCCTCGACCATGTCACCGAGTACGAGGTCGCGGGCGACGAGCTCGCGCTCACCGTGCTCCGATCGACGGGACTGATCAGCCGCACGCAGAACCCGTGGCGTGAAGATCCCGCTGGCCCGGCGCTACCGATTCCCGCGGCCCAGCTGCGCGGGGCGCGCACCTTCTCGTTCGCCTATCACCCGAGTGCCGAGGAGATCGTCGAGCAGGCCGAGCGCTACCGGCATCCGTTCCTGGCCGCGCCGGGAACGGCCAAGGCGGGAGACCTCGGCACTCGCTCGGGGCCCGTCCTCGAAGGAGACTCGAACGTGGTGTTGACGGCCTTCCAACCGGGACGCGCGCGGATCGTCAATGAGAGCGCCGATCCGCAGTCGGTCCACTTCGTTGGGCAACGTCTGGACCTCCGCCCGTGGGAGATCAGGACCCTTTCGATCGTGAACTCGTAGCGGCGCAGCACGAATCGGAGTCAGCGCTTGGCGACGAAGAAGTCGCTTTGCCCGATCAGGGGCCCGTACTTGTGGACCGTGCGCTTGCCGAGGCCGGGATAGACGTACCAGCGGTAGTGACCCAGGGCAACTTTGCGGACCTTGCCTTTGTACTTCCAGGTCTTCTGCATCCGGTAGCGCGGCTGCAGCGGCCACACGCTCAAGACCTTGCGCCCGCTCACGGTGAGCGAGGCCACACGTCGTAGAGCCTTGCCGACCCCGTAATAGACCTGGAGGTTGTAGTAGGAGGCTCCCGCGACCGGCCGCCAGGCGAGCAGGGGAAGGCTCGTGACGATCGAACCGCGCGCAGGTGAATAGAGCTTGGCGCCCGGCACGATGCTGACGCTCGCCGAGGCCTTGTTGCCGGCCTCGTCGTAGCCGTTGATCGTGTAGACGTACTTGACCTTGTTCGTGAGGCCCGTGTCCTCGAAGCTCGAGGCGAGGCCCTTGAAGACTGCCGACGGATCAGGGCCGGCCGTGCCGGGCGTTCGGTCGATCTCGATCGCCTTGGTGTCCGGCGACGCCGTCCACGTCAGCGTTGCGGTTCCGTCATCCCAGTCGAACCCGACGTTGCTGATCGTGGGCGGGGTGGCGTCGTACTTGAACGCCGGCGACGTGCCGCCGGCTCGATTGCCCGCCTTGTCCGTGCACGTCCCGTTGACGGTGGTACTGGTCGTGTCCGGGCCGGGATACGTGACGTCGGTGCACGAAGCGATGCCGGAGCCACCGTCGCTGCCGTGGAAGGTCACCCGGACCGGATGGTTGTACCAGCCGTTGCTATCGGGCGGACGATCGAATGTGATGCTGTCGATGGAGGGCGCACTGGCGTCGTAGTTGACCGGCACGGCGGCGCCACCGACGTTGCCCGCGTTGTCCGTGCAGCTCGCGCTCGCCGATCCGCCACCGCCGATTGTCCCGGATGTGCAAGATGCGATCCCAGAGAGATTGTCGCTTCCGCTCGCCTGGAAGTCGACCGGATGGTTGTACCAACCGCCAGAGTCGGGACCGCGGGAAAGCGACACTGACACGGATGGCGGCGTCGCGTCGTACTTGAACGTGAACGAGCCACCACTGGCCGAGTTTCCTGCGTTATCCGTGCAGGTTCCGCTGAAGCTTCCGCTGGCGGTGTCAGGACCGGAGTAATTGATCGAGTTGCAGGACGCTAGACCCGACGTGGCGTCACTGGCGTTGACGCTGATGGAAAGCGGGTGGTTGTACCAGCCGTTTGCATCCGGCCCTCGTGCGCTGATTCCCGAGATCACCGGAGGTGTCGAATCCTTCTTTACGGTCGCGCTTGCACTCGATGTAGTCGAACCCACCGAGTCGGTGAAGACAACCACGCAATTTCGAGTAACGCCGGTCGTGTCCGATGACTGGGTGTAGGGCCCGCACTCAGCCCCCGGTGTAACGCTGTTCCCTGGTAGGGGCGTGATGACGAACTGAACTGTGACGGGAACCTGGTACCAACCCGAGCAATTGCCGGGATTGCAGCTGGGACTGATCCCTCCACCAGCGGCTATCGCTCCCGTCGGTACAAACGCGATAAAGACTGCGAGAAGGAAGGCGAGGCTGCCGACTCTCGCCGTCATTCACTCGAACCTCAGGTCGAAGTAGCGCACCGACAGCGCGTGCAGGCTCAAGCCCCCGACCGCGAGGACCGCAAACGCGAGCCCCGCAAGCCACAGATAGGGGTGTTCGCGGCCGCTGACCTCCGTTAGCGGAGCTCGCGCCGCTGTGAGGACCTCCGACAGAGGCGCCAGCCAGGCGGAGGCCGGCGGCGTCTTCGCCGGCTGCCGAACCGGCTGCTTCCGGTGATGTTGCACGGCCTTCGGCCGCTGGTGCGGCCGCAAAGTCTGCACGGCCGGTCGCGACGCAATCGGCGCCGCCGGGGCGTACGTGCGCGCGGGCGGGGTGTAAGAGCGCCTGGGCGCGGCGACCGTCGGTTTCACGGTGCGTACCGGAGGCGCGTAAGGGTCCGGCGGCGGCGCATCGGACGTCGTTGTCGTGGGAGGAGGCGTTGTGTCGGCAAGCGCAGGCGTAACTCCGAACCAGAGGAAGGCCGCACCGATCCAGCACGCGGTCAACACCTTCGCCATGACGGCGAGGTCGCAACGGCCGAGGCGCGCGCCCGCGAGCTGGCGCGTGCCGCACCGCGGAGCTCGGAGTCGAGCGTGCAGCCTCGGCCGCAGCGTTTGGCGACGCACGTAAGTGCGCCAAGGTCCGTGCGAAGATGTTCGCCTTCCCCAAGGGCCCGTACAGGGTCGCCGCAGCAACGATCTTGTTCCCCGAGGAGCCATACGACCCCTCCTCCCCATTGCGATCGTTACTGGCCTGGAAGGTACTCGACCTGCGCCTGAATTTCAACGCCTCTCTTAGGGCGCCGTCAACTCGGCCGACGGCGTGCGAGGAAGCTTCGGCGAGCCGCGCTCGAGGTTCTACACTGAAAGAGGTGGGTTTCCTGCAAATGCTTCGCGATCGTCTAGCGGCTCGCCGCGAGCTTCATCGCGAGCACCTGCTCGACCGTGAGTTGAAGCGCGAGCAGGCCGAAGCCCGAGAGGGTATCGGGCATCCTCTGCCAGCCCAAAACGAAGACCCGCCTGCAAAGGACTGAGCTCGGATCTCAGTCCGGCACACGCTCGAGCGCCGGCAACGCCGGCGTCCCCGCGATCACCGCGCCAATACCGGGAAGGTAGGTCTCCATCGCCATCCCGTTCGATCGAACCAGTCTCTTGACGGTGTCGCGATCGAGTCCGTCCCCCTGAATGTGGATCGCCGTCTTGTAACGAATCTCGCCGTCTTCGAAGTCGAGCTCGAAGTTGCCCGCTGCGAGTCCGTAGTTTGCACCGGTGAGAAACTGCGAAACCTCGGCGCGGCGCTCCGTCGGCACACGTAGCGGACAGACGGAGTACAGAAGGACCAGGCGCTGCTCGTCGACCGCCTGGGCGTAAAACCTCCAGGTCCCGAGCGGCCCCGACAGATCGCTCACGAGAACCTGCGCCCCTCGCACCTCGGAAAACGGCCAGCCGTTCTCGACGAAGACTCGCTTGAGGTCTCCGAGGAGAGCCTTCTCCCCCGCTGCTTCGGTCACGCCGTCATCCGACGAAGCGGGCGTCACACCGGAGCGTTTCAGCACCAGCTCGTCGCGCAGCGCCTCCATCGTCCCCCACACGCCTGGGGGCAGAAGGCGAGGTCGGCGCCGGGCTCGTGCCCAGAGCCCCGCGCCGCATCGTCTGCATTTGCGGATCGCAGCGCCGCGGCTCGGCCACAGCCTCGGCTCGAAAGCATCAATCGAGCCCTCATTGCCGCAGACGGGACATCGGAGTGAGGTCCAGCCCTCGGATTCATCGGCAGGATCCGGTCCCCACGCGACGTCGGCGGAGACCAACGAGACGTCGACCTCATCGCCCAGCAGGATCCGCCCCTCGCCGGCCAGCCGCCCGATCAGGCCCGCAGTGGTCGCGAGCCGACGGACGTACGCGGTATCCGCGGCCCGTCGCTGCAACAGCCAGAGAAGCAGCACCTGCACCGATGCAGCGTCGTCGCGGGTCCGCTCGGAAGCTGCTGCCCGGCCTTTGGTCTTGACGCTGAAGAAGATTCGTGGTCCCCAACGCGTGTTCAGAAGCCGTGCGAGGACGCGAACGGCAATGTCGGCCTGGAACGAGCGGTCTGCGTGCACAACTCTGATCCAGCGCCCGCGCACCGCCTCGACATCTGTGCTCTCGACCAGCGCCTCGAGGTGCTCGCTCGACGCTTCTTCGAGACTGCTCAAAGCGTGGACGAGGGGAAGTGCCCGCTCCGGGCCGAGCTGCGCCATCGTCCTCGCTGCGTAGTACCCGAAACAGACGAGCTCGGCTTGCTTGCCCACCTCGCCTGCAGCATTCGAATCGAGGATCACGCAGGCCTCGTCAGCGGAGAAGCGGATGTCGAAGGTCGTCTCAATCATCTAAAGCGCTTGTACCACTCTGCCGCTTCAAAGCGGAACGAATGAAGTGGAGCCCGGGACGGCCCGCTGCGGCCAGAGCCGCCCCGGGTCCTTCAGCGCCTTTCGGCGCAGCTTCGATTCAGCGCTTGCCTACTCGGCTCTCGCCGTTCTCTTCTTCTCCTTTCCGAGAGACAGGAGGTACGGGACGTCCACGTTGACCAGCTTTTGCTTGGCCTTCGCGTTCCCGTGTCCGTCCTGCTTCGTCTTCGACGCCTGGACCAGGTTCTGCTCCTGGCCCTTGCCGCCGCAACCGCCACCACAGCTGGTGTCGGGCAGCTTCTGGTCTACGGTCGCGTCCTGATCGGTGTCGCTCTTGTTCGCCGCATCGGCATCGCCGTTGTTTCGTGCCTTCTGATTGGCCGAGCTCGCGCCCGAACCGCTCAGGAAGTCACCGATGACCGCAACCGGTGCGTTTGCGTTGACCGCGTCCTGCTTGGCCTTCGCGTCCGCATCGGCGTCCTGCTTGGTCTCACCGATCTGGATGACGTTCTGCTCCTGACCGTTGCCACCACAGCCCGACCAGCACTTGCTCCCGCCGCCAGACTGCCTGGCGGTTGCATCCTGGTCGGTGTTGCTGCGGTTTGACGCATCGGCGTCAGCCCCGTTGCTGACGTCCTGCGACGCCGAGCTCGAACCCAGGCTCGGATCGCCGACGACCACCAGCAGCGGGACGTTCGCGTTCACGGCATTCTGCTTGGCCTTCGCGTCCGCATCGGCGTCCTGCTTCGTCACGCCGATCTGGACGAGGTTCTGCTCCTGGCCGTTGCCCCCACAACCCGACCAGCACTCGCTCTTGCCGCCGGTCTGGATCGCGGTTGCGTCCTGGTCGGTGCTGCCCTTGTTCGACGCATCGGCGTCGGCGCTGTTGCGCGCCGTCTGATTCGCCGAGCTCGAGCCCGAGCCCCTCACGTCCGTTCCCAGGATCGACTCCGGTGCATTCGCGTTGACCGCGTTCTGCTTGGCCTTCGCGTCCGCGTCGGCGTCCTGCTTGGTCACGCCGACCTGGATGACGTTCTGCTCCTGGCCGTTGCCGCCGCAACCCGACCAGCACATGCTGTCGCCCGCGATTTGCGTCGCGGTTGCGTCCTGATCGGTGCTGCTCTTGTTCGACGCGTCGGCATCTGCCTTGTTGCTGACGTCCTGCTTCGCCGAGCTCGAACCGCTGCTCGGATCTCCACCGATCACCAGCGACGGAGCATTCGTGTTCAGCGCGTCTTGCTTGGCGCTTGCGTCCCCGTCGGCGTCCTGCTTCGTCTTGCCGATCTGGACGACGTTCTGCTCCTGCCCGTTCCCGCCGCAGCCCGAGAAGCAAATGGAGCTGCCGGCGATCTGCTTGGCGGTCGCATCCTGGTCGGTGTTGCTCTTGTTCGAGGCATCGGCGTCCGCCTTGTTGGCGAGGTTCTGTGTTGCCGAGCTCGCACCGCCGTTCACGTCGCCTCCGGCGATGCTGACGGGAACGTTGGCGTTGACGGCGTTCTGCTTGGCCGTGGCATCCGCGTCCGCGGACTGCTTCGTCTGCGAGTCCTGGATCACGTTCTGCTCTTGGCCGTTGCCGCCACAACCGGACGTGCAGCTCGAGCTGCCACCCGTCTGCGTGGCGGTTGCGTCTTGATTGGTGCTGCTGTTGTTGTTTGCGGAGGCGTCGGCGGTGTTCTTGGCCGTTTGGTCGGCCGAGCTCGTACCGCCTGACACGTTCCCGCCCGCGATGCTGACAGGGACGTTGGCGTTGACCGCGTTCTGCTTGGCCGTCGCGTCGGCGTTTGCGTCCTGCTTCGTGAGCGCGGACTGGTCGACGGTCTGCGATTGGCCTGCACCGCCACACCCGGACTTGCAGCTCGAGCTGCCTCCGGTCTGCGTTGCGGTGGCGGACTGATCGGTCGTGCTCTTGTTCGACGCATCAGCGTCGGCCGTGTTCGTGGCCGTCTGATCCGCCGAGCTCGAGCCGCCTGACACGTTCCCGCCCGCGATGCTCACGGGGACATTGGCGTTGACCGCGTTCTGCTGGGCCGCGGCTTCGGCGTCGGCGTCCTGCTTGGTGAGTGCCGACTGATCGATCGCCTGGGCCTGGCCGGCGCCGCCACAGCCGGACGTACAGCTGGAGCTGCCGCCCGTCTGAGTCGCGTTCGCTGTCTGATCGGTCGAGCTCGTATTCGTCGCGTTCCCATCGGCCGAGTTGCCGGCCGTCTGGGTTGCCGAACCGGAGCCCGAGCCGACCGCGACGCCGCTGAGGCCGCTGATGCCGACCGGCAGACTTGCGTTCGAGGCCGTCTGTCCCGCCGTGCCCGCCGCGGGCGCACCCTGAGTCGCCCCGGCCAACTGGCCGAGGAGCTGGTCTGCGCCCGGAGGCGGATCGTTGGCGGCGGTTGCCGTGCCAACCCCCACTGCGAGGGCAATCACTGCGACGCCCAGCGCGATGAGATGGCGTTTCATGGCTTTTGAGTTCTCCTGTGTCGTCGTTACGTCGGATTACCGGGGCGCACCGGAGCGCCGCGGCACGGTCGGCGAGCAACCCGAAAGGGTTCGCCGGAAGCCCGCGCCCTACCCCGGACGTTCGAGACGAGAGACGACAGCCATCAGCCGCCGGAGGGCTGATGGAAGGCGACGACGTACCCACCAAGGGGCCGTCAAAGCAAAGGCGAGCAACAGCATCGCGAAGATTCCGGGCGATCCACTCGTGGGGGACGCGCCTCCGAGCGATGCGGCCGGCACGTTCGGAGCGTGGGGGAACGGCACCCGCTGACTGGGCCCGTCGGAATGCGCTCGGCGTGACGGCGGGGTGGAGCTCGCAGCGCCGGGCTGAAGCGGCGCGGACCACTCCGCAGCGTCAACCCCGAAGGAAGGCACGAGGCTCCAGCCGTCCGGGCCCAGACCGCTCGCGCCTGCCTCGCCCGTCACGATCACGCCTGCAGACTGAGGGGAAGGCGCGTTCTGCTCGATGACCTGTGTCCCCGGTCCGGTTTGCTGCGCGACCTGAACTGCCTGGTTCGAGCTCTCCTGGGTTGCGGCTGCGACCGAACCCGCGGCTTGCTCGAAGATCGCCTGAGCGCTCGCGGTCTGCGTGGTCGGCGCATTCTGCTCGATCGTCTGCGACTGCCCCGCTCCCCCCACCTGGCTCCCCCCACCCGACCCCCCGCTTTGCAGCTGGGTGGCCGACTGGGTCACCTGGTTCGTGTTCACGGCGGAGGCGGTGGGGGACGAGCTGTTCGTCTGCGTCGCCGGCTGTTGATCGCCGAGGGGGATCCAGATCCAGATGGACAGGCCTGGGGCACCAGATCCGGCGGGATCTGGCGCGGCGGCGTCGATCAGGATGGAGGCCGTCACGTTCGTCGGCGAAGTCTTGGTCGAGGTCGCGGTTGCGTTCGCGTCTTGCGTCGTCGGAGCGCTCTGACTCGCGGACTGCGACTGACCACCGGAAGAGCCGTCGGCCAGGGTCTGAGTCTGCATTGCCGACTGGTTCACGGTGTTGTCGTTCGCGGCCTGCGCCGTCGCCTGTGAGCTGTTCGTCTGAGTCACGGGGCCCGTGTCGCCAGGGCTCTTGTTGCGAATGACGATGTTCGCGTTGAGCGGCGCCGTCTGCGTCGACGTCGCGGTTGCACTGCTGCTCTGGGTCGTCGGGGCGCTCTGATCGGTCGACTGCGACTGGCCACCAGAAGTACCGCCACCAGTCTGGTTCTGTGCGGCCTCCTGCGTCGTGGCGTTCGAATTGTTGCCGGTGGCACCGGCAACCGAGGTGTTGGTCTGGGTCACCGGCCCGTCGTTGCCGGGACTGTCGATCCTGATCACGAGGTTCAGGTTCGTCGGCGTCACCTGGTCGGAGACGGCCGTTGCAGCGCCGTTCTGGGTCACAGGCGCGCTCTGACTCGAAGTCTGCGTCTGGCCAGGAGCCGGGTCGGGCGGTGGAGCACTGCCGGAATCCTGCTGCTGTGTCGTGCTCTGGTCGGTGTGGTTCGCATTGTTCGCCGATGCGACCGCGGCGGAATCGTTCTGTTGGCTTGCGCTGCCCCCGGTGGAGACGTTTGTCGCCTTTTGGGTCGACGTCGCGGAGGCCGTCGCGGTCTGCTGCACCGGCGCGTTCTGGACGACCGTCTGCGACTGTCCCCCGCCGCCATCCCCGCCGCTCTGCGTCACCGTCGCGCTCTGGGTGCTGCTGCTGTCGCTTTGCGCCGATGACGACGCACTGGAGGAGCTCGTCTGCTCGGCGCCGCTGCCCGGAGGGACGGTCGAATCTGCGGCCGCATTGCCCGGCGCGAACGCCGCGCAGCTCGCGAACAAGATGGAACATGCCAGTAGCGCAAGGCACCGCCGCAGCCCCTCCCCCATGAGCGCAACGATCGCTTACCTGCGGTCGCGGCAACAGACCCCGCCTGACGGGTTCGCCTCCCCCCGAGCGGGTGGGGACTACCATGCGGGCGGTGCCGACGCGCGTTCTGGTCGTCGAGAACCACAGGCTCGTGCGACAGGGAATCCGGTCCGAGTTGTCGGGCCACGGGTTCGTCGTCACCGAGGCAGCCACCGGCCTGGACGCAATCGCCGCCGCCTCCGAGCAGCGGCCCGACGTGGTGGTCCTGGATTTCGAGCTCCCCGATCGCCCAGGTGCCGAAATCTGCGCTGCCATCCTCGAGCGACATCCCTCCGCTGCCATCGTCGGCCTCTCGGAGCACGAAGACGAGGCTTCCGTCCGCGCAGCACTCGATGCCGGCGCCCGGGCATATCTCCTCCGTAACGCGGACGATCTCGATCTGCCTCGTGCCATCGAACGGGCGCTGGCAGGTGAGAGCGTGATCGATCCACGTGCGGCGGCCGCGCTGCTCTCGTCCCGCGGCGGTGAACAGCAACCGAAGCTCAGCAGCCAGGAGCTCAAAGTCCTCCGACTCGTCGCCGAGGGCCTCACCAACCCCGAGATCGGTGCAAGCCTCTATCTGAGCCGGCACACCGTGAAGGAGTACGTCAGCCACGCCATGCACAAGCTCGAGGCCACGAATCGCATCGAGGCGGTACGCAAGGCCACGGCTCTGGGTCTGATCGAAGGAGTCGGACCGCCTCCCGGCGAAACGACGCAGTCGCAACACGACACGCTCGTCTACAACGAGTCGGTCGGGCCGGCACGTCCCACCGACCTCAAGGTCACCCCGCTGAAGATCGACAAGCTCGTCGCGGGTCCGGAGCCGCCGACGGAGTAGCGCGCCCGTCCGTCAGTCGCGGTACCGGATTCCTGCGGAGCTGTTGGAACCGCCGCGATCGCGGGAGAGGCCTTTGCTTCCTACGCGCGCTCGAACCGACCGGCCGACGAGGGCGCCCGCCGGGAACAGGAGGGCCAGCGCGACCACGAACGACAACGGGAGAACCAGGAGGAGCCAGTCTCCGAGGAGACTGCCGTGGGCTGACGCCGGAACCAGGCTCTGCGGCGGCGCGGCCTCGACTCTGCTCCGGGCGACACTGGTCTTCGGCTTCGTGCCCGGTGACCGAACCGGCCGAGATCGGACTGGAAGAGTCCGCGTCGCGGGTCGAACTCGAGCGGGGATGACTCGCGCGGTAGGCGCCGCCGGTCCCCTGCTCTCGGACTCAGGGCGACTCGGCCTGTGGGCGGGGCGGCTCGTGGCGACCAGCGTCGTGACCGGCTGCGCGGCAGGCGGAGCCGGAGGGACATCGGCGGCCGGCTGCGTCGGCTCCGCGTCCGGCACCACCGGAGCAGCGACGGGCTCGGTTGTCGGCGTCGACGGCGTCGCCGGCGTTGCCGGCGGAACGACGCTCGGCGGTGGCGCGGCATCCGAGCTCCCGGTCGCGCTCGCGGCCGGCACGTCTGGCTCCGAGATCGGGAGGAGCGACTCGCTCGCCGGGTCGCAGATCGAGGCCGGAGTCTGATACTGCGTTTCGTCCGGTTGATACTGCTCTGCCGGATCCGCGCAATCGGTGGCGTCCGACGGATCCTCGCTCGTGGCGTCGTCGGCCGGCGGATCAGTCGCGCACTCGACGCTTTCGGCGTCGTCCGCCGGCAAATCCTGAGCCCAGTAACCGTGAGGATCCTGCCCACAGTTATCCGGCGGTTTCCCGGACGGATTTGGCGACTCGATCGGTGAGGATGAGCGCGTAATTCTCGCCGGTTCTCCGAGCGAAAAGGACGCCGTCGGCAATACCGGCGCACGTGGCTTGCTTCTGGCGGTCGAGTGGCGCTGATACTGCACCTGCCGGGGGTGATACTGCCGCTCGTGCGACGGTGCCGCGACCGCCGAGCGCTGCCTTACGTTCGACGACGCGCGTCCTGGCGACTTCTGCGCGTGCGTCGCTGATACCACTTGAACCCAACCCTGCCGGACGCTATCCAGCGGCGCAGTCGCCGACGCAGAAGGAGATGTGTTTCCAGGGCTTTCCTGCTCTACAGGGGAAATGCCGGCGTCGTCGGCGGAGATCAGTCCGGAGTCCGCGTAGCCCGGCTCTTCGGAGGTGGGCACCGGCGACGCAGTTGCCGGCGGCACCGGCAGCGGCGGATCGTCTGTCGCGTGTGCGGGGGTTGCGAACGCCAGAGCGGCGAGCCCGACTGCGTGAGCCGCGGCGAGTCTCACAAGCAGCGCTCGTTTGGTCGGCATACCGCAACCAACTCACCTTCGCGTTGAAGAACGTCCTACACAAAGAACTACCCCAGAGCGCGGCCCTCTACCCATGACTTTGTAAATCCGAACGAAAATCCCTAAAGTAAATTCGAGGATGAGCGTAAGCTCCGTGAGCAACCGTGACCTCGAGTCGCGAGAGCGGCTGATCGAAGAACAGCTTCCGCTCGTCAAGTCGCTCGCGCGGCGTTACGTGCATCGAGGAGAGCAACTGGAGGATCTCGTTCAGGTCGGGACCATCGGCCTGATCAAGGCCGTCGACCGGTATGAGCCCGAACGGGGCGTCGAACTGACGGCGTTCGCCGTGCCGAACATCCTCGGCGAGATCAAGCGTCACCTCCGCGATCGCTGCGGCCCGATCCGGGTACCCCGCCGATACCAGGAGACGAGCGCGCGACTGCGGAGCACGCGGCGGCACCTCGCGGTACGCCTCCAACGCAATCCCACCTCTGCCGAGCTCGGCGCAGCGGCGAATCTCGACGAGGGCGAGCTCGCCGAGGCCATGCGCGCGGAGCAAGCCCGCACGCCGCTCTCACTGATGGACGCCGGGCCGGCGGTGAGCGCCGACGAGATTTTCGCCTCGAGCGATGACCGCCTACTGATCTCGCGCGGCCTGCGTTCCTTGCGCCGGCAGGAGCGGTTGGCGTTGCGCTACCGGTATTTCGAGGACCTCAGCCAGGAGGAGATCGCGGCCCGGCTCGGCGTCTCGCAGACGCAGACATCGCGGCTGATCGCCTCGGGCCTGGCCAAGCTGCGCGACGATTTCGAGGGGAAATCGCGTTGTGCAGCCCGTCAGAAGCCCCTACACTCGTAGGATGGCGACTCCGCGAGCCGTCGAGGAAGCGCCGGCGCAGGAGACCGCGGCAAAGCCTCGCCCGCGCGCGACGAGGCATAGCGGCCGTCTGCTTCTGCGGATGCCGGCGGGTCTACACGAAGACCTTGCACGCGCGTCCGATCGGAACGGCGTCAGCCTCAATCAGTTCATCACAAGCGTTCTCGCGGGCGCCGTCGGGTGGGGCCGTGACGACGCTGCGCCGATCGGAGCGTCGAAGGCCCGCTCGAGGTGGCTCACCTTCCTGCTCACGGCGAATCTGTTGCTGGTTGCTGGAGCTGCCATCTCGGCGATCGTGTTCCTGGTCGCCGCGTGGCTGAACTGAGCGGACCTCAGCGCCGTCGGCGCCAGCGCCCCGGCCGCGACTCGTCGGCTGCTGGTTCTTCCCCGAGCGCCCGCGCGCCCGCGCGGAGATCGTCGCCGTGCAGCGTCATCAGCTCCGAACGCTCGAGGTTCGCGAGCTCGACTCCCTGGACTCCTGCGAGCCTCAGCGCCTGCGCGTTGAGCGCCTGCTCGAAGAGCGTGCGCGCGAAGCGCGCATTCCCAAACCCCTCGCCGCGCGCCGCGCCGGCGAGGATCTGCCCAAGCACGACGACCGCGTCATCGTCGAGCGAGTACTCGTAGTCCGCCGCGAGCTTCCGTGTGATCGCAACCAGATCGTCCGTCGCGTAGTCGGGAAAGGCGATCTCGCGCGAGAAGCGCGAGCGTAGTCCCGGATTCGACTGCAGGAAGTGGTGCATGAGCCGGGGATAGCCCGCAACGATCACCACGAGGCGATGGCGGTAGTCCTCCATCCGTTTGAGGAGCGTCTCGATCGCCTCCGGCCCGAAGTCCAACCGCTCGTCACCAGGTGCAAGCGCGTACGCCTCGTCGATGAAGAGCACTCCGTCGAGTGCCCGCCGGATCGCGCGGTCGGTCTTGATCGCGGTCATGCCGACGTACTGACCGACGAGACCGGCTCGATCGACCTCGACGAGGTGGCCGCGCTTGAGCAGGCCCATCGCGCGGTACATCTCGGCGAGCAGCCGCGCCACCGTCGTCTTGCCGGTGCCGGGATTGCCGAGGAAGACGAGGTGCTGCGACGTCGCGACCTCCGGCAGGCCGTGCCGTTGCCGCTCGGCTTGCACCTGCAGGAAGGCGACCAGCGCCCGGACCTGATCCTTCACCGTCTCGAGCCCGATCAGGGAATCGAGCTCCGCCTGGAGCTCCGGCAGGGTGCGCGCAGGCTCGGGGCGCCGAAGCTGATCCGAGATCCAGTCGCTGGGATCCGGGGCGCCGGTCGTCTGGGACAAGCGCTCGCCCAGGACCCGCAGGCCCCGGGCTACGTCCTCGAGTGGATTCCGAGCCACCGCTGAAGTGTGCCCAACGGGTGCGCGACGAGGCACCGGGGGAACCTCCCGGTTCCCCCCGGACCCCCTCCACTGGTCCGCTGCGCGGACAGGCCGCTTCGTGGCCCCCTAAGACGAGGGATTACGCTCAACCCGACGGCAGGGCCGGCCGATTAGTTAACCTGGTTAACGAATGCCAACTGCCATCGCTGTCGATCCCACCGTCCTTGCGAACCGCCTCCGCCCGGTTCTCCTGCAGCTCAACCGGCAGCTCAGGCGGGAGATCCACTCGCTAGGGGTGACCGGGGGCCAGGTCTCGCTGCTCGTCCAGATCAAGTACCGGCCCGGGATCGGCATCCGGGAGCTCGCGGCTCTGGAGCGGATGTCGGTGCCCGGCATGTCCAAGTTCATCTCCCGCCTCGAAGAGGCGGGCCTCGTCCAGAGGGCGCCGGTCGAAGGAGACCAGAGGCGTGTGGGACTGACGCTCACGTCCGCGGGCCAGAAGGTCCTCCGCTCGGTCAAGTCGAAGCGAACGGCCTGGCTCTCAGCGCGGCTGCGCGAGCTCGACCCGGAAGAGCTCGACGCGATCGACGCGGCGATCGAGCCGCTCGCACATCTGCTCGCCGAGGACGAGTCATGACGGCGGCGATCCTGCGCGCCGGCGCCCGCACCTTCCTCAGCGTCCGGAAGCACCGCAACTATCGCCTGTTCTTCACCGGGCAGGTCATTTCGAACATCGGCACCTGGATGCAGCGCGTCGCGCAGGCGTGGCTCGTTCTCTCGTTGACTCACTCGCCGGTCGCGGTCGGGATCCTCGCGCTCTGCCAGTTCATGCCGTTCACGCTCTTCAGCCTGATCGCCGGCGTCGTCGTCGACCGGCTCGACGCGTGGCGAACGGTTGTCGGCACGCAGTTGACCCAGATGATCCTCGCCTCCACCATCGCCGTCATCGCGCTGGCGGGAGTCGCCCGCCCGTGGCACGTCTACGTGATCGCAGCGCTCATGGGGCTCGTTCAGGTGCTCGACGCCCCATCCCGTCAGCAGCTGACCTTCCGCATGGTCGGCCCGATCGAATTGCCGAACGCAATCAGTCTCAACTCTGGCGTCTTCAACGGCGCGCGGATCTTCGGTCCTGCTCTCGGCGGCATCATCATCGCCGCTGCAGGCGCCGGCGTCTGTTTCGCAGTCAACGCGGCGAGCTACATCGCCGTCCTGGCCGGTCTTCTGATGATGCGCCCGCAGGAGTTCCATTCGGTGGAGCGCCGCACCCGGTCACGCACGCTCTTCATCAGCCTCAAGGAAGGGCTCTCGTTCGCGCGGAACCACGAGCAAATCCGACTGATGCTCGTTCTGACCTTTGTCGTGAGCACCTTCTGCCTCAACTTCAATGTCTTGCTGCCGGTGCTCGCCAAGCAAACCCTGCACTCGGGGCCGCAGCTCTTCGGCCTCCTCTCCGCCGTCTTCGGCGTCGGCGCCCTGATCGGAGCCCTCTTCTCGGCGCACCTTGCCCGCGCGACCATAGGGATCACTGCCGCCGGAAGCGCCGGCTTCGCGCTCTGCGAGCTGCTGATCGCGCCGCTCCGGACGCCGGTCGTCATCGCCCTGCTCCTCTTCCTCGGTGGGGTGTGCTTCACGACCTGGTCGTCGAACACGAGCTCGCTCATCCAGCTCGCCTCACCCGACCACCTGCGGGGCCGCCTCGTCGGGATCTACTTCTTCGCCTTCGCCGGGACCGGCACGCTGGGCGGGATCATGTCGGGCTGGCTCACTGCCTTCGGCGGAACGGAGCTCTCGTTCACCGTCGCAGGCGTCGCCGGTCTCGGCGTATCACTCTATGTCTGGCTGCGCTCGAGAAGCGTCCCGGGCGTGGCAGAGCGGCCCGCCGAAGAACTGCTTACCGCTTAACACAATCCTTTCGCCGGCTGCACCCCGACACGTCTCGGTAGAGCCTCGTCGCCCCGGGATCGCAACTCCCGCCGCTAGGCTGAGCACGTCCCGTGGAAGTCGAGCGCCAGCACCACAACGTGACGCTCGCGATCCTCACGCTGGCCGGGATCGCGTTCGCACTCCAGCAGACCATGGTGATCCCTGCTCTCCCGACCTTGCAGCGGGACCTGCACACCACGACGACCTGGGTGACGTGGGTACTGACGGTCTTCCTGCTCGTGGCCTCCGTCGCGACCCCGATCCTCGGCAAGCTCGGCGACCAGTACGGCAAAGAGCGGCTGCTCGTGATCTCGCTCGCGCTCTTCTTCATCGGCTCGATCGGCGCGGCCGCTGCGTGGAACATCTGGTCGCTGATCGGCTGGCGCGCCGTCCAGGGCGCTGGAGCGGCGGTGTTCCCGCTGAGCTACGGGATCATCCGCGACGAGTTCCCTCGGGAGAAGGTCGGGGTCGCGATCGGTCTCGTCTCGGCTGTATTCGGGATCGGCGGCGGCTTCGGGATCGTGCTCTCCGGGGTGATCGTCGACAACGTCTCATGGCGCTGGCTGTTCATCGTCGGCGCCGTCGGAATCGGCTCTGCATTGGTGCTCGTGCACCGCTTCATCCCGGAGTCCCCGATCAAGACGCCGTCGCGTGTCGACTACGTCGGAGCGACACTCATGTCCGGAGGTCTGATCGCCATGCTCGTCGCACTCACCGAGGGAGAGCAGTGGGGCTGGACGTCCGGACGCACGCTCGGGCTCGCCGCGGCAGCCGTCGTTCTGCTCGTCGCGTGGGGCATCGCCGAGCTGCAAGTCGACGAGCCGATGGTCGACATGCGCATGCTCGCCAGGCGCGAGATCCTCTTCACGAACCTCACGGCGCTGATCGCCGGCTTCGCGATGTTCGGAACCTTCGTACTCGTGCCGAACTTCGTCGAGACGCCGCACGGCCTCTCCGCGTCGATACAGCACGCGGTTCACTACGGATTCGACGCCAGCGCGACGAGAGCAGGGCTGTACCTGTTGCCGAGCTCATTCACGCTGCTGTTCGCCGGCCCGCTCGCCGGGCTCATCGGCAGACGCTCCGGCTTCAAGTGGCCACTTGCCGGGGGAATGCTCCTCGTTGCGATCGCAGCGGGCTCGCTGGCGGCCTGGCACGACAAGCCGTGGCAGATTCTCGCGGCGATGCTTGTGCTCGGCGTCGGCGTCGGCTTCGCGTTCGCCGCCATGGCGACGCTGATCACCGAGGCCGTGCGCCCGACCGAGACCGGCGTCGCCACCGGGATGAACACGGTCATGCGTACTGTGGGCGGCGTGGTCGGCGGCCAGGTCGGCGCCGCGCTGCTCGTCGCGCACACGATTCCCGGCACGAGGAACGTCCCATCAGTCGACGGATTCAAGATCGCCTTCGCCGCCGCCGCGGTTGCCGCGCTTATCGGTGTGGGCGTGGCCATCTTGATCACGCCGCCACGGTCGCGGCGCCGCGAGCGTCTCGTCGTCGCCACCTCCGAGGCCGCCGACTAGAAGTCTCACCGACTTCTTAACCAGGTCTTGGGCTGCTCTTAGACGGCGGCGCTTCGATGGTCGGAACGACCCACGACCGAAAGGAGGTACACATGTTCCGACCCAGACACACCGCCTTGCTCGCCGGCGTCGTCACGACATTGGCGCTTGGCGGAGCGGGAGTCGCCATCGCCGCAGGCGGCAGCTCGAGCTCCAACTCGTCGGGCGCGGCCACGACAGCCACGACCAAGACGACTACGAGCACGACCCCTTCGAGCTCGTCGCACTGCGATCACGACAACGCGGGCTCGTCAGGCACATAAGAGAGTCGACCGCCGGCGTCGGCAAGGCGCCGGCGGTCGACACAACGGCGCGCTACTCCATCGTCTGGACGGCGACTTCGTAGAACTCGACGCCGGTCCGCGAGCCGGTCGACGGCGACATCGCGTTCAGCGCCTCGTCGCCGCGCTTCATCGCGTCCTCACTGTCGAAGAGCGTGATGCCCATTGCGTTCCCACTCGAGGGTCGACGAGCATCATCATGCCCTTGGCATCTTCGAGCCCCGGGGGCCGGTTGCCGCTCTCGACGTCACCGCGGACCTGGTCGACCATCTGATCGGCTCGGTCGCCGAGATTGAAGCTCGCTACGCGTGCGTACATTCGATCCTCCTCTAGTTCGTCGCTCCTGCCGCTTGCATCTCCCCAGCGGATACGTCGCGGACAAGGGTTGATCGTGAAGGCAACCGGCGCCAGTTTCGGCAAGCTGCGCGGCGTCGACGTCGGCGTCTTCCAGGTGACCTCGCCGAACTCGACCGAGGTCGAGGACTACGGTGTCTACGACACCTCCACGGTGGACAAGGACGTGACCGCGGTCGTGAACGTGACCTTCGGCGTGGCCTAACCCCGTAGCGCAAAAACGGCTTGCTGCGGAACCGAAATCGTCACGACGCCCGCCGCATCCGTGGCGGCCGGCGCAGGCTGACCCACGAGCCCGTCGCCGGCCGCGTTCCAGATCGTGACCTGGAAGCTCCTCGACGGCGGCAGACCGCCGATCGTGTACGACACCACCGTGGGTGACACGGTGTTCAGCTGGGCGCCGGCGGTGTCGAGACCGACAACCGTGTGCTCGCCCGCCTTGCCCACGTAGGCCGCGAGGAGCCGTGAATCGTTCGACACCGAGTCGACGTTCACGGTTCTCCAACCCCGCCCGACGGCGGCTGTCAGCAGGCGGAGGGAGTTGTAGATCGGATAGAGCGGCCAGCCGTCGGCCGGGCTCCCGATCATGTAATAGGCCTGCGTGCCGTTGTCGTACTTGCCGAAGTAGGAATCCCACTTGCTCGTTCCGACGTAACCCAGCCGCGCGGCCAGGACATCGAACCAGGTCTGCTGGAACGCGTTAACGTTCGTCTGTGTGATCGGGGTGCCGTCCTCCCAGACTCCCGGATCGCCGGCCGGCGCACCGTTGAAGGTCCGCAGGCCGCGCACACCGTACTCCGAGACATAGGGCGGCTTGCGGCCCGCTTGTGGCAGCGCGTCGACGATCGTACGCACCTCGGTGAGCCGGTCGACGAGCTTCTGCGTGTCGAAGTAATCCCAGAAGACGTGGATCGAATAGGCGTCGAGGAGGTCGGCCATGTGGCTCGCCATGTATTGGAGCCAGGCCTGCTGATTCGGCGGCCCGACATCGGGGCCGCGGACGAGGTCGCCCCCCATGTAGCGCACCTGTCCGCGAATGCTCTGGATGTACGGGTCGAGCGCGCGGTACTGCGCCTCGTACTGCGCCATCGTGATCTTCGTCCGGTTCGGCTCGTTCTGGAGCGTCAGCCAGCGGAGGTTCGTGATCCCCCGGGCGCGCACGAGATCGATCAGAACGGCAGCGAACTTCGGAATCGTCCCGTTGGCGACACTCAACGTTCCGCCCTGCCAGGTGATGTTGATCGTCGTGCCGGCGCTCTGGGCGAGCTGCACCGTGCGGATGAAGGACTGCATGCGGTCCGGATCGGTGAACGCCGTGTTGTTGAAGAAGATGCGTGAGAACTGCGGCTGCAGATCGCGCATCTTCCGCTCCATGTCCTTCGCGTTGTCGTCGGTCACGCCGGCCGCGCGGCTGATGGCAGCGTAGACGTGATGATTGAACTGTCCGCCGTAGCCGGCAAAGCTCTCCGCGAGGGTCGCCGACTCCTGCACCTTGAACTCGGCCGTCTCGACGGCCAGCACGCGCACGTTGTTCGCGAGCGTCGTCTCGATCGGGCTCGAAGGCGTGACGGTCACCGTCAGCTGCGCAGCCCCGAGCTGCGTCAGCGTCACCGGGATCTGCGCCACGATACGGCGCCGCGGGCCGACCTTCAACTGCTTCGTCGCCAGCGGTGCGCCTGCGGCCGAGACGGTCACGAGCGCGCCGAGACCGACGTCCTTCGTCGGGTTCCGCACGATCGCCACGACGAAGAACGGGTGCCCGATGACTGCCGATCGCCCGGCATAGGCGCGCGTCAGCACGAGATCGGGTTTCTGACGCGTCCGGACCTGCGCCGCCAGTACGACCTGGGGGCCGAACGAGACCGTCGCCTGAACCAAGCGCTGCCGCTGAACGCGGCCGAGATTGATGGTGGCCGTTCCACCGGGTGCCGGAACGTTGCTGACGACGAGCTTTCGCGCGCGCAGCTTCTTGAAGGCGAGCACCGCTACCTGGACTCGGACCAGCGTGGTCGGCACTTCACAACCGGCGGCCTTTGCGCTGACGCGAATGACGAGATCCGCGCGGGGTGGCCCGGTCAGCGACAGCAGGGAGAGCTTGTACCCGGACTTGTCGCACGCCTGGGCCACAGCGGCCGGCGCATTCGTGGTGTGAACGCCGAGCACGCCGACGACGGCCGCGGCGGCGCTCACGCCGAGCAGAACTTTGCTCCAGGACCCCATGACCCGCACGGCAGGGTTGCCGTAGCGCCCTGATGTGTCAAGGTCGATCGCGTGGATCCGCGGAATGAAGCGGTGCTCCGCTACCTGGAGGTCGAGCGGGTTGCGCCGCCGGATACGAACGGCCCCTGGGTCATCGACGGCTATTCACTGGCGACGCATCCGGATCTCTTCGACCGCGTCATGAGGCGCTGACCTCGAGCGACTGGACCCTCGTCGATCCCTGGACCGTCGAGGTCCCAAAGGAAGAAGGGCTCGGACAGCTCGCCGCGCTGATCGTGGGTGCGGTCGAGCAGGCCGGCACGCTTTAGATTGAGCGTGTGGCGGCGGACGCGAACCGATACCTGAACCGCGCCGCGGAGGCCAAGCGAAGCTCGAAGCGCGTCGAATTGGTCGAACGTTTCGACTCACAGGCACCCGGAGTCTGGCTCGAGCTCGTCCGAGACGTCGCAGCGGTGGCGAATTCCGGTGGGGGTGTCGTGGTCCTGAGCGGGGATGTCGAGGAGGAGCAGCTCCACGAGGAGCTCGCGCGCTACGCCGAGCCGGAGTTCGAGGCCTTCGAGCTGTACGACATCACCCGAACCGGGCGCCGGGCGACGGCGATCGTCGTCGAGGGGGTGGCGAACACGCCGCTCGTGTTCGCCCGGACCGGCCGGTATCGCAGCATCGACGGGGACGAGCACGTCGCCTTCGCGCGCGGCGGCCTCTATTTCCGGCACGGCGCAAAGAGCGAGCCCGCGACCGGCGCCGACGTGCGCGACTTCATCAAGCGCCAGCTCGATGCGACGCGGTCACAGTGGCTCGCGAACATCCGCCAGGTTATGCATGCCCCCGACGGGGCCGAGGTGGCCGTGATCGAAACGGCGGAGCGAGACGACGAGGGCCGGCCGACGCTGATCCGTCTCACGACGGATCCACATGCCCCGCTCTACGGACAGGTGGATCCGGATCGTTCACATCCGTACCGTCAGAAGGAAGTGATCCGGGAGGTCAACCTGCGACTGCGCGGCGACAGCGTCAATGCTTTCGACGTCCTCAGCGTCCGGCGCGTGCATACGATCACCGAGGAGACGAGGCCAGAGTTCGTGCACGTCCCGAAGTTCGGCTCCCCCCAGTACAGCGACGCGTTCGTGGACTGGCTGGTCGGCGAGCACGAACGGGAGCCGGACTTCTTTGCCCGGGCGAAGGCGAAGTACCTGGCGACGCGCCCGCGCCGGCGGGCGAGTACCACTGCGTAACCCAAACGGAACAGAGAAGGGGATATCGTCGGTCTCGACCCTGCGTCCGGAAGGAGATCCCATGGCTGGGAAGCCCGTTCATTTCGAGGTGCCGGCGAAGGACACGAGCCGCGCGCGCGAGTTCTACAGCAACCTGTTCGGCTGGCAGTTCGAGTCGATGGAAGGTCCGGTGGAGTACCACATGCTCCGGCTCAGCGAGGACACGGGCGGAGCCGTTTTCCCAGGCGAGCCGGGCGCGATCCGCGTGTACTTCGACGTCGACGACGTCAACACCGGCGTCGCGCGGGTGAGAGAGCTCGGCGGGAAAGCCGACGACCCGCAGCCGGTGCCGGGAATGGGCTGGTTCGCCACCGGGGCCGACACCGAGGGAAATCCGATCGGCCTCTGGCAGTCCGACCCTGCCGCAGCGGCGTAGCGCTGGTCTGCCTTTGACTGCCTAGATCGTCCAGGTATCGCCGGCCTGGAGGAGCGCCGCAAGGTCGCCCTCCTGGTCGGCGCGCGCGGTCGCGAGCTGCTCGGCCATCAGGTCGTCGTAGACCGGCCGCTCGACGTCGCGGAAGATGCCGATCGGAGTCGCATTCGCCGTCGACTGGGTCAATCGACTGAGGGCAAACGCGGCGCTCGGCTCGGCATGGTGTGCGTCGTGGACGAGCAACTCGGACTCGTCCTTCACGTCGACGAGCTCGACGCTGCCGTCCGCCCGTTGCCGCACCCCTCTCTGGCCCTCCTCGCCGAAGCGGATCGGCTTCCCGTGCTCCAGATAGATCCTGTTCGCCTTCTCCTCGCGCACGAAGTCGAAGGCGCCGTCGTTGTAGATGTTGCAGTTCTGAAAGATCTCGACGAACGCGCTGCCGCGATGCGCGGCTGCGGCTCGCAACGTCTCCGTCAGATGCGCGCGATCCGTGTCGATCGCTCGCGCGACGAACGAGGCTTCCGCCCCGATCGCCAGTGAGAGCGGATTGAACGGCCAGTCCAGCGAGCCCATCGGCGTCGACTTCGTTCGCGTCCCGAGCGGGCTGGTCGGGGAGTACTGACCCTTCGTCAGTCCGTAGATCTCGTTGTTGAACATGAGAATCTTGATGTTCACGTTCCTGCGCAGTGCGTGGATGAGGTGATTCCCCCCGATCGACAGCGAGTCACCGTCGCCGGTGACGACCCAGACGGAGAGGTCTGGCCTCGAGGTCGCCAGCCCCGTGGCAATCGCCGGGGCGCGGCCGTGGATGGAGTGCATCCCATAGGTCTCCATGTAGTACGGGAACCGGGCGGCACACCCGATGCCGGAGACGAAGACGATGTTCTCCTTCGGCACGTCGAGCTCCGGCATGAAGGACTGCAGCGCGGCCAGGATCGCGTAGTCCCCGCAGCCCGGGCACCAGCGGACTTCCTGGTCGGTTTTGTAGTCCTTGGCGGTCAGCTTGCCGTTCGTCGCCATGAACCGATGATAGGGCTCAGAGCAAGATTCGGGCCGTTTGCCGCGTCTTGTCTGAGGGGGAAGGCCCTCGCGGGGAACCGCGCGGGCGCACTGCGGCAAGTGCCCGCGGCGGAACGAGGGCCTGCCCCGCAGGCCAGGGTAAGACTCCAGGGGGAGTCGACGTCGCCGGACCGGTTCGGGAGGGCGGGCGGGGTAAGCTCGGGTCGTGGCTGCGCTTCGTGGAAGCTGTCTGTGCGGAGGCGTGCGGTTCGAGCTGGACGAGACCCCGGCGACGCTCAGGTGGTGCCATTGCGAAAGCTGCAAGAAGCTGTCGGGCAGCGTCGGAACCGTGAACGCCCGCGTCCCGTCGACGGCGATCCGGATTCTCGCTGGCGCGGAGCTGCTGCAGACGTACCAGCCGCCGGAAGGCAGCGCGAAGGCGTTCTGCGGGACGTGCGGGTCCAACCTCTTCGGCGGTGGGTGGCCCGACTCCGAGACGGCGAGTGTCCGGGCCAGCGCGCTGGACGATGCGTTCGACGCGCGACCGACCGTCCATGTCTACGTCCGCTCCGTCGCGCCGTGGGAGACGCTCCCCGACGACGGGCTCGACCGTTTCGAGACGACGTCCGGCTAGCCGAGCGCGTCGCGCGCCGACTGGATCGCCTCTTCGGCGAAAGCGATCGCTTCGCGATTGGCGGGGTCCCGCTTGCGCACCTCCAGGGCACGCTCGAAGAGCTCGAGTGCGCGTTCGTGCTCGCCTGCCTCGGAGTACGCCCAGCCGAGGTTGTTGAGCAGCGGCCCTGCCCAGTAGGCGGCCGCAGGCTCTCGTTCGCCGAGCTCGAGCCCGCACTGCGTCCACTGCTCCATCGCCGCGCGGTCCTCCGAAACGGCGAGGGCGCACATGTGCACCGCATCTCCGGCGAGGTAGTGCTCGCCGGATTCAGACGCCCGAGCGAAAGCTGCTTCGAACAGCGGCAGAGCAGCGGCCGGATCACCGCTCGAGCGCAGTTTCCGGCCGCTCTCGAGGTCGATGCGGATCTTGGCGGGCGCGCTCGAGCCGGCGAGTCTCTCAGCCTCGAGCAGCAGCCGCTCGCACGCGTCGAAATCGCCCCGCAATCCTTTGACTCGCGCGAGCTGAGTCAACACCTCGGCCCGGCCGGCGTCGTCTGACTCCTCTTCGAGCTGCGCGTCCAGACGCCGCTGGCTTGCGTCCAGATCGTCGAAATCCCAGAGAGGTCGGAGCCGGTCAGGCACCGGGCGTTCTCACCAACGGCGTTTGCCGTCGCCAGGGCGACCGCCGCCCACTCTCCTCCTCAACAGGATGCGAACGAGCTGCGTGAGTGCTACCAGCGTGGCAGCCGCGCAGAAGCTGAACCCGGTCCAATTCCGGACAAGCCCGAAGGCCACCGCGCCGGCGCCCGCACCGGCGACGATCGCGGCCCAGAGCCGCCGGCCCTCGACATGCAGGGTTCTTATGAGTCCACCATTGCGCCGATCGCATCGGCCACTTCGCCGGCGCGGAACGGAATCCCCCGCACCAGATTGAAGCCGTTCGCATCGACGAGGAATTCTGCGCGGACCAGCTTCTGCAGCTGGCCGAGGTTGATCTCCGGGACGAGCACCTTGTCGTAGGCTCGCAGAATCTCGCCCGTGTTGCGTGGAAATGGATTGAGGTAGCGCAGATGCGCGTGAGCGACCTGCTTGCCGCTGCCGCGCACACGCCGGACTGCAGCGGCAACCGAACCGTACGTGCCGCCCCAGCTGAGGACGAGCATCTTCGCCCCGTCCGGATCGTCCACCTCGAGCTCGGGAATGTCCTGCGCGATGCCGGCCACCTTTTGCGCACGCAAGCGCACCATCAGGTCGTGGTTGTCGGGGTCGTAGCTGACGTTGCCGGTGACGTCCTGCTTCTCGAGCCCGCCGATGCGATGCTCGAGGCCTGACGTCCCCGGGATCGCCCAGGGACGGGCGAGCGTCTGCTCGTCGCGCCGGTACGGCTGAAAGTCCTCGCTGTTCGCCTCGGCGAAGTTCGGCTCGATCGGCGGGATCGCGTCGACGTCCGGAAGCAACCACGGCTCCGAGCCGTTCGCGAGATACGCGTCGGAGAGCAGGAACACCGGCGTGCGGTACTTGACTGCGATCCTCGCTGCCTCGAGCGCGGCGTCGAAGCAATCCGATGGTGTCGCGGCTGCGATCACCGGCACCGGCGACTCGGAGTTACGGCCGAACATGACACCGAGCAGATCCGCCTGCTCCGGCTTTGTCGGCATTCCCGTCGATGGGCCCGCGCGCTGGACGTCGACGATGACGAGCGGCAACTCGAGTGTGATCCCGAGCCCGATCGTCTCCTGCTTCAGCACGATGCCCGGACCGCTCGAGGTCGAGACGCCGAGCGAACCTCCGAAGCTCGCCCCGAGCGCGGCGCCGACCGCCGCGATCTCGTCTTCCGCCTGGAACGTGCGCACGCCGAAGTTCTTGTGGCGCGCCAGCTCCTCGAGCACGGACGACGCGGGCGTGATCGGGTACGCGCCGAGGAAGAGCGGCAGGCCCGACTTCACCGACGCGGCAATCAGGCCGTAGGCGAGCGCCTGGTTGCCGGTGATGTTTCGGTACAGACCCGCTTTCATCACCGCCGGCTTGACCTCGTATTGCACCGCGAACGCCTCGGTCGTCTCACCGAACGCGTAGCCGGTCTGGAAGGCCTTCACGTTCGCCGCCGCGATCTCCGGACGCTTGGCGAACTTCGATTCGAGAAACGCGATCGTTCCTTCGGTGGGGCGTCCGTAGAGCCACGACATGAGACCGAGCGCGAACATGTTCTTGGCCCGTTCCGCCTCGCGCTTCGTGATGCCCTCGATGTCTTTCAGCGCCTCGATCGTCATCGAGGTGAGCGGGATCGCGTGGACTTCGTACGACTCGAGTGAGCCGTCCTCGATCGGATCGCCCTGGTAGCCCGCCTTGGTCAGGTTGCGGTCCGTGAATGCGTCCTTGTCGACGACGAGGATCCCTCCCGGCGGCAGGTCGTTGAGGTTCGTCTTCAGCGCCGCCGGATTCATGGCGACGAGGACGTTCGGCTGATCGCCGGGCGTGAGGATGTCGTGATCCGCGAAATGGAGCTGGAACCCCGAGACCCCCGGCAGCGAGCCGGCCGGCGCCCGGATCTCGGCCGGAAAGTCCGGATAGGTGGCCAGGTCGTTCCCGATCAGCGCCGTCTCGGAGGTGAACCGTCCCCCGGTCAGCTGCATTCCGTCACCGGAGTCCCCGGCGAACCGGATCACGACGGAATCGAGCCGCTCGATGGGCTTCGAGGCCACGGGCTAGTTGTAGCGCAACCGTCCGGCGGAGACCTGCGGAGGGCTCTCCCTCCGCAGACTGGGCCGATCAGCGTTCCGCGTCGAGGTCCAGGCCGACCGCCGCGAAGCTGTAGAGCACGAAGTACGCGACGCTCAAGGCGACCGTGAACAGGACCGTCACAGCAATGGCCTCCTGGTACCTGAACGGGTCGCGGGCGACGGCGTGCAGGATCCGCGGCAAGACGCTCGGGTGATCGACTGCGTCCCAGCTGTTGAGTCGCAGGAAGCGGCCGAGGTAGATCCCGAGCGAGCCGAGGCCGATCGCGGTGAACGCGAAGATCCACCCGGCAACGGCGCCGCGCCATTGCCGGACGACGGTCTGCATCAGGTAGAGGGACGCAAATCCCAGCAGCACGCCCATCCAGGCGAAGGCGGCGATCATGACCGCGTCGTACCAGTAGGGCGCCCCCGGATCCTGCTCCAGGTGGACGAAGTCGGTTGCGATGTACGGCGCGTTCGGAAAGAACAGCAGCCAGAGCACGCCGAGCACGAACAGCGACACGCCCCGGCGACGCCGCCGCCAGCGGTCGTAGACGAAGATCGCGAGCACGAACGGGATCCACGCGAGGAACAGATTCCAGATCAGGTAGCGGAAGTTGACGTCGCCGGAGTGCATGTTGCGCACGACGACGAGCGCGATGCAGAAGAGCGACGCGGCGAACAGGCCCAGGATGGTCGCGAGCCGCCGGCGACTCGAGCTCATCGTCAGTCCGCTTCGGCGAGCAGCGCGCGCAGATCGAGCGGCTCGGAGATCATCGCCATGCTTCCGTCCTCGGCGCGCGGCCACTCGTCCTGCGGACGGTCGCGGTAGAGCTCGATGCCGTTGTCATCCGGGTCGCGCAGGTAGATCGCTTCGCTGACACCGTAGTCGGTCGCGCCGCTGAGCGGGATGCCCGCGTCGACGAGCTGCTTCAGCGCCTGCGCGAGCGCCTTGCGGTCCGGGTAGCGGATCGCCACGTGGTAGAGCCCGGTCGTGCCGGGCGGCGGTGGCGACGCGCCCTTCGACTCCCACGTGTTGAGTCCGATGTGGTGGTGGTACCCCCCCGCCGAGATGAACGCCGCCTGGCCGCCGAAGCGTTGCATCTCCTCGAAGCCGAGGACGTCACGGTAGAACGCGAGCGCACGGTCGATATCGCTCACCTTCAAGTGGACGCGGCCGATGTCCACGCGCGGGTCGATCGCCATCTACTGAGGGTACAGCGGCCATCAGGCCGGAGTCGGCATCTCACTGGCGAGCGAGCGGGCGAGCCGGTCGAGCACGGGCGCGAGCTCCGCATGGTCCTCCGGAGACCAGTCTCGGACGAGGTCCTCGAGCGTTGCCCGTCGGACGGCGACCAGCGCCTCGAAGATGCGGCGGCCCTCCGCAGTGAGCTCATAGTCCCCCTGCCGGCTGACGACGAGAACCCGTTGCTCCAGGCGTTCCATCGTCCGGCGTGCGGCCCCCGCGTCGACGCCCGTGGCCTCGGCAATCTGCTGCACCGACGCCGGCGCCCGCTCACCGGTGCGTGCGAGGAGCCACGCCTCCGTCGGATCGATGTCGACCCCGGCGCGGTTCACCCACTCCTCATAGGCGCGCCAGCGCTGGTCGCGACTGGCAACCACGCTCAGCACTCGCTCCAGCTCGCGCTCGGAGTCGGGGTGGCTCGGCGTGGCGAAGGTCTCACCGATCCCTTCCGCCGCGCTCGTCTGTCGTAGGGGAACGTCCGGGAGCAGCAGGGCGAGGATGAATGCGACCGAGCTGATGAGGGCGGCGACGAAGAAGACGGGTGAGAGGGCGGCTGTCAGGGCGCGCGCGTAGGAGTCGCGCACGGCCGGCGGCAGCACGCGGATCGCCGCGGGTGCCGTCGCCACAGGAAGATGCACGCTCTGGCCAAACCGGTGCCCCAACTCGGTGTGCAGACGATTGGCGAAGATCGCACCGAGCAGGGAGACACCGATCGAGCCGCCGATCGAACGGAACATCGTCGAGCCCGAGGTGGCGACTCCGAGAAACTTGTAATCGACGGCGTTCTGGACCGCAAGCACGAGGACTTGCATCACCATCCCGAGCCCGAGGCCCAGAACGACCATGGCGACGGCGGCCATCCACAGGCTCGTGCTCACGCCGAGGCGAGAGAGAAGGATCATGCCGACCGTGATCACCGCCGTGCCGATGATCGGAAAGATCCGGTACTTCCCCCAGCGGCTGATCAACTGTCCGCTGACCACCGACGTCACGAGCAGGCCCAGCATCAACGGCGTCAACTGGAGGCCCGACCTGGTCGGGCTCACGCCTTTGGCGATCTGGAGATAGAGCGGCAGGTAGGTCACCGCGCCGAACAGAGCGAGCCCGACGATGAAGCCCACTGCACTCGTCACCGCGAAGGTGCGGTTGCGGAAGAGCGACAGCGGCAAGATGGGCTCGGGGACGCGCGACTCGACGTACGCGAATGCCGCGATCGCGACGACGCCGATCACGATCAGCGCGACGATCTGCGACGAGCCCCAGGCCCACGTCGTGCCCCCGAGGCTGGTGAAGAGAACGATCGCGGAGAGGCCTCCTGCCAGCAACGCCGCGCCGAGATAGTCGACCGTGTGCTGCTTCGGCGCCGGCCGGACGCGGAAGACGGCGCCGATGACGATGAACGCAACCGCTCCGATCGGCAGGTTGATGTAGAAGATCCAGCGCCAGGAGAGATTGTCGACGAAGAACCCGCCGAGCAGCGGCCCGATGATCGTCGACGCGCCGAAGACTGCGCCGAAGATCCCCTGGTAGCGGCCGCGGTCGCGCGGCGGGATCACGTCGCCGATCACCGCGATCGCCGTCACGATGAGCCCGCCGGCGCCGAGACCCTGCAGGGCACGGAACGCGATCAGTTCGGCCATGTTCTGGCTCAGCCCGCACAGAGCCGACGAGGAAGATCACGATCGCCGTTTGCAGGACGACCTTCCGTCCGTAGAGGTCGCCGAACTTCCCGTAGAGCGGCCCCGACACCGTCGAGGCGAGGAGGTAGGCGGTGACGACCCAGGAGAGATGCTGAAGGCCCCCGAAGTCGCCGACGATCGTCGGCAGTGCGGTCGAAACGATCGTCTGGTCCAGCGACGCGAGCAGGAAGACCAGGATCAGCGCGCCGAAGATCACACGCACCCGCTGTTGGTGCGTGTCGGGGATCTGTGCGGCCGAACTCACCTTCGGAGGATAGGTACGGGTACGAGCGCAATGCCGGCGCAAGCCCAAAGGCAATAGGCCATCCAGGGATCGCCGATCACATCCGTCTGGACGGCGAGCACGAGGGCCGCTCCGAAGGCAGCCGCGAAGCCGCCCGCCGCCCACCAGCCCGTGCGCCGCGCGGCGAGGACCAGACCGGCCAGGATCGCGATACCCCAGGCGATCCAGACGAGCGCCCCGAGCAACCCGGTCTCAGCCCCGGTCTCCGTATAGTTCGACTCCCCTGCCTTGATCGGCGTACCGGTACGCGATGCCGTTTGGCCCGCGTTGCCGAGGCCGTATCCCTGCGGGTGGTGGACGACGGTGCGCACGCCCTCGCGGAGACTGATCCAGTGACTGTGAATGGAGGGCTCGTCGATGCTGCCGGCGTTGCCGCTGGCTCCTGGTTGCGTCCTTGCGTGGTTACGCTGCTGCACCAGATCCTGTTGCGTCCACTTACCGGTCGGCGCCACGTGTGGGAACACGTGCACCCACGCAATGCTCACCGCGAGCGTCGCGATCGCCGCAGCGAGCGGCCACCAGCGCCGCGTGACGAAAGCGAGCACGACCAGGCCGGCCGCGAGTGCCAGCAACGACGAACGCGAGAACGTGAAGAGCAGCCCCGCGAAGATCACCGCGCTCAGCGGGACGAGGATGCGGGACCGTCGTAGGAGCGCCGCACCCAGCAGCAGCGCAACGACGAACAGGTACGCGCTAGCGAGCGGTCCGAGGAACGTCGAGACGAGCCGTCGGTAGAACCCGTGGGCGTCGCCGCCGTTGTTGAACACGAAGTTCTCCGGAAGACCGCCGGTGCCGTGGTAGTCGTAGCCGAGCTGCTTGTGGAAGTAGCCGACGACGGCCGAGTCGCGCCACCACGAGATCGGAATGAGGAAATCGTCGAGGAGCCCGAGCACCGCGACCGCGGCTGCTGTACCGACGATCGTCCAGGCGACGCGGACAAGATCTTCGCGTCTGAGGATCACCGACCGGCCGAGGAAGTACGCGCCGACCGGAACGAGGTCGTGCTTCAGTGCGAGCCCGATCGCCGACCGGTCGGCAGTCCCGCCGAGCCAGTCCTGCGGCAGCACCGCGTAGACGCACACGATCCCGGCGAAGACCCCGGCAAGCACGTCGGCGGGGTGAATCCGAAAGGGAAGCCGGCCGGTGCGGAGCACGTCGAGCACCACTCGGGCGAGCGCGACGCCCAGCAGAATTTCCTTCCAGGCCTGGACGGCGGTCAGGGCGCCCCCTCGGACACCGGCGCCGTACAGCGCCGCCATCACCGCGTTGTGCGCAGCGAGCCCGACGATCCACGCGTAGAGCGCGAAGAGCGGCCGGCGCCAGACGAGGATCGCGGCGGAAACGAGCAGGAAGGCGTAGACCGCGATCGCGAGCCCCGAGGACATCAGGCGGGTAGTAAACCGGGCGGGGTGCGCCTGAGGCGCCCCCGCCCGCTAAACGGCAATCAGTCGCCCCAGGGATGCATGGGATCCCCTCCTTCCCCCAAGAGCTCCACAGATCCGCACTTTCAGGGCTCATGTTGTCATGAGGAAGCGCCGATTGACTAGGGAGTGAGCTCACAAAGCAATTGACTTATGTCCGAAAACTCCCTAATGATCCGAAGCAGCGTGTCCGAGGGCAGTAGCCAGGAAGGCGTGGGAGCGCGCCTCAAACGTCTGCGCGTGGCGCAAGGCCTCTCACAGCGAGATCTCTCGTCGCCAGGAGTTTCGTACGCCTATATCTCGCGCATCGAGGCGGGTGCACGCACCCCCTCCGTCAAGGCGCTCCGGAAGCTGGCGCAGAAGCTGGGCGTCTCGGTCGAGTATCTCGAGACGGGCCGTGACATCCGCGAGGTCGACGCCCGCGAGCTGAAGCTCGCGGACGCGGAGCTTGAACTTCGCCTCGAATCGGACACGAGCTCGGCGGAGCAGAAGCTCGAAGAGGTACTCGCTGACGCGAGTGCATCGGGGGACCGAGTCTCAGCGGCGCGAGCCGCAATCGGGCTCGGGCTCGCTGCCGCTCAGCGCGGCAATCACCTCGACGCGGTCGAGCGCCTCGAATCCGCGCTCGAGTACGAGCGTGTCAGCCCGCATCTCCGGCCTGATCTGTACGCGACTCTCGGTCAGTCCTACGCGGCTCTCGGCGCACCCGATCGAGCTGTACGTCTCTTCGAACAATGCCTTGCCGATGTGACCGAGGCGACGCCAGAGGACGTACCGCTCCAGGTCCGGTACGCGACCTTCTTGAGCTATGCACTGAGCGACGCAGGCGAGTACGACCGAGCGTCCTCGATCGTTCGCGAAGCGCTGCAGCGGGCGGGCGAGACGGCCGACGGCTACACCCGCGTCCGGCTCTACTGGTCGCTGGCCCGCACGGCTGCGATCGAGGGTCGTTCGGGCGAGGCGCTCACGCAGATCCGCAGGGCCATCGCGCTCCTCGAGGCAACCGACAACACGCTGCAGCTTGCGCGCGGCTATCTCCTCGCTGCCGGCATCGAATCCGGCGAAGGCCGCGCCGAGGAGACGCGGCAGCAACTCGAGATCGCCGCTCGGCTCCTCGGTCCGACTCCGGAGCCTGTAGACCTCGGGATGTTGCGTATCGGCCAGTCTCGCCTGGCCGCCCTCGAGGGGAACGGTGACGTTGCAGTCGAATGCGCACGAGACGCATTGGCGACTCTCGGTGACTTCCACGGCTCGGAGTTGGGCACCGCCTGTTGGGCCCTGGCTCGTGGGCTCGCGCTCAAGGGCGAAGCCGACGCTGCCATCGAGACGTATCGGCGCGCAGTCGACCTCCTGACGGTGCACGGCCGGCGGCACAACGCAGGCCAGGCCTACCTCGACTGGGCTGCGCTCCTGCAGGAGCAAGGGCGGGCCGACGAGGCGGAGCCAATCCTCCGCCGCGCGTACGATCTCGGCATGGACGCCGAGATCGCAACCCCCAAGAGTTGATCCTCGAGCGGGTCGTTCGTCCCGCCGGCCCGTACACGCTCGCTCTTTGCGCCAGGCACGTGAGCGACGCGACGCGGCACGTCCGTGACGGGACGCTGACGACGACGCTGCGCGTCGGCGAGCGCGTCGAGGTCGCGACGGCGAGGCAGACGCTCGACGGACGCCTCGTGCTACGCGCCGAGACCGAGGAGGGTTTCGAACGCTTGCGGTTCGTGCTCGCTGCCGACGCCGACCACACCGAGTTTCTTCGCCGCTTCGCACGCGATCCGCTCATCGGAGAGACGGCTTCGCGATTCCAGGGGATGCGACAGCTGCGAATGTCGACGGTCGCGCAGACGCTGTTGCGTGCGTTCTGCGGCCAGCTGATCGAGTCGCGCCGAGCGCGGCAACTCGAACGCATCATCGTGCGCGCGGTCGAGCCGCGCGTCGATGGGACCGAGCTCCACGCTCCCCCGACGGGGAAGTCGCTCGGGCGCTTCGCGCCGGTACGGCTTCGGCAGCTCGGGTTACACGCGAGCCGCGCGGCCGCGCTCGTCCGGATCTGCCGCTCCACGGACCTGGAGAAGCTGCACGGGCTCTCCACGGCGAATGTCGCGGCCTTCATCGAACGGCAGCGAGGGCTCGGCCCGTGGTCGGCGGGGGTGGTCTGCCTCGAAGGGCTTGGACGCCACGAGCGCGGACTGGTCGGCGACCTCACGCTCATCAAGCTGATGTCTCGACTGCGCGGCCGCTGGGTCGAGGCGCACGAGACGGCCGAGCTGCTCGCGCCGTACGGCGAATGGGGCGGTCTCGCCGGCCTGTACCTCGCGACGGGCTTCGCACACGGGCTCATTCCGCTGCCCGACGAACGGCCGGTCCGTTTCCCCCGGCCGGCGTACGCGTGATCGAGTTCGTCCTCGGCGACATCACGGAGCAGGACGTCGATGCGATCGTCAATGCGGCGAATCCGACGCTGCTCGGGGGCGGGGGCGTCGACGGCGCGATTCACGCGGCGGGCGGTCCGACGATCCTCGAGGAGTGCCGCCTGCTCGGCGGTTGCGAGCCGGGAGACGTGAAGGCGACGTCGGGCGGAGCTCTGCCAGCGAGGCACGTCCTCCATGCCGTCGGTCCGATCTGGCGTGGCGGCGGCGACCTCGAGGCCGAGCTGCTCGCATCGTGCCATCGGCGCGCCGTCGAGCTCGCAGCCGAGCTCGGCTGCAGGTCGCTCGCCTTCCCGGCGATCTCGACCGGCGCCTACGGCTACCCGGTTGAGCTCGCGGCTGCGGTCGCCATCGCGGCCACGAAAACGGCTCTGCTTGCGTGTCCACCTGTCCAGCTCGCGCGCTTTGTCTTTCGAGACGAGGCGACACTTGCCGTGTATCGAAAGTCAGGGGTCTGACCCCAGCCGTTTCGGACCTCCGCCTTAGACTGCGCGCATGGCTGCCAACCGGAAGATCGCAATCCTGGGCGCCGGCAGGATCGGCGAATCACTGCTCGCAGGCCTGCTCAGCTCGGGCTGGCGAAAGCCGGGCGACCTGATCGTCACGGGGCGGCGTGAGGAGCGGCTGAGGGAACTCGCCGAGCGCCATGGGGTCGACGCCACCCTGTCCAACCCCGAAGCGGTCACCGACGCCGGACTCGTCGTGATCGCAGTCAAGCCGCAGGACTTCGACGTCCTGCTCGGAGAGATCGGCGGGCTGCTGACGACGGAGCAGACGGTCCTCTCGATCGCGGCGGCGATCCCGACCGCCCAGATCGAGGCACGGTTGGCGCCCGGCGTGCCGGTCGTGCGCGCGATGCCGAACGCTCCCGCCCTGGTACACGAGGGGATCGCCGGCGTGTGCGCCGGGGCCCACGCGAGCGACGAGCACCTCGACCTGGCCGAGGACGTGCTCTCGCACCTCGGAAGGGTCGTGCGCGTGCCCGAGCGCTACATGGACGCCGTGACAGCCGTGTCCGGCTCCGGGCCCGCTTATTTCGCACTGCTCGCAGAAGCGATGATCGACGCAGGAATCCTGCTCGGGCTCGGACGGGAGACGTCGACGCAGCTCGTCGTGCAGACGATGCTCGGGACCGCCAAGCTCCTGCGCGACGAGGAGATGCATCCGGTGGAGCTCCGCGAAGCGGTGACGTCTCCCGGCGGTACGACGATTCACGCGATCCGCGAGCTCGAGCAAGCCGGTGTACGGGCGGCGTTCCTGAACGCGATTCAGGCAGCGATGGAACGTTCCAAAGAGCTCGCAGCGGGCGATTCGTGACGCGCGTTCCATCGCTGCGTGGCGGGGGACGGGGGGAACCGGGAGGTTCCCCCGCAACGTCTCCGCCGAACACGCGGCGCGCAGCGACGCATGTTCGGAGGCGTCCGTCGAACAAGAAGGGGGCCCGTGGGGGGAACATGGTTTCCCCCACGCGACGGAGCGACCGCTTATGGCGGTCGCGGAGGAAGGCAGCGATGGAACGTTCCAAAGAGCTCGCAGCGGGCGATTCGTGACGGGCGACGTCGAGCTCGTCGTCCTCCAGGACGCGAACGAGGTCGCTGCGGCGGTCGCGGAACGGCAGGGGCAAGCAGCGCGCGAAGGCGGACACATCGCGCTGACAGGCGGAACGACGCCGGAACTGGCGTACGCGGAAGCAGCGGAGCGCGAGCCCGACTGGAGCAAGACGGAGATCTGGTGGAGCGACGAACGCTGCGTTCCTCCTGACGACGACCTCTCGAACTACGCGCTCGCGAAGCGGACGCTGCTCGACCGCCTCGAGCACGGCCCGCGCGCCGTCCACCGCATCAAGGGCGAGCTCGGCAGGGAGCAGGCGGCCGCCGACTACGAGCGAGAGCTCGGCGACACGGTGTTCGACTTCGAGCTCCTGGGTCTCGGCAAGGACGGTCATGTCGCCTCCTTGTTCCCGAATGCACCGACGCTGCGGGAACGCAGGCGGGTGCTCCCGGCGGAGGCCGGGCTCGAACCCTTCGTCGACCGAGTTACGCTGAGCATTCCCGCTTTGAACAGTGCGAGAGCGATCGTCTTCGCGGTCACCGGCGCCGACAAGGCAGAAGCCTCGCTTCGCGCCTTTGGCGCAAGACCGGGCCCGGAGACGCCGGCCAGCCTCGTCCGATCTCGCGACGGCACGACCACTGCAATCCTCGATCGCGCTGCTGCAGCCAAGCTTCACGCTTGACACGGCCGTCTCTATATGTAGAAGTGCGCCGGGAACATCAGAGGGGCGGGCAGTTCTTTGCAAGAGACGCTGGTACTAGACAAGCCTGAGCAGCTCAAAGCTCTCGGCCACCCGTTGCGCGTCCACGTGCTGGAGATGCTCGGCCAGGAAGGCGAATGGCAGCTCACGAATCGGGAGCTGGCGCAACGACTCGGAGTCGACCCCGGTCACCTCCACTTCCACGTGCGCATGCTGCTCAAGGCCGGACTGATCGAGCTCGCCGACGAGGACGGACACGGACGTGAAAAGCCGTACCGCGCGGTCGCGAAGGTTTTCCGCGTTGCGCCCGAGTTGCTCGCAGCCGGCGGTGCGAGTGACATCCAGGCCGCGATGATCGATCAGGTGCAGCGTGCGCACGAGCGGTATGCGGCCGATGGGACGTTTCGGAGCGCGCAACTCGAAGTGAAGCTGAGCATGCAGCGCGCGCTGGAGTTGATGGGGACGTTCCTCGAGGAGACTCGCGACCTCGAGGAACAGAGCGCGGACAAGATCGTCCTGACGATGTTCGCGCACCCGCCGGCGCAGCGGGACTAGGGCAGCAGCGGCGAGCTCAGCTCTGCAGCGAGGTTGCGGCGCGCGGCGAGCGCCTGCAGCACGATGACCGTGTCTGCGACGGGAAGATCCTCCAGGTAGTCCTCACGCGTCTCGAAAGACTCGAGCACTGCCTCGATCGCGCCCGCGTACCCGAGCGGGTCCTGAGCGGCGATCGATGCGAGCGCATCCCCGACGGAGGCGGGGAAGTCGTCGCGGGCTCGCAGGGTGTCGGCGAGCACGCGTGCCTCGTCGTCGCGCTCGAGCACGAGCAGTGCGAGCACAGCGGCGTAGCGCCCGATCGCCGACTCCGCCTCGGCGGCAGCGTGCTCGAGCGTCCAGAGGGCGTCCGTCTGTGCGCCAATCCAGTCGCCGGCGAGGATGTGCGCTTTGAGAATGCCGATCGGTCGACCCCAGCTTCCCGGTGGGGCGAGCTCGTAACTCTCCCGGTAGCGCTCGACGGCTCTTGCGAACCACTCACCCGCTGCTTCCGTATCCCCGCACATGAGCCGCGCGAGACCGACTCCTCCGGCCGCGTTACCCATCCGCGTCAACTGGCGCTGGCGGGCATCCCTGTCGTCGACTTCCGGCAGTCGTGCCTCCCCGTCCCGGTAGCGTGACTGTTCACGCCGTGCGTGCTCCGCCCAGTTCACCACGTCCAGAGCCTATGAAAACGTCCTTCTACGACCTCTCGCTGCTGACGACCCCTGGACAGGTGTTCACTCCCCGGCCCGCAACGGAGGCACTCGTCGACCGGGCCCTCGAACGGATCGACGGAGCCCCGATGCGCGTCGCGGACGTCGGCACCGGCAGCGGCGCCGTGGCGATTGCGCTCGCGGTCAACCGCCCGGAGGTCGAGATCTGGGCCACCGACACGAGCGCCACCGCGGTCGAGCTCGCGCGCCGGAACGCGAAGCTCCACGGTGTCGAGGATCGAGTGCACGTGTTGCAAGGAGACCTCCTCGAGCCCCTCACCGAGCCGGTCGACCTCGTCGTCGCGAACCTGCCGTATCTGTCCGAACAGGATCGGGACCCGCGCTACGACAACGAGCCGCCCGAGGCCGTCTACGCACCGGGCGACGGCCTCGATCCGTACCGGCGCTTGCTGAACTCGTGCCGCGACGGCAAGCTCGAGACCGGCGGCATGCTCCTGATCCAGTTCCACCGGGACGCGCTGGCGGCGAACTGCTGGGAGCTCGAAGACCTGCGCGAGCGACTCGAACACTCGACGTAGACTCGTCGAATGGAACGTCGGGAGGTCGTGTTCGTCGACGGCGTGCGCACGGCTTTCGGACGAGCCGGCCCAGAGGGGATCTTCTGGAAGACGCGCGCCGACGACATGGCGGTCAAGGTCGTCCGCGAGCTGATGCGCCGAAATCCGAAGATTCCACCGGAACGGATCGGCGACGTCATCTACGCTGCCACGGCCCAGGTCGGGGATCAGGGACTGACGCTCGGGCGCGACGTCGCGCTGCTCGCCGGGATCCCACAGTCGGTTCCCGGCTTTGCGGTCGACCGAATGTGTGCGGGCGCGCTGACGGCTGTGACCGCCGGCGCGGGCGAGATTGCGTACGGCGCGTGCGACATCGTGCTCGCCGGCGGTGTCGAGCACATGGGGCATCATCCGATGGGCGAGGACGTCGACTTCAACCCGCGCTTCGTCTCGGAGCGTCTCGTCGACATGTCGGCGGTGACGATGGGCGCGACTGCGGAGAACCTGCACGACCGCTTCCCGCAGATCACGAAGGCCGACGCGGACGCGTTCGCCGTCCGATCTCAGCAGCGAGCGGCTGCGGCGTGGTCCAACGGCGTCATGCGCGAGACGGTGGCGCCGATGACCGTGTTCACGGAAGACGGGTGGAAGCTCGCCGACAGTGACGAGTTTCTCCGTCCCGACACGACGCTCGAAGGGCTCGCGGCGCTGCGCACGCCGTTCCGCGCGGGCGGTCGCGTCACCGCCGGAAACTCCGCAGGCCTGACGGACGGCGCCACCGCCTGTTTCCTCGCCGCGGAGGAGACGGCCGTCGAGCTCGGGCTCGAGCCCAGGATGCGGCTCGTCGCGTTCGGGTTCGCTGGGGTCGAGCCGGAGTTGATGGGAATCGGACCGATCCCGGCGACCAGGCGCGTGCTCCAGCAAACAGGCCTGACACTCGATGACATCGGCCTCTTCGAGCTGAACGAGCCGTTCGCCGTGCAGGTGCTGACGTGGTGCGACGGAATGGGCGTCGACCCGGAGGATCCCCGCCTCAATCCGTACGGCGGGGCGATCGCGTGCGGGCACCCGCTCGCGGCGACCGGCGTGCGCTTGATGGCGCAACTCGCCTACGGATTCCGTGAGCGCCCCGACCTTCGTTACGGCTTGACCGCGCTCTGCGTTGGGATGGGCATGGGCGCGGCCCTTTTGTGGGGGGCGGTGAAGCCGCCTGTCCGCGCCAGCGGACCAGGGGAGGGGGCTCGGGGGAACCGGGAGGTTCCCCCGGCGGGGAACAACGATGCCGGTCACTGAGTTCAAGCTCACGCGAGCGGGCGACGTCGCCCTGGTCACGATCGACAACGGCGAGGACTGGACGAAGCCGACCTTCTTCGGCGAGCAGGCGCTCGAGTCGCTCGATCGCTTGCTCGGCGAGCTCGAGGGCAGCGACTTCAGCGCCGCCGTCATCACGGGCAAGCCACTCGTCTTCGCCGCGGGCGCGGATATCACCGAGTTCCCGGACATCACGCGGGAGCGCGCAATCGAGGGAGCACGCGCGGGACAGCAGCTGTTCGCGCGTGTCCGGGCATTGCCCTTCCCGACCGTGGCCGCGATCAACGGGGCTTGCCTGGGCGGCGGTGTCGAGCTCGCCTTACATTGCACCGCGCGGACGATCTCCACCGCTGTGCGCCACTTTGCCTTTCCGGAGGTCTTCCTCGGCCTCTTCCCGGCGTGGGGCGGGACGCAACTCCTGCCGAGACTCGTCGGGCCAGAGAGTGCGGTCAAGGTGATCGTGTCGAATCCGCTCCGGCAGAACCGGATGCTGACCGGCCCAGAGGTCGCGACGCTCGGCATCGCCGACCGGCTGCTCGAGCCGCCCGAGTTCGTCGACGAGTCGCTCGCATTCGCGCGCGAGCTTGCAGACCGGCCGCTCGAACGGCCCGGGCCGGACTGGTCCGGCGCGGAGACGCTCCTTCGCCGAACGCGCACGACGGTGGACGACACCGTGCACGGGGCTGCGCCCGCGCCGTATGCGGCGCTCGAACTGATTGCGGGCGCGCAGGAGTGGACGATCGAAGAGGGCTACAAGCGCGAGCGCGACGCGATCGGGGAACTCTTGCCCGGCCCACAGGCACAGGCGTCGCTCTACGCGTTCCAGCTCGTCGAGCTGCGCGCGAAGAGGCACCCGGCTCGTCCGGCCGTGCCGCCGCAGAAGGTGAACAGAGTCGGCATCGTCGGCGCGGGTCTGATGGCGCGGCAGATCGCGACGCTCTTCCTGCGCCGACTCGAAGTGCCGGTCGTCATCCGCGACGTGAAACAGGAGATCGTCGACGAGGCGATCGGCGACATCCACGCCGTGATCGAGGAGCAGGTCACCAAAGGGCGCTACGGCGAGGGAAAGGGACGTTTCCTGTCGTCGCTCGTCTCGGGCAGTACGGACTACGAGCGGTTCGCCGACTGCGACCTCGTGCTCGAAGCGGTGTTCGAAGAGCTCGAGGTGAAGAAGCAGGTTTTTGCCGAGCTGGAGCGCGTGGTGTACGACGAGTGCGTGCTCGCGACGAACACCTCTGCCCTTTCGGTCACCGACATTGCCGCGGACCTGCGCCGGCCCGAACGGGTTGTCGGTATGCACTTCTTCAATCCCGTCGCCTTGATGCCGCTGCTCGAGGTGGTGCGCGCGGCGGAGACGGATGACGTTGCCCTCGCGACCGTCTGGGACGTCGGCGAAAAGCTGCGCAAGCGGCCGATCCTCGTCAACGACGCGCCGGGGTTCGTCGTCAATCGCGTGCTGACGCGTATGACACGCGTGATCATGGACGCCGTCGAGCACGGGACGCCGGTGGAGGAAGTGGATGAGGCGGTCATGTCGCTCGGGATGCCGATGGCGCCGTCCGTCCTGCTGCAGATGGTCGGTCCGCGTGTCGCGAACCACGTCCTCGAACGGATGCACGAGGCGTTCCCGGAGCGGTTCACGCTGTCGCCCGCACTGGCGGCGATCGCGGCCGGTGACGAGCCGGTGGTCCTCGAAGACGCGCCGCGCTCCAATGAGCAGATCGTGGACGACGTCCTCGAAGCCGTGGCCGACGAGATCCACCTCCTGCTCGAAGAGGGGGTTGTCACAGAAGCTGCCGACGTCGACACGGGGCTCCTCCTCGGGGCCGGCTGGCCGTTCTTCCTCGGCGGGATCACGAAGCACTTGGATCAGATCGGCATGTCCGAGCGGCTCTTCGGCCACACGTTCGCCGACCAAACCGCCGTGGCCCCGGCCTAGCGGACACGTACCGGTGCCAGGCACGGATACGAAGGCGTGACGAGTTCCTCGCAGAAGCCAGCAGCGCCGCAGCACGTACGGGCTCCCACAGGTCGTACCGGTGCCAGGCACCGGTACGAATGTGTGACGAGAGCCGCGCGAAAGTAGGCTCCGGTCATGGCGCAGGACGACTGGCGGATCCGGATCGAATTGCCCGACGAAGCCGGGGCGCAGGACTTGCTCGGCCGGCTCGGGCTGCGAGAGACCGACGCGGAAGAGCTCGCCGACGACTTGCGGGAGCAACGGCTCGCCGTGTCCCAAGACGGCGACACCGTGTTCGTCTACGCCGCCAGCGCGATGCAGGCCGAGCAGGCTGCGCGCATCGTCGAGAGCGAGCTGGACGACCAGGGCTTGACCCCGTCCAGGTTCGTGACCGAGCGCTGGCTCCAGGACGAGGAGCGCTGGAACGACGACCCCGAGCAGCCGGACATCGAGGAGGAGCTCCTCCAGCGCGGCTACGCCCCCTGGGAGGTGCGAGTCGAAGCAGAGAGCCTCCGGGAGGCGCACGACCTGGCCGAGCAGCTCCGCTCCGAGGGCTACGACGTCTCACGGACGTTCACCTACGTGATCGCAGGTGCCAGGAGCCGCGAGGAGGCCGTCGAGCTCGCGCGCAGGATCCACGGCGAGGTCGAGCCGGGAGGCGAGCTGGTCTACGAGGTACAGCCCCAGAACCCCTTCGCCGTCTTCGGTGGGCTAGCGGGCTAGGCTCCTTCGAGGGTCTCGGCCACCTGCCGCTTCAGTCGATATACTGGTCGGACGACGCCCGCCTTGGGGATTCGCGGGGTCGCCTTTTCTTACACAGTGCAGCGCTTTTAGACGCTGCGTCCATGCAGGAGATCAAAGAGCAGCCGACCACAGCGTCGGAGGCGCCGGACGGCCTGTTGGCCGACGCCCTCCGAGCAGAAGCCTGGGCGGGCGAGCCCTTCATTCGTGAGGGCGAGGATCCCGCCAAAGTCCTGGCGCCCGGCACTTCCCGCCGGCGCGCCCTCGACGACGCCCTCGCCGAGATCGCGGGAGGGCACCGGACGCCGTCGTCCGGGTGGAAGGTGGAGTACGGCCTCATGCTCGGTCTCGAGCGAGTGCTCGCGGAGGAGAAGCCGCACCTGGCGTCGGGCACGGAGCTGCGCCGTCACCAGATCGATGCGCTCGCCGGCATGCTCACCGAGCTGATCGCTGCGCACGAACGGGAGGCGGGGCCGAACGGAAACGGCCACGACATCGCCGAGGTCGTCGAAGCCGACGCGGAGGCGGAAGACGAGGACGAGCCGGCGGAGGAGTCCGCGGAGGACGTCCTCGACGAAGAGATCGAGGAGGACGAGCAGTACACGGGCCCGGACCCCGGCGCGATCCGCCGCTACCGGTTCCGACACCCGACCGCGTCGGGCAAGACGATCGCGGCGGCGGGGTTTGTCGAAGCCGCACGCACCCTTGGCGTCCTG
>WNFC01000170.1_pt1 | contig 61587 bp, 57 predicted proteins | sample 5400541 | NCBI WGS metagenome assembly WNFC01 (sample SAMN13153342, study PRJNA577476) | soil metagenome | isolation source: 120 cm saprolite under Douglas fir tree site 2 hole 2 replicate 1 | place: USA:California | collected 2015-04-18
TTTCGTGCGGTCACGACCTCTCCATCCCCAAGACGGACTTGAAAGCCTGCACAAGATCGATGCACCGAGACCACGAGCTTGTTCTCCAGCTCCGGCACAAACCTCTTTTGGAACCCCAGCCCATAAGCAGCAAACGTTTCCAACGGCACCTGAAGTCCTATGTCAGCATAGGGAAGTCCTTGCTCCTTGCAATACGCAGCTAGAGTGAACGTCGAATCCGGGTCGTACAGAGAGGACGCAAACCCCTCGGATTTCAGCCGCATGCCTTTCGGCATTTGCGTCAGCCAGGTGTGCATCGGGCTGCCAAAGATGCGAAAGTCAACTCCGCGCGCCCTAAGGTGAGCTGCGATTGACAGCCCGTAGGGGCCTGCTCCGATAATTGCCACATCGCACCCTGTCATTGCTACTTCAACTCACAATTTGGCTGGGTAAGCTCACAAGGAGGAGTCGAATCCGAGGAAATCATCCCAAACTCGGGGTTTGTTTCCATAGACAAGTTCGTCTTCTTGCGACGCTTCAGTCAACAGGCTTTGCGTGAAGGACCAACGGTAGAGCATCACTCCGATCGCTGTACCGCGTGTATTGGTGATGATATCCGTCATTCCTGAGCTGCGCGTCGGGAGAAACGCCTGAAGTGTCTCGATCGTGAGGCTTGTGACAAATCCCAAGATGATGGTTATTGCCGCTGCGAGCTTGATCGCAGGCTTCGAAGATAGATAGGCAAAGACGCAAAACCCCAAGGGGATGACTCCCGCTATGTTGGTGGCGACATCTCTCCAATGACTCCAGCTCGCGTGGTAGTCGTGCCATGGCGACGATAGGAAAGCTGAATGTAATCTGCAAAGGGGAATGAGACTAAACGAGTGCCCATCATCCAACTCGAGACACGGCAGAAAACGATGCCATCGTTTTGGGGATTCGCCCGTACTTGCACTCGTGAGTACAAACGGCGTGTAGCCGTAGGTGCGAGCCACAACGTTTGTGGACAAGCGGGTTTACGGTGTGAATGTTCACTGGTTCGTATGGCTGATCGGAAACATCCGAATCTGGGTACCAAGCTCAACCTACTGCCGAACTCTGTCTCTGGAGGCGAGTTCCGGATGCATGCCCGGAATCGCGAGGTCACCTTTGCAGTTCTTGACACGAAATAGCGCCTTGTCCAACGCCTTCTGCGATGTCCACCTTATTTTCCGCAGCCGAAGAGAAGCGTCCTTGGCCAGTGTCCAGCCAAACATTGCCTTAATCCAGGAGTACTTCCAGGACAAGTCAGGCGGACACAGTTTCCCTTTCAGGTCCCCGGCGATCTGTTCTGCCTGCCTAACGATGTCGCGCCTGTCCGGATAGAAGTTGATCAGGTTTCGTTGCAGGTAAGTTACACAAGCCCCACGAGTCCTTGGACTATCTTCCAGCGCCCGCAGGTACCCGATGTGCAACTGCATGGAGAGCCACAGCGCCTCGCGTTTCCGATTCGATTTACCGATGTAGGCCAGGCTGTCATACCCGAAGCCACGATAGTACACTTTCGCTTCTGGCACGAATCGTGTGCCATCGCTTTTGAGAAGAACACGGCAGAAATACTCGCCGTCGTCGTCGGATAACATACGGGTGTCCCATAGACCGGCAGCTTCGCTTAACTCGCGACTAACCAGCCACGTAGCAGTCTGCATGTAGAGGTTTTCTCCCATCTTGCGCAGCAGCCATTCAGTGGGACTCAGATCGCTCCACAGGTTAGTCGGAACGAATTCTGCCCGGTGCCATCGGTACAGGAACCTGCCAAACCCCGAAGAAAGAAGCACCCTTCTGTTTCGGCACTGGTCCAACACCGACATCTGCCTGGCAATTTTGTCTGGAGCCAAAAGATCGTCAGCATCCAGCCACTGAATGTAGTCTCCCCGGCTCAGAGATAGGGCGTGGTTCCTAGTGGCTGCAGCGCCCTGATTATTCCGCGTGACGACCCGAATCCAATCGGATTCAAATCGACGCGCAATCGTGAGCGTTTGGTCGGTGGAACCATCATCAACTACGATGATCTCCTTTCGTTCCCACGTTTGTGCCATCGCCGAGCGTAACGTGTCAGAAATCCATTCCTGTGCGTTGAAGGCCGGGATAAGGATCGATACCAATGGTTTTGTCGTGGCTACTTGCCTGACACTTATGACCTCAGGGCCGACACGGCGCGGATGCGTCGAGGCCTGGCGAGAACCTGGAGCGCCGAGCACATCTAGAGCTTTGACAACCGGCAGAATGCTGGCGCCAGAGCTGACGGCGTATTGGACTACTTGCTCGAAGAACTCCGGGGTGCATCCGAACGGAGTGGGATTATCAGAAATGTCGTGAGTCGCAAAGATGAGCCAGCCCTGAACTTGTCGGTTATGGTCTATGAGATCCTTGACGGCCTGAATATTATGCCGACTTTTTTCCAGGAAGTAGGCCGACAGTTGATTGAGGTCTGCCTTCCCTACGTTGAGGGTCTGGCCGCCAGCACGACAGCACAGGAAATAGTCGGCAATCCTCGCTTTGGTCAGTGGTCGAGGCAGGCTGATTGGGTACGAGAAGCTCTTGAACTCAGCGCCAGGGAGCAGACCGCTGAGTGCCACGCGGTTTTCGATGACCGAGTTCTGGAATGCTGCCGTCCCTGTGTCCCATGAATCACAGTGTGAGAATGTGTGGCATCCCAATTCATGTCCACGTTCAAAAAGCGTCATCAGGTCACCAGCAACAAATATTTGACCGCTCGGTGTCTCCGTACCTAAAAGGCCGAGCGCGGCATAGTACGTGCCAACCAGACCGAAGCGGTTCAGTATAGTACCGCCAACCAGCAAGGCCGATCGCGGGAAATCATCGAACGTAAACGAAATCAAAGGCCGTTGCAGACTGATCGGGAAAGGTCTTTTGAATAACAGGCTCGCCGCCCTTCTCCGATAGTATTCCTGCAATTTCAACCAAGTATCCCGAGCTGCATATCTATGACATCTAAGTCCTGTTGCTCTCATTTGATCTGCTTACCGGCGGTCCACCGCACTTCAAGGGTGTCACCTTGACTTCAATTCACTTTCTCCGGCCATAGTCTGGAGCTTTCAACCCTAGCCACCGACTCTTCCGACAGTGAAATCGACCTTGAACTTGCCCAGGGAACCACGTCCGGCCAAAGCCGCGCGAAACGATAGAGTGGGTCGGGTCCGCCGTGCAACAGAACAACTGCTGCGAGATAAAGAACTGAGAACAACACGGAGATCGTTACGATCCGAGCCAGAGCACCTCCGGCGCCCGGCGCTGCCACCAAGGGGGAGATTTCCCGGATGATCGCGGCCGATGCGCAACCAGCCAGCAATGATGCCAGAACGTATTTCCAGACGGCGGTAAGCACCGGCCCGATCCCAAATTGTATTGGCCTCCCCGCGTACCAGAAAGCGGGGATAGTGAGAATCCAGTAAGATGCAGCCCAGGCCGCAGCGACTCCCATGGGGCCCCAATGGAGTCCCAGCAGAAAGAGCAGGACCGTTACGCTGAATTCTGCCAGCACCCAGCGGAGCCAGCGATCCGCCCGTCCTATGGAAAGGTGGATCAGGCCGCTGGTACTGTAGATCATCATGATCCCAATCCCCGGCCCAAAGAATCTGAAGATTTGACCCGCGACTTCCCATTTCGGCCCCAACAGCATGCGAATCAGGTCTTTGCCCACGAGGGTCAGGCCCGCGCCCATCCCCATCCCCACGAACGCCACGATCGACAGCCCATTCAGAAAATAGCGCTTGTACCGAACAGACCCGCGTTCCAGGCGGCTCAAAGTGGAAAGCACCACGTCCGAAACCGGCACTAGGAGCTGGTTTGCTGGAAGGAGAAACAGATCATACGCCTTCTTGTAGAACCCTAGAGAGGATGAGCCGAATCGCCATCCAACCAGAAGATTGTCCGTGTTTCGAGTGACGTAGTTAAAGCTGAAGCGGCCGTAGACATTCAGCGCGAACCTCACGACGGAGGCCGTTCCGGTTACGCGACGCGGGAAGCTGGGGATCCACCGACACAGATACCACGCCCCAACGGATTGAATGAGTAGCCGGACAACGGCGCCAGCTACCAGCGCCCAGTATCCCCAACCTCCCCACGCAAAGAGGATCATCACTGCCACCGACACCAAATTAGAGAAAATGTCGTTGCCAGAGGTCGCAGAGAAGTGCAGAGCCCGCTTAAGAAGAGCAAGGTGCAGGACCGAAGTACTGTTGAGTAGGATCGTCAACGACATACCGACCGCAACGTGAGCTACTCGTGGGTCACCGTAGAACCTCGCGAGCAGGGATCCCGATGCGGCGAAACCCATGGTCAAGAGAAGGCCCACGCTCAGGTTGATCCAGAACAGGTTGCTCGCCAGGAAATGGTCGATGTCTTCCCGTTGGATAACCGCCTCTGAATACCCATTCTGTCCAAAACTCATGATGAGCAAGCTAAAAGTGGTAACCATGGTGACCACGCCGAAATCCGCGGGCACGAGCAGCCGAGCTAGGGCAACGGTCGCGATCATCTGAACCCCAAACACTGCTCCCTGGGAGAGCACCGTGACCCCGGCACTTCGCACGGCGCGGCGACGAAATTCGCCTGCCTCCCCGGTGGGATGGAACTCGCCCCTTGCATCGAAGGGTTTCAAACTTCCTCCAGGCAAGGAGATCCCTGTGGACTGGATGCAAACAGTGCCACAGTCTTCATGAGCTCGGTTGGTCTGTAACCTCCAGGCACCGCGATTCTCTCCCGGAGGGGGCGCAGATCACACGTCTGAATCGGTGTCATTGGCAGCTGTTTACTAGGTCAGTCGGTGCTCAGGGCAACAACCATGGAGGATTTCCCTATCTCAATGGCGGCCGGGCTGTTCTCGGTTTTCGGGCAGGGTGGAGCAGTGGGCACAGGCAAAGGTACCTCTTTCCTGGGACACCACTCGAATCGGTGATGACGACGGTCTCAGCCTCACTTGCGGCCCGATCCACCTAAGAAGTGGATCAGCTAAGATAATACCGACCTTCCATTCCGGCCGATCCTTGAGATTTGCGCACGCGCCGCAGATGACTGGGTTCACCCCATCTCTACGTCCGACCGGTCTAGCCCCGTTATCCGACGCGAGGACAGAGTGTCACTGAACCACCGCAGTGAGGCCTGTTGGAGGGGCAGGCCGAGGAGACGGATTGCCATAGCAAGCGGTGGCATCGAAACTTAAAATACCACCAGTGCCAACGGCTGGACCTCCCATGATGTTCAAGTAACAATTAGCCGCTGGGGTGAGATAGGCATGACCACCAACATTGGCGATGTTTCCACCTGTTACATCTGGCCCAATCGGAGGCCAGGGCATTGTACTCCACCAAACAGGCTTGGCCGGGAGGTAGAACGAAGCCGGGAGTGTTTGGCTGGCTGGGACCGGATTTGCATAAAGACTGATTCCGCTTGGCACTTCTGCGTTTATAAAGCGGTTGGCGGAATTCGCCGTATCATAGTTTCCCCAACGCATCAGGGTTGTCAGGGATGTATTCGATACCAGTGTGTCGTCGAGAGGTTTACTGCTGCCGTCTCCATTGTTGCAGTTGTCTCCCAGCCCTATTGCATATATTGAAGTCAGGCAGTTAGCTGCCGATCCTCCTCCGACCGTTTGATAGGTCGTGTGATAGCCGCTAGTCCCCAACACGTTGCCGACTATATTGAAGTAGCGATTCAGGCCATAGATGAACATCGGAACGGTCTGATTCAGGTTTCCCGCCTGAAATCCCGTGAATCGGTTGCGGAAGGCGGTTACGAAGAACCCGTGACCGAAATAGTTCTCAAACTCCAGACCGTAAGCTAAGTTGCCCTCGGCTAAAGCGTAGTGCTCGTGACTGCCATGCCCGTAAATGCTGCCCTGCGCCCACGTGCCCGGCGGGTTGCCCCACCAGTTGTCGATAGTGAAGTTATAGCCGAACACGTTTCCATTGCCGTTCTCGTGAATCATCGGCGTACCGATGGTCTGGAAAATGTTGTTCTCTATCAGGTTGTTGCTGGCGTCCCAGAATCCTACGCCGTATTCGTCCACGCTACCCCGCCCAAAGAAATAACTGTCTCGGATGGTGATGTGCTTCGACTGATAGAGTTCGATATGCTTGACGCCGCTATTGGAGATTGCGGTAGCCAAATGGCGGTCCGTGCGAATGTTCTTCACCCATGAGTCGGTGACATTGAAGAAGGCAATCGCCTGAACTGATCCACCCGAGGCCAGCGTATCCTGTGTCACGTCAACCGCCACGCTTTCAAGGCCTACCCCGGTTAGATAAGGACCGTTGGCCCACCATGCTTGCGGACTCTGACCCGACCTCCAGTTTGGCATATACAGGCCGGGTGAAATAGTCACGGTACAGGGGCAGGCCCCAGCAGAGATGGCTGTCACTGTCACAAGTTCCTGTTGATTGCGTCCCGATCTGCCATTCCCGCCATTAGATTGTGTACACTGCCCTCCTCCTGTGCTGCAAACGAAGATGCCATTTGTGTCTTGGGAGCGCGTACTTCCGTCGTTCAACTGATCTAAAAATAATGCAGTACCTACTACCGGCTTTGTCGATCCGGTCGTATTTGCACCGATCGTAATGGTGGTTGTTCCCTGAGCATATCCGGCAGTCCAGTTAGCTGCGTTACCAAATCCCTGGATGTCATTTGTGCTCGTAGAGATCATGCAGACGTTCGCACCGACGCCTCCGCATCCGTCGTGCGCGCCTCCCTGAAACACCAACGATGTCTGTGTCGGCCCGGAACCCCGGAGAGCGACATTGTTGACGCTCCACCGGATGCCGGTCGAGAGTGTGAATGTGCCCGCACCTAGAAGGACGTAGGTGTTTGGCCCGCAGGCGGCTAGAGCATTGTTGATTGTGGCCGCAGCCCCCGTATACGCCGCGATGGTCGAGCCGCATTGCGTGTAGTTCGCCGGAACACCACCAGCTACGCCTGCCGTCGTCCAGTCAATTGCACGAGTTGGCGCAAGTACGCCGGACCACAATTGCGCGGGGGAATATATCGATAGGCAAAATAAGACAATGGGGAACAGCAATAACCATCGAGCTCTCACTTCATCTCCTAAGACAGCAGCGTGTGCGATTGCGTTCGGGGGGAGTTTGCACTGTGCCGCGCTAGAGACACCTCCGAATACGCTGGCCTTGATTCTGCTCGTGCGAAGCTCGTCTCCACAAGTCTCAGAAGTACATGGTTACCTCTCAGAAGTACATGGTTACCCTTGTACCGAACGCCGATTCAGGCCTAGCGGGAAGGTCACGGCCTTGCGTTCGGTCCAGGCCTCGCCATCATCCAGTGCGCCCACCTCCAATCTGCAGATCATATCGAAACGGTCAAAATCTCTACTGCTTTGCATGACATTCGCGTTACGGCTGGTGGATCGAATTGGTCATTTCAGTCGATAAAGAGCCGGTGAATGAGCTCCAACGTCAGCACCGTGTGGATCTCAGACGTGTAGTTCCGGCCTTCTTTAAGATGGCCCTTCACAATCGCTTCGATCGCCTTCCGTTGCTGATAGGGGCGTGAGAGAGTTCGCGGATCGAGTAGTACTTCCCGAACGTAGTCGCCGAGGCAATCCCGATACCAAACCCGAAAATGCGAGAACTTGTGCCTACCAAGAAAGAGCCGTTCGAGACGGAGCTGTGACACGACATGGTCCATTCGTGCCACCCACTGCGGCATGCCATAGTCGTAGGCGTACTCCGCTTTGACCGTGAACTCGTGGAGCTGTCGCGAGGCACTTGCAGAGAGCCGTCCCCGGTTTCCTCCGAGACCACGATCGGTCGGGATTCCCAGAAGAGCGCCATCCCCATCGGCAATCAATCGCAGGCAGACGTCGCTGTTCGCACAAGCAGAGTCTGGGGCGCGGAAGACGGTTCGGACAAAATCGTTGTCGAGGTACGGCGTCCGCAGCGAGAGTTGCGTTTCTTCGAGCGCCAGCAAACCATAATGATGCCAAGGGGCCTGCCGGAACAAAGCAAACGAAAGGGGGTGCCCTTCAAGCAGTCCGGCGTAAGTAGTCTTTGCCTGGTGAATGTAAGGGAGCAGCTCAGGACAAAACAAGTCCAGCAAGGGCTTCATCGGTTTGAACGCCCGGACTCGACGGAGTACTTCTCCACCGTAGTTGCCGGTCATCCTCACAGAAGCGATCTTGCGGGCCCGCTCGTTCAGGTAGAGGTCAACCGAACGATTGACTGAGGCGCATCCATCAGTGAGGTACACGGTGCGCTCCGCCCAGTGCGGAAAACGCGATAGGAACTCATTCCCCACCTGGATTACCTCGTGGGACTGCTGACAGACGCGAGCCACGGCACGCGCCACACGGACGTCCCGACTGTCGCGGAACATCCCGCCGAAGGAGTAACAGGGCAGGGATCTCGGCGGCGACTTCTTCCATGCCATAATCATCCGCGTGTCGAGTCCCCCGGTCAGCGACATCGCCAACTGTTCCCGGCCGTTGAAGTATCGAGGGAGGATGCGCGCAAAGACCTCTCGAAATTCCTGGTAGTAGGATTCCAGTTCTGGCGAAGTTTGGTCCTCCCACTCCCGTGGCTCGAAATATCGACTCTTTTGCTGGATTAAGCCTTCACAAAAAACCCAGGCGGCGGCACCGGGCAGCACATAGATGCCCTCAAAAATCGTCCTGTTCTCAAATACACAGCCGCACGAGACTAACTCTCCCAGGCCACGGAGGTCCGTTCTCCGCAATTCGGGACGAACTGCCAAAATGGCCTTGGCCTCGGCAGCGAAGTAGAAGGCGTCCTTAGCTTCGTGATAGTAGACCCGGTGCATCCCATACCGGTCGTTAAAAAGCGTGATCGTTCCGCGAGCGCGGTCCACCAGCAGTCCCTGGAATCGGCCGTTTAAATTCGCTGGGAAGGTAGGATCTTCTTCATAAAGGTGGACGAGATAAGCGGGGCCTTTCTCCTGGAAACTGTGCCCACGCTCCTTGAGACCGCGCGCGATCCCGGGCTCAGAATACTCCTCCCCGGAAAAGACGAGAACCGCGTCCCCGCCTTCGCTACACAGTGGCATCCCGTCGGAGAACGATCCCTCCCGCGCGGACCATCCGACGTATACCCCTAAGGACTCATCGACCCAGGTTCCGATCTCATAGAAACACTCGTGGCGCAGAGCTGCCACCATGCGCTCCAGTTGGCGCTGGGCCTGCGAACGCGGCATTTTGGTTATGAGACCGACGATGCCTGGCATGGCCTGTTCTCTAGAAAGCTCTCGTCACGGACGGGAACTTGCGGTTGTACCACGCGCTTCGAAGTTCGCGTAGTTTCGCAAGTACTGGCTCGGGAATTCGCTCCGCGAGAGGATGGTGTAGTCCCAGGCGCAAAGCAGTCCAACCGAGCAATGTCAGGGGAATATAATAACGAGGCAACTCGATCCGCTGGAACCCATTGCGTTCCTTAAAATCGCTGAGACTGTCCCGCTGTTTTTTTCCGTAGCCAAAGTTTGCGTACAGCAGATATCGGATTCCTCGATCTGCACAGGACCGGACAGCTTGCGCGATTAACGCGTTCGTCGGAGCCTTGTCCCTATGCTGAATCATCGAGACTATCTGCATGAGCCCTGCCTGGATCCCTTGTCCGTCCCTGACCAGCTTGGCGAAGCCGATCATGCTTCCATTCAGAAACGCACCGATCAGGATACTGCGATTCAAGAAGGTCTCGTTCTCTCTCCGCACGGTCGGGAGGTCTTTTCCGTAATGCCAGAACGGTTTCCCTTGTCGCATGGGACATTCGTTGTAAAGCCCTGCAATGCCTTTAACGAGGGTGTCGTCGAAAGGTACTTCCCGGACTTCCACCCCCTTCTTCTCAGCTTTCCGGACCATATTGCGAGTCTTGGCATCGATCTGTTTTGTCCACCAGTGGTCAAATGTTGCTACGGGCACGGCGGCCACGTTGTCCCACTCCACTGGATATTCATACTTAGGCCACGTTGCTGGTACTCTTTGCGTAAATGTGAAGATATCGGCACGTAAGTGGTCCGGTCCCCCTACCTTCAACTGCTTCAGACACGCTCTCGGATCCTCGATTTCTGTTTCCAGCCAAGCCTCATCGTGGACGCTGGCAACTCTAGGAAATCTTCCTTTGACGATTAGCGTCGCCCCGTCAACGACTAGCGCCGATACGCGGACCCCGATTCCCTTACTGCTGATCTCGACAGTGTGGTCTGCCATGTCTGGAGTTCTAGAAATGTTCGTTGTGATTGGCGCGTGCAGGATCGGGTGGATTTGCGACAAGCTTATCTCAGCAGGTGTCGCTCACACCTGTCGTTCTGTTACAAGACTCAAGCCGAGAAATGCGAGGAGACGGCTGGCATGATCAAGAAGCTTGATCAAACACTTGACGAACACGTGTAGTCCGAACAGAGACAGAACTGGGAGAACCACTGCATAGCACGGCACCGCAATCAGCGACTTCACTATGTTCTTGATCCGATGGCTCGGATGTTTAGGGAAGGTGCTGCCACGCAACAGAGCCCGGTTCAATAGGTACCTGAGCTTACAACGAGATGACGGAACCAACTCGTAAACGACAGCTTCATTGCACCAGATAAACGAACAGCCCTTACCCATCATGCGCCGAAAAAAGTCCACATCTTCTCCCGCGGTATTAAACTCGGCTGCGAAGGGAATGGCGATACCTTCCAGAATGCTTCTCTTGAACAAGACATTGCCGGTGCGGGCTTGTTCCCACTTAACTTTGTATCCCGTCTTGTACCTCGGACGTTCGAAGAATCTGCCCTTCTTCACCCATCGCGGCGGATCGCAATCAAAATACGGCTGCACTGGCCCGAGCACACCCTCGACGCCGTACTTCATCTGGGTTTCAAGAAGCGAACTGAGCAAATCCTCCGCGGGGAACTCGTCGTCATCCATGAATGCAATAAAGTCGCCTTCTGCGTGTTGTAGCGCCCGGTTGCGTGCGAGAGCGATATTCTGCTCGGGCTCGACGCAGTAGGTGACTTGCAGGTGCGTCGCAAACGAGAAGCTCCTGACGACCTCTTCCGCGGAGCGCGCGCTGTCATTGTCTACAACCACCACGGAATACTTGAACCGATTCTTTGTCTGCTGGTTTTCCAGCTTGCCCAACAAAAGTCCCAGGAGTTCCGGCCGGCGAAAGGTGCAAATGCACACGCTGATGTGGCAGGTTTGCGCGGCCGCAACGCCGCTGCCGTCTACAGTCATCAAACCAGGTTTGTCCTTGATAGTCATTACCGGGAACGAACCTTAGTATGCCTGGCGATCGAGGCGACCGTGCGTCTGCTCCGTTCGGCGATCCTCAATGCGGGCAAAGCCTTGCGGAGCAAGTCTCGACCGAGGGAGGCTCCGAAAGCGCGTGGCGAGCACTTACGCAATCGCAGACAGTCGAGCACGGCTTCTTCGGTGACATTCGGGTGAATGTCCACCGCCATCGCCAGCGGAAATGACTGCCGGTCCGTGTGGAAATCCAGACCTACAAATGGGACCGCACCCGACCCGTCCAGAAGGGTCGGGGATTGTTCGCTGGGCGCCCATCCGTCATACTTTCTGTTCCAGACTTCGATCCCGAGGAGCTGGTCAGCCCACCGCGGCTCATAACACTCCCACGCGCGTTTTCGAGACGGGTGGGCCAACACCGCCACCCCTTTCGCATCCTTGACCTTCTTCAACATTTCGCTTGTAGGAAGGTTCTCCCCAAGAAAGGGTACTTTGCCCCACACCAGCACGTGTATACGGTTGGCCGCGTCGCTGTACTCAATGCCGGGTACGACAAGAATCTTCTCAGAGCTTACCTGGGCACACGCCTTTCGATATTCCTCCAGACGCGTTGAAGTGAAGCCACGATCGTGTTCCGTCATCATCAGGACCCGGTAGCCTTGCCGACTGAATTTGGCACCCAAGTCTTCAAGCGACCAACTTCCATCGTAGGACCACACGGAATGCACATGACAGACGGCCAGGACTTCCATAATCTCTCAGTTTCTTGCTTTGAAAACGTTGTCTTTAATGGTGTAACAGAAATCAGCGATGAATACTTTGGGGTCCTCACGCCGCCAGTTGTAAAACACATCGCCGTGGCGAACGCCAACCACTTGCGCCATCGTTTTCCAGAACGGCGGCCAACTGCTCAGCGCCTTTGACTTCGGGCCCCGGAGCACGAACAGCAGGTGCATAAACTCACGACCAGCGTGCCTGCAGACGACCCCTGGATCGGAGAACAGATCTACACCCACACGCGACTGATGATCGATGGCCAGCCTCGCATGCCAGGCAGGGTACTCGAGCCCCTGCGCACGGGAGAGCGCCATGCTTCCCCACGGCCGCCCGTTGAACTCGACAAACCAAAGGTTCCCCGCATGATCCCGCAGGAGTTCGATCATGAATAAGCCACGCCAGTTGGCCTTTCCGACCAACGCCTCAACTTTGGACCGCAAATCCTCAGGAACGGGCTGCGATATGCAAGCACTCGACCCCGAACCATGGGGATTCATCATCCTCAATCGCAGGTGAGCGCTCCATGCCCTGATCCCGTCGGGAGCCGCTAAACCGAAAACACCTTCACCGGTGCCCGCAATGAAGGGCTGGACCAGCAGAGGAACTCGCTCGCCCCATTCCGCCACTGCGCGCTCCAATTCCTCTCCACTTGCGCACACAAATTTCCGGCACTCTTGCAGGCGACCTTGACGAACGGGAACGCACTCAGCAGGTTTCAGAATGATCGGGAACGATTCATCGGCACTAAAATTAAAAACCTCGGCGGCAGAACGGGCTAACAGCGTCTTGGGAACTTCAAAACCCGCCTCCCGTGCTACCTGAGTTTGAACGCACTTGTTCAGCGCCAACTCGGCACTGACCCCACTGGGTCCGGCCAAGAGCCATTCATCCTTAAGTTTTACCTTGCTGCCTAGCCAGACTGCCTTATCGTCTAATGGGAAGAGGATCCGCGGAAAACTGTCGGCCTTGGCGCAGACGGAATCCATGAGGGACCGGAGGTCGGAAAGGCTCGTTTGCAGGTTTACCTCTGGCGGGCAGATCTCATGACACACGACATGGCGGCTATGACGTAAAGCGGACACTCGCCCCTTGCGCGTAAAGGCAACAACGTGAAAACCGTCGTCCACCAGGCTCCAGACCGTTTCAGGAGCTGCCAGCGCTTCGGCAAAACCCACGAGGACGAGGATCTCTCGGCTCGAACCATTTGGCCAGGTTGACAACTAGTTCTTTCCCCCGCCCTGCTTCAAAGCCTCAGCGACAGCCTCGGCGATCACCCGGTATCCATTCTTGTTCGGATGCATGTCGCCGGCGCTGCGGGCATAGAGTCCCTGCTCCACCGACCTCTTTAGCGCGGGTAAAGCGTCGACATGTGCAATGTTCGTGTCCGTCATGAACTTAAACGTTTGCTCTCGCGCCAAACGCTCGTTGACGAGAAGTCTGTCGATTACATCATCAAGAGGGACTTTCGAGTTATGTTCGAGATAGTCAGAAAAGACCATCTCCTTCGTTGGTATGACTACAACGAGGAACTGGACGTGGTTCTGTTGGCAGATTTCATTCATCTGCTTCAATAAATCGAAGGTAATGCGCATCCCCTCGCGGATGCTCGGATTCTCCAGGTCGAGCCTGGTCAATATGCCTTTTGGACGGAAGGCCTCCGCGATGTGTTTATCAGCAATAATCAGCGAGGTGGCTATGCCCGGATAAAGCTCCGACGCCTTTCTGATCTGGACTTCGCCCTTGATCCGATCTCCCAGCCATGCGTGAAAAACCAGTTGGTAGAGAAGGCTGTGGCGCGACAGCCAGACCCTGGTTCTCTTGCCCCAAGTGTCACTCTCCGGTGCCTCCCAGACGTTGGGATCAACTTTCTGGGGCGGTAATTTCCTCAGGTAGGCCCAATGATCAAGCCCGTAGGCGAGTGAGAATGCACCCTCGAAATCGTCACCCATGTACAAGCCCCAAATCAGCATCCGAGGCTTCAAGCTCAGTGCCTTGGTCGTTGACAAATAGAAATACTGGTTTGGACCGTAGCCTCCCATGCCCATGTTGTACACGCGCCGCCCGGTCAACTGTCCCAGCACATATGGCCAGGACTCTTTCATTCTGGCCGTGTTCCCATAGGTGTGGGAATCGCCAACTGCAACGAAGTCCGCGTCTTGCGGCACCTCGCGGTTGCGGAAACCCCACTTGTCAAATCCGGCCATCGTACTCGGCGACGGGACCGCACCCAGAATGTCGTCGCCGACCACCTCCAGCGAGAGGAAGTCGGAGGGATTGAGAACCAGCCGCGCGGCAAATTCGGCAACCAGCAAGGCTACCGTTGTCGACACCAGGAAGATACTCAGGTTGATCAGGGTTCTTCTCATGTTGATGGGTGGGCTAGTCTAGCTTGAACTCTGTCCGCCAATCGCCTTTTTCGGACAAGGCCAGCTGCTGTTTCTTGTCGAGCAGATAGTTCCCCAGTACAAGGAAATCCATCTCCGTTCTTATGAAACAGCGATAGGCGTCATCCGGTGTGCAGACAATGGGTTCCCCGCGAACATTGAAGCTGGTATTCACAATTACGCCGTAACCAGTCTGTCTTTTGAACTCCTGGATGAGGTCCCAGTAGCGGGGATTCGTTTCCCGGCTCACGCTCTGAATGCGCGCCGAGTAGTCGATATGGGTGATCGCGGGCAGGTCCGACCGGAGGAAATACAGCCGTTCGTAGAGAGGCTGTTCGTGGTAGCCCTCGGGCAGAGGATTCTTCTTGTCCTCGCGGATCGGCGCAACCAGCAACATGTAAGGCGATTCCCGGTCGAGTTCAAAGTATTCTCCGATGTCCTCTTTCAGAACGGATGGCGCGAACGGCCGGAAGCCCTCCCGGTACTTGATCTTCAGGTTCAGTTTCTTCTGCATCTCGGGATTTCGCGCATCCCCAAGAATGCTGCGGTTCCCGAGAGCGCGCGGCCCGAATTCCATACGGCCTTGGAACCAGCCGACGACGTTTCCCTCGGTTAGTTTGCTGGCGACATCAGAAGCCAGTGCCTCGAAATCTTCGTAGTAATGTGCCCTCGCGCCATATTTTTGCAGCGTGCGTTGAATGTCCCTGTCGGAGAATTCCGGCCCCAAGTAAGCCCCCTGCATGGCATCCGCGTGACCATTCAGCTGCCGCTCGTTGCCGTCGTGAATGTGCCAGACCGCATAGGCGGCCCCCACCGCGCCGCCCGCATCCCCCGCGGCCGGTTGAATCCAAAGGTCGTCGAAGATCCCGGCGCGAAGAATCTTGCCATTGACCACACAGTTGAGCGCAACGCCACCCGCCAGCACCAGATGTTTGCTTCCCGTTAGTTGCCGGGCCGTGCAAGCCAGGCGAAGGACAATTTCTTCCGTCACCTGCTGAATGGCAAGTGCCATGTCCATATAAACCTGGGAAATCTCAGATTCCGGCTTTCGCCGCGGCACCCTGAAGAGCTGCTCCCACTTCTCCTCGTTGGCCATCTTCAAGCCCGTGGCATATTCGAAGTAGTCCATGTTGAGTACAATCGATCCATCTTTTCGGATGTCGACCAGCTCGCTTGTAATCTTGTTTTTGAAGTCCGCAACCCGCTGCGAATCGGGGTTCCCGTACGGCGCCAAGCCCATGAGCTTGTACTCGCCGCTATTCACCGCGAACCCGGCGTAGTACGTGAAGGCAGAGTAAAGCAGGCCGACCGAGTGGGGGAACTGCAACTCTTTCAGTATCTCGATGTCCTTACCGCAACCACGGCCAATAGTCGTCGTTGCCCATTCTCCGACGCCGTCCACAGTGATGATGGCGGCATCATGGAATGGTGAAGGATAAAAGGCACTAGCCGCGTGTGAAAGGTGGTGCTCCGGGTAATAGATCGGGACCTTGCCATCGCCGAGTTCGGCCAGGTGCTCGGCGAGCAAACGCCTCATGAACAGCTTCTCTCTGATCCAGACTGGTATGGCCGAGAGGAAGCTCGACAAGCCGCTAGGCGCGTACGCATGATAGGTCTCCAGCAGCCGCTCGAACTTGAGAAACGGCTTGTCGTAGAACGATACGGCCGCCAGGTCCTTATAATTGAGGCCTGATTCTTGCAGGACGTAACGACAGGCATGGATCGGGAACGAGGAGTCATGCTTGTTTCGCGTGAAGCGCTCCTCCTGCGCCGCAGCCACGATCTGTCCGTCGATAAGGACCGCCGCAGCACTATCGTGATAGTAAGCGGAGATACCGAGGATGGCACTTCTCATAGAAAGTCCTTCTTCATGGTGCCCCTGTACCGGTTAGGCGAGCGATCAGAACAGGGTGTAGACAAACGGCGCGATCGCGGATCCACTAAGCACGATGAGGACGCCGAATGCCAGGAGAATCGTGATCAGAGGCAGCAGCCAGAATTTCTTACGCTGTTTCAAAAAGCCCCACAAGTCTTTTAGAAAATCCATATTCGTTCCTTACCTTTTTACTTAGTACGGCCTCTCCAAGTCCGCACCGATGAACCGGTGGTTTCTCTCCACCATGACTGAATCCTGGCCTGCCTTGAACGTGCGCAGCTTTAGGGAGTCCTTACCCAACAAGCGGCGCAGAGTCGCGATCGGGGTTACGATGCCAAAGAACACAATCGATAACACTATCTTTGAAACGACAGTCCCGAGTAGATCGGAAAGCCCCAGCCAGACCACAGCAATGGGGCGATAGATCTGGGGCAGGATCATGTTCAGTACGTGCAAGACCATCGCACCGATCAAAAACGCTTCCCGCTTCCGCACGACAAACAGGATGAGAAGCAGGAGAACCATCGCCATTCCAGTGTCGCGGCTCTGATCCCTCGTGATTGTCCTCTTAAAGAATTTCATGGCTACCCTTTCACTCCCATCTCCAATCGGCCCGCTTTAAGGCCACGACCTGCAATTCTGTTCATAGTCACAATCAGTTTCGGTTCCGGCAGCGGCACAACGAAGATTGTTGAACCTCTACTCACCCGATCGAAATCAGAAGGACTGGCACAGCAGAAGAGTTTGCAGCGTCAACCGCCGCTCAGGTATAGCATTCCCCGTTTTCGCCGAACTCCGCGCTCGGGACTTGCTGCCTCGTCTTCCCAAGTCTGCGACTCTGCTTCAAACATTTGTGGAGTTTCCAGAGTTCCCAGTATTGCGCCAACCGCCGGTGCACAAAGTTGCTTCTTGTCCGCCAGGTACCGTCCATCAAATGAACGCCGAGATCACCGAAGCGGTTCCAATTGCGAAGATCACAAACATCGTCAGGAAAAAGAATGGTTACCATTCTTGCAAGCTCTGCGTTCTCGGCCAGAGTTCGGGAAATCAATCCCGGACCAGTTGTGTTCAAGACAACGTATTCGGGTCTCAGGAGAGGTGGAGACCCAAGCATCATGGGTTTAACCCAGCTGGGATCCTTTTGAGCTTTCACACAATTCTCGATCACCGCCTTTAGGAAGGGGTGCCCAGGCGCAGCTCCGAATGCGTAATTCCCAATTTCCCAATCCATTTTGTAGTGCTTGCGCAACAATTGGCTGAGGGTGAGTCCCTCAAATGGAAAAACGCAGCCCGACTCCAAAAGACCCGAGAGGCCGCAGGCGAGTAATACGTCCAAGTCAAAATAAAATCCGCCATAGCGATGGACTACTAGATAGCGGAAAAAATCATACTTCTGAATGGGAAACTGAAAAGAATTAAAGACCGTCCAGTACTGCGGGCATTCTTGCACCACAAACTTTTCCACTCCCGCATCGTCAAAAAATAAGTACTCATAATCCGCGTTCAGGAGCCTTATATTCGACATCACAGCGCGGTTGTGCAATGGTTGATTAACGTGCTTTCCGGTCTGAATGATCCGCTTTGGGATGTGATTCTGCACAATTGGTCTCTGGGGGCAGGCATCCGGCGAAGACGCTTTTCCCGCTCGGCGACTATCCATTCAGGCGCGATCGTTTCCCCAGCGGAATGAGGCCGTCTTGCCGTGATGGCGATCGCGCTAGTGGTTGGCCTTGTCCTCCGCGAATGATGTCATTTGACCGGGGAACCTCCGGTTCATAGCAGCAGGTTTTCACGATGGCATCCGGTCATTGCTCGGATCTGGTGGGCGATAAGGGAGAACGCCACTATCTTACTGACCGTTACGACTTTTCTTCGTATTTCTACGAAGACAGTGGATGCGAGGATCGATAGCAACGGAATCAGCGGTACGCTATATCTTGCTTGCGCGAGAATCGGTACGTACACGGCCACAACGTAGGTCGTTAAGAGGACCATTGGACCAATCACTTTGGCCTGTCCACGTTTCACGCAGAGCACTGCGCCTGCAATGCCGAAAATGAGATATGGAAGTTGCACAAGTAAACTCGCACGGGTTGACTCCCACGTCTTACCCGCAAACCAAACATTGAACAAGTTGTAGCCTATGCACCTGGCACACAACAGAGGAGATCTCTCATACTCATTCACGACTCTGTTTAATAAATATCGAGAAAACTTCACTTCATCTTCACTAGAATAAAACACTTGATAATAGAGGTCATCTTCTTTAAAACGGTATCCGAGCTGGTGGGCTAGCTTCCCCCTCTCTACCGCGGCTTCACGATCGAGAAGTACCCAGACTTTATCGTCAGCACGATGCATGCAGATATATTGCCCGGCATGCGCAGACACCCCCAACACACTAGCTGTTGGCACGAACTGTCTCGTGAGTAAGTAGTTTCGAATAACCCACGGAGAGATGACGATGGATATAGCGGCTACCATCACAGCCATGTTCCTGCAAATCGCGCACTTCGGCGTCGACAGCCGCCCAACACTCATGAAATAAGCGAGCAGACAAATTGGAAACAGTAGGGGCGTACTTCTCACCAACACTGCGAGGCCTAACACCGCTCCGCTTATCGCGTAATCCCACCATCGGCCTTTGTCGATCGCCCGATACAAAGTCAGCATGAACAATACAATCAACAAAGTGAATAGTATTTCAACACCTCCTCGGCTCTCTGCAATCAAGATTCCAGGATGAAAAAGGAACAATAAGGAGGGCAACACAGTCAGAGCTCTATTGGGTGACAGTTTGCGGGCGATAGGTGTCATTAGCCAGGCGGCCGTGAGGGCTAAACACATGTTCGCGAGTTTTACTACCGCAAAACTCCTTCCGAATACGAGTAGAAGTCCAGCGAGGAATATGGGGTAGCCGGGCTCCCGCATCAAGGTTCTGGCCGTATCTGGATAGAAGCGGTATCCGTTGCCTTCCGCCAAATTGGCCGCCAATTGGTTGTATCCATCACTGTAGAGGTCTTGATTATAAAAGGAAGCCAGACGATAACTGACGCCCGGAATGACGATGAAAAGAATCGCTACGTTTACAATCACGATCAGCAGACCGAGGGCAATCAGCAGATGTCTGTGCTGACCGATTTCTACCTTCTTCTCATCGCCACAAAAAGTTGATAAATGCGAGCACATAATCATTGATTAACAATTTGGGGCGGTTCGGTGGTTGACAACCGGTTGTTTTGGTCGGCACCTTGTAATCGCGCTCGAAGTCCGCCCCGGCTGACCTTTGGAAAAGGGAAATCAATCACTACCAGCAGCGTTGTGAACCAGGTAGGAGTTAGCCTTATAAACGTAGATTCTGAAAGATTGTAAAGAATCATCGTGATAAGCACAGCAAATCTCAATGCCTGGTATCGGCCCAGACGGGAGCTGGCCGTAAGTCGTCTTCCGGAGGCAACCAGGAGACAGAACAGAAGGAACAAGCCGATTAGCCCACCATCGAGGTAGGTGTCCAGATAGCCGCAATGAGCACTCGGGATAGCTGTATTCATTGATTTCATTATGGCCAGCCCTCCCCGACCTCCCCAGAAGTTGAAAAAGCCGGCGCCGATTAATGGGTTAACCGTTGTGAAAGTGATATGTTCCCAGATGTCGGTTCTGCCGGTAAACGTCATGTCTCGTCCCAACGCTTGTACCAGCGGTTGAATGATCGCGCCAAATGTCTGGAGGAGCAGCAATAGAAATGGCAGGGCTAGGGCCGCGGCCAGCACCACTCTGCTCACCATGCGTGAGGCGAGGCGCCTACTTCTGACGATCAGAGCCGAGCTGACCACCAGACATATCAAGGCAGTCTTGCTTTGGGAAATGTTTAATAGCCAGGCGCCCATGAGCAGCAGTAACAACCGATCCCATGGCAATCGGATCCCAGCGGCTCTTGTCTCTGAATAGTCCCAAACCAGAAATAAACTGAGAACGAGTATGATTTCGCCGAGGCTATTCTTCTGGGTCGTGACGCCGGTGAACATCGGCTCGCCAGCGATAGTGTAGGCTCGGCCCAAATCTGGGTAGTACTTGATGAAAACCACGGACAAGGGAAACAGGACACAGGCACATCTGAAATAGACAGCCCGAATCGCCTGCAGGGGGTCTCTCTCGGAGAGAATGACCGCGACCACAAACAGCATTCCACAATCTTTGAATAGTCTTTTAGACGACCCGATTGGGTCCTCGGACCAGAGCACGCTGAGGGCAAAAAAGAGATAGAGCAGCATGATGGCGGTATTCGAAAGCACAAGCCTGTTCCACTTCACTCTCCGCCAGGAGGCAATGGCAAACGACCCAACCAGCACTGAGAGATAGAACATCTGGTCGAGCACACTTGTTTCCGCGTAATCGCCCATCTGGGCAATGCGGCCGCCGCCTCCGACCCACACCGATACTGGTCTTGATCCAAGAATCAACAGCAGTAATGTCGGGAGCCATACGGCACAGCTAACCGAAGTACGGCGCCTGAGGTCGCGTGCCAGAAACCACACGATGAAAACCAGGCAAAGAGATAATGCTACAGACGGCATGGGGCGAATTCGGCTTCCTCAGTGATCCCGCGAGGTGGTCTGTTCGAGATTTTCCAGACCGCGCAGTTCCTATCGCAACACGAGCTGCACGCAGCAGGAGTCGGCGAACAACGCGCGTACGGGGGAATCGCTTATCAGTGGTGGAACCTCTTATCTCCCGAGCATTTGGTGTCGACGATGGCGGGTCGGATGCGTCCCCAAAGAAAATTGCAATGAGACGTCCCTGGCGATGTTTCGTCTATTGGGCGGTCCGCCCGCCCCGAGTCGGTGCGAAGCGAAACGAAGACGCAATGGTTAGATCTGCAAGTCGGCGGAAAATCTCGTCTCCCATCAAAAACCGATATTCTTCCGGGTTGACGGGATGCGTCTCAACTTCCACAACGTGCTGGCGAGCCAGCGCGAATATCCCCTGCAGGCGACCGGCTGGTTCAAGAGGAGGTAAGGAGAAGAAGAAGTCAGTAAGCCTGTGGCGCCCGGCCAACATGCGATCCACCACGCTGCGATAGAAACGGTTCGCGAAACTCTTCTGACCCGGCTGAAAGGAGAAGTTTCGCCGGGTAATTGTTCCGGCAGGCAGCAGTCTTCCCAGCAGTACGTTCGCGCAAAGATGCATGTGGTGATGACCGTCTATCCGGTCTGAACTCGATCCATAAAGCCGCCGAAACTCGTCCATTTGGGCGGCAAACACGTACTCAAACGAACGAACGAGGCCGGGATGGAAGACTACCTTGGAGAGTGCACAACGTCGCAAGTGCGAAGCAACTTTCCGCTGCCGTTCCATAAGCTGAGATGAACAGCATGGAGATGAAAACGGCGTCGTGAAATTGAGGTGAAGGCCCGCATCGACTCCCGACTCGCGGGCAACTGCCGCGGCTCTCTCCGAGTCCTCCATGAAAACCATCGCACTTACTGAGGACACGGTTCCGCGCCGGATACACTCAAAGATTCGTTCGGTTGTCTCGTGATCTCTTCCCCAATCATCGGCGTTCACGATGAGAGCGCTTGACTGAGACATGTCGGTGCCCCGACGCTCGCGATCCGCGGAGGAGGCGCGACCGCCTGAATAGCTCCTATTCACTGTCTCGGAGATGTCTTCTTGTGGCGCCAGAATCGGTTCCGGTTGACGATTCATTTTTATTGGACTCTAGAACGGGCGCGAACGTACAAATCCATCTCGCGGCCTGGCCTAGCTCTTCAGGAGGCGGCGGGGCTTGATTGCCGGGAAATCCAGCTACCGGCGAGAAACTTCCGCAAGCGCTGCATCTGCTCGCGCCGGCGGAATGTTACCAACTCGGGAGATACCGGCCTTTCCTCACGCCGGACGAGCGCAAAGACGTAACCTGCGAATAGGGTCACCCCGCCGATAACATAGGGCTTCCTGGTCATTTGATACACCGCACGGAACAGTTCCCACGCCGGATGCCCACCCAGCGCATAATCCAGCGCGCCGACCCTGAACTTGGTTTCCAGCACGCCACGCTCGGCCGACCCCATTTTTCGGTGATGGAGGCAAACCTTGTCGGTGAATGTTCTGGTCTTCCAGCCTTTCATTCTGGCAGTGAGGACGGCGATGTGGTCGATGCCACCCGATTTCACCGGCACGTACCCGCCGATCTCCTCAAAACACTCACGCCGAAACAATTGGCATGCTCCAGAAACATGCTCGATGCTGACGAAGCGGTAGTCGTACGTCGAGTCATCCTTGAACGGTGTTCCGACCAGCCCCAGCTCGGGATTCTCCGCCAGTTTGCCGAGCAAAAAGGAAAAGTAGTTTTCGTCGAACGAAATGTCGGCGTCCATGCTGCCGATGACGTCGTACTGCAAATTCTTTACCCTGTCGTAACCGGCGTTGAAAGCATGAACTTTTCCGGCGAAATGCCGTTCTCGCCGTTCCGGCATTCGCAGCAGCTCGATCCAGGGATGAGTTGTAACGTATCGGTTCACGATCTCGTCTGTTCCGTCGGTTGAACCGTCACTGACAATCACCCACTTAACTGGCGGGACAGGTTGCGACACCATGGACCTGAGGGTCAGTTCGATGAACTCTACCTCATTCCGCGCGGGAGTAATCAGTACGTAAGACAGAAGACTCATGTTTTCACGAACGCCGAAGCTTCTTGCGTGTGGGGGTGTTCGCACGAACCCTTCAATTCGCTGAGCAGGGTGGAGAGAGCCAGAAACATCCACGCCTGCGACCACCTCATATACGAGGTACGGATAGTGAAAGAGCGAAGGACTCGATAATAAAAGAACCCTCGATCGTCCCACATGTGCTTCATCGCCCATTGGAACACGGAACACGCCAGCAGTACACTGCCCGGGTCGAGATGTCTGAATTCCAGGAGTGTAACAATGCTTTGAGCCACACAGTGGATGTCGATGGGATAGGTGCGGTTGTGAAAGTATCGCACCGCACCATCCTCACGAAAGAAGTGCGTTTTGTAGAACTCGAACCCCCGCTGAATACGCGACTCGAACTCATCAGTTTCGAGATAGTTGTCAATCTGCTCCAGCGCACCAAGATTGTACCCAGTGTGGAAGTTGTCAACCCATCGTTGTGACGGCGCTTCGCCGTAGTACCACGAACCATCCGCATGCTGTTTTCCAGCCGAGTAACGGGCCACCCTGAGGGCAGGGCTGAGCCATCTCGCTTCGCCCGTGTGTTTGTACAAACGGCAAAACAAAGCGGCTGCAAGGAAGTTTGCGTTATGGATTTGGCTCCGAAGCGAGCGTAGAGGATAACTGAATCCTGCCGCTTCGGGATCACCGTCGTCCCAATAGAGTTCGTTCAAGATATACTGCGCTGCATTGACAGCCATGCTTAGGCAGCGCGACTCCCCACGCTGCTCGTACAGGTCCAAAAGCGCGCCGGCAACGAAGGTAGTACAGACCAAGTTAGGTGTTCCGCGCGGAACAATGATGGTGCGCGTCTGCCATGGAAAGCTGTAGCCCCAGCACCAGTACGGGACATCTTGGGACCGGAGCACAATCAGTCGCTCGAGCATCAACTGGATGAGACCTTCGTGGTTAGCTGGCTCAACTCTCGAGAGCTTGAGGAAGCCCGATAGGAACAGTGCAACAGCTTTCGGATTCTGAGTTTTTGGAACCAGCAAGAGACTGCGAACATTGATCGGGCTTCGTTTCAATACCTGGGTGATAATCAAGCGGGAAAGTCTTGAGGTCAGCACTGGCAGGGCCTTGAAAACCCTGCTGTTCAGGGCGTCATACGGATCGTATCCTGCCCACTCGTTTGCTTGACAGTGGGACAGCAACTTGGCTGTAGCGGCGCTCACTTTGTTCAAGCAAGTGTGGTCGCCGTTCCTCGATCTCGATTTCTCGACCGTCATCCGCCGACCGCCACGGTCTCAGGAGTCACAGAGCTTTCCGTCTTCCGCAGAAGACCGGACGCCTCTTCGATCAGGTCCAGGTACCGCTTCTTCATAATGTCCCAGCGCAACGGCACATATTCCTCTTTGGCTTTGGCCGCCAGCCGAGCTTGCAGGTCACGATCCTGGTAAAGGCGAGCCATCAGCCGGGCCAGGTCTGCCGGATCGTTGGGCTCAAAATATGCGAGGGCGCGCTCGCTGAAGTAGTGGCGTATGGTCTTAAGGCGCGACATCAGGACGGGTTTCCCCATAATGATGAACTCAGGAAGTTTGTTGGGAAAGGCAAATTCGAGAAATACATCACGACGCATAGGCAAAATGCCAGCGTCACATTTACCCAGCGAAGCGGGAATGTCGGAGGACGGAACACGCCCCAGCAACTTGATTTTTGACGAGACTCCACGTTGCCGAGCCAGTTCTGTCAGAGTACGCTCCTCGGTTCCGGAACCCAGAATCCACAGCTCGGCCCCTGGCATGTTCTCGTGCACCAGGCTGAAGGCTTCGACTGCAAGGTCAAGTCCGTAAACTCGCGTAAGCGTCCCGTGGTACATCATCACGAACTTGTCTGGGTCCGAGTTGGCGGCAGCTGGACCCAACGCAGACGCGAACGGGGTTTCGTCGACGGCATTCATCACAATCGTCGATTTCGCTGGGTCCAGGCCACGACCTATCAGGAGGTTCTGAATTGGCTCAGTAATTGTGATGACGTAGTCGGCACGGTTGAAACTGATCTTCTCCTGGTACTTGAGTAAGCGCACGAGCCATGAGTTTTCCGCAATCCCGTACTTGGACATATAGAACTCAGGAGTGATCTCGTGCATGTCCAGGATCAGCTTGGCACCCATCCACCTTGCAGGAATTGCTGCAAACACCAGGAAATCCGGCAAGGTATTTACATCGACGGCGATGTACCGCCTCCGTCTCATCAGCAGCGTCACGCGTACTAAGGCCCACAAAAAGAATGTGGTGTACTCAAAGGCGTACCGTAATAGAGACCCCCGCTTCTTGCCGAGTGACACGGTGTAAACATTCACACCGTTCAAGATGTAGGTCTTGTTGCCGTTCGAGGGGCGCAGTGCCAGCACGTCAACGGCATATCCCGCAGCTGCCAAGGCTTCCGCCTTTCGTTTCACTCGCGGGTCAACGTCGTAGACGTTTTGAACCAGAAGGCAGACTGATTTCATCGCGAGATCTCGCTCGCGGAGATCGCAACTGGTAGATCAGATATTCTGCTGAGGGAGGAATCGAATTCGACGGCAGTTCTGCCGTCCCAAGGGATGTCAACGAGAGTCGGTGTCGCGCTACCGGACGGTCGCACATCGTCCCGGGCAATAGATGGACGGTAAACCCGCAGATTCAATAGTGGCAGGTTTTGCTCTCCCTCGGAAGGGAGAATGGTTCTCACGCCGTTGCCGTCCGCAAGCCATTCAAAACGCATCTCTCGCCGCTTGCGAAACCAACCGGCGGCCTGACTAGCAGTCGCGAACCATGAGTCGGAGGATTTGAGTTGTTGAACAAGCCTGAGATAGAAATCGCCCCAGAAGCGTTCAGGCCCGTGGCTCCTGTCGTGCCATAGAAGCGTGAGTACGCCACCAAACTCGCCGGCGTTGTCGATGAGCGCTTGACAGCGCTTTTCAGCCTCTGCCTCCGACAGGTCGAGCCTCTGCGGATAGAACAACGCCCCATCCTGAATGTGCAGCGGGATTTCGAGGAGCGTCTTGGCGCTCAGCGGACGGAATACCTGGGCGGTCCCGCTACGGTACCCGATCGTTTCGTTGTAGCCCATAGTGGAATCGTAGGAGTAGCCGCTCTGTTCGAGAACGGAAATCGTGTTCGCATCCCGCAGCAACCAGTGCATCCGGATGCCGATGTTAGACTCCCCGCTAATTTCCGCGATCTTCGCTAGCTCCGCGCGGCCCTTCTCCGCGCTGTGCCAGGCGTCAATTCCATGTACGCCCAGCTCGCAGCCGGCGGCTTTGAGCCTCCCGGTCCAATGCGAAAGATCGTCCACGTCATAGGCCACTGCGCGCCAGGAGGCGTGGGCACCTGGAACCTGTTCGCCCGCGCGCCCCTTGAACGGAATCAGGAAGTAGGTGGTGGCCAGACCCTTTTCCACTTCCAAATACCACTCAAATGGCTCCCAGAAATCCTTCGCCCAGCCTGCGTACACCAACGGGAGGGATGGCACTGCGCGCCAGCACTTGACAAGCTGCCCCATTGAGATTCTGCCCCTAAACAAGTTGACCACCGCGCCGACGGTCGCCCGGTACACGAAACCCCACATCGTGTGATCGAACTTGTGGTTTCGTATTCCAACGAAATCGATGTCGTGGGTTAGGCAAACAGCAAAGCTGTGGCCGGCAGGGGTGGGGGGGATCTCCAACAACGGAATCCCTTCATTTAGGATCCAGTCTCTCAACATCCTGATATGGATGTCGAGCGTCGGGATGTGCGCGTGTTCAATAGGCTGGCCGGTCGAAAGAAGAAATCGGACCTGGTCGAACAAGTCATACCCAAGCCGTATCACAGCGGAATCGCGCACCTCGACCCTCACGCCCGCTATCTGAGAACCCGCCGTGACACAAGAGGTTCCATTGTTACTGTTCTCGAAGGTGAGTAGATCGCCGTAGATAGGAAGAGAAATATTTCCGTCGCTCAGGATCGCGCATTGTTGCCGTCCACCAGCGACAATCCCGATGCGTCCGTCAATACTCTTCGCGGCTGAGCCGTAAACAACCAACAATTTAGTGCCGACTTCCGATACCTCGTCCGCGGAGGCGACGACGACGTCGTATGCTCGACCAGGGCGATAGAACTCCCATGGGGTCTTGAAGAGTTCGAAAAACTCCTCAACCACCGCGGCCTGGTTCGATTTGGAAATGATCCCTATCAAGTGATTGCCTGAGTTAGACTGCGCGAGTCTCGGCAAATTCCGAGCTCGTTTTGTTGAAGTCGTTCTCGACTGGAGCACTCCCCGCCACAAAATCACGGACGCATTCGGCCACATATTTGAGCTGAGGTTCGGAGAGTTCCGGGTAGATCGGAAGCGCCAGAGTCTCTTTGGCAGCCCGTTCACTCTCAGGGAACGCGCCAGCCTTATACCCGAGATAGGCAAAGCACTCTTGCAGATGCAGAGGCACCGGATAGTACACTTCCGTGCCTATTCCCTTCTGTTTGAGATAGGCCTGCAATTCATCGCGGTTGGAAACGCGGACAACGTATTGATTGAAGATGTGGCGATCGGTCACAACCGCCGGCACACCGATCGGCAACCCAGCCTCGGCGAAAAACTGATCGTATCTTTTCGCATTGCGCTGGCGAGCGGCCGTCCACTTGTCCAGATGCGGCAGTTTGGCAGAAACAATAGCTGCCTGAAGCGCGTCGAGGCGAAAATTGCCGCCGACAGTCTTGTGATAGTACTTCGGTTTGGAACCGTGAGCGCGCAGGGTCTGTAGCTTTTCCGCACGCTGAGCATCGCTCGTGACGACCATTCCCGCGTCCCCGGCGGCGCCGAGGTTCTTTGAAGGGAAGAACGAGAAACAGCCGTAATGTCCGATTGAACCGGCACGGCGTCCCTTGTACTCAGCGCCGATTGCTTGAGCGGCGTCTTCGATGACCACCAAGCCGCGCTGGTCAGCAATTCGCATCACAGCATCCATGTTGGCTATCTGTCCATAGAGATGCACCGGGATGATCACGCGGGTTTTCGAGGTGACCTTCGACGCAACATGGGACGTATCTAGGTTGTAGGTTGCCGGATCAATATCGACGAACACGGGGGTGGCACCCAGACGAGCAATCGCGCCGGCGGTTGCAAAGAACGTATAAGGAGTAGTGATGACCTCGTCGCCGGCACCGATGTTCTCGGCCATGAGGCAAGCTAGGAGAGCATCACTGCCTGACGAAACCCCGATCGCGTGTGAGCAACGCGAGTACTGTGCGATCGCCTTTTCACATTGGTCCACCTTCGGTCCCAGGATGAAATGCTGGGACTCGAGTACTTCCGCAATTGCCCTGTCAACTTCTACTTTGATGGCCGTGTACTGCGTCTTAAGATCGAGCAAGGGCACATTCATACTTTGCTTCCTCTTTCAGTTGCTTATAGGATTTGGTGCCGACGCTAAAATTGGCCGGCAATGGTGCGTCTTCGTCGAGGTCGAGACATCGAAGGACGCCAGGGCCGGCCTCCTTGTAGCGATAGCCTGTTTCCTGGCAGCGCATGACGCCATTCGAATCTGGTGACTCCAGACGATGGCCGTGCCGGCTCATCCACCCGACTTGGCGGGCAGGATTTCCGACGACCAACGCAAAGTCTGGAACGCTTTTGGTCACGACCGAACCGGCCCCGACGAATGCATAGCGTCCGATGGTGACCCCGCACACAATCGTCGCATTGGCGCCAATCGTGCACCCGCGCTTCAGTTGGGTGGTCTCATATAACAAGTGCCGGTTCACTTGCGAGCGAGGATTCGTGACGTTCGTCAGTACGCACGAGGGTCCGAGAAAGACGTCATCTTCAATCACTACGCCGGTGTAAACCGACACATTGTTTTGGATTTTGACGTTACTTCCAATCATCACCCCACCATCGATGTTGACGTTTTGCCCGATGACGCAACGCTTTCCGATTCGGGCGCCTTTCATGACGTGAGAAAAATGCCAGATCTTGGTACCATCGCCGACCTCGGCACCGTCGTCCGCATAGGCGGATTCGTGCACGAAGTAAGGACGTTGCGTCTTCTCAGTTTTGCAGTCGGGCATCTCCAGAGCAACTCCGCCGTTGTGCAACGCACGCTGGCAGGCATCCAGAACTCGTAAAACGCGGAGGCCTTCTGCACCATCACTTGCTGGAGAAGTTCTGGAATCCACACACTCCAGAAAGTGTTGGCATTCCACTCGTAGCGGTTCACGATCCTCCAGATCGATGACTTCGCCCTTCGCTTTAACCGCCGTCGGGATTCGATTTCTCCATTCCACTTTGTGAGGGTACAAGACGAGTTTATGGTCTGCGGTGTCATCGAAGATGGCCATCTTCTCCGATCCAACAACCACGAGTCGCTGTTCTTTCGACGGGTGCAGCCAGCTAACGAAAATGTGCGCCTGGACTCCGCTGGGGAATTTGAAATGGCTTAGCGTAACATCGGTGATGTCGTGATTCAGGTAGGCACCACCCTGGCAAGTGACGCGATTCGGCATTTCGTTGAGGAGTGAGAGCATCACGGAGATGTCGTGGGGTGCAAAGCTCCACAGGATATTTTCCTCAGTTCTTATTTTCCCGATGTTCAGACGGTTGGAATACAGGTAGTTGATCTTTCCAAGAGTGCCGTCGTGAATCAGCTTGTGTAATTTTAAGATGGCTGGGTGGTACCGGAGAATGTGCCCGACCATCAGGATTCGGCGGTTAGACTGTGCCAATCCCACCAGCTCTTCACCGTGCTTCACGTCAATCGCTAGCGGTTTCTCGACGAAAACATCCTTGCCCGCTTCGAGGGCTGCCTTGGCCATTTCGTAGTGGGTTACTGCGGGCGTAGCCAACGCGACGGCGTCGATTGAAGAATCGGAAAGAACGTCGCCAAATTCCGAACAGAACCTGACACCCTGGTACTGGTTCCTGCAAATCGCTTCGATGGAACGCTCCGCATCGCAGAGCATCTCCAGCGCGCCGAGCTCGTAGAAGTTTCGAACGAGGTTCTTGCCCCAATAACCAACTCCGACGACAGCGAGCTTGGTCTTGGGCCTCTTGGATACTCCACTCTCCATGTCAACTCCTTTCAGAAACAGCCAGTTCCGGTTTTGCGCCGATCAGATCGACGCACTTGTCTGCGGCGGCTCCATCTCCGTACAAGGCGGGATGCGAGTCGGGAGGCGCAAATGAATGCACGGCGTCGATAATCTGTTTAGAATCGGAGCCCACCAAAAGATTCCACTCAGCCTCGACCGTCTCTACCCATTCGGTTTCGTTTCGCAGCGTCAGGCAAGGCACAGATAGCCAGTAGGCTTCCTTCTGTAGACCGCCCGAATCTGTGAGAACCAGCCGGGCGGAACCCACCAGCACGACCATATCCAGATATCCCATGGGATCGATCAAATGAACGTGAGGTTCCGGCCGGAAACCCATTTCGGCGATGATCTTCCGCGCCCGCGGGTGAACAGGGAAAACGACCGGTTCGTCAATCGAGTTGAAGGCGTTCAAGATACCTGCGAGCCGCGCTACATCATCCGTGTTCTCACTGCGGTGCACGGTGGCCAGGAGGTAAGCCTGCCTTCTTAATCCAAATCGATCCAGAATCGCAGACCGGTCCACGTCTGTTTGTCGCTTCGTCCAGTTGAGAACGTCAAGCATGACGTCTCCCACCAGATGGACATTCTGCGAGATGCCTTCGGCCGCGAGGTTGGTCACTGCCGTGTCACTCGGACAAAGCAGCAGGTCAGACAAATGATCCGCCACTACGCGGTTGATTTCCTCGGGCATGCGACGATTGAAACTTCGCAGTCCAGCTTCCACGTGGGCAACGGGAATCGATAGCTTAGAGGCCGCTAGCGCGCCAGCTAGCGTCGAGTTTGTGTCGCCGTAGATCAGCACATAGTCGGGAAGTTCAGCGAGCAACACATCTTCGATGCTTTTGAGCATCGCGCCGGTTTGAGAGCCATGCGAACCTGAGCCCACGCCTAAGTTCGTATCCGGTTGCGGCAACTCCAGTCCATCAAAGAAAACACCGGACATCTCATAGTCATAGTGCTGCCCGGTGTGCACGAGAATCTCCTCGTGACGTTCTCGTAGTTTTCGACTTACTGCGGCGGCCTTGATGAACTGCGGCCGCGCACCGACGATGGAGACAATTTTCACAGGTCTCGTTATTTGGTTCCGAACATTTCTCGTTGACTACGGTGCGGCTCTAGGAAAGGGCCTTCTCGATGGAGCCGGAGCACCGTTAGGCATTGTGGAGCCTTTAGCACTGACAAAAGAGGAGGTTGACCGATAAGAGCTGCTCAATGTCGCTCTCACTGCACCGAAGACGTCGTGGCCGATTTGCGCGAGACAAGCAGCGGTCGTCAAACCTACGTAGCCTACGCCAATGACTGAAAGTTTCATTTTCGCTGTCTCTTGTTTGGGGGATAATCGGGGGAGGAAAAGTGGAGAGTCGTCTATGCGGTGCGTTCCGCCGTTGCCAAAGATGCTTCACTCTCCGCTGCTTTATGAGTAGCGGCGTTAGTAAAGCGCAGAATTTCCTCCACCACTCGGGCTTGCTGCTCAGAGGTGAGTTGGGGGTACATGGGTAGAGAGACAATCTCGGCGGCAATCCTTTCGGCCACCGGAAGGTCTCCACGACGATAATTTAGCGGCGCGTAAGCTTTTTGGAGATGCAACGGAATGGGATAGTGAATCCCCGTCCCGATCCCCACTTTCTTAAGATGGTTCATCATTGCTTCGCGGTCTTCGGTCCGAACCACGTAGAGGTGGTAAACCCCTTTGGACCACCCGGGTTCGTAGGGTGGTAGCACAGCCCCGTCCACATTCGCAAACAGCCGTTTGTACTCGGCCGCACGTTCGCGCCGCTCGGCATTCCATTTCGCCAGATGCGACAACTTGGTGTGCAAAAGACCGGCCTGAATCGCATCCAGTCTGCCGTTATAGCCTTCAACGTCGTGATAATACTTTCTTGCCTGACCGTGATCTCGCAGCATCTTGATCCTTTCTACGAGACTCGGATCGTTGGTCGTAACTGCTCCGGCATCTCCGCAAGCTCCGAGATTCTTCCCGGGATAAAAGCTGAACGCCGCCGCACGTCCCATGGAGCCTGCTTTCATCCAGCGATTGTGCTTGCGAGAAAAATACTCGGCTCCATGCGCCTGACAAGCATCTTCAATCACGATCAGGCCGTACTGCGCAGCAAGGTCGAGAATCTGGTCCATGTCAGCGCACTGGCCATAGAGATGCACCGGGATTGTAGCAGTGACCGGCCGTCCACTTCGACGACTAATCAGGCGGCCCAAGGGATCAGGAGCGCATTGAGTTTCCAAATACCCCCGCAGCATGGCGGGATCCATGTTGTACGTGCGCTCGTCAATGTCGACGAATTCCGGCAAAGCTCCCGCCTGCGAAATCGCTTCTGTCGTGGCAATAAAGGTGTGAGGTACGGTGACGACGACATCGCCGGACCGCACACCACACGCCAGGAGAGCGAAGCGGAGTGCATCCGTACCGCTGCTGACTGCGATCGAATGTTCGGCGCCACAGAAAGCAGCGAATGCTTCCTCAAATTCCTCCACCATCGGGCCGCCGATAAATCCGGCAGTCCTTAAAGCTTTGTGGAACACCTTGGTCAACTCTTCCTCAAGCTCCACGTGAGGAGTAACTAGATCTAGAAAAGCGATTTGTACATGGCCATTCATTCACTCTCCTCGGCAAATGCGAGTCCCTCTGAGCGTTCGTTAATATTTCGAAACTATCGACGAAGTGAGGGCTCATCCACTTCTCTGCTCAGCTCCCGCGTAAAACCGCTCCGTTCTCCTAATAGTGCGTTATCTTGCTTGCTGTAGTAACTAGCATGCAGATCGTCTTGTGGTTGAGGTTTGATCTTGTCAAGGAGGGGCATTGTTTGCTGAAACAAAAGCCACCCGTATTCGAGGGAACGCCGATACACGTCGGCCACCTCGTCGAATTCTGAATAAATGGAGTATTTCAGCTGGCTGACGAGGGGACCGTCGTCGATGCCCGGTGTGATTTCATGGATTGTCACTCCGTGCTCCCTCTCGCGGTTCTTGAGCGCCCAGTTGATGGGTGAGACGCCTCTGTATTTCGGCAATGGTCCGTTGTGCAGATTGACGATTTTCTTGCATTTATCAATAAACCACGCCTTGATGATCTTGTCGTAAAAGACCGATACAGCGAGGTCCAGCGTCCAGTCAGTGTTTAAAACATCGGCCAGATTCTTGTAATGACCGGACTCGATCACCTGGATCCCGTGCGTTCTTCCCCAGCCGGCGAAAGAGGGCGCCCAGGTGGGCTCAGGCACTGCCGGGACCACGGCGATCAGTTGGTATTTCTCGGATTGTCGGAACCAGTCCGCAACTCGGATTGCGAGGTCACCTTTGCCCAGAACAACTACAGTTTGCATCTCGAGTCTCCGTTTGAATATGATTCAGGTCGGTCATCAAATAAGGAGATGTCAGCTGCTTCGCTTTCCATTGACACGAGCTGAAGAGAGAGAGGGCGGAGGTTGATCAATTTAGAGACTTTGACATCCTTGCCAAGGCTCAACCTCCGCAGAAATGCACAAATACTCATTCATAAAGAGTTCTCGGTGCTTCTCTCGTGTTGGGGAATCAACAGGGCAGGCGGCTGGGGGTGGGTAGTCAAAAGGAAGCCTACACAGGTAAGAGGCTTAGAGATAGACCAAGGCGCCACGCTGACGAAGTGATTTGGAAGCAGCTTCCAACATTTTGACCACGCGAAGGCCCGCCTGACCGTCGTTCATAGGAGTCTGGTCTTTGGCGATGCAATCGACAAAATAGGCCAATTCCCTATGCAGGGCCTCGACTTGTTCGATCTGCGGCGCCCACATGTCTCCTGAGCGGTAGTTCACCAGTAGGTTGTACACGCCCTCACGGGTCGTGATCTCCACACCCTTATCGTAAATCTTGATCTTCTCGTCAGCTTCTAGATCGTTCCACACCAGCATTTTCTTTTCGCCGCCGATCAGTGTGGTACGAACCTTGACCGGCGACAACCAGTTGACATTGATATGGGCGATGACCCTGTTCGGGAAATAGACGGTGATAAAAGCAATATCCTCAAACCCGTTTAGGTGAGTCTGTCCGGTTGCCACTAGAGCTTCGGGGTTCTCTTTTATCAAGTAGCCCATGATCGACAGATCATGCGGAGCGAGATCCCAAATGACGTTTATATCATGTTGAAAAAGTCCCAAATTCACGCGCGTGGAATCATAGTAATAAAGCTTGCCCAGCGTTCCTCCTTCGAGTAACTGGTGAATCTTTCTCACCGCTCCCGTGAAAAGGAACGTGTGATCGACCATGATTTTCAAATTCTTGCGGCTGGCCAGCTCGATGAGTTCTTCTGCTTGCTCCACCGTGCTGGTAAATGGCTTTTCGACGAAAACATGCTTTCCGTTCTCCAGCGCAGCTTTGGCCAACTCGTAGTGCGTCCAGACCGGAGTGACCACCGCAATTGCGTCGAGCTCGATTGATCTCACCAGTTCAGACGACTCAGCGGTGACCTGGATCCCGGGATGTGCTTTCTGCAAACGGCGGTGTGCCGCTGGACTCTTGTCGCACACCAATACGACGTTGGCCCCCTCTAGGTTGCTAAGGTTCCGCACGACATTGGGGCCCCAATAGCCGTAGCCAATTACGCCAAACTTAACCATAGTTCACAGTTTCCGTTTGAAGACGAGTGCTCAGCAATGAGGCAAGCCACACCTCGGGTAAGCTATCTGAGACCGAGCGAATGACTCTGTCTAGCTTTGACAGGGATCTGAGGGAAAGAGTTTCCGGTCAGTACGCGCCTTCACCCAACACTACGGCGCGTGGTGTGCGCATGAGGATTTTAATGTCGAGCCAAGGCGACCACGTTCTTGCGTAGTTTAAGTCAAGACGAACCATGTCGTCGAATTTCACGCGACTGCGGCCATTAACCTGCCATAGGCCGGTGATTCCAGGTTTAGCTTCCAGTAAGCGGCGCTTATGCCAGAGGTTGTAAGCTTCCACCTCGTAGGCAATCGGTGGCCGCGGTCCGACTAGGGACATCTGTCCTTTCAAAACGTTGAAGAATTGCGGAAGCTCATCCAGGCTGCTCCTGCGCAACACACTGCCCACGGGCGTGATACGGGGGTCAGAGGTCAGCTTGTAGACGACGTGACCATTCCCGTTCGATGGTTTCCGCTCTGCCTGACCTCGAATCAACTCGCGGATGTACTTCTTGTGGACGCTGGCGTCGTTGTTGGCGTACATCGAGCGGAATTTCAGGAAAACGAACGGCACGCCATATTGCCCTATCCTTTGCTGCCGGAAGAACACGGGTCCCTTGGAGGACAGCTTGATCGCGACCGCGATCACGAGGAACAGGGGAGCGAGAGCCACCAGTGCCACTGCGCTGCCTACCGCGTCCATCATTCTCTTGACCACACAGGAGAATTTTCTTGCCTGATGCCGTCGCAACAGATCGGGATACAGCGCGGGATTGCTGGGACGGTCTGACACTTCATGGTCCGAATCTTCCGGAAACAGGTGAAATGAAATGCTGATCCGGCTGAATTGCTCAGCGCCCAACGCAGTGCGTAAAGTGGCGCTCACCCTTGCCAACATCATGGGCATAATCGCCGTTCGATCCTCGCTGCCGAGTTGCGTGAACATCACCCCAACCACAGAGCTGCCTTTGTACCAACCGGTTACGTCAGTCTCTCGGATCGAATCTGATAGTGCGGACAGGGCCTTGCTGAGCGAGTTTTCATCGTCATCGGATCTCAAACCATTGCCGGTTTCCAACAACATAAGTAAAAACGGCTGTCGCGAGCGCTCTGTTCTCTTTCTCTCGAGAGCAATCATTCGGTGAAACGATTCTTCGTTGAGCGCTACACTATTTGACCCGGATGGGGGCCGTTTTGTCGGAAGTGCAAGAGTTGCGAAGTTACCGGGCCGGCGCAAATTCACAGATACCTCCGCTATTTGTGCTCCATTGGTGTCTGGAGCGGAACAGTAGCTTTGACCTGTACCGCATTTAGGGAAGAAGTGAAGAGGAGAATATCCCGGATAAATGGAAACCGAATGACGATGCCAAACGAAAAACTAGTCTGCTTTGACCTTGTCCTGTGGCCGTGGCGCAACCGAAGCATACCGCTGGTAATAGCTGCTGTGGTCTGCGTTGGTGCAGCTGTTCAACAGCATTCCCAGCAACTTGGACTGGTCCAGAGCTTCTAACCCCCGCTGCAGTTGCCGCTTCTCGGTTGTTCCTTCCCGGGCCACGAGCAAGACGCAATCCACAAATCGGGTCCAAACGCTCGTGTCTGCGAGCGGCAAAACAGGGGGAGAGTCGATCACGATCCAGTCGAACCAGGCCGTCAGTTGATCGAGCAGATCCGAAAGCCGTCCAGACTGCATCAACTCCAGCGGATTCTCCGGGGGCCGGCCGGCGGGCAAAAACCACAGGCCCGCTTCTTCCAGGCGGTAGATATTTGAGATCGGCCGAGATTCGCCGCGCAAGCATTCACTCAGCCCAGCTTGATATCCTAGACCGAACTCGTGCGCCAAAACCGGGCGTCGCAGGTCGCCGTCCACCAGCAGAATCTTTTGTTGCCTCCTGTGTGCCAGCGTGATGGCAAGATTCGCGGAAACCGTGCTCTTGCCCTCGCCAGGAATTGTGCTGGTGATCAACAGTTTCTTGAAGTCGCGACCGCGGCGGATTTGTCTCAAACGAACCGCCAGAAAGCGGAACTTTTCCGCCCCCAGGCTCTCCCTCCCCCACAAAGAGACTAGCCGGTTGCCCGGCGACAATGAGACAGGCAGGGAAGGAAACTGTCCGACCTCCGGCACTTGAGTATCTGCTGCGTTCGGCGCTTCCGCCTCCGTTGGCTTCAACGTTTCAGCTTCCGCTTCCTTCAGCAGATTGCTGACCGGCGGTTCGTGCGGGGCAAAGTCGAACCCGAGGGTCTCGGGCTCGGACCTCTGTAATGCCTCAAATAGTCGACTCATGCTTGCTGGCTCCGGGTGCGGTGGTAAGCAACGATTCTGCTTCTCTGGATCGCATTGCTTGCAGTTGACTCTGGAATTGAAGCATCGTCTTGATGGCGTGCCACACTTCGGCGTTGTCGTCCATGTTCGGGATCTGTTGCGTCCGAGGCGCGTGAGCCACATTGAGGCGGAAGTCAGCAGCTACTTCCTCGATAACCTCCGGAGGCACGGTTCTGAGTTGCCGGGCGTACGCACCAATCAAGGCGTTTTCGCACACGGTGTTGATCACACGGGGAATGCCAAGGGAATGACGGTGGATTGTAGCCACAGTGTCATCGGGAAACAGGAGAGCGGCAGATGTTGCCCCCGCTATGTGCAGCCGGCGCTGTATGTATCCTCGGGTCTCTTGCAGATTCAGCGGCTGCAGTTGGGAGCGTAGGGCGATTCTTTGCTTCAATTGCCGCAGCTCCATTGAGTCCAGCTTTTCGTCCAGCTCGGGCTGCCCTACGAGCAAAATCTGCAGCAACTTGTCGTGTGCCGTCTCCAGATTGGTCAGAAGCCGGATCTCTTCGAGAACGTCCGTCGAAAGGTGATGGGCCTCATCCGCCACCAGCACGGTTGTGAGGTTCTTCTGATGACGGCTGACAAGATAAGTACCTAGTTCCAGGAGAAGTTCGCCCTTAGTCTTGCCCGAGGTGGCGAGCCCCAGGTCCCCAGCTACATATTGCAGAAACTCAACCGATGACAAGCGGCTGTTGAACACATAGGCATAAGTGACGTTACTACCCTTCAGCAACTGCAGCAGACAACGGACTAGCAGCGTTTTTCCGGTACCAACCTCACCAGTCATCACCACGAAGCCCTTGCGACGCTTAACCCCGTAGTAGAGCGTCGCCAGCGCCTCGTTGTGTCTCTCGGTGCCAAACAAAAACGACGGATCGGGGGTGATCTCGAATGGATCGTGCCGGAGTCCGTAAAAAGTTTTGTACACTAGTTATCCCCGCAAGTAGCTTAGGGCAGATCCTGCCAGAATTGAGACAAAAATAAGGCCCGCCGTTACCCATAACAGGCGAACTTTCCACTGCCGTGTTCTTTCTTCTCCAGGAATTGCGATGTCCGGGATTTCAGCGATAACGGTCACGGGTGCGAACTTCTTGAACTCCCTATCGCTGTAGATTCGGTCATCCATCAATTCTCTCCCCGCGGTTAGCGCGGCACCCAGGATGATGCCGACGACCAAGCCGATCGCCGACAGCTTCGGGCGATTGGGAGAGTAAGGTTTCACCGGCAGGCTGGGCGGATCGACGACCCGAAAATGTTCGCCCTGTTGGCGAAGTTCGAGGCTAGTGGCCAGCTCCGAGTCGTTCTTTTTTTTCAGGAGTGAGTCGTAGTTGGCTCGAGACTGATCGTAGCCGCGACTAAGATCAGTAAACTGTTGCTCCCGCACAGGTGCCTGGTTCAAACGAGCTTGGTACTCGCCAATTTTTGTTTGTAGCTCCTGGATCGCACGCTGGCGGTTCGTGATTTCGATCTCATTCGCCTTCAATTGGCTCTGCAATTCCAGCAAAGGAGACATGTCTCGCACGTCTGCATAATTTTTCGGAGCTGTACCCGAATTGTCAGCCTGAGAATCGGGTGCCTTACTTGCCAGATCCAAATCAAGCTGTTGTTTCATCCGCTCCGTCTTGGCAATTTGCTCCTTTAGCTTGCGGACATCTGGATGGCGATCTGTGTAATGCGAGCTGATATCCGCGAGCTGAGCCCTAAGCCTTTCCAATTCTTGGTCTAGAGCTGGCAGTCCAATCGGCATGCCTTCTCCGGTCTTGGCCGATCTCTGAACCGTGCGATATTGGCTTACCAAAGACTCCAGGTAGACGTTCTGTTGCTTGGCGCGGTTCAGATTGTCTTCTTCGGCCTGCATCTGAGCCTGCATTCCTACAAGGATTTGAAGGTTACTCTGCAGTTGCCCTGGCAGCTCTCCTAAATGTTTGTCTTTAAACTCTCGAACTTTTTCTTCTTGTTCGCTGAGGGCCTTTCTGGCTTCTTCGAGCCGACTGGCCAGGAATTCAGTAGTATTCTGTGACTGCTGCTGCCGCGCCTCCAGATTCTCGCTGATGAAGAGATTACTTAGTTCACTTGTGACCCGCTGGGCAGTACTCGGTGTTTTTGAAGAGTAATAAATATTAAACGAGGTCAATGCATTCTCTTTGTCAAGCATCAGCGCAATGTCGATATCCTTCCGCATGCGTTCGACAAGATCATCCTGCGTCAAACGCTTGCGTTCTTCCGGATACAGATTCAGATTATCGATGATACCCAGGAGGCGGGTCCGACTGAGAATCTGCTGAGTGATGGTCTGCAACCGCTCTTGCAGATTGCCAGCCACGTTGGAGACCACAAATTGCTGCGGCACTGATGGCTGCTCAACCAGGATGAGCGTTCCGGAACGGTATACCGAAGGCAACAGCCAGCTCACGCCCCATACGGTCAGCCACCCGGCGAACAGAGCCAAGAGAAAATACCAGGCATGGCGGCGGATCAGACCAAGATAGTGGCGCCAGTCGAATGCTTCGGTCGAGGCTTCTTCGAAAAGTTCTTCCGGCATGGTTATCGCCCTAGAGGTCTCTCGAACCGGTACGAAAGGGATACGGAAACCCGATTGCGGTTGGGCATGTTGAAGAGAGGATTGCCGTAGTCTTGGTGCAGTCGCGTGTATGCAAGTTCCAAATCGAACCGTGGCCCCAGGCTCTGCAAGATGGAAAATCCTCCGAATAGTACATGGCCTCCGACCCCGGATTGAATAGTAGGAGCCAAAAGATGATTCAATGCGTACCCTGCATTGAGCCCGGCATTGAGAGTTTTGGTAAATTGCCGGCGTAAGGAGGCGCTAGCATCTTCGGCACGAACTGCACTCGCCAACCCGCCACCGTCGGTGACTCTGCGGGAGACGCTGACAACAAAACTGGTATACCTTCCTTGCCATCCAAGACTGCCGCCGGCAGCCGGTGACACGTCGTGCCGTGCTCTGACGAGTGGAGCCTGCGTATCGGAGTGCTCGGGCCCGCCAAACACCGATAGGGAAACGGTTGGTTGGAAATAGATGGTGTAGAAAAGAACCAGAGTGTGGGTTTGGGTTTCGGTCGCGCTGGGGCTCGCCAGCAAGTCCTGATAGCGATAGGTCAGGCCGATGTAGTGCCTTCCGGAAAGCCGGTGAGTGTAGAAAAGCTCCCCGGCTTTGGCATCGGCATCGAGCAATCCCTCGGCCTGGGTACGATTGGAGTAGCGCAATTCGGAAAAGGAGCCGGTCACTCCGACCATTCCGTATTGGCTGAACTGATAAGTAAGCTGCACGTCGCTGGCATTGCTGATACGGTCGGCAAGCGGCGGAATCACGGAATTATTCTGCCCTCGCAGGCCAAGGGGGGAGGTGCCTCCGCCAGGGTTTTGTTCAAACTGATTGAAGAAGTTGGAGCTCTTAGAAAATGCATCGCGCAGATGCAGCGTAACGTTCGGACTCAGACGGTATTCGAGCTTTGCCTCGGAAGCGTGGTCTGCCTCATTCAGGTTTGTGGTCTTCTGATAGAAGGTAAAGCCCGGGCTGTAAGAAAAACTCCATTTCAGACGGGGCCGTGACTGATTTAGCGAAATCCATGGCCATATGGAGTAGCTGACATCCGAGGTACTACGGCCGATGTGGGTAAGAACGTTATCGTCGTATGTGCTGGAAAACCTCAGCCCGCCCCGCAGATAGTTCGTCCGTTCCGACTCGGCGCCCAGGGACAAAGGATATCCTTCAATGCTGACCGGAGCGGGAGTTACCATCTGGTCTTCGCTTCCTATGGCTCCAGTCGCGGCCGGCGCAGCACCCGAGTCTTTCTGCTGGACCTCGCCAGTGCCCGGCGAGGCCGACCCAGTCGCCTGAGACCACACCGGCAGGGTAGCGGCCACAAGAAGCAAAATTGCAAAACCTTGGGAAATCTGGACTCTCATCACGGCACCACGATCGTGTCGCGCGGCTGCAGCTTCACGTTCTGATCCGAGTTCTTGCCCTTGACGATGTCTTTGTAATTAAAGGGCAGGCGCTCCTGACCACCCCCGGGATTCTGCCGCAAGACGTAAATTGATTTCTTCTTCGCGAAGTCACGAAAGCCGCCAGCCAGCGCGATGGCATCGAGAATCGTCGGAGAATTTGCCAGGGGATAGGAACCCGGCTTCAACACTTGTCCCAGAATATTGAATTTTTGGCTGTTGATCTGCTGAACGATGACGGTGACTTCCGGCTCGGAGATATAACTCTGCAGCCGCTTGGCAATCTCCAGTTCCAGCTGCCGGGGAGTCTCTCCGGCCGCCTGTACTTCGCCAGCGAGGGGAAGAGAGATTTTCCCGTCGGAGCGGACCGGAACCGATCGCGAAACCTCGGGTTCCTTCCAAACATTGATCGCGAGCACATCATCGGCCCCAATGATAAAACTGTCGTCATGCGGTCCGGCCGACGCCGCCGAGACGTCGGCGTTCTTGCTCGTCTTTTGGGCCTTGGAAGATGAATCAGAAGCGCCGGGCTGGTTGACACTACTACCGGCCTGGCTCCACAAGGAACTGGAAACAGCGAAGCTTATCAACACGGCGATGATATGGGAGCGATATCCCCCACTGCCTCCGCTCATCATGAATCGCGCTGTGCCCTGCCGCATCGTCGCCTCGCAGTCTATCGTTCGTGAGGTCGCAGTACGAGTTAGAAAAGACTTCCGCCCGCTCCGGTTACACCAGACTCGCGCCTTTGCGTTTCATCCGGGCCATCCACCCTAAGTTGGGCGGAGCGGCTAGCCCAGAGACGGTGCTTGCTGTACTTGACTCGGGAGTTGCAGGCTTGCTCAAGGATGTTTCCGATCCAATACCTTCGCGGCGGCCGATCAGACCGGTCTTCTCTTCCCATGAATGTCGGAGTGGTGGAGTGAGGCTTTCGACGGCTTTGGCCTCACGCGGGCCCTCCCCTCCTTCTGCCTGCCTGGATTCGGCATGAGCAACGCCCTCCAGACCTTCGCTCACGACGTCTGCAATGAGTTCCAGAGTCATGACATCGCCGTTGGAAAAGGAGCGCATCTCTTTGAATAGGAGTTCCATGGCCCCTGTAACTTTCAGATTGTGAAGTATGGGAACGACAACCAGGGACCTGACACCTTCTCGGCGACACGTGGCGCCCAAAAGCCCATCCTTCTGGGCCTCCGGAAACGGTAGCACTTTACCTGTCGTCAGGCAGGAGCGAAAAAGTTTAGTGTGGGATTGCTCTCCTGCCATGGCAACGGCCCTTCCTGTGCGAGCAAAGTAGACGAGATTATCTTGATGCAGCAATCCGACAGCGACCCCAGTGCATTGAGCGATCTCCTGCGTTCGGTCCGCGACCAGCTCTACCATTGACTTAAGATCGAGACTCTGCTCTTTGATCCGCCCCTGCATTTCTACAATGTCGAAAAGCGCTGCTGCGGTGTTTTCGAAAACATGCTTTTCAGGGTTATCTCCATCCCCATCCCGGTCATTTACAAAGCGCTCGGCCATGCCAGACTCAGCTACAGGAGCGACTGGGCCAAGGGGTTCGTTTCCCGCCGGCCTTACTTTGCCAGAATTGGCAGGGTTAGTGTTCTGCGCAGCAGCTACCGGACGGGGATTTCCCGGTGGATCAGAGGTGCGCTCGATTCCCGGCTGGGCCGGGGGCGTTTTTCTTGTGTCTCTTTCTTCCTGGCACGACCGGAGCGATACCATTCGCGGATATCCGTGGTGCGGCAAGACATCCACGCCCAAAGAACGGAGTATTTGCCTGCGGGACTCGATGTGGGCATAAAGCGCATGTGGAGACTGGGGCCACAAGTCGGTTCCTGCTGCAGCAATCAATTCGCTCGCTGTTCCAGACCAGACGCCACGGTGCCGGCCGAACCACTTCACCAGCGCCTGCTCGAAGCGATCAGCGGATTCTGGTAGCGCCTTCGCGCTTGACTGGTGCTCTGTCAGATTTAGTGGCCTTATCATTGATCACTACTCTCTTGCGGGTTGGCTGTTTGTGGGCTGACCAGTCTGGTAGCCGCAGAACCGCTATGCTAAGAGCCAACCAAGCAGAGAGAGAATGCTTGCTGACCTACGAGGATTTGGCTCCGGCGACTCGCTTTTCCACCGACTCGCCCGTCTCATGGCCAAAACTTGCCCCGTGGTGCTGACTCGTCGTTCACTGCCAGACCCGACAGCGGGGTGGCAGTCTTCTTGGGGGCGACTTCCTCGTTAGTTTTCAGTGCCGAGCGAAACTCTTCTATCAGCTTCTTCGGAAGTTCATGAACGTTTTGCAGGAGTTTCCTGGCAGCAATTATGTTCTCAAACCATTCCCTCGCTTCTTCATCGCCAATAGATGCAGGGTCGTCGTCTACTTCGAGGACTTCCATCAGCGTCAGAAATCCCTCACCCTGTTCTATGCCTTCCGCAATCTCGGCAAGCGTTTTGTCGGTAGCGTCGAAATTTACCCAACCCTTAACCTGAAATTTGGAGTACTTACCACTCAGCTCATGATTATGGCTCCGCTGTGGTGCAGTGAGTGTCTCGGACACGAGGATTGTCTCCTTTAAGGTCTTTTAGTTGAGGCTTCCGTTGCGAAAGTAGGCCATACTCTCGCCGCCGGGAAGACGGGTGATACCGTGCTCGCGAATCTTGTAGAGCAATCCGCGATAGCTGATATTCAAGAGTCGTGCGGCCCGCGTGCGGTTCCAGTTGGTTTCCGCCAGTGCCTTTGTGATTGCCTCGATCTCAGCTTCAACTTTAAGGTTGCGTACCAGGAACTTCAGGTTCCGTTCTTGTTGCTGACCAGTTTCGAGCAGGTTCGTGGCCCCCGCCGGGGCCGGGATCTGTCTGTGGCGGGGGGCTACCTGTAGTTCACTCAGCGCCTGGGACTCGTCTCCCATCACCAGATACCGTTTCACGAAGTTCTCCAACTCCCTCATATTGCCGGGCCAGGCATGATGGAGACACGCTTCGATCAACGCCGGGGTGAACGGCACCGCCGGCCGCGAGTAGCGAGCAGCCATCCTCCCCATAAAGTGACGCAGTAGCAGGGAAATCTCTTCTTGCCGGTCCCGTAGTGGCGGCAGTAGCATCGTAAACGCGTTTAATCGGTAGTAAAGGTCTTCCCGGAACTTCCCGTCTGCAATCGCCTGGTGAACGTTTACTGTAGTGGAAGCGAGGATACGTACGTCGATGTCGATCATACTTTCGCCGCGCAGACGGAAGAATTTCTTGTCCTGTAGTACGTGCAAAAGCTTGGCCTGAAGGTTGGGGGACAATTCTGCCACTGCATCCAGCAAAACAGTTCCCTTATCGCACAATTCGACCTTGCCCGTTTTCGTAGGTATGGCTCCGTTGAAAGCGCCGCGCTCGCAACCAAACAGTTCGCTTTCCAGTATTTCGTCGGGTAAAGCGGCACAGTTGACCTTCAAGAACTTGTGCTGCGATCGCGACGAAAACTTGTGGATGAGCTGAGCCACAGCTTCTTTCCCGGTGCCACTTTCCCCGAGAATCAGCACCGGCACATCGAGGTCTGCCAGGAGCTCCGCCTGCAGCCGCAACTTGCGCATGGCTGGACTGGCGGCGACGAAGAATTCACCGTTATCAAATTCTTCAATGGACTGGGCCGGTTCCTTAGTCGCTGCTTCGCTGATTTTGGGGTCCAAATAGCGCCTGAGCACCTGCTGCAATTCAATCTCCTGCAACGGGACGTTCAGGTAGTCCTGTGCGCCTAGACGGATCGCCTCTACAACCTGCCGTGAGTCAGCGGAAGCGGAAAGGACCACGATCGTCAAATCTGGCCGGACGAAGCGCAACTGTTGTAGCGTCCGCAGGCCACTCTCATTGCCGTTCCCAAGCTCGAGAAGCACGAGGTCCAGCTCGGGATTGTGCCGGACCGTTGCCAGCGCTTCAGCGACGATTGCACCCTCTGCGGAGTACGGAGTGCGCGCCGTTAACACACTGAGAGTCTGCAGTGTTGTTGTTTCACTGCCCACCACTAGAATGTGCGACGAGATCATCCTTTAGCTATCTTCTAGATGGCTTCCACTCGGTAATCGTCGATCCGAACAGCGAGCGAACGCTGAATCGGTTCCACTGAGATCACCAAGGTGCGTTCTCCGTTGCGGGCGGTTAGAATTCCTTCAATGCCTTCCAGGGACCCTCCCCGCACCCGTACCCTTTGGCCGATCTTGAGGAAGGGGCAAAGGGTATAGGGAGCGCTACTGGTCAAGAGTGCCTGAAGGCCCTCGATTTGACTGTCAGGAATGGGGACACCTTCTCCTCGACCACCAACGAATCTAAGAACGCCATCCGCGCGTAGAACCTTCACCTGGAACTCGGGCACCGGCGGTATGCGCACAAAGGCGTAACATGAAAATAGGGGCAACTGGACGACTTTGCGCCTGTCGCTCCAACGATGTACCTCGGACACCAGCGGAAGAAAAGTGATAACACCTTCGTTACGCAGGCGAGTTACGACTCCCTTTTCATGCCGCGCAAGCGTGTGGATCGCGTACCAACGGGCCGTGTCAGTAGCAGGGTTGACGGTCCAATGTTGCGCGACTGGCGGGTCCCAAACTTGATTGCCGCTGCTCACACCTCTCCCCCCTGAGTCACATTTGGATAGCCGACTGATCCACCCTCAGCTTGTTGAAAAGCTGACAAGGCGGAACCAATCCCGAGGTCGGGAAACCTTCGCTACGATCCGCCCAAACCTCAGCAGTTATCCTTCGGTGGCGGGGGAGTCTACTTAGGTCCTGGTTCTTTGATCGCCAGCCTTCAACCACACCTTGAACGACTGCAGCGCAAAGTTTAGCAACCTGGCAATTTCGTGCAAGATTAGGAAAATCTCCGGGACCGAAGGCTCTAGGCGTACATATTCTGGGGTGGACAATACCAGACGTGATGTAGGCAAGAATTCTCTGGGAGAGTAGATCTCCCCCGATGGGGGCAGATGGGAGATGTATGCATGATGGTCAACCTTCCTGAGGGCAGCTCCCGGGTCTTGAGAGCGCCTGCGTAAGCCCTTTGTCCGACGAAGGTTACACCAATTGGCGGGGATGCCTAAGCATAAGACAAATCGGAGGGAAGGCTATTCTCAGTTTCAGGTGGTTTCGCCTGGTTCAAAATATAGAGCACGAGTTCGATCCGTGTGGAGATGCCCAGCTTCTCGAAGATGCCGAACAGATAATTCTTCACCGTGTGCTCGCTCAATCCGAGTTTTTCGGACACCCCGCGATTGGACAGGCCCGCGGCGACAAGCCGCGCAACCTCTTTCTCTCGTTTGCTCAACGGGATCGCTAATTTTCCTCTGATCACCCTGGAAGCTGGAGCCTGCACCAGCGCTTCGACGATGTACTGCACCTGCGTGTTGTTGGCCCAGATCTGGCCATCGCGAACCCTTTCGATACATTTGCGGAGATCTTTGAAAGATCCGGTTCGACAGAAGATACCACTGGCTCCGTTGCGGAGTGTTTCGACGACCAATTCGCGTTCGTCCGTGTCCAGCAACATGATCACGCGTGATCGCGTGTGTGACGTGCGCAATTTTCGCAATGCCAGCAGGCCGGCAACAGCATCGTCACGCAGCCGTACGCTGATCACCGCCACATCAGGCTGGCCCTTGGCAACCGCCGAGATAATCTCGGCGGCACTGGTGGCACAACCGATTACTCGAAAGTTATTGTGGCGCTGAATGGCGTCGGCCAGTAGTTGACAATCCATCCGAGTGGCATCCGCAACCAGAACCGTCGTTGTTTTATCGTTCCTCAACTGCTCTTCTTTCTCGAGTCCGCTCGACCGGCGCGATTTTAGACGTCCTGGCGGGCTGGAGACAAGAAAAAAATGCACCGGCGCAAGAATTTTCACCAGCCAGAAGTTCCTCGGATCTGCCCAATTATCCTTGAGAAATTCAGGACGCTTTTGCCTGAACTGCAGGATATGGCGTCGAAGCTACAGAAGCTACAGAGGGTGGGGAATCCGATCGGGTGCGGGGGCGTGTGACTTCGCGAATGCGCGGTTCCGCTACCCAACGCTGATTAGCAGCATACAGCACCACCTCCACTCGGCTGGACACTCCAAGTTTATTGAAGATGCGGAAAAGGTAATTTTTCACAGTATTCGGACTGATCTTAAGCTCTCGAGCGATGGCTCGATTCGTGAGGCCTGCAACGAGCCACCGGATGACGTCCTGTTCACGCCCGGAAAGCAACATCGTACCCTGTGAATCCACAAGTCGTGTTGCTGGCGCTTGAGCCAGTGTTTCCAGCAGATACCCAACCTCCAGCGCGCTGACCCAAAACTGACCCTCGTGCACTCGATGAACGCATCGAGTAAGCATTTTGAGAGGAGAGGAACGGGAAAAAACCCCTCGCGCCCCACTCCGAAATGCTTCCACTACCGCGCCACGCTCGGCAGAATCAAGGAGTATCACGGTGCGGGTGTTGGGGACGACGGAACGCAGCTCTCTGAGGACTTCAAAACCCTTGCCCGGCTTTCCCTGAAGTTGTTCACTGATGATCGCGACATCAGGCTTGAGAGTGGTGGCAGTGAGGATGACAGCGCTGGCCTCCGTAATGGTGATTGCCAGGCTTCGATCTCTTCTCAATGCCTCAGCGATGAGGTAGGCAGTCAACGGTGTGCAGTCGGCCAAGAACACACTAACGCTTGCGGTACCAGGTTCCATCGAAGCGGCGCGGAGCATAAACAGCCCCCTGATAGGCCAGAATTCACATCATCATGTTCGAGCTGGGGGTGACTCGTCAATCCCACGAAAGTTGTAAGTTTTTGCGTACCACTTTAGTTGTAGTCACCCCGTTCTGGCACGTGTTGGGGTCGGGCGCCCGACGTTTCCGGGCCGACTCTGGTTGCCTGTCGCAGACCGGCTACATATAATCTGCGCAGCTATGGCGGTACCCGCAGTTTCGAGCTTTCTCGGCCGCAGGCTAGCCCTAGGGCCGATTCTTGGTGATCTGATTGAGACTGAGCGGGTTCTGGCCACCGCACGAGCGGTGCTGGCAATCGGTTTTCTTGTTACCGCTCATCTGGATCCTAGCGAACCTTCACGGGACGCCAATGTAGCCTACAGTTTGCTTCTTTTGTATTCCGGCTACAGTGTTTTGCTATTCGCCATCCTGCTGTTTGAAACCGAAGTCACGCCGCGTTTCACCGTTGTAGTACACGGAGCGGACGTGCTTTGGCCTGTTGTCATCAGCTTGTTTACCGACGGCCCCAACAGCCCGTTTTTGCTCTTTTTTATCTTTGCCATCCTAGCAGCGGCGTTTCGCTGGGATGTGCGCGAAACTATTTTCACTGCCCTACTGGCAGCTACGACGGTAGTCGCGGAGGGAATCGCGTTGACTTACAGTGCGGGCACTTATCTGGGCGGGGCGCGATTGGATCTCGATGGCTTCATCATGCGGGGCGTGTATCTGATGATGTTCGGATGCCTGATCGGATACCTGGCAAAATCTGAGAAACGGCGCCGCGCCGAAGCTTTAAGTATCTCCCGGCTGTCTGTTAAAGCAAGTGTCGAAGCTGGTCTGAAGGGTACCCTGCTGGCGGTTCTGCAGGAGCTGCTGGGGCTGTTCGGCAGCCGTGAATTGCGCCTGGTCATCAGCGATGCGGAAGCCGATCAAGCGCATCTGTGGCGGATCGATGCGCTCGGAAAGACGGGTGAGGTGGTCCTCACACAGCGGCCGCTCGACACCTCGGAGTCACGGAAATACCTCTTTGCTATCCCGGGGGACTGCGCGGGAGCGGTTTGGCGGGGCGGCAATACCACCAGCGCTCTGATGGTCGACAACAATGCTGCCCGAATCCGCGGTCCAAAATGTTGTCTGTCTGCGGAATTTTTGGCCGAGCGCCCTTTCCATTTGCTGCTCATGACCACCGTCTGGGCCACGTCAGACGTTTCGGCCAGGCTGTTTGTGTTTGATCCCAAGGTCGGGGGACGTCCGGAAACACAGTTGCGGTTCCTCCGGAATCTGGTTAATCAGGCTGCGCCCGGGGTCTATAACGTCTACCTCTTGCGCCGGCTGCGTTCCCGCGCCTCCGCGGTAGAACGCGCGCGAGTGGCGCGGGACCTCCACGACGGGGCGATCCAGTCATTGCACGCGATCGGATTCCGTCTATATGCGCTGCGTACGCAGAAGAAGGAGATGGATTCCCGCGAGCAAGATCAAGAGCTGCTCGACATTCAGCAGCTGGTGCAAAAGGAAGCTCAGAATATCCGCATGTTGATTCAGCAACTTAAACCCGTGGATCCCGACCCCAGGCATCTGATCGAATTTCTGACCGCAATGATCGAGCGGTACCGCTACGATACCGGCATTGCCGCGAAGTTTGTGTGCGATGTGGGAAGTATCGTGCCGCCGGCGCGGGTGTCTCGTGAGGTGGCCCGCATCGTTCAGGAGGCTCTGGCCAACGTCCAGAAACACAGCATGGCGCACAACGTGGTGGTGAAGTTTGGTTTGCAGAACGGATCGTGGCTTCTCACCATCGACGATGATGGCCGCGGTTTTGAATTTTGTGGCCGGTTTTCGCATTCTGAACTGGAAAATGCTCGCCGGGGACCTGTGCTCATCAAAGAGCGGGTGCGTTCCATTGGTGGTGAACTGTCGATCGATACCAGGCCGGGCCAGGGCGCACGCTTGGAAATAAGAATACCCAGACAGGATAAACCAATCATTGCGTGAGATAAAACAGCATCCGATCCGGATTATCATCGCCGACGACCACGCCATTTTCCGCGATGGTCTGCGCCGCTTGCTCATCACCCAGCGCGATTTCGAGGTCGTGGCCGAAGCGACCGACGGAAGCGAAGCCCTGTCTCTCACTCAGGAGCTCAATCCGGACATCCTTCTGCTCGATTTGGCAATGCCCAAAGTCCCGGGGATGGAAATGTTGCGGCAATTGGCGCATCACGGAACGCCTGTATACACCATCCTCCTCACCGCCGCTATTCATCCCCTCGAGGTAACGCATGCATTACGACTGGGCGCACGCGGGATTGTGCTCAAGGCGTCGCCGCCAGAAATACTATTGAAGAGCATCCGATCGGTCTACGAGGGTGGGTATTGGGTGGACGACGAACTGCTTGCCGGATGGGGGCGATTTGAAGACAAGCCAAAGAACAGGTCGGAGTTGACACCTCGCGAGGTAGAAATCATCTCTGAAATCAAGAGCGGCAGGAGTAACAAAGAGATAGCGCTCAAATTGTCGATAAGCGATGAGACTGTCAAGCGCCATCTAAGCAATATTTTCGAAAAACTGGGTGTCTCCAGCCGGCTGGAACTGGCGCTTCTGGCGAGCAAGCATGATTTATCGCTCTAAGTGCTACCGGAGGCGACACAGCCGTGAAGGAAAGAGGGGGCAAATGGAAGATCGAGCCCTCCGTGTTGCTCACAGCGTAAATTGGGGCAGATGAAGAAGAGGGACTGGGTGCGGGCTGAACGCTGAAAACAAAAATCACAAGAACCCTCTAGCGCGATGGCCCGCGCATTGGTGAGCGCTTCGGCTTTCGTATCTGGTTCCCCTCGGAGTCTTCCCACATGCGAAACCCTCCGAGAAATGCGTTCGCGTTGCTGCCCAAACGGCAACCCTTCGGGAGTTCCTTCGGCTTCTTGGCATTGCCTCCCCCGAGAACCACGTCATCGGGCCGCAACGCCTTGGTAAGGTGAGCTACAACCTCCGTGACGTCCTTCCTCCACTTCTTGCTGCCTCGCTGCTCCAAGCGTCGGCGCCCAACGTAGTCCTCGTAGGTCCCTTTTCTGTAGGGAAGATGCGCAAGTTCCAACGGTCCTACTTTGCCGTTCACGACCGCGCACGAACCGAGGCCAGTGCCCAAACCCAAGAAAAGCATCTTTCCTTTCTTGTAGGAGCCGAGCGCCTGCATGGCCGCGTCGTTGATGACCCTGACAGGGCACCCGAATGCTCTTTCAAAGTCAAAATCGACCCATCCCTTTGCCAAATTGTGAGGTTCCGCAATGGGCCGACCCGCATGCACCGTCCCGGATAGCCAAGGGACTCAACGTCGTACTTCCAGTCCTTGGCAAGCCTTCTCACTTCTGAAACCATCCGCTTGGCCGTCATGGTTGGGCCGGATGGAACCTTACGGCGTTGCTCTTGCCCGGTGGCGAGAATCTTGAGGTTGGTTCCACCCACATCGATAGCCAGTATGTTCATGAAGGCTCCAGTTCTGATCGGCACTTGTGAGAGGCCGAGAGTTAGACGCCCCCGCCGAAGGGCGCGACCGGCGAAACCGTTCCTTATGGCAAGCGATCACAATAGAAAAAGTGGCAGTTCCAAGGCTCCAGTTCCAGGTACAGCCCCGCCGCCTGCATTTCATCCCCGTCCCGGTCGTAGGTCGCGCCCGAAAAGACGTCACTCAGGTGCCAGGTTTCCCCTCGTACGTCTGCCCATGGTATCTGTACCCGCGCTTGCACAGAGCTGTCGCTGAGATTGATTACGATGAGATATCGATCGTCATCCTTTAGCCAGGTCCAGGCGCCCAGGTTTTGAAAGCTTGAATTGTCAGGCCACCCCGTGCGCTCGCAGAGGCTCCATCGACCATCACGAAATACAGGGCTGTCGATCGCTTCCAAAAGCTTAGTGTAGAAGGACTCCAATCCCTGATCCCGAGGCTCTTGGGGGCGTCTACCCAGAAAAACGGATGGCCTTATCTTTCGCCCGGTGAACTGTCCTTCATGCAATAGTCTCGCCCCTGGAAGCGTAGCCATGGCTATGGCTGCAGCCCGCTCCTTTGCCGGTGAAAATGCCGCTGCCGCGCGGGGCTCGTCGTGGTTCTCAATGAAACGGAGGAGCTTCCGCTGGTAGGCAAGATCAGCACACAGATGAAGGCGAACACTCTCCGCGTTGTCGTGCTCCAGGCGGTCATAGAGCTTCTTGTCGTAGCAGAAGTCGAATCCCTGCTGTTGAAGCTCCCACTCCAGGTCCCAATACGCCTCGGCAATGAAGAGGAAGCCGGGATGCGCTTTTTTGATGGCGGGGATCACATCAACCCAGTACTCCGTGGCCGGCCGTTGACCCGCGCGGCTGCCCCAGGTGCGCTCGAAGATCGCATTGGTCAAAAGCATCGCCATATCGCAGCGGATGCCGTCGCATTGACGAGCGATACTTGAGACGGTTTCAATGACTGCTTGCCGAAGCCCGGGCTGAAACGCATTCAGTTGCAGCACATCTGGCCATGCGGGGAAATAAGGATCCCGTCCGCAGGCGTAGACATTTCCTTCCACCTCAATGAAGGATGCCGCGTCCCGCCTGGCATCGTCAGCGTTCCCCCGAATGAAGTACTCGGGGTGCTCGATGGCCCAGGGATGGTCTGGTGCCACATGGTTCGGCACGAAATCCAGGATGAGGTTGATGCCCCGCTTCGCCAGTTCCTGTCGGGCGATAGCAAGACCGTCAGGACCTCCCAGGTGCTTGTCAACGACGTAGCGTCGCACGCAATAGGGCGACCCCACATTGTCTCGCGAACAAAAATCTGGGAGCGCTCGGCGGAAATCGTCGAGCAGGCCCTGGTTCCGATTGGCAATGGCGATGCCGGCTGGACTCCGCTCCCAAACCCCCATCAGCCATACCGCATTGAAGCCGAATTTGGCGATGGCGTCCCAGTCCGCAGAGGGCACGGAACCCAAGTCAGTCGAGGTTCCAGATTCCTCACTGAGACTCGAAAGCCAGACCCACGTGTCGATTTCATACACTGTCGGATAGCTAGGCCACATGGACATGGACGTCCCCTATCGGTTCTCTTTTTGCAAATGCTCCTCTTTTACCGGCTTCAAGATACTGGGATCCGTCCAGACGGCCGAAAAGCTCGATCAGTTTGGCAACCAGGCCTGTCCAGCCGGTCTGGTGGCTCGCCCCCAGCCCAGCGCCGTTGTCTCCGTGGAAGTACTCGTAGAACAGGATGTAATCCTTCCATTGAGGACCGGTCTGGAATTACTCCGTGCCTCCATACACCGGCGGCCGGCCAGACTTATCGCGCAGGAAGCTTCGAGTCAACCGATTGGCAATTTCTCGTGCCACTTCAAACAGATTCATCATTTTGCCCGAGCCGGTCGGACACTCAATCCTGAAGTTGTCGCCGCAATCGAGATAGAAGGACAGCAGGGCATGGATCAGCAAGGCGTTCCCTGGCATCCATATGGGACCCCGCCAGTTGGAGTTTCCACCGAACCTGCCGGTGTCGGATTCTGCTGGAAGATAGTTCACTCGATATTCCTGGCTTACCACATCGAAGATGTAGGGATGCTCGGCATGGTTTCTGGATTCGTACTCATTTCTCACCTAGTCAGATTGAGCTTAGCGGGCCGATGCCGCTTCTCTCAGTTCGTCTAGTTCTGCAAACAATTCTCGAATAAGCTGACGCCTCTTCTCGTATTCCGCTACCTCGGCGTCCGTGTGCTTCGCCCGAGCACCCCTTCTAAAGAACTCTGTTTGCTCGTTAAACAATCGACCCAGTTCATTCTTGATTTGGGACACTCTGTCGTTCCGCCCTGAAACATCGCATTTATTCGACATGACGACAGCTTAGAGGTTAGCCAAAAGGGGCCTGCAGAACCTGCTGCAAAGGAAATTTGCACACGAAAACGCCCCCAGACTCGGTTAAGTCATCGGGCGCTTTCGCTAACGGCTCCTCCCCCCGGAGTAGCCCATCTCTCAGACGCTTTCGGGGTTGAGGTGGTTGCTTGGATCACCGCGCCTATGGCGGCTTCCCGAGGCTCGTCGGCGATTTCTGATGGCAACTTTAGCTATTAGCATCATCCAACAACGCGTTCAGGAGGGGTGTACAGTGCCAGACGAAGAAATTGACCTGCTGCGATCTGTCCTAGCCCGCGCCTACGAAAAGCGCCAGCCGTTCCTCTTGAGGCTAGTTCAAGCGGTGAAGGATCATGTCGGCCCGAGCACCCCGAGGAAGCCCGTCATCGAGAGTCTGAATATTATGGAAAAGAAAAAAGACGCGGCCTAGACGCGCGTTTCAACACAGGGGCCTTAACTTACAAGCGGAATCCGCGTGACCGCAATTTATGTTGCGGAACATCCGAGCATGTACCTGTCTTGCGGTCTTCGCCAATTTCGCGCTGCAAGGTTTCACGCTGAGCAACCTTGCGCTGCACGATCTTGCGCAGGACATCGAGGGCCTCCACGGCATTATGCAGCGTCAATTGTTCGTGGTTCGATGATTGTGAAATATTGTCTTCGATTTGATCCAGCACGGCGCTACGTGCCACAGTAATCCGTTCGGCTACTTTTGCCGGGTCAAGCTCCGACAGCGCGGCAATGCAAAGCCGTTTCCATCGCGGAACATGGTCCATGGGTTAGGATCAGCCCCATCATCCGGCAGGTCAAAAGGCACGGCGAAAGTCGCGGAGTCTTTCGCAGCGCGAAGCAGCCCTTTTGATTGCCCGTGGAACGCTTTGACGAACTACAAGTGCGTCAAGCCAGCTCCCTTATTGTCCTGCTTTGCCCAAATAGAGAGAATTTTCAAAGCCCTTGTCACAATTTGCCGGCGAGCGTCGTTTTAGGTATGTGAGTCCGGGAAGGCTGGCGCTATCGTGGGAACTGCACAGACACTGAGTCGCTCCATGGCCGTGAGGGAGAGTTCACCGGGGCATTGGGACGAAGCTGATTTCCGGGCTTTGTTTCTTCAGTACTATGCCCGGATCGTTGACATCCTGCTGCGCCTGCTCGGCGATCGCTCGCATGCGGAAGACGTGGCCAACGATGCGTTTTGGCGCCTATACCGCCAACCAGCGTTGCAGCTGGACGGCAATGTTGGTGGTTGGCTTTACCGTACGGCGACCAACCTCGGTATCGATGCCCTGCGGGCTTCAGGCCGGCGTCGCCAACGCGAGGAAGCCGCGGGCCGGATGGCGTACCAGCAGGGTATCTCTGGCGGTCCACTCGACGACCTCTTACGCGAGGAAAAGTGCCAGCGAGTGCGTCAAGCGCTGTCGTTAATCAAACCAGCCCAAGCGCAACTGCTGATCCTGCGTTCCAGTGGGTTGTCCTACAAAGAGGTGGCCGAAGCCCTCGACGTGAAAACTAGCGGCATCGGCACCATGCTGAACCGCGCGGAGGAAGAGTTCCGCCTCCGCTATCTCGCACTCGATCGGAACCAGGAGGAGTTATGACTTGCATGGATGATGGAATTCTTCGTGCTCGCCTCGACGGCGAACTGGCCGGGACGGAACTGGAAGGAGTGGACCAGCATCTGGCCTCATGCACCGATTGTCGCAAGCGTTTCGAAAAGTTGAGCGCAGAGACGGCACGTACGCAGGGTTTGCTGGCGGCCCTGGTTCCGGCCGGAGGCGACAACACAGTTAGTCCGGCAGGGGCGTATGCCCAGTTCAAGGGCCAATTCGAAGCGGCCGAAGAACGGAAGCCTACCGGGATCAGCCGCCTTTTTGCTGCCCGCTGGCGTCCGGTGTGGGGCTTAGCAGCCGCGGCAGTGGTGGGCGCGGCTCTTGTCGGCGTCGCTCCAGTTCGGCTCTGGGCCGAGAGGGTTCTGGCTATGCTGCGGGTCCAGAAGATTGCCGTGGTCTCGATCGATACCACGACCTTGATGACCGGCAGCGAACCCGATTCGCGTCCCTACAAACTGATCAACCAGTTCTTCGCCGACAACGTCGTGGTCACGATGGACCCGGGCAAACCCGAAGTCGTCCCCAGCGTGACCCAGGCCGCCCAGTTGGCCGGTTATCCGATACGGACCATCGGCAATCTGGGAGCACCGCTGAGGGTGGAAGTCAACGGCGAGACGGCGTTCCAGATGACCGTCAATCGTGATCGTGTCGAGACTCTGTTGGACGAAGTTGGTCGTTCCGACATCCAAATTCCTGAATCGGCGAACGGCGCGTTGATCGCCGTCCATATACCGAAAACAGTGGTCTCGACGTATGGTGACTGCCCGGTTCGGCACCGGTATGGTGACTCGAACCCGCAGTCCCGGGCGGAAGCTCTGGCAGAGCGCAAGATGGAACGCATGGCCAACATGAAGGACACCAACTGCACCTATCTGGTGCAGGCGCCCAGCCCGACGGTGAGCGTACCGCCCGACCTCAATATGTCGAAAATTGCGGAGGCGGCTTTGGGGCTGGCCGGAATGAGTCCGGCCGAAGCCCATTCCTTCTGCCAGACGGTGGATTGGTCCTCTACGATGGTGGTCCCGATCCCGCGTAATTCGAGCTCGTATGAGACGGTGGCCGTGGACGGGGTGGAAGGCACGCTGATTACAGAAACCTTTCCACAGGGGAATCGGTATAGTTTGTTGTGGATCAAGAACGGAGTGATCCACTCCCTGATCGGGCATGGCAATTCGTCCGATGCCCTGACCCTGGCCGCTTCGTTGCGGTGATTCATGATCCTACCTAAATGACCCGGTCCTCTGCTCTCGCCATCCGCACCCGTGGGCTCCGTAAAGTCTTCGGTGGCAAAGTGGCAGTCCGAAACCTCACTCTCGATGTTCCTCAGGGTGAGGTCTTCGGCTTTTTGGGACCCAATGGAGCGGGCAAGAGCACCTCGGTGAAAATGCTCTTGGGCCTGGTATTCCCCACAAGCGGAGAAGCCGAGATTCTCGGCCGCCCGATGGGCGATGTGAAAGTGCGCAGCAAAGTCGGTTTTCTTCCCGAGCACTTCCGCTTCTACGACTGGCTTACGCCCGCTGAACTTCTTAAGCTGCATGGCCGCCTCTATGGCGTATCGCAAAGTGCGCTTCGCGAGCGCATTCCAGCGCTGCTCGACTTGGTGGGACTCACGCCCCATCGTGACAAGCGTCTGCAGGAGTTCTCCAAGGGCATGTTGCAACGTATCGGCCTTGCGCAAGCACTGCTCAATGACCCCGAACTGATTTTTCTCGACGAACCCACTTCGGGTCTCGATCCCCTTGGCCGTCGCATGGTTCGCGACATCATTAAAGCCCAACGTGATCGCGGGGCAACCGTGCTGCTCAATTCCCATTTGCTGGGCGAGGTAGAGATTACGTGCGACCGCGTTGCCTTCATTAAGGATGGAGAGGTGGTGGAGACCCGCGCCCTCAACGGTCAGATCACGGAACAAAACACGGTAGCGATCCGGGCCGCCAAAATAACCGCCGACATGATGCACGGGCTCGCCCCGTGGACCTCTTCTCCCCGCTGGGAAGGCGAGCGCTTGACGCTTTCGCTATCATCCAGCGACCTGCTGCCCGAGGTTGTGCGCTATCTCGTCGCAAAGGGGGCCGATATCTACGAGGTCGCTCCCCAGCGGCTTTCGCTCGAAGAACGGTTCTTGGAAATCGTCGGTCAGGACGGGGGGCTGTGATGGGGGTCTGGATCATGGCTGGGGTCACATTCCGCGAAGCTGCGCGCAAGAAAATGCTCTGGATGGCACTCGCCGCGGGCTGCGCTTTTCTAATTTTGTTTAGCACCGGCCTCCATTTCCAAGCAAAGGATTTTGCTGCGCACGGAATGAGCCCTATCCTGCGGCGAGAAATCTCGTTCACCATGCTGACCATGGCCCTCTATGCAGTCGACCTGCTCGCCGTGCTTATGACAATTCTCACGTCGGTGGACACGCTCTCGGGCGAAATTGCCTCCGGTACCATCCAGGCGGTTGCGACCAAGCCCGTGCCACGCTGGCAGTTGCTCGTGGGTAAGTGGTTTGGCTTCGTGGGCATGCTGACTGCTTACATCGCACTTATGGTGGGCGGGGTGAATGCGGTGACCTACGTCATGGCAGGCGTGACCGCCCGTCATCTCGCGCAGGGCTTCTTACTGATTTGGATGGAAAGTGTGGTGCTGCTTTCGGTCACGTTTGCTTTTGCTGCCTATTTTTCTACTCTGACCAGCGGCATCCTGGCGCTCGGCCTGCATGGATTGGCATTCATCGGTGGCTGGATCGAGCAATTGGGAGCGATTACCGAGACTCAGCGGGCCGTCAATGTCGGCGTGATTGCCAGTCTAATCATGCCCAGCGAGTCCCTCTGGCGGCGCGCTGCCTTTGAAATGCAGTCTCCGCTGGCGAATGCAATGCGCATTTCTCCATTCAGCACCCTTTCGGTTCCGAGCATGGCCATGATCTTCTATGCCGGACTGTACCTGGCAATCGCACTGGCATTCGCCATCCGCCGCTTCTCACAGCGTGATCTATGAAGTTTGGAGTCCCTTGGGTTTCCGCGCCGCCGCCCTAGCCCGACACCCGCGCTACTCGATCTGGTGCCAGCCGCGGCGCACGTCTTCTCTCGGGTAATGACTAGTCATATGACTAGTCTGTCGAGCAGGAGGTTGGGGCATGAGTTCATGGCAAGTTCAGGATGCGAAAGCACGGTTTAGCGAATTCTTGGATGCGACCATCAAGAAGGGACCCCAAGTCGTCACGCGTCGCGGAATTGAAACCGCTGTCCTCGTACCGATTGAGGAATGGAACCGCCTGCAGAGGGCTGCGCGCCCCGGTCTCAAAGCCTTGTTGTTGGCTCCCGAAGCTCGCTTTGAGAATTTGATCCCGGAGCGCCGCAAGCTGCGGCGACGGACTGTACTGGAGTTCAAATGAACGGGTACCTCCTGGATACCAATGTTGTTTCCGAACTGCGAAAGCCGCGTCCTCACGGTGGCGTCGTCGCTTGGCTCAACCATCAGGAGGAGGAGCAATTGTTTCTATCGGCCGTGACGATGGGCGAATTGCAAGCGGGAATTGAGCGGACTAGGCGCCATCGTCCATCCAAGGCGAGCGAAATCGAGTTTTGGGCGGATCAGCTGGCAGGTTCGTATCACATACTGGCGATGGATACGCTGTGCCTTCGGGAGTGGGGTCGGATCATGGAGCGAAAACCAGATAAATTGCTGGAGGACGCCATGATTGCTGCTACGGCACGCGTCCATCACTTGATTGTAGCGACAAGAAACGAAGCGGAGTTTAGGCAGCTTGACGTTCGAATTCTGAACCCATTCAAGACCAGCTAGTGTAGTGTCCAGTGGTAACGTAATCGCGCTTCTCCCCATGAAAGCCAACTCGTCGAGGAAGTTCTTGCCAGAAGTTTCCTTGAAGAGTTGATGCGCTCTCGGCGCTCTCAAACCGTCCTCTTTGAAGTCTGCATTTTCCACAATACGGTTAAGGCGCTGGCGGCGTCAGCTAACGCTCGCTTGTTTAGGATGTCATCGGTCGCAGTTCTCTGAACCAATGTGCGATTGCGTTGATTAGTGCGGTTCCGAGTCTCAACGGATTTGCTTTCGTGTCGCAGAGCGCTAACAGAGGCTTCAAAGAATTGCTTCACATCAATACCAGAGCCAAAAGCTTGCGGTTTTATCATGAGTGTCGTGCTCCTCAGTAGTCATGATTACAGACGAAAGTGGTTGGCGGGACAATACAACGAACTACCGAGTCGGACGGATCAAATCCCTAAAACGTCTGTGTCGCTCTGGCAGTTACGTTTGTGAAAACCCTGATCGGAAGAAAAGGAAAATCCCGTGCTCCGTAGCAGGGCACTCTCCGTTTTTACGGTTTTTGCTGTATTGACACGCCGAGACAGACGTAGCATTTTCGTGTCGCGGCTAGGTAGAAGCGAAACCGTTTGAGCTTTGCCGGTGTGAACGCATAGGTAGTAGCCCATCTAGTCTCAGGGTTTCGAGCAGGAAGACTGTGAGTGCTGACTTCCCAGGGTTTAGAGTTTCCTCAATATATGATTGGAGCTAACCGATGAATCCGCTACGCATTTTGGTGGCTGACGACCATGAAATCGTTCGCCGGGGATTGGTTTCCCTTCTCAAATCCCATGCGGGATGGGAAGTGTGCGCCGAGGCCCAGGACGGACGTCAGGCCGTTGAAAAGGCCAAAGAATTGAGACCGGACGTTGTGATCCTGGACATTGGCATGCCCAACCTCAATGGACTGGAAGCAGCGCGTCAAATGCTGCGTCACAACCCGAACTCCAGAGTCCTCATTCTGACGATCACCGACGTGGATGAAATGGTGCGAGCTGTGCTGGATGCCGGTGCGCGAGGATTTGTACTCAAGTCGGACGCAGCGCGAGATCTGCTGGCGGCGGTAGAGGCCTTGCAATCCAATAAGACATTCTTTACTTCCCGGGTAGCTGAAATGGTGCTCGGCGGATATCTGGGCCGAGACCGGTGCGCCAACGACGGGGAGGTTGCTTTGCCGAGTTTGACTCCTCGTGAGCGTGAAATTGTTCAGCTTCTGGCTGAGGGCAACAGCACGAAAGAGGTAGCCTCTCACCTGAACCTGAGCGTAAAAACCGCAGAAACGCATCGTAGCAACATTATGCGCAAGCTAAATCTGCACTCGGTCAGCGGGTTGGTGCTATACGCAGTTCGCAACAACATGGTCCAAGTCGCAATTCCCCCGCCCAGTGTAGCGGCATCCCCAAAGGCCAGTTAGAAAGCGGAACCCGTTCGAGAACGTCGCCTTGTGGTGTGGGACGTGTTCTCGGTTGCCTAAGTCGAGCGTTTCAACCGCTGTTCCCGCATCTGTTAACGACATACGAGAGATATGGATTTAGATTTGAGCCGGTTCCGTCGGATCGGGCTCGCGCACCGGAGCCTCAGGATTTTCCGGCGGGTCTGGCGGCTCCTGGATGGGTGGAGGGGAAGGTTCCGCAGGCGAGCGCAATGCGACATTATCGGGGTTAAGTTCCATGCCACTGAGATGCTGAATTCGACGTTCACGCAGGCCTCGCCGGAACGGAAGACTACCCACGAAGCAGGATGCGCATCTCAGCGACCGTCGTAAAAACTCAATTCATTGGAGTAGCCATGCCGAATCAAGGACTGAAAGATCTCTATATCGACGAGCTGAAAGATCTTTATAACGCTGAAAATCAACTAGTCAAGGCGCTTCCCAAGCTTGCCCGAGCCGCTGCCTCAGACGAACTGCGCCAGGGGTTTGAAGAACACCTGGAACAAACAAAAGGCCACGTCGAACGTCTGGAGAAAATCTTCCAGATGCTGGATGAAAGCCCCAAGGGCAAGAAGTGCAAGGGAATGGAAGGCCTGATCGTGGAAGGTTCGGAAGTGATGGAACAGGACTATGAGGGTAGCCTTCTGGATGCCGCGTTGATTGGCGCCGCGCAACGTGTCGAGCACTATGAAATTGCCGGATACGGAACGGCTCGCAGCTTTGCCGAATCACTGGGCCAGACTGATCATGTCTCTCTGCTCAATGAAACGCTTGAGGAAGAGAAAGAGACCGACCAGAAACTGACGGAACTCGCCAAACAGGTCAACACCGAAGCCAATGAAGGCGCCGGGCAGACGAAAGAGGACAGGAAAAGACCGAAACGAGTGGCCTAACCAGCGATCCGCTGATTTGGAAAGTTGACTAGTTTACTTCTTAACCGCCGGTTGGTACGGCGTTTTTTTCGTCTGTGCGCTGATCATGCAAAGGAAAATCCCTCCATAAGGAGGGGTTCGCCCAAGGCCGGAAAATTTTCCCTTACCCAGCTAGCTCGCGCGTGGCATAGGTCTGTCGCTCTTGGAAAAATCCGCGCTCGCCTCGGCTGCCGACGCCACTTCCTGCGCTCCGCTGCGTTCCAGAATTTCCTTTGCCTTCTTGGTCCAGTCGGAGTTATCGCTGTGGACCGAAAGCAGGATGCCACCTTCCTTGATCCGGCCTTCGTAACGTT
>WNFC01000174.1_pt1 | contig 61407 bp, 60 predicted proteins | sample 5400541 | NCBI WGS metagenome assembly WNFC01 (sample SAMN13153342, study PRJNA577476) | soil metagenome | isolation source: 120 cm saprolite under Douglas fir tree site 2 hole 2 replicate 1 | place: USA:California | collected 2015-04-18
CGTTCCGGAGATTATCAGCAACTGATCACCATCATCCCGGAATCACTGATCATCTTCCGTCGGAACACTGACCACGATCATCCCGGAATCGCGATCACGATCGCTCGGAATCGTTGATCACCATCGCCCGGAATCCGCAGTAGGAAGGCACTGGCCCCCACTCCATGCAAAAGTATGCGTCACCGATTATCGGCTTGCCGTGTAGAAGAAGATGGTGTTTATCAGCAAAGTATAGTAGTTTGATGATTTTCAGCTTAGTTAAATCAGGTACGCCTTGCTTTGAAAAGAACGCAATGGAGCGCACCAACTTTTCAATGCTGAACTCAAACGTCAAGTTATACATGTTGGTCACCTCCTTTGGACACCAGCACTGACCGGGCCGGAACGTACTTAGCTTTGTCTGTTGGTCGGATGCACGTGAAGTCAGATTCTGCACCAAGACTGCGGCCCCCAACAAGTGAAATGTAGCAAGAATAGCGGCATTAAGAGACGCTGCTTGGCTCTGGGGTTGCTCTTACGGCCAGCGACAGGGTGCTGGCCGGATTGAGTTCACGGCGAATCTGCCGTCCAAAACCTAGCATATACCTTTCGCTTTTTGTTCGCAAGCCCTGCGAAGCGTGCTACCCTTCGGCAATGGACGAGGGCCGGAAGCGAATCCTTGCGATTCCCACCGCAATCCCTGTTGCGCCCCGTCTCAGAGACTGGGGCTAGGATGGCCGGGCTGGTGCTCCTGCCTGCGAAGGGTTCGTGATGACCGCGATGGGACTAGCTGAAGGCATCATGGCAATCATTGACCGCAAGCACGGTTCTTAGGTGTTCTTGCGGGTCTGCTGAATAAGCAGTAGCATCCACACCCGTAAACGAAGACTCGAAAGAGGACAATCTTGACCACTGCCGGGCCCAACGCAGCCGCTTTGTTTTCGCGCAAGGAAGATAGATGCCCAGGCTTGCACTGAAGCCGGATTCGAGCTCCTTTGGCCTTCGTTTCATGGAAGACTGGGACATCGCCCAAATAGAAGCAGCTATTGCTAAAGTGCGGGAGGACGGATTCGTGAATCTGGATTCAATGGCTCCCTCACCAGAGTTGCCGCTCTCAGTGTGAGGGCCGCCATCCGGCGCCAATGGGTGTTGGAGGTGTTCCCGACAGTATCAACCCAGGCAGCAAAGAAAAAATCCCGGTGGCCAACTTGTCTGGTCGAACATTCGATACGGTCGGGCGGTAGACTGTGGTTGCACATTCGGTTGCACAGTTGCGGCCCAGACATGCCCAAACACCCCAAATCGGGCCTATTGAGAATCCCCCAACCTATTGAAAACATTTAGCCCGAATCTAGACGTATCGCCTCATAATCCCTAGGCCGTGGGTTCGATTCCCCCCGCCGGCACCACTATCTCAATTCCTTGCCAGGTTCGATCTCACGCCGCACTCCAGCGCTGACAAAGCTGCTTTCTTGCTACTAGAGCAGTAGACTGAAGGCATGAGGGATCGCCCCGATTCTGCCAGCGCTTCCGCGAGCATTCCGTGATCGTGTTTGTCAATTCCGCAGCTGGGGGAGGCCGGGCGCGCGCTTGTCTGCCACGAATTCAGGAAGTATTCAAATCGCTCCGAATGCAAGCACAATTCGTGATGACGAACAGCGCAAGCGAACTTGAGTCCTGCGCGCAGGCTGCCATTTCGCAGGGAGAGCAATTGCTCTTCGCGATGGGCGGGGACGGAACGTTCCAGTCGCTTGTGAACGCGTCGTTCGGAGCCGACGTGGTCCTCGGTATCCTCCCGGTTGGAGGGGGAAACGATTTTGCCTTAGCGCTGGGATTGCCGAGCGAACCCCTTGAAGCCACAGAGGCTATGCTGTGCGGTCAGCCACGCTACGTGGATTTGGTGAGAGTTCGCACGGCCGATGGGAGAACACGCTTGTACGCAGGAGGGGGAGGAATTGGACTCGACGCTGAGGCCGCTCGGCACGCCGGTGGCAAATACCGCCATCTACCCGGCCGATTCCGTTACATTGCAGCGGCACTCCACGCGCTGGCTCGCTATGTGCCCATGGACGTCCGCGTCGATTTTCCCGCAAGCGATATCCCATCGTTTGAAGCCAAAGTGCTGCTTGCGGCTGTGTTGAATTCACCCACCTACGGCGCCGGAGTAAGACTCGGTCCCGGTGCGGCCGTCGACGACGGCTTGCTCCATGTGGTCCTCATCGAAGAACTCAGCAAACTTGGTGTACTGACTCTGCTCCCGCGTCTCATGGGGAGCGGCGAGCTTCGCACTTCCCACGTGAAGCGCTGGCGTGCTCAACGCGTGAAATTGACCACAAATCGGCTGTGTCTTTTTCACGGTGACGGAGAAATTCTGGGACCAACCCCCGTGGAGATTGAAATCGTGCCCAAAGCAGTGCGGGTGCTGGCGCCGGTAGTGCGTTAGGAACCTGGAATCCTATTTTGCAGTCAGCTCTTTTTCCGGTCGATCTTAAGATTCAAATCGATTTCCTTACGGCTGTCAAAACTCGAAACGGTGCGCGTCGGAGACTTTGCGCCGTCTTTTTCTGCGTGCACTTCATAATCTGCATTGGGGTCGAGCCCGCTGAAGCGATAACTGCCCGTGTCGTCCGTGTAATTGCTCCGGACGGTATTCGTCCGCGTGTTTTTTAGGAAGACGACGCTTCCCGAGATCGGCGACTCGGATTTATCCATGACTACGCCGCGGACCGTGCGGAGCTGTGCTTCGCGTTTCTTGTCTTGCGCTTCCGCGGCAGCGGCGAAAAGCGCCACTATCGTGAATAAACAGAATGTGCGCCATTGCGTCTTCATTTCTTGCCTCCCATGGCCGGCTCCAGGCGGAATGCAATACTCTGTTCATTCCCGCCGCTTTTTGCGTCGATGGTGCGCGTCTGTTCCGTAAAGCCCTTCGCTCGGACAACCATCTCATAGGCCGAGCCTTGTGGCACACGCACCGCGAATTCCCCTCGAGAGTTGGTATAGCTCTCCCAGCGGAATTTCTTGTCACCGGCCCGGCGGATGCGAAGCTGCACGCCCGGGGCGGAAAGAGCTTTGTCGTTGAATACCGTTCCGCGAATCAGGAAATCATCCGCATGGCTGTATTTTTTTTGGGCAGGTTTGCTCGTTGATGCAGCAGGCGCCGGAACAGAAGCCGGCGTTTGCGGCGAGGCAGGTTCCTGCCCTCGGGGCATTGCCACGGCACACGGAGCGAGAAGCGCAGCCGTGCAGAGAACAACGATCCACTGCCGAGGTCGCATCCCACTGCTCCTAAAACACTTAGATGGCGGAATGAGCACTGGGGGATGCCAGGGCAGGGAGGGGGTGCTCGTTACTCCTCGTCTTCTTCTTCCTCTTCTTCGTCATCATCGTCCTCAATGAGGTCGCCATTTTCGCCGACCTTGCCCTCTCCTTCCTCGTCGTCCTCTTCGTCCTCATCATCGGCGATGATGTTCAAGTGGACGGGATGCGTCTGCGAGACCTCGAGTTCAGACTCACACTCAGGACAACTCAGGATCTCGCCCTCTTCGACTTCGTCTTCGTCGACATCGATTTCGGCGGAACATTCTGGACAACGGATCACGACGTCATCCTCCGTAGAGTTGTTCGCAAGTGGCGGTTCGAGGCTGTCCCCACCACTGTGCAGCGTATTATATACCGCGGTATATGAAGTCAACTCCCGAGCGCGGTGCGGCTGCTTGGAACAGCACTGCGCCGTATCTGCAAGGACCTCCCGTATGGCTTCTTCCAGAGAGTACCCCGAAAGACCGGTGGTCGGAATAGGCGGCGTGATCATCGATCATGGACGCGCGCTGTTGATCCGCCGCGGGAGTGAACCCTTGCGTGGTGAGTGGTCCATTCCCGGCGGCACGCTGGAGCTTGGCGAAACGTTGGAGCAGGGAGTCGCTCGCGAGCTTCTGGAAGAAACGGGCATAGGGGTTCGCGTGCTCGAATTGATTGAGGTATTCGATAGAATTTACGGAGACGATGGCGCCATCGCGGAGCGGGCTCAGCAAAATCCACGTTTTCATTATGTCATTGTGGACTATCTCTGTGAACGCATCGCCGGTGAGCCCCGCGCTGGGAGCGACGTCACGGATGTAGAGTTCGCCCGCGAAGACCAACTCGGCAACTATCGTCTGACGGAAACTGCCACACGCATCTTGAAAAAGGCGTTTGCTATGGATCGTGCGCGTTGCCGCAGAAGCTGACATTGCGCGCGATCAAGGAGCTTTCAGTATTTCAATGCTGCCGTTGGAATCAGTGAGCAGAAGCTGGCAGCCTCCGGAGCCAATCTTCCCATTCAGAGTATCGCCCCCCATGGTGCCCGTTGCCGTGACCGGCAATTCGGAAGACACTCTGCCGAAGGAAGTACGCGCCGTGAGGTTGTAGCCGACTCCCTCCGGCACGCGCACCCGAATGGACGAGAAAGAGGTCTTGAGTGAAATATCGTGGCAGCCGCTGGTGGGATGCATGGCGGTCACAGAGATTGCCCCGTTCTGATTGTCCACTGTAATGCGTCCCCCGATGGATTCCAGCGTTACACCGGCAAAGGAAGTATTGACGATCGTGTCGCCTTTCACGCTTCGCGCGGTGACGGAGCCGTTCGTATTCTCTACCGTCAGGTGGCCGGCGATCCTCTCCGCTAAGACACTTCCGAAACTCGTCTTCGCATACGTATCGCCGCCGATGTCGGTGAGCGTAATTCCGCCATTGCCGGTAACCGCACGAATTCTTTTCGGAATGTTTGCCGCTTCGATGGCGCCGAAAGAAGACTTGAGTGATACGCTGCCGCGCGCGTCTCGCACGCTAATTTTTCCGTTGGATGTCTCGGCTTCCAGGGCGCCGCTGACGGTATCCAATTCGATGTTGCCGAAGGAATCTCTAATCGTCACGCTGTTTCCCGTCAGCGAACTGCCCTTCACCCGGCCATTGTTCGTGGTGCAGACCACGCGGCCTTTGACATCTGAAAAAATGACGTTGCCGAAACTATTCGTAATGTCCGCAGCGCCGCCAATGCCGGAGACGTCGACGTTTCCATTGTTATCGCGGATCGCAAGGTCTGCACGGATGTTGCGCGCCTCCACGCTCCCGAACGAAGTCGTAATGCTCGCCGAAGCTGCGTTGTTGAGAATGACAGCTCCATTGCCCCCGGTGATCGTCGCCGCTCCCTGAATGTCTTTTATCGTAATGCTGCCGAAGCGGTTGCGCACTTCGAGGGTGCCCTTGACGTCGGAAACCTGCACCGAGCCGTTGTTGTCATTCACCGAGGTGTTCCCGTTCGCGCCGTTCAGCTCGATGCTGCCAAAGGAATTGTTCAGGCGCACCGCGCCGGCATCGCGAACCGTGATGGAACCGTGGCTGTTTTCAAGGTCGGCCGTGCCGTGGATTCGGGCCGCATCGATACTGCCGAAACTGTTCCGCACGGTAAGCGACGCGTCGGACGGCATGCCGATGTCGTAGCTTACGGACCAGGAAGAGCTCTTGCTCAGGTGAAACCATTTTCTCTCCTCCTCGGGATAAATGGTTTTGATGCGTACGCCTTCGCTGGATTGCAGAACTTCGATCTGTATTTTCTGCGCGAACGCTTCGGCTTCCTCATGCGAACTGGCCTGTGCGCGAATTGTTGCGGAGATTTTGACCTCGCGGCCCGATTCGCCATGGAGCCGGACCTCGCCGAACTTGTGTTCGACGCGGACGGACTGGCCGGCGCCCAGCGTCACGGTCTTCTGAAAATCTCTCGAGACTTGCTCCTGCGCGGAGTTCTCGGCAAGCACGGGCTTGTCAGCCACGAGAAGCAGCGCAGAGAGAATTCCCGTGACCGCTGCGAGACGCAGAAGTCCGTTCTGGGATGTGGATGCGGCGGAGTTCATTGCTTTCTGGCCTCCAGAACTTCTTCGAGTGTGTGCTGCTTTTCCTGATACATGGCCAGCAACTGGTGGCGAAGTTGGGCGTTTGAGGGATTCACTCCGGCCTGCGCGCGCAGATCCGCGATCGCGCTGTCCAGCACCACCAGCTTTTCGTGATAGTTCGCGAGCAGCGGCGTTGCTGGATTCTCGAGTTGCGGCTTGGTTTCCTCTGCGAGTTTGTCGATCGCCTGGACATACACAGCTTCGGCGCGCTCCACATTCTCGAGAGCTGTGCTCTTCAGAAGTGATTTGTCGTTTTCCACGATGCGATTGGGCGTGTAAATGTACAACCAGCCAGCGGAAATCGTTAGTACCAGAACAAAGGCGCCTGCCACGGCGGTTTGCCAGCGCAACGGAATCCTTGGAAAAAAGGAAAGCCAGCTCCAGCGGTCGGCGCGCTGGGTGTTGCACTGAGCCTCTGCAGCAAGAGCGCGTTCGATGCGCGGCCAGAAAGAAGGGCTGTCCGTATAGTCCCGCATCTCCTGCGCTGCAACGGAGAGCGATTTCCAAGCCTTCAGCTCTTCAGCACAGACCGGGCAATTGGCAGAATGCGCTTCCAATGCGGCCCATTCGCCGGGTGTGCCGTCTTCGAAAATGCGTTCGCGATCCTTGCAAGTTTCATTCATCATCGTTTACCGTGAATCCCCGGCGTTGCTGCGCGGAGGCTCCAGGATCAGACGAAGATTCTTCTTCGCCTGGAAAAGCGTGTTCTTCGAAGCCGTCTCGGTAATTTCCAGCATCCCCGCAATTTCCGCGTGGCGGAAGCCTTCCACTTCGTACAAGAGAAAAACGTCGCGCTGGTGTTTCGTGAGCGTGGCAAGTGCGCGCTCCAGGGCCATTCGAAGGGAGGGATGCGCCCCCGGCGCGCGCGGCTCCGGCAGCGGCGTTTCGCCCGAGTCGTCGTTGGCAACTTCTTTCTTGCGCAGACGGCTGCGGCGCGCGTCGTAGCAGGTGTTGATCAGAATCCGGTAAGTCCATGTGACAAAACTTGATTGCCCGCGAAAACTCGCAATACTTCGCTGCACTTTTAGGAACGTCTCCTGCACTGCATCTTCCGCATCCCCGAGATTCCCGAGAAGATTGCGCGCAAGATTCCTCATGCGCGCGCCGTGCATGGAATAGAGGCGCTCGTACGTCTGCAGATCTCCCGCGCGGCACCCCGCTGCCAGCGCGGCATCCTCGGTGATTGCATTCACGACGGCCGGGTTAGGGCCACCGGCGTAGTGCTCGGAAGGTTCCACTCGCGTCTCCCGTTGGCGCGGCACGGAAGCGATTCTAGCCTTCCAAGGCAGCGCAAGTCCCATAGTTCCCATTCCTGGCTCCTGGGATATAGACGACGGGACATGCCTGAATGTCAGGGTAGGAAGGGACAGGCCACGCGCCAGCAACTTGCTTATTCTGGGTGGTTTATTGAGCAGACTTGACGGGAAGCGGAGCAGACTCGACGCTAAAGTAGATTTTCTTGTGCAAAGGGCTGTTTTCGCGACCGATCACGAGCCGCGTTTTTGCGGTCGTCCTCGGTGATCAGCAGGCGCAAGTTGCGAGCATTCTTTCGCGCTTGCCGGAATTCCTTTGCGACACGCATCGTTTATCGGACCAGGTGTGGCTCGAAATTCTCCACGAACGCATATGCGAACAACGCACCCAAGAGAAGCAACGCAAACAAGATTTCCGCAACGTTCCATATCCGGAGCGACAGAGCAATCTTCAACACCGGCGGCTTCTCCGGTTCGAGCGTCACCGAAAGAATAGATCGTGCGTTTACCGTGAATGCGATTGCCAAAGTCCCCAGGATGAGAATAGGGCTATCGAAAAAGTGCAAGCCAGGAGCGTCATACCGCAGGGCCGACATCGCAACGAAATAAGTTGGCACCACCAACAGAAAAACTCCCACCACCGCCGAAACGTCGTTTGAAGAACGAGGAAACGCTCTCATGTCAGTAACTCCTTCATATATATCCTGCTGGACTAACCCGCGATGGCATCTGGCAACGCGCCACGCGTGCGTGCCCGCGTCCCGAATTCCTTCACGGCCGCTTCCAAATCGGCGGCGGTGAAATCCGGCCAGCGTTTCTGTGTGAAAACCAATTCGGCGAAAGCGCATTCCCACAAAAGAAAGTCGGAAAGGCGCTGTTCTCCGCCGGTTCGAATCAGCAGATCCACTTCCGTCGAGCCGCCGCGGAGAACTTCGGCCAGCACGTTGCTGAAAGACTCAGGCGAAAGTTCCGTGGCTTTGTAAAATCGGCAAGCCGCGTGATAAATCGCCTCGCGTGCGGAGTAGTCCACCGCCAGGCGGAGATGCAAACGCGTGCCGCGTGCCGTGACCGCCTCGGAATCTGCAATCGCTTGCCGCAGCGTGGCCGGCAACCGGTCGCGGCGCCCGATGATGCTCAGACGAACTCCTTCTTCGATGCAGTGAGTTGTTTCAGCAAACAGATATTCATGGAGCAGCCGCAGAATCGCGTTCACTTCCGCGGCGGGGCGTTTCCAATTCGCCGACGAAAGCGCGAAGAGCGTCAGCGTGTGAATGCCCAGCCGCGGCGCGGCTTCGATCACGCGGCGGGCCGCTTCTGCTCCGGCGCGATGACCCGCCGAGCGCGGCAAGCCTCGCGAAGTGGCCCAGCGCCCGTTTCCGTCCGAGATGATGGCAACGTGGAGGCGCTGGGCTTGAGCGATGGCCGGTTGTACCGCCGGAATCTTTCGAATGTTTAGCTGCTGCATGAGCATGTTCTTTCTCCGCCGCGGAGGACAAGCCGCAAACAACTTTGTTCTATAAAGTGCAGTCACAAAATTTTTTGGCGCTCAACCCTCGCGGGTGGCGCGAATAAGTGCTTCCATATGATTGAGATAGCGTTCAAGTGCCTTGCGGCCCGCGGCCACCAGGCGGTACTCCGTCTTCGGCAAGCGCCCGTCAAAAGACTTGGAACACACAATGTAATCGGCTTCTTCCAGCTTGCGTGCATGAACGCTCAGGTTGCCGTCGGTTGTTTTCAGCAGCGCTTTGAGCTCGTTAAATGTGAGCGAGCGATTGACCGCCAGCGCGCTGACAATTCCCAGCCGGATGCGCTCGTGGATAAGCCGATCCAGGTCTGAAGGCACGGCCTCCCGTGCGGGATTGCGAATAGCCTCTAGAGACGCATCGCGCTCTCGTGACCGCTGCGCGTTCTCGCGGCGTGCTGTGGACGACTTACTCATTCGAATTCCTGCTAGCCTCCGTAGTGGCGTGCGATCCACCAGCCGAATCCAATTTGTACGATGCCGAAGCCTGTGGCCATCAAGGCATCTCCCCAGCTCGCCGGCCCGATGAGAGCCGCGGCGCCAAGCAACATCAGGCACAAGCCCATCACCGGCACGATTCGAACGGAAAACGCCCCACCGGTTACAATCGCTGTTCCGTAGAGCAACAGCCACACACCCGGCAAAGCGGTTAGCAAGCCCGCCTGGAAAAGAGCGAAAGTCAAAAGGCCGCCCACAACAATGGGCGGAGCAAAGCTCAGAACGAATTTCCGGCCGGGGCCGGAGAATAGCGCGGAGTTGGCGCGATGCGCTTTGGTGGCGGCGGTGGGAGCCGCAATGGCCACTGCGACAAACGCCTCGATCAACCAAACCGTCAGCCAAGCACGAGGCGTGACCTGCCGCGAGGCGATGAACGCCGCAGCCAGCGCTGTAATTCCCATGGCCACGCCGCCCCAGCCCGGCACTGCGGTGAATTCCGCAGCGCTTTCCATCGTCTCGCGGATATACCGGAGATGATCCGCGGCGCGAGCATCGATGGGGATGGGCTCGCGATTTGGAGAACGAAGCGGGCCTGGAGTTGCCATGGTCGGAAGGCTACCAGTGATCTCTGAATCTGTCAAGTACTTTGTATTGTAAAGTGAATCACGGAGAAACTACTTCTTCCGCGGGTAGCACCCCGTGAGCGCATTCCACCGGATGGTAAAAATATCGACAAACATCTGAATGCTGTCCCGCAGCATGCTCACTTTCGTCGCTGCAGAATGTCCCCAGCGCACGGGAATCTCCACCGTACGCAATCCATGGTGCCGCGCCAGGTACAACAACTCGGGATCAAATCCGAAGCGCTCAATGCGCTGCTGTTCGAAAATGACGCCGCAGTTTTCTCGGCGGAACGCTTTGAAGCCGCATTGCGTATCGACAAACGGCAGCCACAAAATGACTCGAACAATCTTGTTGAAAATGATGCCCGCAAATTCGCGGAAAGGAGATTCGTGCACGCTGATCAGACTGCGGTCCATGGCGCGAGAGCCGATGGCCACATCGTAGTTTTCCAGAGCCTCGATGAGCTTCCCGGCTTCTTCGATCGGTGCGGAAAGGTCCGCGTCCGTGAAAAGAGCGATTTTGCCCCGCGCTTCCTGCATGCCATGGCGCACGCTATAGCCTTTGCCCCTGTTTGCGCCATTCGAAACCACGCGCAGCGCGGGAATCTTGATGCGAAAATATTCCGCCACTGCGGCAGTCCCATCCTTCGAACCGTCGTCCACGACCAGGACTTCCCCTGTACCACGGTAAGTTTGCAAATATGCAGCGATGCGATCCAATGTGGCCGGAAGACGCAACTCCTCGTTGTACGAGGGAATAATGATGGAAAGATCGGGGCTGCTCGGGTTCATCTCGAAGGGGGATCCTGCCAACCATGGTAGCCAACGAGCGGGACAAATCGACATCCCTCGAGTGCAGTATTGCGAAATGATTTGCCACGCTTCTCAATGAGCTGCAGCTCTTGATGTTCGGCGTCGCCAACAGGAACAACCATTCGGCCGCCTTCAGCGAGCTGGGCGAGAAGCGGCTGGGGAATCGCGGGAGCCGCCGCAGCGACGAGGATTGCTTCAAACGGCGCCAGGTCTGGCATACCTAACGTGCCGTCGCCGCAATGCACGTGGACGTTGGCATAACCGAGCCGCTCAAGGCGCGCCGACGCCGACAGCGCAAGCTCGGGCCTTCGTTCCACACCGAATACTTCTTTGGCTATGCGCGAGAGGATAGCTGCCTGGTAACCAGAACCCGTTCCGATTTCTAGTACGCGGTCGCCCGGCCTTACCTGCAGTGCTGCCGTCATCGCGGCGACGATGTACGGCTGAGAAATAGTTTGGCCGTCGCCGATAGGCAAGGGCACATCATCGTAAGACTTTTCACGAAACTCTCGCGGAACAAATTCGTGCCGAGGAACGAATTCCATCGCCGCAAGCACCGCAGCGTCGGTGATGCCCCGCCGCCGCAACTGCGTCTGAATCATGTCTGAAATTTGAGAAGAGAATTCTTCGCTTTCAGGCATGGGTTACCGCCGCTGCGTGCTTTTCCCAGGCGCCCGTTGTCAAGATCTCTTCGATTTGTGCGAGCGTGAAATCGCATTCTTCCTCGCGATTGTAAAAGTGGGGAGAAAGGCGCACACCGGCCTTGGGCCGGTAGTCGACGAGGATCTCCCGCGCAAGGAGTTCGCGGCACACCTCGAACGCATGGAGGCACTCGATGGAAACAGTTCCGGCACGCTCCGCGGGATTTTCAGGAGTGTTGACCCGCCAGCCCCGCGACTTCGCGCCCGCAATCAGACGGGTGGTCATTCGAATCGATTTTTCGCGGATCGCGGCGATACCAATTTTGTTGAGAATATCCAGTCCGGGCCGGCAGGCGTAGAGCGCAGGAATATGCGGCGTGCCGTTCAAATAACGAAAGGAATCTTCGCGCGGGTCTATCGCGCCGGTTTCGAATGCAAATGGCCGTTGGTGTGCAATCCATCCGGTCAGCGAGGGCTGCAATTTCGCGCGCAAATCTTCGCGCACATAGAGGTAGGCAACGCCGGGCCCGCCGCAAAGCCACTTCAATACCCCGCCCACTACAAAATCCACACCCAGCCTTCGGACGTCCAGAGGGATGGTCCCCGTCGCCTGAAACGCATCGAGGATCACATGCGCGCCGACGCGGTGGGCCCGCTCGATGATCGCGCGCGTATCAACGATAAACGAGCTGCGGAACAAAACCTGCGAAATGGGCACGAGTAGCGTGGTTTCATCGATGGCGCCAAGCAATTTTTCCATGTCGATTCGAATTTGATCCGGCGTGGGAACCAGTTCGACACGCGCGCCCTGCCGCCGCTGCTCATGGTAGAAATACTGAATCGAAGGAAACTCCAGCTCCACCATCACAATTTTGTTGCGCGGACCGCGAAAATCGAAACACGATGAAATCACGGCTTGGGTGAGCGTCACGTTCTGATGAAGCGAAATTTCGCCCGGGCCAGCGCCAATCAGCGGCGCGATCTTGTCGCCCACGCCGACGGCCATCTCCCACCACCCCTCTTCCCACGCGCGGACGCCGCGCTCCGCCCAGGAATCCGCGTACGCGCGCATCTCCTCGTAAACCCCGCGGGGCATCGCGCCGAGCGAATTGCTGATCATGTATGTGGTGCGGTCGAGAATCGGAAATTCGCCGCGCCACTTGAGCAGTTCATCCATCGCGCGAAACTCCACGGACTGACATGCGGGGTCGGGCCCTTCTCCAAACAAAGTAGCACACCGTGATAAATGCTAGCCAGGGTATGCCAGCCATCAAGGTGATGCGAAATCCTGGAACCCACCATGTCGATATAAGCACGGCCAGAACACCGGCCAAACCCACGAGGGATGCCCACGGTCCAGGCGGGCCCAGCCGAAGAAAGGGGCTGGCGTGCTTCTTGTGGAACCGGCGAAACGCAAGGTGCGTCAGCAGCGTCATCAGCCACGCAAACAACGCCCCAAACGTGCTGAGCCCCACCATGAAAACGAAAAGCGAGTCTTTAAAGCGTTCCGATAGCACCAGCGCCGCGGCCATTCCTCCAGCGGAAGTCAACACCGCAACCACCGGCATGCCTTTCCTGCTCAGCCGTCCGAGGATCGCCGGAAGATAACCGCCGCGTGCCAGCGAGAACGCCAACCGCGCCCCAAAATACAAGTTGGCCACCGCGCTGGAAAGCGCCGCCGTCAGCACCACAAAATTCATGATGTGACTCGCAGCGGGTATTCCCACGGTCTGGAAAACGCGAACGAAGGGACTCTCCCCGAGCCCGATCTGCGTCCACGGGACAATACCGACAACCAGCGCGAGTCCGGCGACATAGAAGACCACCAGCACGAACAGTGTTGTTCGCAGAGCCTTCGGCACTGCTACTTTCGGGTCCGCCGCTTCACCCGCCGTGCTTCCGACAACCTCGATGCCGAAGAAACTGAAGAGCCCCAAAATGACTCCCAGTCCTACCCCCTTCCATCCATTCGGAAGGAAACCGCCGTGCGCCGTGAAGTTTGCAAAACCGAGCCTCGGAAAACCGACGCCCGTAAGCAGCGCGGTCGCCAGAGTCAGAAAGGCAACGATGGTCACAACTTTGATCATCGAAAGCCAGTATTCAAATGTTCCAAGATTTCCGACGCTCGTGGCGTTGACGTAGAGAATTACAAGCGAAAATAAGCCGATCCAGATCCAGGGCGGGGTACCCGGAAACCAGAACTTGCAGTAAATAGCCGCAGCTACAACTTCGCTGCCCACCACCACCATCATGCAGAACCAATACGTCAGCCGAACTGCGAATCCCGCCCACGGATGGAGGTACATCTCCGCGTAGAGCCCAAACGATCCGGCGGCTGGGTGCGCCGCGGCCATCTCCGCCAGCGCCCACATCATCGTCAGCGCGATGCACGCTCCGCCTACAAAACTCAGAATCACCGCCGGACCAGCGAGCTTCACGGAAATCGCGCTTCCGAGGAACAAACCCGTACCGATCGTGCTTCCGATGCCGATCATGGCGAGTTGCGCCGGCGTCAGATTGCGATGAAGACCTCCCTCTTGCTCCACCATCGTAGTGGGTGAGGATGTAATACTTGCTGGGGGATGTTCGATGGACGGTTCACTCATCGCGCGGAATGCTAGCAGAAAGTCGGCCCACCATGTTGACCTGAACGAAAGTACAGTGAAAAACGCGGCACCACCTGTCCTGCAGTACTCTCGCGGGTATTCACAACGCTCTCTAGACTTACAAGAGTGGCGGAAGCATGAATGCATACCGCCGCGGAGGCAGTTATGAAAGCGGTCCTGGCGCTCGTCATTCTCTACGTCGTCACATTTTTTCTCGTGATTCAGGGGGCATCGCAGAACCCCGCGCAAGCATCGCCACAGAGCAATTCCTCAGCAGCGCCATCCAATTCCATGGACGCAACGAAGGAAACGGACATCCGTTCATTGATGGAGCTCGTGGGGGCGCGGGACATGGTGCAGGACGGCGCGAGCAACGCCATCGAACAGTCCCGGGAAAAGCTTCTCGCCACCGTGCCCAATAACGACAAGGGCCAGGCGTTTGTAAACGCGTTCGCTGCCAACTGCCAGAAAAAATTCGATGTAGACCAGGTGACCGAACAATTGGTCAGTGTCTACGACAAGCATTTCGCCGAAGAGGAAATCAAGGGGTTGCTGCAGTTTTACGGTTCACCGTTAGGACAAAAAGTTGCCTCGGAGATGCCCAAGATCAGCCGCGAAATTCAGTCGGCAACCCGCGCGGCTGGCAACAAAGCGGCCAAGGAGGCGTTGGCGGAATTGAAACAGCAGAATCCGGAGGTGGGCCAATCCGCGCGGCTCGGACTTGGACAGGGCCGCTGGCAGCAGCGCCGCGGACAGCAGCAATCGCAGCAATCTGCACAACAGCGACCCCCGCAGTAAGGCCAACCGCATCCCGAAAAGTGCGCCGCGACTACTTGAAGCGCTTCTTTATTTTTATGTCGATGCCAAACGTGCCGTTCTGATCGCGCAATCCCACAATCGAGACGTTCCGGTCGACGTTGTATTCCACTTGAATCACCTGCTGCTGTGTCGAGCTCACATTCGAAACATACGTGATGGTGAGGTTCCGGGCGATCTGTTGCTCCACGGTGATGCGCGCCGCGGCGTTCTGCTCCGAACCCGTTGAACCCACCCCCGCGAGGCCCGGATCAACGCGGAAGCGCGTAATTCCAAACAAGCGCTCGAGCCGCCCACCCAATTGGCTGGAGATTGCTTCCGAGAGAATCGCTGAAGCTCCGGCGGTTCCGCTTTGCGATGTGCCACCGCTGCGGGCTGTGGACTCGGAGCTGGTTTGGCCCAGCGCCAGCAGCGTGATGATGTCGTTCGCGGGAAGCGGCGGGTCCGAGCGATACGCCAGCGTCAGCTTGCTGGCCGGCCCATTGAAATTCAGCGTGATTTCGTATTGTTGGATCGTGGTTGTCGCTTCCACGTTCAAAACTGGATCGAGCCGGAAAGGGTTCGCGAAGTTCAAGTCGCCGCGCGAAACGCGGTAACGATTTCCCGCGAAATACAATTCACCGGACAGAATGTGGATGTGTCCCAGCAGAATCGGATGCTCCCAGGTACCGCGCACTCGCAGATTCGCTTCGGCCTGCAGCACTGCACCAGGCCATTCCATCCGCGCATCCGGAGCGGATACAGCTTCGACGTCGAACTGCAAATTGCGCAGAAACGGTGAACCGGTAGACGGTCCCGTGATGCCTTCCTTCGCGGAGACCAGCATTCCAGCAACTTCCAGGCCTTGAGTAAGGGTCACGCGCTCGATCATCACGCGCCCGGAAAGAACGCCTCCCATTGGCGTACCCGTCAGCCGCAGTGAGCCTCCTACTAGCCAGCTCATTCCCACCGGATACCGAATGCGCACCCGATCGGAGCGCAAGCTGACGTCGTAGCGCAGCGGACTCTCCGCATAGTTTACGCTGCCCGTAAGGTGCAGCGTGCCGCCACCCGCTTCCGCGCTTACATCCTCGAAATACAGGCGCGTCGCATCAAATACCAAATCGCCCTTGATGGTGCTCAGTCCCGTGGGAAAATCCACCGCGCGGGCGGATGCATTTTCGATGTGCACGCGGCCCGTGATGCGCGGCCGGTCTAACGTGCCTTCAACGGACGCATTGATCTGCGCTGGACCGCGCGCATCAAGACCCGGCACAAATCCGCTGATGAGCCGCAGATCCAATCCACCGTTGAGGCGTAACCCCACGGTTCGGCGTCCCGCAAACAAGATCGAACCTGAGATTTGCAGATTGGTGTCTGCACCTCGCAGCGTCGCCGGATCGATCTCCAGGCTTTCTTTTGCCGATCGAAAGTGGACCGGCCCCACGTTTTCCAGCCGGACGGTTGCGTACGTCAGCACCAGGCGCGAGAAACTGGCATCCACCACGATGCTTTCCGGCTGTTTCAATGAGCCCGTCAGCAAAATGTCACCATCCGCATCCGCATGGCCTCCGGATTTTCCCAGATGCAAGGCGGTTTGCAGGAAAGGGTCCAGGTTGATGTTCTTGATCGAAATCTTTCCGTTCAACGGATAGGGATTAGCAAGCCCGACGGTGCCCCCACCGGATATTTCTCCCGTCGTCATGGCCGAACCAAGTTCGAGATGAGCAGTGTGTCCGTCGGACGTTAGGCCGCCGTCGAAACTGCCGATGATTTCCTGGCCCACGCGAAGATCCACGACGCGAAAGGTCCCCTCCCCGAGCGGAGCCATCACCGGACCATTGGCTTTCAGCTTGAAACTGACTTGCCCTCCTACCGGGAGGCGCGCCGACTGAAGTTTCTCGAAATTCTCGAGCGGCAGCGCCGCGCCGACAAGTTCGGCGGAGATAGTTTTGTCCGCATAGCGATAGCCTGCTGAACCGGTAATGATCCCTGCGCCACGTCCGCTTTCTTTCCCAGGAGGGAGGAAGCGCAGCTCCGCATTGGCAATGCGCGCTTCCTCTCGCGAAACGCTCAGTTGTCCGCGCAAGCGATTGAACGCGAGCCCGTAAACATTTCCCTCCGCGAGGTCAAACAGCCCCGCGACACTGGGTTCTTCGCGTGTGCCGCGCCCGTGAAATTGACCCGTTAACAGTCCCTTTACCGGGTACGACCAGCCGGCGAGCTGTTCGATGCCTTCGACAGGGACTTTTTCGAAATTGACATCCGCCGACCACTCGTTCTCCGGTAAAAAGTTCCAGTCGGTCAGGAAAAGTGTTCCTTCGACGTCCGTTCCCATCTCGCCGCGGCGGGCGTGCCCGTGCGCCAGCGACAACTGGGTTGGAGAATAGGTGAGATCCCCGTCGAGGGAATCCAGGAACACTCCGTCGTAGCGCACGCGTTCGCCGCGCACGTGCCCCTGAAATGTGGGCCCGCCAGAGGGTCCAAGGATTTTGCCATCCCAACGGACGCTGCCCGAGATCGGTCTCGCCGCCTCAGGAGAACCCGGCTTGGCGCCGGCGAGCGCATCAATGAAATCTTTGTACGTTTCCAGTGCGCCTGCTTCGAATTTCAGATTGATTGCGGAGTTGCGCGGCGCCAATACTCCATCGATGTTTCCGCGCGAGGAAGGAGTCTCGAATTCGCCTGATGCGATCGTAAGGAGATTCGGGTCGTAACGGTAACGGAATTTCCAGGCAGCGTTTACCGGTTGATGGCGGCTCGCGGGTTGCTCTGGTGCCTCCCACACGGTCGTCACGCCAATTTCAAAATGCTGGAACGGGCCGCTCCAGGTTTCGACCGTGTCCGCCGTCATCAAGGCATCCCAATGCAATTCGTCGATCGGGAAGCCGCGGTGCTCGATGGCCTGCAAGACTCCAGCCAGTCTCACATTCTGGACGTGCGTGTCCGCGCGGAATTGCAGGCCGTCGAAGCGCATGGTGATCCGCCCGATTACGCTGCCGCCAAACGCTCCGGCGAAAAAGTCCGGTACTTCCAGGCCCAGGTTGTCGATCCGGTAGCTTCCGCGGCTTATGAGACCGGCGGCATGAAAGTCGTCGTAGGGAAGAGCGATGTTTTGCCCGGAATAACTGCCGCTTCCTTTGAACTGGCCGCCGGCCCATTGGCCTTCTCCGCGCAAGTCCACTCGCCCCGCCGGCACCATGGGCTCGCGTAGCGTATCGCGAAAATCCAGCAGGTCCATCCAGCCGCGATAGCGAAACGTCCATTGCGGCTTCACGAAACTGTTCATTTCCGCTTGCACATCGAGATGCGAGCGCCCCGCACTGAGCGCGCCTTGTTCGAGCGCGAAGCCATCACGCCAGAGCGTGAATTTTGCAGAAAGACTGACGGCCAATGGCGCGTAGCGCTTCGATGTGAATTGCACGGAGTGCCATTCCAGGTTGCCGAGATACAAAGGATTCTCCGGTGTGCCGCCCGCATCGAGCGCAAGCCGTAAAGTGCCGCCCTTCACGGCTAGCGGGGTCTTCACGTCGTTGTAGAGGATCCAGCCATCCTCCAGCAGCAGACTCCGGATGCGCAATTCGAAAAGTGTCTCGCGTGTAGTTTTATTCGACAGAGCGGGGCGCGGCGGCGTCGGCACGTTGGTCGTGCCATTCTTATCGACGCGCACGTGCACGTGCGGTTTCTGAACCCGAAGTTCGTTCACCGAAACTCTGCGCGCCCAGATCGAATCGATCCGCAGCCCTGCCTGAACTTCCTCCGCGGAAAAAAGCGGCTCCGCCCCCGCAGGCTCCTTCCCGTGAATTACCAGGCCTTTCAACGTCGCGCGCATCGCCAGCCACTGAATGGACAACGAGCGCAACTCAACTTTCCCGCCCGTCATGACTTCCAGCCGATGAGTAATCAGCCGGGTCAGCAGTGGATTCCCAGCGCCGCTCCCGAAAAAAGCAATGACGGAAAGGATCCCCAGAACCGCCAATACCCACGGTGTATGAATAATCCAGCTCCAGATCGGGTGGCGTGTATTGCGCTTCATTTCGCCCCCTCTTCGAGGAGTTTCTCAATGTGCAGGCGCAGTCTGCTCTCCTTCAGCCACCGATCGGCTTGCTCGTTAATCCTTTGTTGAATCAGCGCTTCTTGGATCGAGTCGCGCGCGGCTTCCAGTGATGGCGGTTCCTGCCCGCGAGACTTGGCTACCGGCAAGACCGCTGTCTGATAGAAGTCTTCAATCGCCTTGGGATCAATCTGCACACTGGACCGAAAACGCGAATCAAGGTAATTACTCAAGTAAAGTTGAGAGCCCACGATTTGCCGGATTTCAGAATCATCGAGGCCGCTTTGCTTCTTTCTCGCTTCGTACTCCTCGGCCGACGCAAACGATTTCTGAAGCCTGCTCAGGCCGCGGTCAATGTCGGCGTCCAAGGGCTGCGGGAAATGAGCAACATCCGCTTCCGTTCGCACGATCCACTGATCGATCAGCCGGTCCAAAATCTGCTCTTGGGTCTCCGACTTTCCATCGACGAGTTGCTGGTACCGGCTTAGTGCTTGAATGTCGCTCAATAAAATAATGTCGTTTTCCACGCGCGCGACAATGCGGTCGAGGATCTCCTGCGCGCCGAGAAAGCCTCCGGCCGCCATCGTGACCAGGATTGCCAACAGCGCGCGAATCATCGGACTACGCATCAAAAGCTCGACCCCAGATTGAAGAATATTTGGAACCCGGGCAGCCGCGTGCCTTGCTGGCCTAGCGACCCCAGCTGGCAAGTCGGCGTGTTCCGGGGACACGGAATCGGAATGACAAACGACGGGCGATTGAGCTGATAGCCAAGATCAACGCGAATCGGGCCTACTGGGGTCTTGTAGCGGACCCCCAAACCGAGAGAGTGCGCGAAATAGTTCAGTTCATTGCTGCAGTTCGTGAGGCACACGTTCACGTTCGTTGGTCCGGGAGGCAGCGCAGGATTTTGCAACCCAAATGTTGGCGCTGGCAGCGTCGTCCTGAAAGAGATCCTCGTCAGCCGGCTGTAAACATTTCCGCCGTCATAAAATATGGCGCCGCCGAGTGCCGTGCCGAAGAACGGCAAGCGCATTGGAAAACGAAATTCCTGGTTCAAGACCAGCAGCGCTTGCCCTCCGACGGGAAAACCTGTGCCGGAATCGCGTGGCCCCGCCTGGTTCAGCGCAAAACCCCGCAGCGAAGTGCCGCCACCAGCGAAGTATCGCTCGGGCAGCGGGATGACCGTTGGAAGGGTACAGGTGGACGATCCCGCCGGGCAGGTGGGAGCGGGAAAAGTCAGCGAGACGGTGTCGCGATATGGCGTCAGAATCCCCAAGCGCGTGGAACGCGCGAAGCTAAACCGCCTTTTGATGGGATAGTAAGTCGAATTCTGAAAGAAAAAGCGCAGAAAACTGGCGCTGGAACCCCAATACGTGTCCGCATCGCTGAAGTCCACGCTATTAAAACTTCCCTTGGTGGCGTCGGCGGGATTGTCCCGCGAGTCGCGGAACCAGGTCACACCGAATTGCGAAACCAGCGTTGGCTGCTGGAACAACGGGATTTCCTGCGAAGGAATATTCAAGTTCGAAACAAGCACTTTGCGGAAAGCATACCGATACAGCATCGTGGTCCGAGTTGAAATCTGGTCCGTTAACTGAACCGCCCCCTCGTACCGCTGCTCCGTGAACGTGTTGATGTCCCGCGTCTTTTCCGCGAACACCGTCGCCTGAAAGCTGAAGTGCGGGTTGCCGAACGTGTTCGGCACGAAATACCCCAGCAGCGCGCGCCCTTGCAACGTGCTGCCGCGCAGTTTGAATGACAGCGAGTCCGCGCGTCCTGTCAAGTTCAGTTTGCTGACCTCGATGATTCCGCGAGGGGCGGCTTGCACCTGCCCGCCTGTAGGGTTCGTTGTGCTGGCCAGGCGCTGCACTTCGAATCCTCCGCCGTAAGCCACCGTGTACCGTTTGGCTTCTTCCACCAGCACGGCGATGTCTTTATCCGGATTTGTTCCGCTTGGATTCTGCGGTTCGATCGTCACCCGGTTGAAGACACCGAGGCTGTAAAGCCGCTGCTGCGACTCCACGACCTCGCCTTGGCGCAGAGGTTCACTGGGCTTGATCCGAATCTCTCGGCGAATCACGCCCTGCCGCGTATGTTCGTAACCGCTTATCAAAATCCGGCGCGCCCGCGTTTGCGGGCCTTCCTGTATGCGGTACACCAACCGCACGGGATCCGCTTGTTCGAACGCCGGCTTCGAATCCTTTTCCCCGGTGTCTTTGGAAGGAGTCCCGTTCCTGGCGCCGCCGCTAGTCGAAGCCACATTCGTCGCCGCCTGTTCCGCTGTGTAGGTAAAGCTGGCCTCCGGGAATCCTTCATTGTAATAAAGTGCCAGGATGTTATCGCGATCGGTGGTGACACCAAACTCGGAGTACGGCTGTCCCGGCGACGAATCAATTACTCTAAGAAGTTCCTCTTCCTTAAATGCATGAACGCCCTCGATCGACAGCGAGGCCACGCGCGTCTGCTTCCCTTCTTGCACTCTGAAGTGGATGAACAGGTCGCCCTCTTTGCCGTCGTAGTCATCTTCAATATCGGCCACAATCTGCGCATCCAGGAATCCGTTTGCCTGATAAATAAGCTGCATCGATCGCGCGTCGGATTCCACCAGCCTCCGGCTGAATCGCCCGCGCGAAGCGAAGGCCCCCCGAAAAATCTGCAGCCGGCTTCGGAGCAATTCCTCGTCAAAGTACTTGTTCCCGGTAATCCCGATCCCGATTAATTTGTGCCGTTCGCCGCGCTGCACCGTATACGTGATGATTTCTTCGGTGCCCTGCCAGCCCTTCCCGTTGCCCTTCACTTCATGCGTGTCCGTTTCATAGTCCACTTCGGAGTCGAAATATCCTTCCCGTTCAAGCCGCTCCTGCAAGTTGCGCTTCCCTTCTTCCAGGAGGTCGGCATCTACGGCCCCCTCCTGATAGATCGGGACGAGCTTTTTCAAGTCGCCTTTGGAAAACTTCGCTCCGGTCACTGTCACCTGCACTCGCGGACCTTCTGTCACGTCCAGATCGAGAGGGATCGTATTCTTTGCCGCATCATATTCACCCCGGCGCACCGCCGCTCGTGCGCTCAGATGCCCCTTCTTCACAAGAAATTTCCGGATGCGGTCGGTGCCGCGCTGCAGCCGGGCGGATGTGATTTCCCGCCCGGGCCGCATCTTCAATCGGGAAAGGATTTCGGCATCGCGATATTCGGTATTGTTCTTGAGGCGAACGGCTTCGAGACGCGCGCGCGGCCCGGGTTTTACGTGGACGACGATGTCCATCTCGTGCGTCTCCGCATGCGGCAACTCTTCCGCCCAGAGCTCCGCCCGGTACAGGCCTTCATCCCGAAGCGTCTCCTTCAGCCGCTCCAGTGCTTCAGTGACTAAGCTTTTCCGGTAAGTTTGCCCCAGAGTAAGCTGCATCGCCGCGGCCGCCGAGGAATCGCTGGGCGGGGCGGTGAGTCCTTCGATGCGCACTTGATTGAAAAACAGATTCTCTCTCGCCACGAAGTCCAGCCGGATTCCGCCCTCGACGGGGAACGCCACCGCGCGCAAGTCGGAATAATTCCCTGTCCGGTACAGCGCGCGCATACTTTCCGCGACCTTTCCTCGGTCCAGCGCTTTCCCGGTTTCCACCGCGATTCCCGCGGGCGCTTCCGAGAGAACCGTTCCGTCTTCTTTGACGATGCGGACCGCTACGACTTTCGCAGCGGCATTCGCGGTCCCTGCTTCCGGCGGTGCTTGGGCGCGCGTCAGCGCAGCTCCCGTCAGGAGCGCGAGTGCGGTAATGCCTCGCAACCCATTAGCCCAGCCCAATTTCATGCGCCCAATCGCTCAGACGCAGGGTAGCACAGCGGAGTTTCCTGCCCTGTGCACTTTGGGGCTATCATGTTGCTAAGTAGGCGCTTCCTGCGCGCCTGCCGGGGCTACATTGCTCGTGGAAAATTCGCTCCAGCAAAAATATTCGCGCCAGATGCTTTTCGCCGGGATCGGTCCGGAAGGTCAGGAGCGGCTGCTCGCTTCCCGCGCCGTCATCATCGGTTGCGGTGCCATCGGCGCTGCCGCCGCCAATCTTCTGGTCCGCGCCGGCGTCGGTCAACTGCGAATCATTGACCGCGATTTCGTCGAGCCTTCCAACTTGCAGCGCCAAACGCTTTTTGACGAATCGGATGCCCAAAAAGCCCTGCCCAAAGCGGTTGCCGCGGAGCAAAAGTTGCGCTCCATCAATTCCAGTGTCGCCGTGGAAGGCATCGTCGCCGACCTCAGTCCCCGCAACGTGCACGAACTCCTCGGTCCGTTCGACCTCCTCCTCGATGGCACGGACAATTTCGAAACGCGATTCCTCATCAATGATTTTGCCGTGAAATCCGCGCGGCCCTGGATCTACGGCGCCGCTGTCGCCAGCTACGGCCTCACTATGACGATTCGCCCCGGTCAGACGGCTTGCCTCTCCTGCCTCCTCGAATCCTCCAACGGCACTCCCGGTCTCGAGGAAACCTGCGACACCATCGGAGTCCTGGCTCCCATCGTAAATCTCATCGCCTCGCTCGAGGTCGCCGAAGCGCTGAAGCTCCTCTCCGGTCATCCGGAAGCCCTCAACGGCCGCTTGATTTCCTGCGATGTCTGGAGCGGCCGCATGCAATCGCTCCGTGTGGCCCGCAATCCGGATTGCCGCGCTTGCGCAAAACAGGATTTCACTTTTCTCCATGGCCAGGCCCAGCCGCACGTCACCCTGTGCGGCCGCGATTCCGTGCAAATCCACGAGACGGGCCGCTCCATGGATCTCCACGCTCTCAAGTTGCGCCTGACCTCCGTTGTGGATGACGTGCGCCAGAATGATTTTCTTCTTCGCTTTCGTGTCGCTCCCTATGAAATGACCGTTTTCGCCGACGGCCGCGCCATCCTCAAAGGCACCAAAGACCCCGCCGTCGCTCGCTCGCTGTACGCGCGATACATCGGCGCCTGACCCTTTGTATCTATCGAAAATCCGTGGATTCTGATTCAGCGTAGCGGATGGCCGGAACGCCCAAAAGAACTTCTCATGTTCGACCGGTCGAGGTTTTCCCGGAGATTCATTAGCGTCAGAAATGTGCTGAGGATCCGCGCCTTCAAGTCGTCCGTGAGGTGCAGCCCGCTGGTGGCCACGCGCGCCAGCCGCTCCCCATTTTCCGTGATGAAGCGCATGATGTCCCGCTGGCGATCCTGGGGAGCGTTGCCTAGCGCCGTCTCCCGGCGCATCTCCGCGCAGCTTGCTTCCAGCGAGAGCGTAAAGTGCAGGACGCAAAGCCGCTGCTCCGCAATAGCCTGCGGCGCTTCGTTCTTGCAACCCGAAATCTGACAAGGCGTTCCCATGGGACCCGTGGTATTGCCCGAGACGATAGGTTACATCCTCTGCGCAGAAAATCCAGCACCCCTCGCGCAAGTGCTGCGAATCTTACATGATGCCCTTCTTTCTTGTCTTGGTCCTTCCCAGGCCACCCCCGGCAGAAATATTCCGCAAGGGATTGACAGCAGTATGCAGTCTCCTGTATAAAAATACATTGGGGCGCAAGGTCCGGACTCTATGAGCACGGGAAAAACATTCCGGCACGGTCAAATCCTCCGGCTGGTTGCTGATCCGAGGATCGGCAACCAGGAAGAGTTGCGCCGCCGCCTCGCTGCGCAAAAACTCCGCGTCACCCAGGCCACTCTTTCGCGCGACCTGCAGGAGCTGCGCCTCGTAAAAACCCAGTCGGGTTACAAACCAGCCACTGCGCTTCCGGAGGAATCCACGCCGTTGCCTCCCTTGGCGCGGGCCCTCGGTGAGTTTCTTCTCGATATTCGTCCCGCGGAGAATTTGCTCGTTCTGAAAACTCCGCCTAGCGGCGCGCAGCCCCTCGCTGCCGCCGTCGATGGCGCGAAATTTCCAGAAATCGCTGGAACCATTGCCGGCGACGACACCGTTTTGATCATTACGCCCAATAAGAAATCACGTGAGTCCCTGCAAAAAAAGATTGAAGCTTTCTTGAAATGAGAGACTCTCGCCAGATCGCAGTCGTGGGTGTCACCGGTTATACCGGTCTGGAACTGGCGCGGGTCCTTCTGCGCCATCCCGAGTTGCGGGCGGCGGTGTTCTATGTTCGCGAAACCAACGGCGCGAAATGCCTAGCCGAGCTCTTCCCGCAGTTCCGCGGCCGGGGCGAAGCTCCGCTTCGTCCGCTTTCGGTGGAAGCCATCCTTTCAAGCAACGCCGGCACCGCGTTCCTTGCCACGCCGCATGAAGTTTCTGCCGAGTTGGCGCCACCCTTGCTCAGCGGTGGTATTCGCGTTGTGGATCTCAGCGGTGCATTCCGTTTTCGTGAGGCGGAAACCTTCACCTCCTGGTACAAGCTCGCCGCACCGCACTCCGATTGGCTCAAGGAAGCCGTTTACGGAATTCCTGAACTCTACTCGACCCAGATTTCAACCGCCCGATTGGTAGCCAATCCCGGTTGCTATGCCACCAGCGTGATCCTGGCACTGCGTCCTCTCACGGAAGCCGGTTGGATCGCCTCGGACTCCAGCGTTATCTGCGATTGCAAGTCCGGCGCGAGCGGCGCCGGCAAGGATCCTCGCCGGGATCTCCATTTCGTCGAAGTGGATGAGAATTTCAAGGCCTACGGGCTCTTCACCCACAGGCACACACCGGAGATTCTCGAGCATACCGGTCTCAGCGAGAATCAAGTTGTGTTTTCGACGCATCTGCTGCCGCTCGCCCGCGGCATTCTTTCCACAATCTACGTGAATCTCGCGGAGCCGCAAACCGCAGCGGACATCGAGGCGCTCTACCGCAAGTTCTACGCCGGCCGGCCCATGGTCCGTATCTGGCCCGCTGGGACGCTGCCCGAATTGCAGCACGTCGCGCACACCAATTTCTGCGATATCGGCTTCGCCCTGGATAAATCCGGAGGCCGCCTCGTGATCGTCTCCTGTCTCGACAATCTCGGGAAAGGCGCCGCCGGGCAGGCCGTGCAGAATTTCAACCACATGCTGGGGATCGAGGAGCAGACCGCACTCCAATGAGAATCGTAATCAAGTTCGCAGGGGCACTACTCGAAGACGACGCCACGGTGCGCGCCCTCGCGCGACAAGTGGCCGCTCTCGCTCAGGAGGGTCACGAAATTCTTGTCGTGCATGGCGGCGGCCGTCTGTTCACCGCCACGCTTGAGCGCATGGCTATCGAAAGCAAATTCGTCGCCGGTCTGCGCGTCACCGACCGCGAAACACGCGACGTGGCCGTAATGGTTTTCGCCGGTCTGTTGAACAAGAAGCTTGTGGCCGCGATCTCGGCGGAAGGCCAGCCTGCCATAGGCGTTTCCGCCGCGGATGCGCAGTGTTTCGTCGCCGAGCCGATGGTGCACAACGAAGTGCAGGGCAGTCTCGGTTTCGTGGGCTATCTCACGGGGCTGAACGCGCCGCTCATCGAATCGTTCTGGCGCGAAGGACTCCTCCCTGTCGCGCCATGTCTCGGCATTGGCTCGGACAATGAGCTCTACAACATCAATGCGGACCACATGGCCGCTGCTTGTGCCGAATACCTCGGTGCGGATCAGCTGATCTACCTCACCGATGTTGCCGGCGTGCTCGACGGGGAAAGAGTCCTCGCCGCCGTCACCTGCGAAGAGATCGAACGCCTGGTACAGTGCCACGTCGTTTCCGGAGGCATGGTCCTGAAACTGGAAGCCGCCAAGCGCGCCATCGAAGGTGGCGTCCGCGAGGTCCGCATCGTTGGCGGCGCTTCCTCCGAAGCATTGTTGCTCGCGTCCCGCGCAACGGGTGCCATTGAAAATGACGGCGCTGCGTCGATTCCAGGCACGCGCGTCCTGCGCGAACCACTCTCCGCCTCCCGCGCGGCTCTTTCGGCGGCATGATGCGTACTTCTCACAAGAAAAAAAACGCTTCGCGTGCGGCCTTCAAGTCCACGGCTTCAGGCATGCAAACCGTCAAGCAGGACGCATGTCTGCTGGATGCCGAAAAGTTTCTCTTGCCCACATACAAACGGCCGCCCGTAGTCATGACGCACGGGCGCGGCGCTTATGTTTTTGACGCCACCGGGAAGAAGTATCTCGACTTTCTCGGCGGCATCGCCGTCAACGCCCTCGGTCACGCGCATCCGCGAATCGTGAAAGTGATCCGCCGCGAAGCGGCCCGCGCGATTCATCTTTCGAATCTCTATCACAACGCGCACCAGGGCCCGCTCGCCCGCAAACTCGCCGCTTGGTCCGGTCTCGATCGCGTCTTCTTCACCAATAGCGGCACGGAAGCCATTGACGGTGCGATGAAGCTGGCTAGGCTTGTTGCACGCAAGCCGGAAGAAGCCCCCGGGACGGCTGCGAAGCAGCACCGCTTCCTGGCGCTGGAAAATTCATTCCACGGCCGCACCTTCGGCGCCATCAGCGTCACCTCCATTGAAAAATATCGCCTGCCCTTTGCGCCCGTGGTCCCCGGCGCCGAATTCGTACGCTTCAACGACGTGTCGGATCTCGAATCGAAGTTTGACGGCACCGTCTGCGCCATCCTTCTCGAAACGATTCAGGGCGAAGGCGGCATCTTTCCCGTCAGCGAAGTTTTCTGGAATCGTGCTCGCGCTCTCGCCACGCAGCACGGCGCTCTCTTGATCGCCGATGAAATTCAATGCGGCCTCGGCCGTACCGGCCGCTATTTTGCCTATCAGAAGTTTTCATCCAAGCCGGACATCGCTCTAATCGCCAAGCCGCTCGCTGCGGGTCTGCCGCTCGGTGCGATTCTTGCGTCGGAAGCGGTTGCTTCTCGCGTTTCTCCCGGCATGCACGGGACAACATTTGGCGGCGGTCCGCTCGCTTGCGCGACCGCGCTCGAATTTCTCGAGGCCGTCGAGAGCGAAAAGCTCCTCGAAAACATCCGCGCGCGTGGCGCGGAGCTTCGCGAAGGTCTCGCGAAGCTCGCCGCCAAATTTGAATTCATTCGCGAAATTCGCGGAGAAGGGCTGATGGTCGGCGTCGAGCTCTCCGTCGAAGGTGCGCCCTTTGTAGCCGAAGCCATGCAGCGCGGCTTGCTGATCAATTGCACTCACGATTTTACGTTGCGTTTGCTTCCTCCGTTCATCATCAACCGCGCGCAGGTGCGCGAATTTCTCCGGCTCTTCGAACTCATTCTAGCGACTACCCCGCAACAGGCTTCCGCATCGGATTCCGGCAAGGCCGTGGATCCGACGCGCGTCGCCCATGCCGCGGCAAGGTGAAAATATGACTACGACGACTCTCGTTGCCCCCATTTCTTTATCAAATGATCTTCTCACCGGAGCGGAATGGAGCCCCGCGCACACGCGCGAACTGCTTCAGCTCTCCGCCGATGTGAAGGCCCGTCCCGGGCGTTACGCTTCCACGCTAAGCGGCAAGTTCATCGCGCTCATTTTTGAAAAGCCTTCGCTCCGCACGCGCGTCACCTTCGAGGTCGGCATCCAAACCATGGGTGGCTCGGTCGTTTTCCTGGACCACACGCAGGCGTCGGCATCGCTTGGTGCGCGCGAATCCATCGCCGATGTCGCGCGGAATCTCGAGCGCTGGGTGCAGGGCATCGTCGCTCGCGTGTACCACCAGCGCGTCCTCGAGGAAATGGCCGCGAACGCGAATATTCCCGTCATCAACGCGCTTTCCGACAAATTTCATCCCTGTCAAGCCCTCGCCGATTTCTTCACCCTCGAGGAAAAATTCGGCGCGCTGCGCGGCTTCAAGCTGGCCTACGTCGGCGACGGCAACAACGTTTGCAATTCGCTGATCTATCTGGCCGCGCGTCTCGGCGTTCATCTCCGCATCGCCACTCCTGCGGAGTACGCGCCCTCTCCGGAAGTCGTCGCCGATGGCAAGCGTGTGGCCCGCGAAACGAAAGCCAAAATCGATGTGATGACGGACCCGCACGAGGCCGTCAGCGGCGCCATGGCCGTCTACACGGATTCGTGGACCAGCATGGGTTTCGAAGCCGAGGAGAAAGTGCGCAGCGCAGTGTTCCAGCCGTACCAGGTGAACGTAGAACTCATGGCACTTGCTGCGCCGGACGCTGTCTTCATGCACTGTCTTCCGGCACACCGCGGCCGCGAAGTTGCGCCGGAAGTTCTCGACGGGCCCCAATCGGTGGTCCTCGACCAATCCGAAAACCGGATGTACGTGCAGAAGGCCATCCTGCATACTCTGTTTTAGCTTTGCGATGCTCTTCATCGTGTCGCTTGGAATTTTCTTTGTAGGGGCGCAGCGCCGCTGTGCCCAAGCTTGGCAACACCTAAACGCAAGAGAGGAATTGTGAAACAGCAATTGAACAAGCCGAAAAAAGTTGTGCTGGCCTACTCCGGAGGACTCGACACCTCCATCATTATTCCCTGGCTCAAGGAAAATTACGGCTGCGAAGTCATCGCCGTCATCGGCGACGTCGGCCAGCAGGAAGATCTCGAAGCCGCGCGCAAGAAGGCGCTCGCCACCGGCGCTTCCTCGGCGCACGTCGAAGATCTGCGCGAAGAATTCGTTCGCGACTACATCTGGCCGACGCTGCGCGCCGGCGCCGTTTACGAGCACACCTATCTCCTCGGCACTTCGATGGCGCGGCCCGTCATCGCCAAGCGCCAGGCGGAAATCGCGCTGAAACTCGGCGCCGATGGCCTCTCTCACGGCTGCACCGGCAAGGGCAACGATCAGGTGCGATTCGAACTCGCTTACAAAGCCATCGCGCCCAACATTCAGATCATCGCGCCGTGGCGCGAGTGGGACATTGACTCGCGCGAAGATGCTATCGCCTACGCGCAAAAGCACAACGTTCCCGTCGAGCAGAGCAAGAAAAATATCTACAGCCGCGACCGCAACATCTGGCACCTCAGCCACGAAGGCGGCGAGCTCGAAGATCCCGCCAACGCTCCGAACGAAGCGATGTGGCAATGGGTCGTTTCACCCGAAAAGGCTCCGGACAAAGCCGAAGAAGTCGAAATCGGTTTTGAATCCGGCACTCCCGTCTCTGTGAACGGTGCAAAACTCGGCCCCGTGGTTCTGCTCAATGCACTCAACGAAATCGCCGCCAAGCACGGCATCGGCCGCACCGACCTGGTCGAAAATCGCCTCGTTGGAATGAAATCTCGAGGCGCGTACGAAACTCCCGGCGGAACGCTGCTCGTCAAAGCGCATCAAGAACTCGAGCGCCTGACAATCGACCGCGAGACCGCGCATTTCCAGCAAGCACTCTCGCTGCGCTATGCCGAGCTCGTCTATTACGGCCTGTGGTTCGCTCCGCTGCGCGAAGCGCTCGACGGATTCTTCAATGTCGCGCAACAGCGCGTCACCGGCGCCGTCGGCTTGAAACTCTGGAAGGGCACGCTCAACGTCACCAAGCGCGTTTCGCCTTTCTCTCTTTATCGCGCGGACCTCGCCAGTTTCACGATGGGCCGCTACAACCCCAAGGACGCCGAGGGTTTCATCAATTTGTTTGCGCTGCCCGTAACCGTCCGGCCGAAAGCAAAAGCCGAGGGCAGCAAAAAGTAATTCGTCCAAGAACCGACCAATGACCGAACGCAAAGACGACCGGCTGTGGGGCGGACGCTTCGAGCGCGCCCCCAATGAACGCTTTGACGCGTTCCAGCGCTCCTTTGCGTTCGATCGTCGGCTCCTCCCGTACGAAATTGCGGTCGATCGCGCATGGGCAAAAGCGCTCGAACCGATCGGTATTTTCACCGCCGCGGAAGTGAAGCAAACGCTTGCTGCGCTGGACAAAATTGCCGAACGCGCGAAGACGGACGTTGCATGGCTGGAACGCTTCGGAGCCGATGCCGAAGATGTGCACCACTTCGTCGAAAAAGCGCTGGTCGAAGAGCTAGGCCCTCTCGGCTGGAAACTGCATACCGGCCGCAGCCGCAACGATCTTGTCGCCACGGATTTTCGTCTGTTCGTCATCGACGCAGCTGCGCGAATCCAAAATGCTCTTTCTGCGCTGTTGAATTCATTTCTTCTTCAAGCGAAAGCAAATCTCGGCGTGCCAATGGCCGGCATGACGCACATGCAGCACGCCCAGCCGATCCTGCTTTCGCATTTCCTGCTCGCGCACGCCGAAGCGTTCACGCGGGACATCACGCGATTGCAACACGCCGCGGCAAGCGCAGACGCTTGTCCGATGGGTTCCGGGGCGCTCGCGGGAAATTCGTTCGCGATCGACCGCAGTGCGATTGCACGTGAACTCGGCTTCTCCCGCATCACGGCAAACAGCCTGGACGCTGTCAGCGACCGCGACTTCGCGCTCGATTACCTGTTCGCGCTCACCGGCATCGCCACGCATCTTTCGCGCCTCGCTGAAGATTTTGTGATTTTCGCGTCGCAAGAATTTTCGTATGTGGTTCTTCCCGACGAATATTCCACCGGCAGCAGCCTGATGCCGCAGAAGAAAAATCCCGATTGCTGGGAACTGATTCGAGGCAAGACCGGCCGCATCACCGGCGCGCTCGTCGGCTTGCTCACGACGCTCAAAGGTCTGCCGACCAGTTACCAGCGCGACTTGCAGGAAGACAAAGAAGCGCTCTTTGCCGCGCACGATCAAGTCGCGGACATGATTACTGTTGCGACCGGTGCTGTCGCTACCACGAAATTCAACGCCCAGCGATTGAAATCTGCCGCTTCCAATCCTGCGTTGCTTGCCACCGAAGCCGCGGACTATCTCGTACACAAAGGCATTCCCTTCCGACAGGCTCACGACCTCGTCGGCAAAGTGCTGCGCGAAGCCGAGAAACAAAACATTTCGTGGACGGCACTGCCGCTCGACGCCCTCAAGAAAATCTCGCCGGCTTTTGAAGCCGATTTCGCGGAGAGCCTCAATGTGGAGGCGGCGCTTAGCGCGAAAAAAGTTCCCGGCGGCACCGCGCCTGAAAACGTCCGCGCCGCGATCGCTGATTTGGAAGCACGTCTCAACAAAAAAACCAGCAAAACAGGAGCTAAGTCATGAATGCAAGCCAGGCAGTGAAACAACAATCCTCCCTCGCTGCGGTTGCGGAGGATCGGAGGTCCCTTCCGGGGCCGGCGCGCTAGTCTTGCGGATCTTCCGTTGATGAAGCACGCACTCTCCGAAGCCTCCCTGCCGCGCGGATTTCGCTTCGCCGCCACCGCCTGCGGCCTGAAGAAGACCGGCGCGCTCGATCTCGCGATTCTTTCGAGCGATGTCCCGGCCTCGGCTGCCGCGGTCTTCACGCAAAACCTCGTTGTTGCCGCACCCGTGCTTATTTCCAAACAAAACTTGCGCGCGTCCAAAGGCCGCATGCGCGCCGTGGTGGTGAACGCCGGGAACGCGAATTGCGCCACCGGCGAAGCGGGCCATACTGCCGCTTTGCGAACGGTTGCCGAAGCCGCGAAGCGGCTGGGTTGCACTCCGCAAGAGCTTTTTGTTTGCTCCACAGGAGTGATTGGCGTGCAGATGCCGCTGGAGAAAATTCTTCGCGCCCTGCCGGTCATCGCACGCTTTCGCCGTCCCTCGGCCCGCTCCTTCGCCGAGACTTCGCTCGCAATCTGCACGACCGATACACGCCCGAAAACCGCGGCCGCTTCGTTCAAGATGGCCGGGAAACACATTCATCTCGTCGGCTGCGCCAAAGGCGCGGGGATGATTCATCCGAATATGGCGACAATGCTGGCGTTCGTTGCAACGGATGCGGCCATTGCTCCGTCCCTGCTGCAAAGGACGCTGCGCGACGTTACCTCGCGGACGTTCAACGCGATCAGCGTGGATGGCGACACTTCGACGAACGACACGCTGCTGGTTCTCGCCAACGGTGAAGCCGGCGCGCCGGCGATCAAGGCCGGAACGTCGGCGCATCGCGCGTTCACTGCCGCACTCGAAGAAGTCTGCCGCTCGCTCGCGCTGCAAATTGTTGCCGATGGCGAAGGCGCGCAACGCGTGATCGAAATCGAAGTGCGCCACGCGAAGACGGAAGCTGCCGCGAAACGTATTGCGGAAACCATCGCCACTTCCCCGCTGGTAAAGACGGCCTTCGCGGGCGGCGACCCCAACTGGGGCCGCATCTTCGCTGCCGCCGGCCGCGCAGGAGTAAAGTTCGATCCTGCTCTGGTGGACATCAAAATGGCGGGCATCCCCGTTTTGCGGCGCGGCCAACCGCTCGATTTCAACGAGCGCGCCGCCAGCAACAAACTTCTCACGGAGCACGTTCTGCTGGTGGTGGATCTGCACGCGGGCAAAGCAACGGCGCGTTACTGGACGTGCGATTTTACGGCCGAATACGTGCGCATTAATGCGTCGTATAGGACTTGAGAAAAGGTCTACAGTCGACAGTTCACAGTAAGAGGTGACAGGTGATTGGTGACCCCGACGGGGTCGGGGCAGGTTGGTGACTGGAGGGGGAGGAAACCCTTCCGGCAGGGCGGGAATCTGCGATAGTTAAGCAATAGTAACCCCCCACCCATGTTTTCATAAGTGTTGATTCTAAAGAGGGTTAAAGTCATTTGCTTTGATAGATTTTTGCAAGTGTTGATTCTAAATGGCTTAGTGGGATAGAGGGACAGCTTAATGATGTCGTGTGGGTCTATCCCAAAGTGACGAAGCACTATCACAACGGAATTCCGACGGGGAAGAGCTATTCCGCGATGATCTACGACTCCAAGGGGCAATCTTTGGAGATCAGTGGGAAGAAAGATTCTGTTCCCAAACTACTGGAGTCCCTGCAGCGGCGCATGCCCTGGGTTCTGGTGGGCTTCAGCAAGGAGCTCGAGGCCCTTTGGCTGAAAGAAAAGCCCCAATTCTTTCAGCTCATCGAGGAGCGCCGCGCGAAGTTATCGCCGGCGATGCGTTAGGACTCCCATTTCCAGCTGCCGAATTGCTTGCGGAGGTGTCCATCGTGGTCTTTGCCGCGGACGCATTTCGGAGGCGGGAGTTCGCGGTCCGTGCCCCAGGAGAGCAGCCAAGCTTTCATATCTTCGTGCCTAACGTAGTGTCCGGCCTTCACTTGGCGGTCGGCCTGGAGGATTTGGGCATTTCTTGTGTTCCGCATGAATGACATCTTGAGTATCTTCATTTGCGAAATCGCTTTCGCTTAGGAATCTAAGAATACACCACCCCTGCGGGTGGTGCGCCGGGCTAAAGCCCGGCACCTACATTGGGAGTAGCCAGTGTGCCGAGATGGGGCGCAGCGGGCGGAGCAGCCCCGCCCCTACAAGTCCCATTTCCAATCAGCAAATTGTTCGCGCAGCGCGAGCTTTTTGAATTTGCCGACGGAGGTGCGGGGAATCGCGTCGATGAAGACGAAAGCGTCCGGGAGCTGCCATTTGGCGAAGGATTTCGCAAGGAAGCAACGAAGCTCCTCCGGCGTAGCCTGCGCGCCATCTTTCAGAACGACGGCAGCGAGCGGACGTTCCTGCCATTTCGGGTGAGGGATGCCGACCACGCAGGCTTCCTTCACCGCGGGGTGGCCCATCAAGGTGTTCTCCAGGTCCACGGAGCTGATCCATTCGCCGCCGGACTTCACGAGATCTTTTGCGCGGTCGACTATCTTGATGTAACCGTCCTCGTCCATCGTTGCGACGTCTCCAGTGCGGAACCAACCGTCGGCGGACCAGCGATGGGCTTGATCGGGCGCTTCGTAGTAACTATCGGCGATCCATGGTCCGCGGATTTCGATTTCTCCGGAGGTCACCCCGTCACGGGGGCCTTCCCCATCGGGCCGCATCAAACGAATCTCTACAAAAGGCGCGGGCCAGCCTTGCTTGGCGCGGACTGCGTATTTCTCTTCGTCGGGCCAATCCTGCATATGCGGACGGAGGCCCCCTGAAGTGCCGATGGGAGTCGTCTCGGTCATGCCCCAGAGATGCTGGATGTGCAGGCCGAAACGGTCGAGGCGCCGCATGAGCTCGAGGGGTGGCGCGGTTCCTCCACACACGATCTTGACCGGCGCGGCAAATTTCCAGCGGTCCGGATATTTCTCGAGTGCTTCGAGGATGGCGATCCAGACGGTTGGAACGCCGCACGCGACGGTCACACGTTCAGTTATGAGCAATCCCAGGATACTTTCCGGGTCCACATTCGGGCCAGGGAGCACCAGGCGTGAGCCGAGCATGGTGCACGCGAAGGGCAGGCCCCAGGCATTGGCGTGGAACATGGGAGCAACGGGCAGGACGGTGTCGAATTGATGCAAGCCAAAAACTTCCCTCAGACCGCAAGCGAAGGAGTGCAGCACGAGAGCGCGGTGGGAGTAGACGACGCCTTTCGAACAGCCGGTCGTCCCGGAGGTAAAACACATCGCGGCGCCGTCGTTTTCATCGAGAGACGGGTACTGAAAATCGTCGCCGGCCTCAGCCAGCAATTTTTCATAGTTCAAGAAACCTTCCGGAACGCTGCCGCAACCGTACGGCACGACAATGACTTTTTCGAAAGGGGCAGCGTCGCGAAATTTTTCGTAAACGGGGAGGAGGACGTCGTCAATGATGAGAAAGCGATCGCGGGCATGGTTCGCGATGGTGGCGATTTCGTCGGGATGGAGCCGCAGGTTCAGCGTATGCAAAATGCCGCCAGCGCAAGGGACACCGAAGAAGGCTTCGAGGTGGCCGGAGTGATTCCACATCATCGAAGCGACGCGGTCACCGGGTTTCATGCCAAGCGCCGTTAGCGCGAACGCCAGGCGGCGCGCTCGCCGATAGAATTCGCCATAGCACGTGCGAACGATCGATTTGTCCGGCTTGCGGGAAACGATTTCGACGCGGGGAAAGATCTTCCCGGCCCGCTCCAGGATAGTGGGCAGCGTCAAGGGAAAATCCATCATGGTGCCGCGCATAGTGCCTCTCGGGCGGGAATCAAATTGAGCGAATCCTACCATCATTTGGAGGGAATGGGGAAAAGCGCGAGGAGTTCGCGTGGCGGCAAATCGTCGCCGGCTGGCGGACAATTTCAGGTTGCAAAAGGGGTCAATTTCCGCGACCATGCAACAGACCGCTGAAGTCCCAGTCTCGCGCCCGCGGTGGCTCGGCGTTTCCCGACTGCCCGTGAGCGATTGCTGCTTCTTCAGCGCGCTCCGCGACTCGAAAGTGGGTTCCGGACAGAAGGAGTGGGCAGGTGAAGAAGCTCTATATCGGGAATCTTCCGTTTTCCGCGACGGAAGAGCAGCTCAACGAGTGGTTCTCGCAGGTTGGTGTCACACCCTCGGGCGTCAATCTAATCCGCGACCGTTTCACGGGCCAGTCACGCGGTTTTGCCTTCGTCGAAGTTACGAACGACGAAGACGCGGACCGCGCGATCAATTCCCTGAATGGTCAGAATTTTGGCGGGCGAAACCTCGTTGTGAATGAAGCGCGTCCCCAGGCGGAGCGCGGCGGCGGCGGTGGCGGCGGACGCGGTGGTGGGTACGGCGGCGGACGCGGCGGCCATGGTGGTGGCGGCGGTGGTGGACGCGGCGGCGGTGGTGGCGGACGCGGCGGTGATCGTGGCGGAGATCGCGGCGACCGCGGTAACCGCTGGTAACTAAGCATTCGGACCTGAGTACGCAGCGCCCTGCCGATCCGGGGCGCGTCACTCCTCTCAAGAAGTTCAAAGCGGTAGTTCTGCGCCCAACTGGATTCGTGCAGCCTCTCACCTTCGCTCAGCTGGGCCGTCCAATCCGGTTGTAGAGCGGCAACGGCGGGATGGATGTGCTATCGGTATGATTTGATTCTGGCCAATCCCTGCAATCGCGTGTAGTATCCCCGCGACTTATTGATGGATCGAAAGTACCGGATGCAGGGGGCGCTCCTCCGCCTCGCCCTCGGAAGACTGTCTCGCGAAACAATTGGCCCCGTAACGTGTTTGAAACAATAGGCAAGGAAAATCCCTTGCCGCTTGCATTGTGAAGTATATGAATAGCGCGGAGATTGGCGAGGCTGATTTCCTCGGGAGCAATGCCCGGCGGAAACGCGGTGAACCTTCTGGGCGGGCCGCGCATCCAAAAGGTTGAGTGAGACGTATTACGGAATAGCATGACGACCTGGCACAAACGCGATTGGCAACAATTTTACGAGCTGGCGCGCCGCCCTTGGCAGCGTCACCGGCCGCCGCGGCCTGTCTATCCGACAGGTTTGAATCGCGTGCTGCCGGCGCAGGGGTTCAGCCTGTCTGAGTTAGACGACGCCGGCGTGGATCTGGATCTGGCCGAACGCCTCGGCCTGCCGGTGGACGCCGGACGCATCGGTGTTTACGGACCCAACGTCACCGTTCTGCGCGATTTCATCCGCTCCTCCCGCCAGCCGCTCTGATAGCTTTGCTGTCTCTGTAGATCAAGCAAGACAACGCTATTGATGGGCGCTCGCCATATGAAGAGCTGCGTTCATCACTGCTTGGTCGAGTCGGTCCAGTTCATTCTGTAGCTGATCTAGTTTCGCCTGCTCGATTCTCGACTGCTGTTCGAACTCCGTTTCTCTCATTTGCGCTTCTTGTTCCTCAGGAACCAACGCTTCCATCTGTGCCTTGATCTCGGTGATCGCGTCCTCGAATTGATGCCGTTGGGCGGCATTCTCGGCTCGATCCTTCATATTTTCATACTGTTTGATCTGAATTTCTTGATATTTCCTTCTAGCCCGCAACTGCTCGATTGACGATTTCGCTTCATCCAACCGCTGGGAGGCACGGGCAACGGCGGCCTCTTGTACGTGTAACCGATAGATGAGAATCTGCGCCCTTCGTGCGGCAATCGCGGATGTTTGGAGGTCCTGGCGTAGTTGACGAATCTCTGCCAACAATGCCTGGAGCGTCGTCGACTCTGTTTGCGTGGCCTGACCAAGCGCGGGCGAAGAGAAGAGCAAAACGCTAAGAGCAAGTACCGGCGGGCGAAGCATCGGGCACCTCCCCTGAACTCGTCTAATTGGACGCTCAACGCTTACAGAAGTTCCCGGTCGCAAGAGGAGAACAGGCCTCCGGGGTCGGCTTTGATTCTAGTGCGTGGCTGTTTCCCGGTGCCGCAACGAGCCAAAGTGTCCAGTTTGAACAAGGCGGGAGAACCGCGTAAAATAGGAGTTTCGCGCGAGTCCGATGGCCATACTGTTTAATATCATCTCGAACGTGCCTGCCCCGCTGGTGCCGAAACCGAATGCGCATCCGCGGCCGGATTGGCTGCGCGTGAAGTTTTTCGGCGGCGAGCGCTATCAAGATCTGAAGCGCATCATTCGCACGCTCGATCTGCACACCGTGTGCGAGAGCGCGCGTTGCCCCAACATGGGCGAGTGCTGGGAGCACGGCACGGCGACCTTTATGATCCTCGGGGATATTTGTACGCGTGCCTGCGGATTTTGCGCGGTGCCTTCGGGCAAGCCAGTCGGCCCGCCGGATGAGGATGAACCGTTTCGCGTGGCGGAAGCGGTGGCCAAGATGGGTCTGCGTTACGCGGTGGTAACTTCCGTGAACCGCGACGATCAGCCCGACGGAGGCGCGCACATTTTTGCCCGCACCATCGAAGAAATTCGCCGCCGCGTCCCCGGCTGCAAAGTGGAAGTCCTGATTCCTGATTTTCGCGGGGATTGGGACGCCCTGGATGTCGTGCTTGCCGTGCGGCCGGATATCCTCAACCACAACACGGAAACTGTTCCGCGGCTTTATCGCCAGGTGCGTAAAGGCGCTGTGTACGAGCGGTCGCTGGAGCTGCTTCGCCGTTCGAAAGCAGCGCATCCCGAAGTGCCCACCAAGACGGGCCTGATGCTCGGCCTCGGCGAAGAAAAAGACGAAGTGCTCGCCACTTTGCACGACCTCGCCGCTCAGGGCACGGACATCCTCACGCTCGGACAATATCTGCAGCCTACACGGGAACATCTGCCGATCGTCAGATACGTTCACCCCGAGGAGTTTGCCGAGTACAAGGTCCTGGGCGAAGCCATGGGCTTCAAGCACGTTGAAGCCGGCCCCTTGGTCCGCTCTTCCTACCACGCTTTCGACCAGGCTGAGTCTGCCATTCGTTAGCACGAACCTTCAGCCAGCGCGGCATCGATCCTGCACACAATAGAGACGAAAATCTGCGGCGGTGCAGTCGCGAAAGATTCGTTTAAGGTGTACTCCGGGGTCTGATCGAAAAGGCTGGTTGCAGCAGCTATTGCTTCATGCGGGGCCCGAGCAGAACGAGCCCGATTCCTGCGGCGAGCAAAACAATGGAAACGGCAGCCGGGACTTGGACGGTTTTTTCTTCGTTGACGGTGGCTTGGATGGGGCCGATCTTCGCTACTTCTTCTTTCTGGTGGTACGTGAAAACTGGGTGCACAAGTCCCACTACACCCAAGAGCAGAAGGATGACGCCGAGAATGATGACGAAGCGCTTCATGGATGTAAACCTATCACAAACTTTGATTTCCGAGCGGGGAAAGCAAGCAGACACACCCCTCCGCCCGTCTGGCGCAGGGATCTAGAAATTGAGGGACTTGGAACTTACGACCGGCTAGCTGCGGCTGCGGCGGCAGCTTTCTTGGCGGCCTTGGCGGCGGTCGACGCTTTGCGCCGCCGCTTGGTCTTTGGCGGTGTGGCCGGTGCTTCGCCGATCAGCTCGGCCGTCATGATGCTGGTGACGAAGAGCTTGGCGCCGTGATCGTCAAAATCCACTGCAGTGCGTTCCTGGTCGGAAGCCGTCACGATTCCCAGGCCGTACACTTCGTGCTTGATGGTCTGACCTTCTTGCATCACTTGCACAACGTCCTCCTTGGCCACTCTCGCTGTCCATCTCGATTCGAAACTTGTCTTGCGGAAGCCCCGGTCGCTGCTGGGGCCCCCAATCACAGGCTAGAGGCTGGTAACGTTTTCTGCCTGAAGGCCCTTGGGGCCCTTTGTCACTTCAAATTCCACCGCTTGGCCTTCGCTCAGGGACTTGTAACCGTCCATCTGGATCGCGGAGAAGTGTACGAAAACATCCTCTCCCGTCTGGCGCTGGATGAATCCGTAGCCCTTTGAAGCATTAAACCACTTCACTGTTCCTTGTTCCTTCACTTCTACTACCTCGACATGGGATTGCTTTGCTTCTCCTGGTCCGTTTCTTGGTTATGGCGGTGCGGCTTGCTACCGGCAATCACGAAGCGATTGCCACCCACTTCTCCAAGCGCCGTAACTTCCCCCCCGCCCGCAAAAAAAGGCCGCAAAGAGCGTCCTTGCAGCCTCCTCGAACGAGTCAAAAGGCCAGACAAGAGCAACAAAGACTATAAGTATAATACCATAAAATAAAGGGTCTGTCCACTAGAGGACACGCTCTTGCGGGAAGGCGATTATTCCCGTAAGCTATTGTATTTATTAAACTTAATTTGATAGGGGTGCCGGGCTGGCCCCAGGGAATCGTCGAAAAGTGCCTACTCCAAGGACTCCGGTTCCAGGTTCAAATCGGCCTCCCCGGATTCCTTCTTTTCCCAGTATTTGTGAACCCAGGCTTCCCAGCTCTTCCCGGCAGCAGTGTCCCGCCCCGAGAAGGCAATTGCCGCAATATCGGCATAGGCAATTTTCACCCTCTGCCCCGAATCTTTGGGCAGCACGCGCACAAAGCTCGTGGCAAGCGCTGCGCCGCTCACACGGTCAAAAATGTAACCTTCGATTTTTGAATTGTCTTTGAGGGTCAGGGTAACATCACCGCGATAGTCGAAAGCCTTTTCGAGTGCGATCCGCAGTTCTTCTTCCGTCGCGAGTTCCGGCACCCAGCCCTGCACGCTTTCGTGGACAGTTCCGGGAGCAACTTCGAGCTTGTCGGGGTCGAGCGGAGATCCTTCCGTGTGGCTCGGGCGGTCCGCATGGCGCGGACCGGTCATGCGCGGGTCTCTTCAAGCTGGCTCTTGCCGGCGTCGATTTGCACCAGCGGATTGTAGGAATGCACGGGCTTGACCGGCTCGTTGAGCATCGCCAACGCATCGGGATCGGCATACTTGGTGGTCAAACCGGCCTTCACGGTTGCCCAAAGTCCGCGGAGGCCGCTAAAGGTGTGATCCACGGCCGAAGCTTCATAACCGCTATGCACCATGCAGTTGGCGCACTTGGGATTGCCGGACTCCGTGCCGTAATTTTCCCACTCTGTGGAATCGAGCATTTCCTGAAACGTGTCGGCGTAGCCGTCCTGCAGCAGGTAGCAAGGTTTTTGCCAGCCGAAGACGTTATAGGTCGGCATGCCCCAGGGCGTGCAGGCATAGGTCTTCTCGCCCATCAAGAACTCAAGGAAGAGCGGCGATTGATTGAATTGCCAGCTCTTCTTGCGATTCGAGAGGATCGCGCGGAACAGCCGCCGCGTGCGGGCCCGCCCGAGGAAGTGCTTCTGGTCCGGGGCTTTATCGTAGGAATAGCCGGGCGACAGCATCATGCCCTCGACGCCCAGGTCCATCATTTCATCGAAAAACGCGCGGACGCTTTTGGGATCTGCACCATCAAAAAGGGTCGTGTTGGTGGTAACGCGGAAGCCGCGCTTGAGCGCTTCCTTGATGCCATCGAGCGCCAGCTCATAGCCGCCCACCCGGCAAACCGAAAAATCATGGTGTTCTTTCTGCCCGTCCACGTGCACCGAGAACGTCAGGTACTTGCTGGGCTTGAAAAGATGCAGCTTTTCTTTCAGGAGCAGCGCGTTCGTACAGAGGTAAATGTACTTTTTCCGCGCAACCAGCCCCTCTACGATTTTGTCGATCTGCGAATGCATCAGCGGTTCGCCGCCGGGGATCGAAACCATCGGCGTTCCGCATTCATCCATTGCTTTGAAGCATTCTTCCGGCGTCAATTCCGTTTTCAAAATGTGCGCCGGATATTGGATCTTGCCGCAGCCCGCGCAGGCCAGGTTGCAGCGGAAGAGTGGCTCCAGCATCAGCACGAACGGATAGCGCTTGCGCCCCGCGAGCTTCTGTTTCAGGACGTACGTTGCGACCGTCCACGCTTGTGAAATGGGTACTGGCATCGTCTCCGCTTCCATCCAAAAGGAATGGGGATACTTTCAGAACCCCCACCCCTTTCTATTGTAACGGACATTGTACCGCTTCGCTGAGAGTCCTTTAATCAGATGCCAGGGCCTGTTCTTCGGTGGCACGGGACGTGTCTTTCAGTAGCACAGGCTTTAGCCTGTGCAAGCACAGAAGCCCGCACGGACGGGAGCCTGCCCCGCCACGAGGGGCGTAGAATCGAGCTATCTCAAGGGGTCCAGGAACTACGGCAACCATGCCAAGAAAGAATCTGTTGAGTCTCTTCGCCGACTTCGCGCGCTTCGCCGGCGATGCGGCTGTCGTCGAAAAGCGCGGCTACCGTCGGGAAAAGCTGACGTATGGAGAGCTTCAAGGCCGCGTTCTATTCTGGACTTATTATCTCGCTGGACGCGGAATTTCTCCCGGGGACCGCGTCCTCCTCTGGGGGCCCAATTCCGCAGGATGGATTGCGTGCTTTTGGGGAATCTTATTGCGCGGCGCCATCGTGGTGCCGATGGATTCTGCAGCGTCGCCCGATTTCGTTCAGCGCGTCATCAGAGACGCGGGGGTCAAGCTCATCTTGCGCGACCGGCAGCAGGCGGAACTACCCGGCGCGCCACCGTCGATGGTCATCAACGATCTTAGGGATGTGGTGGCTACACCTCCTCCGTCCTCGGAAGCTGGTGTGGACCCAGGTGATGCCTCCACGCGAAGCACGATTGCGGAGATTCTCTACACATCCGGCACGACGGGCGAGCCGCGTGGCGTCGTGCTTACGCATGGAAATTTCCTGGCAAATCTCGAACCGCTGGAGCGCGGCATCGATCCGTATCGCAAGTACGAGCGCTGGCTTCATCCCTTACGCTTTGTCTCGCTGGTTCCATTGAGCCATGTTTTTGGACAATTCATGACGCTGTTCGTCCCACCGCTGCTGGGCGCCACGGTTGTGTTCGAACCGTCCGCGAATCCAGCGGAAATCATTCGAACAGTAAAACGTGAACGCGCCACCGCGTTGATCGCCGTTCCGCGCATGCTCGATGCGCTGCGCGCGGGAATCGATGGCGAAGTGGAAGTCCGTGGGCGGGCGCCATGGTTCCAATGCAAGTTCGAAAGCGCGAAGGGCAGGAAATTCCTACGGCGCGCCTGGATGTTTCGCCGCATTCATCGCCGCTTCGGCTGGAAATTCTGGGCGTTCATCTCCGGCGGTGCGGCGCTTTCGAATGACACCGAAAATTTTTTCAAGCGCATGGGTTACGCCGTCGTTCAGGGCTATGGGATGACCGAAACCGCTTCGCTCATCAGCCTCAACCATCCGTTCCGCGCAACGGAAGGCTCGGTTGGAAAAATTCTTCCCGGCCGCGAATTCAAACTCGCCGAGGACGGCGAAATCCTGGTCCGCGGTGAAAACGTTTCCGCTGCCTACTGGGAAAAAGGTGCCCCGAAGCAGGCCTCGAACGAAAATGACGGCTGGCTCCGCACCGGAGACCTCGGTGAACTCGACGCCGCGGGCAATCTTCGCTTCCGCGGACGCAAGAAAAGCGTGATCGTCACGCCTGCCGGCCTCAATATTTATCCCGAAGATCTGGAGGCCGCGGTCAAGAAACAGTCAACGATTCGTGATTGCGTGGTCGTTCCACTGGATCGTGGCGGAAATGCCGAGCCATGCGCAGTCCTGCTTCTCAATCCTCCGCATTCGAATAGCGAGGCGGCGGCACGAGCCGCCATCGAATCCGCGAACGCTGGTCTTGCCGAATACCAGCGCATGCGCTCCTGGATCACTTGGCCGGAGCCGGATTTCCCGCGCACGCCTACAGGCAAGCCGCGGCTCTCGGTGATTGGCAGCCGCGCGGTTCAAATTCTCAATGGTGGGCAATCAGAAAGTTCCGCCAACGAAGCGCCGAATTCCTTGCGCGACGTACTCTCAAGATTCACGCAATCCGCTGCTCCTGCGAATCATCTCGAGAAGGAACTGAATCTCTCTTCCCTCGACCGCGTGGAACTGATGAGTGCCCTCGAGGAAAGGTTCCACGTGGAACTCAACGAAACCGAATTTTCCAGCGCAAAAACCGTCGCCGACGTCGAGCGCCTCCTGCAGCAACCCGCAGCCCGGCGCACCGAATACCTCTACCCTCGCTGGACCCAACGCGCGCCCGTCCGCTGGCTACGCCTCGCGGTCTACTACGCGCTGGTCTGGCCCGCGACGCAAATTCTTGGTCATCCCCGCATTCTGGGCCGCGAAAATATCCGCAGCTTGCGCGGACCAATTCTCATCGTTTCGAATCACATCACCCGCCGCGCCGATATCGGCTTGATTCTCGCAGCCCTCCCGCTGCGGTATCGCCATCGCCTGGCCATCGCCATGGGTGGCGAAACACTCCAGCAGATGCGTCATCCGCCGCGCGACTGGTTTATCGCCAAGCGCTGGGCCTACCAACTCGGCTACTGGCTCGTCACCGCCCTCTTCAACGTCTTTCCGCTCCCGCAATTTTCCGGCTTTCGGGAGAGTTTTCGCTTTGCCGGCGACGCCATCGACCGCGGCTACAGCGTCCTGGTTTTTCCTGAAGGCGAAGTGAACAACACGGCCACCGGCGAAATGGCCCCGTTCCAAAGCGGCATCGGCCTGCTCGCGGAAAACCTTGGCCTCCCGATTGTTCCTATGCGCCTCGACGGCGTCTGGCAGATGAAACGCGAACACCGCCGCCTGGCCCATTTCGGCGAACTCACCGTTCGAATCGGAGCGCCTCTTTCGTTTCCTCTGGGTACTTCAGCCGAGGCTGTCGCAAGAAAACTGGAGAATGTGGTTCGTACTTTGTAGTGCGTACTTTCAAACAAGCTAGGGTCTACGGCGTTCCGACCTGATGGAGCCGCGCGACAGCTCCACTCGAATATTTCGCCACATACAACTCGCCATTCGCGTCCTGGCCGAAACTAGCCAGGTCTCCACCACCGGCGTTGACGAGAAAAGTTCGCACCCACTGGCCCTGTCCGTTTTGCGCGAGAGACCAGATACGTCCACTGATGAAATCACCGAAAACATAATTGCCGGCGAGTGCGGCGATGTTTGTTCCGTGATAGACGTAGCCTCCGATAACGGTTGCGTCGCCTTGCGAGTGGTCGTAATCGAAGATTGGATCCAGAAACGTCAGACCCTGGCAGTTGGCGCTGAAATTGAAATTATGCGTGCCTTCTTTGCAGCGCCAGCCCAAGTTCGACCCGCCCTGCGTTGGTGTCACCCGGTCCACCTCTTCGAACGAATCCTGGCCGACGTCACCAATCCATAGATTTCCTGTCGCTTGATCGACAGAAAAGCGGAAGGGATTCCGCAAGCCATAGAGCCAAATCTCTTTCGCAGCAGTGGTGTTCGTGACAAACGGATTGTCGCTCGGCACAGTAAATGTTCCGTTACAGGTCACACTGATGCGTAACATCTTGCCCAGCCGCGTCGTGAGGTCCTGTCCGTTGCCGATGAGACCGTGCATGTCTCCCGCGCCCCCGCCGTCGCCAAGCGCGATGTACAGAAATCCATCTTTGCCGAACGCCAACCCGCCACCTTTGTGATTTGCCTCTGGCTGATTCACGGTAAAAAGAATGCTCTCGCTGGTCGTATTGACCGTGTTCGAGCCCGGCGTGGCCGCGCGAAATTCTGAAATTGCAGTTTGCAGGGTGCCGTTCAAGCGAGTAGTCGTGTAGTTGACGTAGAAGCAGCCGTTCGTACTGAAGTTTGGATGAAAAGCGAGCCCCAGCAAGCCTTCCTCACCACCGGACACAATCAAGCTGGAAACGTCGAGATATGGTGTCCCGAGTACACCGCCATTCTGAATAATTTTGATCTTCCCGCCCTGCTCGACAACAAAGAGACGTCCCGAAGCGTCGCCTGCCTGTTGAATGTCGAGTGGACTAGCGAAACCGCTGGCCACGGGGACCAGCTCCACTTGCAGGGTCGGCGGGGGAGGAGGCGGAGGCGGAGGTTTGGTCGTGCCGCCATTACAACCCATGCAAACCAGCAACACCCACAAACTTAGGACCGTGCCCATCCGGAACCGTCTAGAGTGCTTCGCTTGCATTGCCCCCCCAGCCAGATTTCTCCATTCTGCCGAAAGGAATGACCCTGCGTCGAGCGATTCTCCTCTACGACTTGTCCACAATTCTCGGTAGGGCGGCTTCAAAAAGCGTTCTGTGGCAAAATAGAAAGTTCATAGAGCTTATTTATGGCACACCGTACAACCCTGGAAGAAGAGAGACCCGCAAGAGCGTCGAAGACGGCCAAGAAGCCCGCAGCCAGCGGTACGCCGGGATCAGCCGGCAATGACGAGCGCGAGCGCATTTTTGAGGCCTTCCGCCGCTGGGGCTATCTGGAAGCAACGCTCGATCCCCTCGGCTTGTTCGAACCCCTCAAACATCCCGCCCTAGAGGCACTGACGGGCGAAATTGCGGACGAAGCGCGGCGCATCTACTGCGGCACGATCGGTGCTGATTTCACGCACTTGCCGGAACTGGATCGCCAGCGCTGGATTGCAGCGCGCATCGAAGCCCCCGCGCACGAAGTCGATCAGCAAAAGATTCTCGAACGCCTGATTCGCGCCGATCTTTTCGAACAGGTTTTGCAGGCCCGCTATCTCGGCACCAAACGCTTCTCCCTGGAAGGCGTCACCGCGCTGATTCCGCTGCTCGATTCCATCCTGGACTCCGCCGCCGAGGGTGGCGCCGTCGAATCCGTCATGGCCATGAGTCATCGCGGCCGCCTGAACGTAATGGTCCACGCCGCGTGCAAGACGCCGCATGAAGTGGTCGCGGGTTTTGAAGATGTCGACCCGCGCAGCGTTCTCGGCGCAGGCGACGTGAAATATCACGTTGGCGCGACGGGCACGTACGTTACGACCACCGGCAAGAAAATCGGCATCCATCTCGTTTCGAATCCCAGCCATCTCGAAGCCGTCGATCCCGTCGCTGTGGGCCGCGCCCGCGCGAAGCAAACGCGCTACGGCTTGCGCGGCCCTTACGTGGACCGTTCGCCGGAAACGCTGAACAAGGTTGTCCCCATCGTGATGCACGGCGATGCGGCCTTCGCGGGCCAGGGCGTTTTTGCGGAAACGATGAATTTCGCGGACTTGAAAGCCTATACCGTCGGTGGCACGATTCACATCATCGTGAACAATCTGATCGGCTTCACCACCCGCCCCACGCAGGAACACTCCTCGCGCTTCGCATCCGATCTCGCCAAGCGCCAGTCCGTGCCGATCTTCCACGTGAACGGAGAGGACCCGAACGCTGTCGTCCGCATCGGAAAGCTTGCCGTGGAGTATCGCGCCACGTTCGGCAGCGACGTCGTCGTGGACATCATCGGATACCGCCGCCACGGCCACAGCGAAGTCGACGATCCAACCATTACCCAGCCGCTACTTTATGAGCGCATCAAGAATCATGCGCCGCTTTGGAAAATTTACGCCGAGCACACCGGCATCGACTCGACCCAGATGGTCGAAGCCGTCCGCAAGGAATACGAAGAAGAGCAAACCAAGGCGCGCGCGCTGAGAAAAATACCGCACTTGCGCAAGTTGCCGGACTACTGGGCGCCCTACCAGCATGGCTGTTATGACGTCTCCTACGAAGTCGATACCGGCCTCACTGCTGAGAAGCTCGCGGAAATCACCGATGGCCTTGTGCGCGTTCCGGAGGGTTTTCACCTCCACCCGAAAATCGCGAAACTCCTCGAACAGCGCGCGGAAATGGGCCACGGCAAGCGCGCTGTCGATTACGGCTTTGCCGAAGCGTTGGCTTTCGGCTCGGTGCTTCTCGAAGGGAATCCCGTGCGCCTCACGGGCCAGGATACCGAGCGCGGCACATTCAGCCAGCGCCACTCGGTGCTCATCGATACGCAAACCGAGCACAACTACCTCACTCTCTCCCATCTCTCCAAGCAGCAGGCCTTCTGCGAGATTCACAACTCTTCTCTCTCCGAAGCAGGTTGCCTCGGATTCGAATACGGTTTCAGCCGCGACTATCCCGAAGCCCTCGTGCTCTGGGAAGCGCAGTTCGGCGATTTTGCCAACGGCGCTCAGGTCATCATCGACCAGTTCATCAGCGCGGGCGAGGACAAGTGGAATTTACCGGCGGGTCTCGTCATGCTCCTTCCGCACGGCTACGAAGGCCAGGGCCCGGAACATTCCAGCGCCCGGCTTGAGCGTTTCATGCAGCTGGCGGCCGAAGACAACATGCAAATTTGCCAGCCCTCGACCGCCGCGCAGTATTTTCACATGCTGCGGCGTCAGGTGCGCCGCCCCTGGCGCAAGCCGCTGATCGTCTTTACGCCAAAAAGCATGCTGCGCCATCCCGACGCCAGCTCGAAGATCGAAGAATTCACGCGGCCCCGGTTTCTGCCGCTCGTTCCCGATCGCGAAGTGCAGGACGCCAGGCGCATCCTGATCGCCAGCGGCAAGGTCGGCCACGAGCTGCGCGGCGAACGCCGCCGCCGTAAAGACACGAGCACGGCGATCTTCTTCCTCGATCAGCTTTATCCCTTGCCGCGCGCGGAAATCACCGCCGCCATCGCCGAGCATCCCCATGCCCGCGAAATCGTCTGGGTCCAGGAAGAACCCGCCAATATGGGCGCTCATTTCTACGTCCTGCCTCGGCTGGAACGCCTCGCGAAAGCCAGCGGCCTGCGCGTGCGTTCGGTGAAGCGCTCGGGCAGCGCCAGCCCCGCCACGGGCTCCGCCAAAGCGCACGAATTGGAGCAAAAGACGCTCCTCGCCCTGGCTTTCACCACCTCGAGCAGTAATTAGGACGCGGTGTGCGTTTGAAGCAGTTCACGCGCGCTCAGCGGCGTTCACACTCCATTCACATTCATGTAAACACTGCGTTACCACGCCGCGCCGCGCGCCTGTAATAATCAGGCGTGTTACGTAAAATCCCGAATGATCACAATTCTCCCCATGCCTATCGCAATCCCGCGCCGTACGGTACACTTTCGACAGGCCGGCGTGCGATGCGCTCTATCACCATGAAACGCATCCTGATTATCGAAGACGATCGCGATATCGTCGAGCTCGTGCGCTACAATCTCGCCAATGAAGGCTATCAGGTCAGCGCTGCCCATGACGGCAGCACCGGTCTGAGCACATTGAAAAAGACTCCGCCTGACCTCCTGCTTCTCGATCTCATGCTCCCGAAACTTTCCGGCCTCGAAATTTGCCGCGAAGTTCGTCGGGACGATTCACTCAACCGTTTGCCCATCCTGATGCTTACCGCGCGCGGCGAGGAAGCCGACCGCGTCGTCGGTCTGGAGATGGGCGCTGACGACTACGTGACCAAGCCGTTCAGCCCTCGCGAACTGCTCGCGCGCGTCAAGGCGCTGCTTCGCCGCGCCGAGCCGCCCAGCGATACGCCCCGCGTCATCGAAATTGGGAAGCTGGCGATCGATCCGGCCTCTTATCGCGTCAGCCATTCCGGAAAGCCCGTGCCGCTTAGCACGCTCGAATTCCGGTTGCTCTACTATCTTGCTTCGCGCCCGAACCGCGTTTTTACGCGTGATCAGCTCCTCGATGCCGTGTGGGGCACGGACCGCTTTGTCACGCCGCGTAGCGTGGACGTTTACGTTCGCCGGCTGCGCGAAAAAATCGAATCCGATCCCGAAAATCCCGCGCATTTGAAAACCGTTCGCGGCGCGGGCTATTTGTTTGAAACCCGTGCGGCTTAATCTCTTCTGGAAACTCGGTTTTGCGTTCTTCGCTCTGCTGATCGCGGTCCTGCTGCCCGTCGAGTTCTATGCCGAGCGGGCCCTGAGACGTGGCTACGAACGAGCCGGTTTCGAAGAACTCGCCGCCATCGCGCGCGTTGCACTGGCCCATCCTCCGCAACCGGCGGATCTCATCTCCCAGGTGTCCGCCAAGGGTGCGCCGCTTCTTGACTGGGTTGCGCAGTTGGCTGCCAGCGGCGTCCGTGTCACCGTCATCGCTTCGGATGGTCGGGTACTCGCGGATTCTCAATCCGATCCGTCAACCATGGAAAACCACGCCGGACGCCCGGAGATTCAGGATGCTTTCGCGAAGGGTAACGGGCAATCCATTCGCCGCAGCGCCACGATCAATCGTGACCTCTTGTACTACGCCGTGCGCCAGCCTGTGCCCGACGGAACTCCGGTGGTCCTGCGTTTTGCATTACCTCTTCAGACGGTGGATGAGGTTTTGTGGGAGTTTCGCAACCGCCTTTGGCTCGCTTCCCTCGTCGTGCTTCTCGTGACCGGGGCTGCCGCGCTGCTGATCTCCCGCTCTTTCTCGGATCGCGTGGACCGTTTGACTGCGTTTTCGCGCCGCGTTGCCGAAGGCGATTTTCGTCCCATTGATGCAGACCGCTCCGGCGACGCCTTGGAAGCTTTGGCGGTGTCCCTGAATGAGACGGCCGCGCGCCTCGACCGCACCATCCGTACGCTCACCGAAGAGCGCAATCTCTCTTCCGCGATTCTCGGCAGCATGGTGGAAGGCGTCGCGGTCGTGAACGCCTCGGAACGCCTGCTCTTCGCCAATCCAGGGTTTGAGGAAATACTGGATCTCGACGTGCCGCCGCAATCGGGAAGCGCGCTTGTGGAGATTGTAAGACAAACGGAACTGCTTGAAGCGGTGCGCCAGGTCTTGAAGGGAGAGCCGCGCGTCGAAACCGAGATTGTCACCGGCACGCTGCGCCAGCGATTCTTCGCCGTCACCGTCGCGGCTGTCACCGCCGCGGAGACTTCCGGCGCCGTCATCGTCTTGCACGACATCACCGAACTGCGCAAACTCGAACGCGTCCGGCGCGATTTCGTCGCCAATGTCTCTCACGAATTGAAGACTCCCCTCACCGCCATTCAGGGCTTCGCGGAAACGCTCCTTGCCGGCGCCATTGACGACCCGAAGAACCGCGTCCGCTTTCTGGAGATCATTCTCGATCATTCGCGTCGCCTCGCCCGTCTGACCGACGATTTGCTCAGGCTTTCGAAAATGGATGCGGACCGGCTCGAGCTCGAGATTCAGCGCCTGGGCGTGGCTCATTTTGTGGAAAGTTGTGTGGAAACTGCCCAGCGTCCCGCCGCCGAAAAAGACCTGCGCATCTCTGTGAATTTGCAGGAGCGCTTGCCGGATATCGCGGCGGACCGCCGGCGTCTCGCCGAAGTTCTACAGAATCTGCTCGACAATGCGATCCAATACACCTCGCCCGGCGGCCAGATCATGCTCAGCGCCTCGGCCGACCCCGGCGAAGTCAAATTCACAGTCTCGGACACTGGCATTGGCATTCCCCAGGCTGACCAGCCTCGCATTTTCGAACGCTTCTATCGTGTGGACGTGGCCCGTTCTCGCGAAGTTGGCGGTACGGGGCTCGGCCTCGCCATTGCCAAGCATCTCGTCGAAGCCCACGGCGGCCGCATTTGGGTGGAGAGCGAAGTCGGCCAAGGCTCGCAGTTTTATTTCACCGTTCCGATCTTCGATTCGGAACGCTCCTCCTCCCGCAACGGGCGCTAGACTCACTTCTCACCACGAGAACGCCCATGCTTTCAGGGCTGATCCCGTCGCCTTCGCCAGCTTGAGCGAAGCGTGCCTTCCCTTTTCCGCATTTTCACACTTTTGTGAACAAGCTGTAATCATTTCCAATCAAACTCTTGCCTACGAGCGGAACTGTGACTTCTTGACCTCCGCTCCGAGGGAACTCATGGCCTCAGCCGCTGGACTCACGGAAGTCGTGCTTTACGACACGCTGGTGAACTACCTGGTTTCAATGGCCCGTACCGTCGAGGGCGCGATGAACCGCGCGCTGGACGCCATTGTCAGCCTGGAAAGCCCCCGAACTGCAGCTCTGCCCGGCGAGGTATTTCTGCTCGAGCCGCGCATCAACGAAATGGAAATCGTCATTGACGAGCACGCCATCCGGCTTCTCCGCCGCGGCTCGTACTCGGATGACGAAATGCGCCTGATCGTCGCTGCTCTGAAAATTACCAATGACCTGGAACGTATCGGCGACCTCGCCGTGAATCTCGCCCAGGGCGTCATCTCGCTCCGCGAAATGACGGGTGCCCAAGTCCCGCAGGAACTCGCCCCTATGGCCTCCGCCGTGCGCGCCATGGTCAGCAAAAGCCTTGGCGCGCTCATTTTTCGCAACGTCGAAATGGCCACCCAGGTCCTCGAAAGCGACGACGTGGTCGATCAGTACCGCGACCGCATTTTCGAGCAGCTCCTTCAGGGCATGACCCGGGAGCCTGCGCTCGTGAGTCCGGGCCTGCAGTTCATCCTGGCTACGCGCCATCTCGAGCGCATCGCCGATCACGCCACCAACATCGCCGAAGACATCATCTTCTGGGTCCGCGGCCTCGATGTCCGCCACGGCCGCGGCCTCGCCGTGCTCTCAGAGCCGTCCACGCTTCCGGCAGCGGACGATTCGAACATTACGCAGAATTCACGTTCTCTTCATTCAGATGTGACCCCCGTCGGTCACACTGAGCAAGCTTGATCTTCACTCCAAGTCCTACCTTGGGGACCGGTGCACCCCTGGCTCCGGTCCCCTTCTCCTCCCTCCCGCACCGAAGCAACCCATCTCCGGTTCAGAAACTTCAATTTGTAATCTGGGATGACCCGCGTGTTACAGAATATTCATATACGATTCAAGGTCTGTTGACCCTGCCTCTCTAGAGTTCCCACATCAATCGAGTTCGCTTCTATCGGGTTGTGTGCATTCGTGATGCAGTGCAGTCGGTGTGCTTAGGACGATTCGAATCAAATCGGAGGAATAGATGCGTAGGACCTGGATTGCTTTGTTGTTATCTGCCCTCGTGACAGTGGCGCCGTCTCGGGCAACGGATGGGCCGGATAAGGAAGCTGCGGCGAAAGAAGCCCTGGCACAGACGGCTGCCAAAAAGAAGCCGGCTGCCGCGGCGAAGAAGCCCGCCGAGAAATCTGTAACGGAGGCACTGAGCGCCGAGGTCGAGCAACTGCGTCAGATGATGATGCAGCAGTCCCAGCAGATGGAAGCGCAGCAGAAAATGATGCGCGAGCAGCAGGAAAAGCTCAATGCGCTGACCGAAGAATTGCGTTCCGCGCAAGCCGCGGCCTCTTCAGCGGCGGCGGCGGCCCAGGAAGCCAAGGCGGAGCAGGGGAATGCCAAGGTGACGGAAGGCCAGTTGGAGGCCGTTGCGGACGCCACCAATGATCTCACCAAGAAAGTTGCCGCTCTGGATAAGGATTACCAGGGCGAAAAAAAATCCCTCGATAGCAGGATCAAGGCCATTGGCCCATTCAGTTTCAGCGGCGACATGCGCGTGCGCGATGAGCCCTTCATCGGCGGGCCGTGCACAGCAACCAATTGCGATTCCCAGGTGCGCAATCGCATGCGCTTCCGCCTTCGCTTTAACATCAACGCAAAATTCAACGACGACATCAGCGGCGGGTTCTCCCTGGCCTCCGGCGATTTGAATGATCCGATTTCGACCAACCAGACGGACATCCAGTTCTACGCCCGCAAGCCGATCGCCATTGATCGCGCCTTCATCACGTATACTCCCCACCAGTTCAAGCCGTTGGTGTTCACCGGCGGTAAGATTGCCTATCCGTTCTATCGCACGGAGCTCACTTGGGATAACGACCTTAACCCCGAAGGCGTCGCGCAAACCTTGCAATGGAATTTTCACGATAGCACGCCGGTCATCCGGCGATTTGCCGTAGTCGGGTTTGCTTTGCCGTTCACCGAGCTCCAGCACACTACCGGGGTAAACCGGAGCCGCGTGGAAAGCGAAGTGTACGGTGGCCAGGTCCAGGCCGTATGGCAATTGGGCAGTTGGATCAGATTGAGCACCTACGGCGCTTTCTACAACTATCACAATCCTGATCCCATCGCTTTCGCCACTGCCGTCGCGGGCGGCAATCCCCAGACGCCGCTCAATGGTTTGCTTCCTCTCGCCGGTGCCAGCGTTCAGAACTCGATCACCACGACCACGGTGACTAACATCGTGACCGACGTAGACACTGACCCAGCTACTGGTCTTCCTGTCACCACGACGACCTCCACAGGGGTCAGGACGATTACCAACGCGAAGTTCGCTTCCAAGTTCGGTCTCTTAAACGCGATTGCGCGGTTTGACATTAAGACTCCTTACCCACGCCTCCCGCTCGTTGTTCTTGGTGACTACGTCCAGAACACGAAAGCTTGCGCCAACGTTGGCAACCTCCCGGCCGTGGGTACGACCACTACGGCAACGACAATCACCGCTGTCACAAGCAATGCCAGCTGCTTTTCCCGCGAGCGCCGTGGCTACTGGCTCGAAGGCCGCGTCGGCCGCCTCTCGGAAGCCAAGGATCTTCAGTTCGCCTACACACGCATGTTCATCGAACGCGAAGCCGTCATGGGCGCGTTTAACTTCAGCGACTTGCGCCAGAACAGCAATGTCAGCCAGCACCGCGTCGAAGTCTTCTACCAGGCCTACAAGAACGTCCAGTTGGCCTTCACCGGTCTGATCGGTCGCCCGCTCAACTGGCATGTCGCTGCCGGCACTCCGCCGGAGCCGTGGCTGAAGCGCCTGCAGTTTGACGTAATCTACAAGTTCTAGCTGCTCCGCGGCTGTAACACTGCTGAAACAATTGGGGTCCATACTTGAGCACGAATACGAAGGAGGAAAGAAGATGAAAAAAATCTCGAAATTGGCCCTGGGTACTGCCACTTTGCTCGTCACGGGCGCCGTGGCCCTTATGGCCGACGGCCGCAACATCACCGTGAAGGGTTCGGACACCATGGTCATTCTTGGCCAGCGCTGGGCCGAAGTCTTCATGAGCAAGAATCCCGGCTTGACCATCCAAGTCACTGGCGGTGGGTCCGGAACAGGCATCGCCGCCCTCATTAACGGAACCACGGATATCTGCGAAGCGTCACGCCCGATGAAAGACGCCGAAAAAGCGGACGTCAAGGCCAAGCGCGGCAAGGACGTTCTCGAATTGCCCGTCGCCGTGGATGGCCTTGCCGTGTACGTCAATGATGCCAATCCGATAACCGAACTCACACTCGCACAGGTCAAGGCCATCTACACCGGCGCCGTCAAGAACTGGAAAGATGTCGGCGGCAAGGATCAAAAAATCATTCTCTATAGCCGCGAGAACAACTCCGGCACCTACGTATACTTCAAGGAGCATGTCCTTGAGAATGGCGACTATTACCCGACTGCGCAGACCCTTCCGGGCACTGCGGCGGTCATCAATGCTGTTGCTCAAGATCCCCGAGGTATCGGCTACGGCGGCATCGCTTACGGCAAGGGCATCAAGCATCTGAATATCAAGAAAGATGCGAATAGCCCGGCCGTTGCACCCACCATGGAAAACGTCCTGGCCGCGAAGTACCCCATCAGCCGCTATCTCTACTGGTACGTTGCCGGCCAGCCGCAGGGAGACATCCGGAAACTTGTTGACTGGGTTTACTCCAACGAAGGCCAGGAAATCGTGGAGAAGGTTGGCTACTACCCGCTGAACGAAACGGACCGCGCGACTTTCTACGCCCGAGTTACGGGTGGCCCGGCGACGAAAGCCGCCTTGACACCGGTGAAGAAAAAGAGCTAAGTCGAACCTCTTTCCGGTGAACGCCCGGTTGTGCAATGCAGCCGGGCGTTTCGCCACTTGAGGAGCCAATGAGCACCCTCGCTCGGCCCATCACCCCGCTGGAAGCCACCGATATTCGCCACCGGCGGATTACCGACGCGATTATCGAAAAAATTATTTATGCCTCCGCCCTCGTCTCCATCACCATCATCTTTCTGATTTTTCTCTTTGTCGGCAAGGAAGCCCTCCCGGTTTTCACCAGCGCCCAAGTCCACCAGGAAGTCACCCTGCAGAAGATGATCTTGCCGCAGAATTACGGCAGCCCCGAAGCGCCTGTTCACTACATGTGGCAGCCGGTTTCACAGGTTCCCAAGTACAGCCTGATGCCCCTCCTCCTCGGGACCCTCAAAGTCACGCTGATGGCCATGCTCTTTGCCACCCCACTTTCCGTTCTCGCGGCCATCTATTGCACCGAATTCGCTCCGCGCTGGGTCCGCGAAATCGTCAAGCCCGCTATCGAGCTGCTCGCGGGTATCCCCTCCGTCGTGCTCGGATTTTTCGCCCTCATCGTCCTTGCCAGTTGGATCCAGAAGCTTTTTGATTTCGATTACCGCTTGAATGCCGTCAACGCCGGCATTGCCCTCGGACTTGCCGTGATTCCTGTCATGTTCACTATCATGGAAGACGCGCTCACCGCCGTGCCGCGCAAACAGCGAGACGCCGCGAGAGCCCTTGGCGCCACGCCTTGGCAAACCGCCTGGCAAGTCGTTCTGCCTTCCGCTCTCCCAGGTGTGCTCGCGGGTTTCATTCTCGGATTCGGCCGCGCCATGGGCGAAACCATGATCGTCCTTATGGCTTCGGGGAATGCCGCCATCACCTCCTGGAGCTTCACGGAATCCGTCCGCACCATTTCTGCAACGATCGCTGCTGAACTGGCCGAAGTTGTTTTCGGCAGCCCGCATTACCACGTTCTCTTCTTCCTTGGCACCCTTCTTTTCGCCATCACGTTTGTCCTCAACTGGCTCGGCACTCGCATCGTCAACCGCTTGCGCCGCCAGCTCTCCGGAGCCGTCGTATGAAGCTCCGGCTCATGGACAAAACGTTCGTCGGTCTCACCGGGCTCGCCGTCCTGATCATTCTTGCGCTTCTCTTCACAATTCTTGGCAATATCGTCGCCAACGGTTGGACTCGCATCTCCTGGGAATTTCTCAGCGGCAACCCCCGTGAAGGCATGACCGAGGGTGGCATTTTCCCGGCCATCTTTGGCACCGCGCTTCTGGTCCTCTTGATGAGCATTTTCGTTGTGCCTCTCGGCGTTCTCGTCGCTATCTATTTCTCGGAGTACGCCAATCGGACCTCCATGCTCTACCGCTGGTCCCGCTCCGCGGTGGATAACTTGGCCGGTGTTCCGTCCATCGTCTTTGGCCTCTTCGGCCTCGGTTTTTTTGTCCAGTGGGTCGGTCGCGGCGTGGATAAAGTATTCTTCGGTGGCCATCTGGCCTTCGGTCAGCCCGCCCTTATTTGGGCGGCTCTGACTATGGCTGTCCTAACCCTGCCTGTCGTTATCGTCAGCGTGGAAGAGGCTCTGCGCGCCGTTCCTCAATCTTTCCGGGAAGCCAGCTACGCCCTCGGCGCAACCAAGAGCCAGACCATCTTCCGCGTTGTCCTCCCGGACGCTGTCTCCGGGGTGCTCACTGGTGGTATTCTCGCCGTGAGCCGCGGTGCGGGTGAGGTCGCTCCCATCTTGTTCGTCGGCGCGGCCTATTTTCTCCCTCACCTGCCATCTAAACTAAACGACCAGTTCATGGAGCTCGGTTATCATATTTTCGTTCTCACCACGCAGTCGCCCGACGTCGAGGCGACCAAGCCCTTGTTGTACGCAACGGTTCTCGTGCTTCTTGGTTTGACGTTTCTCCTCAACGTCGTGGCCATCGTCGTGCGCGCGCGGTTGCGAGTTCTTTCCGGAGCGGCACGATGAGCACGTCCGGCACAGGCGCCACCATGGCAAATGAATTTCCTTTGTTAAAGACGGAAGTCAAAGCGCAGTCCGCCCCGGCTCTCGCTTCGGCGGACGCCAAGATGTCGGTGGACAGCTTGGACGCCTATTACGGGAAACGGCTCGCCGTGGATAAGGTCACCATGCCATTCCGCGAAAAACTGATTACCGCCATCATCGGCCCCTCCGGTTGCGGAAAAACCACGCTGCTTCGCACCCTCAACCGCATGAACGATTCCATCCCGGGCTTTCGCGTCGAGGGCAAAGTCCTCCTCGATGGCGAAGACATTTACCATTCCAAGTCCGACGTCATCAGCCTGCGCCGCCGCGTTGGCATGGTCTTTCAGCAGCCCAATCCGTTTCCCAAGTCCATCTTTGACAACGTCGCCTTCGGCATGCGCATCAACGGCCTCGTCAAGGACCACTCCGCCCTTGTCGAGCGCGTGGAACAGGCGCTGCGGCACGCCGCGCTTTGGGATGTCGTCAAGGATCGCCTTCAGAAAAGCGCCATGATGCTCTCCGGCGGCGAACAGCAGCGTCTCTGCATCGCGCGCGCTCTCGCTGTCCAGCCCGAGGTCCTGCTCATGGATGAGCCGGCATCCGCGCTGGACCCCATTTCAACCGCCAAGATCGAAGAGCTGATGGTCGAGCTGAAGAAGGACTACACCATCGTCATCGTCACGCACAACATGCAGCAGGCCGCGCGCGTCAGTGATTTCACCGCCTTCCTGCTCAACGGACACCTGATCGAATGCTGCCCGACGCCGCAGCTCTTCACCACGCCCGGCGATCCGCGCACGGAGGCTTACATCACCGGACGCTTCGGATGATTTCCGGCTGTCATTCCGGGCGAAGCGTGTTTTTTGCGTCCCGGATAGTTCTACGGGGCGAGGAGTCTCTCTTGGTTTTTGGAATCAGCGCCTGCTGAGGGGAAAGCTTTTATGGAACGCCATTTCGAAAAAGACATCAACGAGCTGAAAGAGCGGCTCCTCTGGATGGGCAGCCTCGCCGAGCGTGCCGTCCACCAGGCCGTCGGCGCTGTCCTGGAATCCGATGAGCCGCTCGCCAGGCGCGTCCTCGAGGAAGAAGACGCCATCAACGAGCTCCAGCTGGAAATCGACGATCGCGTCGTTCAGCTTCTCGCCTTGCACCAGCTCATGGCCGTGGATCTCCGTTTTGCGCTGGCCGTTTCGCGCATTAACATCGATCTCGAGCGCATCGGCGATCAGGCCGTGAATATCGCCCAGGGAGCCCTGCGCATCCTTCGCCACCCGCGCGTAAAGCCTTACGTCGACCTGCCGCGCATGAGCGAGCTCGCCGAAGAAATGGTCCGCGACGCTCTCAACGCCGTCGTTCGCCGTGACGTCGACCTCGCGCAAAAAGTCCTCGCCACCGATGACCGCGTGGACCACTACCGCGACCAGATTTTCCGCGAATTGCTTACCTACATGATGGGCGATTCCAGCGTGGTCTTTCCCGCTTTCGAATTGATCCTCGTCGCCAAAAACCTCGAGCGCATCGGCGACCACGCCACCAACATCGCCGAGGACGTCATCTACCTCGTCCAGGGCCAGGACGTCCGCCACCCCACCGTCGACCGCCGCTAGTTCTACATTACTTGGCTGCTGGTACGGCAAAATCCTGGTCTACGAAAGCCCGCAGTGCTGTGCCTTCCTTGACCTCCACATTCTTGCCATGCTTGATCAGGCCAATGGGCCCAAGAAGCACCGTCAGGGCGACGGTGGCTCCAACCTTGCCTTCTCCTTCCTTGCCTTTCGTTCCGTGCAGTCTCATCCTCGAATCTCCGACGATGAGGTGTTCCAATCGCAAGTTCAATTCGCCGCCTTTACCCATCATGCCAGCCTTCTTTGCGTGTGTGACGGTGCCTACAGCCTTCGCACCGGCCTTGGCTACCGTCACTTCACCTACTTTCAGGTCTTCGCCAAGAACCAGATTTACGGGATCGTCCATTGCAGTCTTTGAGCTCAAGTCCTGGGCAAACTTCAGGTTCACGTCGGTGCCTTCCTTCAAAATCAGCTTTGCGGGCGGCTCCGCAGCCTGGGGCGGTGGCTGAACCGCTGGAGAACTCTGGGGTGGTGCTGCTTGGGTCGCGCTTGGTGCGTCTTGTGCGGCGGCCATAGAGCTAAACCAGGGCAGCAACATCGCACTACTTAAAGAAGCGGATTTACATGTCATAACAAGCCGTCCTCTCACGCAGATTTCGAACTAGCTGCCCGGTAGGAAGCTGAAGGCCTCGCTACTTTGCCGCGACCGCCTCATCCTTTAAGTGTTTTGCGCACGCCTCTGCCGTGCTCCGCTGTCCGTGCGCCGAGTCCTTTTTGTGAACGGCGTAAGCATAGACGATTTCGCCCGATTTCAGGTTTGCCACTTTGATGCTGGCGTCTTCGTCGGAATGCCAGCTACCCATGATTACCTTTTTGGCGGTGCCGGCTTTCTTGCTGTCGGCGGTGCCGGTGATTTCATACTCGGCCTGTTCGCGCTGCTCCACGATCTCTACCGGCACTTTCTTGTCTGCAATGGCCTTTCTCAATGGGTTTTCAAACCCGCCCATCGGGGCGACAAACACCTTTGAGCCCGCGGGTATTTTTGTCTGGGCTGGCGGCAGCGTCTGGGCTTGCGGCTGTTGCGAGCGTGCGGATTCGCCGTACCCGGTCGCCAACAACAAGAGCACTCCGAGCAATTTCCAATATTTCATTTCAGTTCTCCATCCTCTCTCTGCAAGATTCTCCCGGTTGCTTGCGGGGGCTATTTCACTACCATCTTCTCCTTCAGATGCTTCGCGCACGCCTCCGCCGCGCTTTGTTTTCCCCTGTAAGAATTCCCCTTGTGGACGGCGTAACCGTAAACCACTTCACTGCTCTTTAGATCCACGACCTTGATGCTGGCTAGGTCGTTCGAATTATCGGTGCCCATAAAGAGCATCTTCGCCCAGCCCGCCTTTTCCGTACTGGCGATGCCGGTGATTTCGTAGTCGGCCTTCGTCCGGTCCGTGACCACCACGACGGGCACTTGCTTCTTGATGATCGCCGCCGCCAGAAACGTATCGAAACCACCTTCGATCGCCGCAATATAGATCCGCGACCCGCGCTCGATTGCTTTTGTACTCTGGTCGACGGTCTTACCTTCTTGTCCCGCGGCCGTCGCCGCCAGAATCAGCGCGAGGCCGAGTCCCACTAGCGGGTGTCTTCCTCTTGGCTGGATCATGTTTCTCTCCTTTCAGCTGGTCACTCTGCCCGCCAGAAGCGACGCACCTGACAAAAGGCAACTCAGGTCTGACCGCTTTCCGGTTGCTTTGAGGGTCTGCGGGAAATAATGTCCCTCGGCGAGACCATTGGCAAGCGACATCCCACGACATTTGGCTTACTAGACACGGTTGTCGCCGATTGTCGTTTCTATCTATAATGCTATGAGCAGATTGCCGGCCACCCGACTTCTCACCAGCCTCCAGCTAATTCTTGTTAACAAGACGGGTACTGCTCTGGTATACTATCTTTGTAAAGTAGTCCGCCTCGCCTTCCGCGAGACCCTCTTACAATCTAAATCCTTCTTTTCTGGAGACTTCCATGTCCACCAATCGCTCCGTTGACCGCTTTGCGGTCACACATAAAAACCGCCGTTCCTGCTTGTGTGCCTTCACCTTCGCCGATGGCCGTCGCTGCCGCACTCCGCGGCCCAATGGCCACCCGCGCCTCTGCTGCTTCCACGCCAAGAGGGAAGCGCAATCCCTCGCCGTCCAGCAGGTCGGCCGCGACGTATCCTCTTTCCTCTCCGGCAGTTATCTGTCCGCTTGCGATCTCAGCTCCGCTCTGGCCCGCGTCTTCTCCGCTGTCGCCGAAGGCCAAGTCAAACCTAAAACTGCCTCCACCCTCGCCTATCTCGGCCAGACTCTGAATCAGACCATCCAGCTCGCCCAGCACGAATACATCAACGCCTTTGGCACGGATTCCTGGCGTGACATGGTGGCCTCCTCCTTCGCCCCTCCCGGCGCTCAAGAGGATGAGGATCCCCTCCTACGAGCACCGAATTCATTCACCGTGTACTGGCCGATGGGAACTTGTCCTGAGCGTAGCAGGAGGCGCCCGATGCCTTGCCGCCACTGTCCCCGACCTCCAGCCGAGCGCTGACGCAGCGTCCACATGGTGCCGTCCTGGCACGAGTCACCAGTCACGAGTACTAACTCTTTTAGAATGAACACTTACAAAAGTCTATCAAAACAAACAACTTTAACTCTCTTTAGAATCAACAGGGTCGAAAAATCACTGCACTTGTGCTTGGCTGGGTTGAGGATTCGGTGGTTCGATCCGATAGCCGAGTCTTCGGAGTTGCCGAAGCATCTTCGAAGTG
>WNFC01000176.1_pt1 | contig 61023 bp, 38 predicted proteins | sample 5400541 | NCBI WGS metagenome assembly WNFC01 (sample SAMN13153342, study PRJNA577476) | soil metagenome | isolation source: 120 cm saprolite under Douglas fir tree site 2 hole 2 replicate 1 | place: USA:California | collected 2015-04-18
GCGCAACTGGCCACGTTGGAAGAGGCTAAGAACGCGCTCGATTTCAAAATCACGGTAAACCCGCTGATTCAGCAGTTCATTAACTACTATCAGGGGCCGCGTGGTCGCGCCACCATGGAATCCGGGCTGCGCCGTTCTGGTCGCTATTTGAAGATGGCGCGCGAAGCATTCCGTCAGGAAGGTGTGCCTGAGGATTTAGCCTGGTTGGGCCAGATCGAGAGTAGCTGGAGTCCCAAAGCCTTTTCGTCCGCTACAGCTTCCGGCTTGTGGCAGTTTATGCCGAGCACCGGCAGGGCGTTTGGCCTACGCCAAACCGCTTGGATTGATGAGCGGAACAGCTTCGAGCAGGCGACGCGCGCCTCGGCTCGCTTACTGAAAACTCTGGGCAAGAAATACAACGGCAACTGGGAACTGGCGCTCGCAGCTTACAACAACGGTTCGATTGATCGAGCGGTAGCGCACGCCGGTGTCGCCGACTTCTGGCGCATCTATCCGTTCATCGTGCAGCAGACGCGCGACTATGTGCCGAACATTCTCGCGACGATTTTGATCGCGAAGAATCCGGAGAAGTACGGCTTCCGCGGGATTCGTCCCGATGCGCCTTTATCGTTCGACCATGTTGACGTGACTTCCGCAACGAGCCTGAGACTAGTTGCGGACGCGACCGACACCAGCGTCGATTACATTCAAGCTATTAACCCGGAACTCAAGCGCGACACCACGCCCCGTGGCGATACTTACAGCGTCCGTGTTCCTTTGGGTAAAAAAAATCAGCTGCTTTCGATTTTGAAGCGCGTTCCCGCAGATCGGCGCGACTTGGTTCGCGTGGTTGCGATTGCACCGGGAGAAGAACTGCAATCAGTGTCGAGCCGCACCGGAGTCAGCGTTGCTACGCTGCAAACATTGAACTCCGGGATCGATCTGAAAGCGACGAACAAGCTGGTAGTTCCGAACAGCAACACTCGATTGACCAACTGGCGTCGGGCAGCCGCGAATCCTACTGATACTAATGCGCCGAGTCTGACAACGGCGCGCGCGCGCAAAGGCGACACGATTGCGAAGATCGCCGCGGCTCGTAAACTTTCCGCCGACGAACTGGCGCGTCTGAATGGCATCGCCGCCGATGTCGAGTTGCGAGCCGGACAGGAGATTAAGTTGCCGGGCGCCGGAGGCAACACGCCACCCAAGTCGCGCCGGCGCTAAGACCCGGCTTTTATTGGCCGATTAAGTAAGTGATAGACGGTTGCTTCCGAGCGACCGATAAGAATATGGCGAGCGCGCTTCATTGTGAGGCGCGCTCTGTGTATTTAAGGTGGCACCGACTCTCGGGCCGAGATATTACGCAACCGAAAGGTTAGTTCATTTGAGCACAGACTGAACCCTGCTGACCTGACTCCCATGCTCTTTCGCACCCAATCGGCTGCTGTCTATGGGATCGACGCGAACCTGGTTGACGTCGAAGTCGATCTAACTCCGGTGCGCAGCGAAACCGATCAGCCTGCTTCAGTAATCATCGTCGGTTTGCCTGATCTGGCCGTGCGTGAATCTCGCGAACGCATTCGCGCGGCCATCAACAACAGCGCATTCTTTTTTCCGTTTCACAAAACCACAATCAACCTGGCCCCGGCCGATGTGCGCAAAGAGGGCGCCAGTTTCGATTTGCCAATCGCCCTTGGCATTCTGGGCGCCAATGGTGACCTCGGCGACGCCCAACATCTGACGGACATCCTCGCTGTCGGGGAGCTTTCGCTGGACGGGCGCGTGCGGGCGGTGCGCGGGGCGTTGCCGATCGCTTTACGCGCCCGCCAATCGCAAACAAAACATTTGCTGCTGCCGGATGAAAATGCAAAGGAAGCCGCAGTCGTTGCCGAGGTGAACGTTTATGGAGTCACCGATCTCAGAAACGCGGTAGAGCTAATCGCGGCGATTCGATCGGCAAACCCGCCTGAGCCGATCCGCGTCGACCCGGCGGAGATATTGATTCACGATGAGCGCTACGCCGTTGATTTTCGCGAAGTGCGCGGCCAGCAAGCCGCCAAGCGAGCGCTGGAAGTTGCCACTGCCGGCGGCCATAACATTCTGCTTATCGGTCCGCCAGGCTCCGGCAAGACGATGCTGGCGAAACGTCTGCCGACGATTTTGCCGCCGCTGGAATTCGAAGCGGCGCTTGAGTTGACGAAGATTCATTCCGTGGCCGGATTAACCGGGCGCGCGGGCCTGGTGACTGAGCGGCCATTTCGCTCGCCGCATCACACGATCAGCGACGCGGGCCTGATCGGCGGTGGCGCGATACCGCGTCCCGGCGAAGTCTCGCTCGCGCATCAGGGCGTCCTGTTTCTTGATGAGTTGCCGGAGTTCGATCGCAGCGTGCTCGAAGTTCTGCGCCAACCGCTCGAAGATCAGAAAGTCACGATCAGCCGCGCGGCGATGTCGCTCACGTTTCCGGCTTCGTTCATGCTGGCGGCGGCGATGAACCCCTGCCCATAGGGCTTCCGCCAGTAGCGCAAAACATTCCTTCCACCTGATAGTTTGCGACCACGATTCGCGGCGTTATCGTGTTCAATAATCTACGTTTCTGGTCGCGACTCAATAGATCAAATTGCCGAAATACCTTGAACTGTTGGGCCAATGTCTCAACGTCAATTTGCCGTGCGGGTTCTTCGCGGGCAAGTAGATCCGAGAAGACTTGTTTCTCCCTTTCGATTTCCGCGATCTTCTTGTCGCGCTCGGTCCCGGTTATCACACCCTCGAAGTATGTATCTAAAACTCTCTCCCTCTTACCAGCCAAAGCATCGATCTGTTTCCTGATCTGCTCGATGTTTGCCTGAGGCTTCTTCTTTGCCTGCTCGATGCGCCTGAGAAATGTTTCGCTGCTCAATTGCTTTGCGAAGAGTCCATCAAGATAGGGATCAAGTCTGTCACGCCTCATGTACTTCGCTCCGCACCTGTTTTTGCAGACGTAATAATCATCTCTGCGATACTTCGTATAGACCCGGCTTTGACAGATGCAATCCAGGTAGCCGTTGTAAGTGAACCTCTGTTCATAGTTCGCGGACGTGCGCCAGTGAAACGACCGTTTCATCCCCAGAATCCTCTGAACAAGATCGAAATCTTCTTTTGAAATTAAGGGTTCATCGATAACCTGAACCCGGATCACTTCATCCGGCGCCCTGAGAATCTTTCTTCGATCTCCCTGCCTTCCGTTTTTAGTCGGATACTTTCCGGCTGCGGTCATGTCCCTTTTCTTATCGATTACCCTCCATCCGGTATAGATTGGATTCTTAAGCATGTAGGCCAGAGAACGTGCCTCGATGTCCACCTGTTTGCCTATCGAGAAATAGCTTGTGTCGCCCGCTAGAACTAACCTAAAAGCCTCACGGACTCGTTCAGCGTCCGGTGTGAACCACCACCGATCCTTGCCATCGTTATCGACTCCAAACGGTAAACAGATTCTCGCTTGGGCCAACTCACCTCGGCGTCGCTTTTCTTCTCGTGCGTTCCATGCCTTGCGAAGCATCTCCATTCGCTCGACACCGCCCATCGCAGCCTTGAGCGTCCCCATTAGCCGCCCGTCTGTACTAGCAAAGTCTATTGGGCCTTCCGGGAGATAAAGAATCGTTTGCGTGTCAACAAAGACCTGAAGCAACGCGTAGTCAGCGTAGTTTTCCGGCCTCATCAATCTTGAAAACTCGCGCGCAACAATACCGTGGATCTCGGGATCGGACATCAGCCGGATCATCTCCTGCATCTCGGGCGCTAACAGAACCGCCGTGCCCGAGACGCCGGTCATTTCAATAGAACGAACGATTGCTAACCCGTACTGTTGGGCGGTTCGACGGTTCAAAGTCCGCTGGGACTCAATTGATGCGTGATCGTCCGATGCTTGCCCCGATGTACTGACACGAACTAATTCGATAGCGCGTTTGGTCATTTCAAAACCTTCAATCTCAGTTCGACCCCAAGATGCTTTCTCATTAATTGCAAAGCTTTTCGATCCTGGTTCTGCTCAAGCAGTTCCTTGATCTGTCGCTCAATCTTATCCCGTTCGCGCATAATTTCAAGAGAAACATCGCTCAGTGCGCTCAGCACTGTTTCATCGCCGGGAACTGAGTTCAGGTTTGCGCTCAAGACTTATCCTTCGATCTGACCTTCCTTTCTATCCTTTCCCTATTCAACGGCTGTGCCTAAGCTCTTCACTGGGAATCGAGTTCGCACGGACACCCGTTCGTTAAGGTCTCGGAAGTCAAGAAGGGCCGTATTTCCGCGTGATCTTATTGAATTCGAGATTCGATTGGGTGACTGGATTCTGTCGTTCCGTCAGAGGCGAATGCTCATTAGGAGTGACCCTGTGTGTGAGACATCACAGGGGGTTCTGTGGGTACTTTAGAAGATTCCGAAAATCCGGTTACGCCGCTTGCTCACCTTTGTGTTGGCTGGCACTGGGATCGTCATAAGTGAGTCTTCCCTGACGGTCGTCATCATCGATGGCAATGTTCGAATCGGTTTCGCCTGCGAGAAGTTCATCCCTGATTTCCTCCGCCAGCCCATAAGCGAAGTTCTTTGCTTGATCCGTCTGGTGTTCAAACAGACTCGCGATCTGTTGGGCGTCCGTTCCGGCCTGCTTCAGAGCCGGGACCGCTAGGGTTTCCCACAAACCGATTCTGCCGGCGCGAGCTTCCGCCAATGTCTCCTGTAATAGTTCGAGGCTGAGACTCTCGGCTCGTACAGCCGTTTGTCCTTGCTCGATCAGTTTCAGCAACAGAACCTGAATCGTATGAAGGCTCTCAGTCAGTTCCTGGGTTGGCGGCGGCTGCTGCGCGGATTCAGTCCCGGAGGTCTTCCGGCGGCGAGCGGCCAGGGCCTCATCTATGAGGTCCCGAATTATCGGTGCTTCGGATTTCTGCCCCGTGGTTTCCATTATCTGATTGATGGTTAGGTGCTGATCCATCCAGGGATTGAAACCGTAAACTTTGGTCGTAACGAGGGTTCGTTTTTTCGTTCTCATATTGATTTTTTGACTCTCCCCGAATTCTTAAGATTGCCGTTCAAGGTCGGAGCGATTCTTAAGAGCTAAGTGATTGATAGACAATGGGGTTTTGGCAAATCTTAAGATCTTAAGAATCTTAAGTTAAGAATCTTAAGTCTTAAGATGTTGACTAGAGGCCACTTGCGGCCATCTCGAAAGCTTGAAATTCGTGCCTATCTTGTCTGCCCTCTTAATATCCCATCTTAAGATTTTTTCCCCGCCCTTTTGACGTGCCTCTTTACAACTATTAAAGACGGCGCGCGATCCCGAAAATTCCAGTGCGGTCAAAACTTTTTTGCGCTCAAAAGTGGATACCTGAGAGGTACAAGCAAAGATAGGTAGAGCGGCGTCGCCTTCCTCCCGGTAGCGGAATGCCACATCAAAGCCAAGCCCCTTTCCATGCACGAGTGTGCGCGTGAGCGCGCGAAACCCGAACCTTACCCCCAGCGAGGTTTTGGTCTTCATTTCCCTAAAAGCGGTATAGATTTCGCTCCCAGTCGGGCAAACCATTCGACGGTACGCACTCCGCTTTTGTCATTATCGCAATATATAGATAACCGCGCCCTTACGATGGATCACACTCCGCGTTACAAGCTCGGCGTCTATCAGGCAAGGAAAGAAGGACCGCACTTCGCTCTGATATCGGTATTCCAGGGACTAAGGATTGGATTCGTGAAGGTAACAGCTCAGATTGGCGTGGTATCGCCGGCGCAAGTTCCCAAGTGGTATTCGCGGCTGCGGCCTGAGTCTTTTCCACCGTCGGCGCAGGCGTCTCACAACTTTTGGACGCAGACGCATGAGTCGCCGGAAACGGTCTTGATTCCAATCGGCTCGGACTTCCCGCATTTCGCCTTCGATCCGCATCAACAGAGTCATAGACTGAGCAGCCAGTTCGCGATCAGGCGGTAACGGATGCGAGGGCGAGGTCGTTGTTATCGGGTATGTGTAACAGCGGATAGTCGAGGCTTGGCCATTGGTATTCACTCGGCGCGACGTAGGGACTTCTTCAACGCAGCTGATGTTTGGAATGGCAAGCATTGGTTTCGCCTTTAATCGAAGTCCAGAGCCAGTTGTATTTCGTCAACGTTCCGCTCGGGTTGCGGCGGTCGTGCAAAATAGAAAGCCGGAAGCGTCCAACCCGCCTCTGCAGTTTCAATCTCTTGGGCTTGCTCGGCGGCTGACGGCTGCAGCGTCGGCTCGGCTTCCGCGACGGAGACAAACCACTCGTCCAGGTCAACGATCTTTGTCGGTGCCACTTCCTGCGCCTCACCCTCTGCGATCGCTAATTCGTCGTCGGTCAAAACGTCGCTTGCCAGTATCGGATAACGCGATAGTAAGTCAGTCAGTACGGCTATGCCGCTTTCCTCATCAGTCGGAACAAAGAATCGCTGTTTCCAATCGATTGTTTCGTTAATTAGGCCAAGACTGCGAATCTCGGCAAACTTATACGGATCGACTCCGATTAACTCTATGACCGGCTCACGGTGAACCATTTTTCGGCAAAGCTTCAAACCAGACACGAGCGTGACCTCTTCGCCTTCGTCCAGGATGCCGGTAAAGATTTCTTCCGGCTCGCGCAGGTCACGAGTCGCGCCAAGCGCCGCGACAATCGGGCCAACCTGCTCCGGTGGTATGCGAATGCCCACAATGCGCTCTCCGTCGTCGGTGGTCACGCGCACTACGCGCAATCGCGCTTCCTCGTGCGTCTTGAATCTCTGCCATAGCGGAATGATCGCTCCGCCAATGATGTGCGTCTCATGGGTTTCAATCGGCGCAACCGTCGCGTGTTTCTTGAGCCACCAGTCGCGGGCTTTCGATGGAATCACGGCGCGATACTTCTCCTTTAACTCGTCATCGTGAATGTAGGTACTTCGCGCTGCTTCCGGTTTCCAAACTGCAAAGGTGCGATAGCTGTTTCCGTTCTCAGCGTTCGTATGGAGTCCAGATTCGATTGCGAGAATGAAGTGTCCATTCTTCCGATGGCGAAAGAATGCGCCGGTCTTTTGCTTTCGTACTCGCTCGGCATCGTCAAAGGTGACGGCCCTTGAGGGTATGTCAATCTCTAAGGTGTAGTGAGTGGTTTGGGCGTTGGTGATTTCGTCGGTATGCACTACGCATGAAGCTTTGGCGATCCGTATCGCCAGCGCTTTGATATCGGTCACGCCTTCGTCAAACGTGCCGTTGGCTTTGGCATACCTCACAGTCTGATCGAACAACTCAACGAAGTGGTCAAACAGTGCGTTCTGGTGATCCACATCGAGCGCTAAGACTCGATTGAGAAAACGCGGCACGTTGTATAGGTCGTCTTTCCGTACTTCTTCGCAGCCGTCGCGGTTTCGGACAAGCAAGCCAATGTCACGCAAGGTCTGACGCGGATTGGCGAGTCCTGGGACATTGCCGCTCTCGACGATGCGTCGGAGCATCAAGCACAAAGCGGCGCGGCCTTCTTCGGTTTCAAAGTTGTACTTCGCGAGGTCGCTACTGTCAGCGCTGCGACGGTCGCCTTTGGTCAAGGCTCCCAGACTGCCGAGCCTTCGGGCTATGGTCGAGCTAAACCGCTTCTCGCCGCCTAATTCAGTGGAGAGTAGGACATACTCTGGCGGCACCGCCTGATCGCTTCTGTGCGTCCGGCCAAAGGTCTGCATCTGCTTGTCTGCACTCCAACCAAGCTCAAGCGTGACGTGGACGCGGCGCTGTCGGTTCTCGGCGCGATTGGAAGCGTGAAGCGAGATCCCCATAGCGGCGGCATCGCTGATTATGGCGACGCGCTTCTTACCTAATTGAAACTGCGCCATTTCGTGAACGTTGGTTCGGTGCATGGCGACGCCTTCGGGATTGCGCTTCTTGTACTCGACGTGTCCGCGCGAATCTCGGATCAATCGTCGCGTTCGTCCGGTCAGCTCGGCAACGTTCCGCTCGCCAAAGTGATTGACAAGCTGGTCAAGTGGATTCTCAGGCAAAGCCAAAGCTGATAGGCCGTCGATAACTTCCTGCTTCATGCGTAAGGCTTCTTTGCTCTGTACAGGGTTGCCTTTGCCGTCTCTGACCACTACTTGGATTGTCTTGCCTGTGCCTGGGTCGGTCACATCTTGATAAAGCTGCGTTGGGAATCCGCGATCGACCATCGCCGCGATCACTTCGCGGGGCGAGAAGTCCAAGTCCTCAAGCATGCCGCCGTTCGCCGTCGCCTTTGCAACCTGTTCCTTCGTTCGCGCCTCGCCAGTTCCCACCAGCGAGATCACAACTGACTTGCCTTCGCTCAGCGCGGCTTCAGTTTCGGCGATCACGCTCGGCACTTTGAAAGCGCAAATCACTTGCCGAAAGAACCGCTGATGGTCTCCCCAAAACTTATTGAGTGCTACCGCTCGCGCTCGTGGCCCGCCGTTCGTGACTTCTAAGGCCGCGTCGATGTTCCGCAATACGCTCTGCCACGCATCGGCGGCGCGGTTGTACATTTCTCGCTGTTGCGGTGTTAGTTGATGAATCCGCTCGCGATACTCAACCGCTTTGCCGCTCTGAGGGCATACGCCAAAGGAGATTGAGCCGGATAGGTACATGCCAAGCGCCTTCATATCGCGGCTGACCATTTCCATGGCGCCCACTCCGCCGGATTCAATCTCCTGCATGAATTCTTGAAAGCCTCCGGGGAAAGACGTGCTGATGCCCCACAATCCAAGCCTCGTCATGTAGGCCATGTTGCGGACGTCGGTTGCTCCCGTGGCTGATGAATAGACCACGCGATAATCTGCATTGCGCTCCGGGTCTTGTAGGTCGATGACTGCTTGGCCGGTGAGTGTCGGCTCGCCGCGTCCACCTGCAAGGGCGTTCTTTGCTTTGTGGGCCTCATCGAAGATGACAACGTCGTCCGAACCAAGCCAGCGTTGGATTTGGTCTATTCGTTTCTCTCCCGTTTTGGCTGCGGCGATCAGGGATGAATAAGAGCTAAAGATCACTCCACGAGGTAAGGTGATTTCTCCGGCTGGTGGATAGTCATTGATTCGCGACAGCGGAATGCTGGACAGTCCTAAGTCATTAAGATCGCGGCGGGCTGATTCGAGCAAGTCATTATTTACGGAGAGCCAAATGGCGCGTTGTCGATTCTGATTCCAGTTGTCGGCGATGATGCCCGCGAGTACTCGGCCCTTGCCAACTCCGGTGCCGTCGCCGACAAAGAATCCGGCGCGTGATCCGTCCGGTAGTCTTTGCTCGTGTCTTTGTCCGGCATAGATAACGCGCTCAAGCTGAATGTCAGACAATCGTCCTTCGCTGACTATCTCCGCTGCGAGGTGCGGCTTGTAAGTAATATCAGGTGGCGTGACTGCCGCCATTGAGGCTGATTCGACGATTACGGCCGGATGCGGTCTGCCGCCGGTTAGCTTCGCGGGTACGTATGGGACAAAGAGATTGCCGCTAGGTTCCGAATCGTCTGAATCGTCGTCCGGTGTCGGTGATGGCTCAACTACGTGTTTAAGCGCTTCCCAGGCATCCTCAAGCGTGGCTGCGCTTCCCCAACTGATCTGCTTAAGCTGCTCTTGCCAGTTCTGGCCGGGTGTCGCTCCGGTCTTATCAATAACGAGGATCTGCACGTCCGGCGCGGCTCCATATTTCGCATATTCCTTCCCGTCCAGAGTGAGGTTTGCGCGGACATTGCAGAGACAAGCGATCCGTTGCCACCATTCGCTAAAGCTCGGATGGTGGAAGCTCATTGCCTCGCTGACGATTGCGACCAAGCGCCCGCCATCTTTCAACCGTCGTAAGGCGCTGGCGACGTGCCGCGCTCCGTAGACTGGATTGGTTTTCGTGACTCTGCCGCTCGTGGAGCTAAACGGCGGATTCATCAAGACGGCGGTTGGCTGAATCTCGGCGGGTAACAGGTCGTCGATGAACTCGGCATCAAGCGGAAACGGTTCGAAGTTGAGAACACAGCGAAGCAAAGAGAATCGGCGCAAGCTTGTCTCATTGCAGATAACTTTCGCGCCAACTGCGCGAGGCCAGATCGCAAGGCTTCCGGTTCCGGCTGACGGCTCTAAAACGATATCGGTTGGCTTCGGGTCAAGTAATCGCGCGGCGAGGTAAGCAAGCGTCGGAGGGGTCGAGAATTGCTGTAGTTCGGTCTGCTCTAAAGTGCGATCCGTTTGTCGCGGTAGTCGCTGCATCAATGGACGCAGGACAGAAGCAAGCGCTTCGGTTACGTCCATCTGCATTAGTTCTCCGGCGTGTTTCTCTAATAGGTAGTTATTGACGGCGATTTCAACAGCGTCGTACGCATCGCGCGGCGTGTATCTGCCTTGCGCTCTGCTGCCGCCGAATACTTGTTCTGCGGTTCGGGTTAGCTTCGGATTGTCGAACGGCTCCCCGTCCTCGATCCGTTCTTCTAACTCGGTGATTAGTTCGTGGATATTGCAGACAAGCGCGTTTGTTCTGGCCGCGCAAAGACCTGTACTCTTATCTGGCATCTGGCTTCTCCTTGAAGATGGTCAAGTCACGGTGTAAGCGGCGCGGGTGGTAGTGACACCCGCGCTGCTCCTTCTCCTTTCGTCTGTCGCTGTCAGTACTCAGCCGGAGTCAAGACGGTAGTAGCGCTACGGTCAGCCTCGGTGATGATCCAAAGCTGTTGGCCTTTTCCAGTTTGGTAGTTGCTCAACAGCCGGAAGCCCTGCTTGAGTGCCAGTTCGTTTTCTTGTTGGTCGTCGTCGGAAAGTTCGCCAAAGTCGCAGGACATGTGACGGCGCAAAAACTCAATCGCAGTTTGTCCGGCGATCTGGAGTGCTTCTTCGGCTCCGGGCGTGATGAATGTTTGGCCTAGCGCGAAGCGTGTCACGCTGGTTTGGGTGGTTGTGCTATGGTTTCGTCGCATCGATTTTTCCTCCTGACGGTTGAAAGGTTGGTGCCTGGGCTAGGCGAGCGTTCGCGCGCTTGCCTGGCCTTCTTTTCGCGAGCATGACTCGCACGTTGTTACAGTGAGTTATGAAGGTTTTTACGTCTGCGAGGCTGTTTGCTTCGGGGTCGCCTTCGTTGTCAAACATGACGATAAAGCCGCCTCCGCCATCGGTCGCTTGCTCAAGATAGGTCGTGCCGTCGCAAGCGAAGGACTCCGGCCTGTAGCCGTCGCCGCCGTCGTGGGAGCCGAAATAAACAAGGTCTGTCGGCATGTCCTCGGCGTGAGCGTAGTTGGCCTCGTAATCGACCATCTCAACGCAGTTGGGAAACTCGTAAGACTCCCCTTGGGCGGTGAATCCGATTTCTTCAAAAGGTGCCTTGTCCGTCTTTCTGCACGTTAGTTCCATGTAGCATCTATCTCCCATTTGCGTTCTCCTTTCTCAGGTGTCTGTTATCTTCGACTTCCTTCCAAGCGAACTTGGGCCACTGCAATGTGAGGCAAGCGGGGTTAGCTACTGGCTTGCCGTACCAGTTGTTTTCGTCCTCAGACTCAACCGCGACTTCTCGAACGGTTTGGTCATAGTTCGCCTGATCCAATTCGCATTTGAGCTTGATAATTCGCATCGCTCTCCTTTCGTGTTGTCCTAGGCCTCGGCGTGTTGTTCGGCTTGCAGTCGTCCGGCTCGCAGGATTTGATCTGCCGCGCGGAAAATCTTCTGTGCGCTCTTTTCGGGGATGGCGTCGGCGTCGTAGCCAATGGCGGGGCATAACCAGTTCTGGATATAGCCTCGGCAAAAGTTCGCGCCTTCAAGGTTCAAGGCTTCGCAGCACAACAAGGCGACTGCTTCCGCTTCGACTTCACGCAAGTTCTTTGGCGTTCTTTCGGTGTCGGTGAAGTCCGCTTCGCTGGTGTGGCCTAGAATCACGTGGGCCGTCTCGTGAAACAGGGTCTTATGCGGAAGCTGCGCTACGGGATTGATCGCGATCTGTCGCTTCTTCGCGTATCCTTGACAGTTGCCGTCCGTGTCGGTGAAAGCGATCTGCTCAATGTCGAGGGCGGCTAGTGCTCGCTCGGCTTCCCACTCCGGCAAGCGTGGCGCTGTGAATTCGTCGCCGATGGTCTGGCTAATCGCGAACCATCGCGCCTTGTGCATAAAGCTCGTGAATCTGCGCTCGCCGTTCTCGCCTTCGCTCTCTGGTGCTTCTTCATCGCGAACCTTGCGACTGATCGGCATGCAAAGGATCAAGGCTCGCTCGCCGCGTTTGACGGTGCGGCCTAGTGCTTGCCATCCGGGAAAGGTATTGATCGGGCCGGGTTCCAGTCCGCGCATTTGGCATTGCACGAGGGCAAGGATTTGATTTCCGATCGAATAGTTGTGAAAAGCCGAGTAAGCTTCCATGATCATTCCTGGCTTGTTGACTGCTTCAACTAGCAAGGCTGACCATTTCGGTATGTCCACTGATCGAGTAGCGTGTCTGTCCATGATTGGCGCTCCTTTCGCTTCCGTGGTTGTTGGTCTTAAGAACAGGAGTTTTCCCCCTTCGTAGCGACGTTCGGACACGGGTGGGCGCCCAACCGACACAGGCACTGCCGGAACGGAGTGGAGGACTCGGAGGCTTTGCGGAGAGTTGGCGGTTGGGCTCCCGTGGCAGAATGAGAGCGCAGAAGGGGGAAACTAAATTAAAGCTTCTTCTCGGCTGGAATGGAGCGCAGCGGAATGAGGGCGAGGCCTTATATGAGCGTTATATGAACGTTCGAATCAATGTCGGTTGATCGGATGCGTTCAGATTTGCGATGTCATGAAAGCCGTTAGCTGGTGTAACGCAACTACAGGTATTTCAGAATGTTCTAGATAGGGAGTGAAGAGCTCATGATCAACTACAACCAGAGGGGCTACGGACCAGTCCTCCGCACTTGTAATCCCTAACCACTTTAATACTTCATTGAGGTTTTCTTTTACCCAGTTGGTGCGGAGCTGAAGCTTCTGTACTTCGGATTTTTCTTTGTTAGAGCCTCTAAACAATTCGGTGACTTCATTAGCCATCTCGAATGGCGTCCTAGCGCCTGCTAGATTCTTGCACTCCACTATCGTTAGAAGCTTACGATCAGGCGTCGCGACCAGTATATCCAGATCACCTAAGTCACCCTGCGGTCCTATCAATCGCAATTGATCGATTTTCCTAACTTGTTGCTTAACAATATTGTCGGGGGAAATAAAGCGTTTAGCCACCCGATCGTTGAACTCTTTTCCTTTTCGATCATTTATCCAGCCTATTAGTTTTCGCAGTTCTTCAGTCCGGGCACGGATTCGTCCTTCGGTGCAAAGGTTCGCCAAGTATCGTCTCGATGAATAGACATTCCTATTCCCCCAGATCACTTCAACTTCATTTCCGCTTACGCGCTGGAGCAGCGGGCGCCGCAAGTATGATAGTGAGCGATTGAATCGCCACGGGAAGACATCTTCTTTCCGATGAGGTGCGGCTGGCGCCAGAAACTGTGCTCTCGGTTTCAATGAGAATTGGTTCAGCACATCTGAAACTCTATCCTCAGCCCAGGCCAATCGCTTCGACAGTTGTGAAACTAGATCAGCAAACGGCGCAGTTCCGACGGAGGGGTGAATTTCTGTACCGATGTTTGAGACTTCAATAAGAAAGTTCAAGAGATCGGTAAGCGTATGTCCAAACTCCTTCTCGGTTGCAGTGTCTAGCTTGTCGAAGAAATCACGTGAATCCCCTCGCGTCTCGCTCTCTCGCCAGTTTCGGCTAAAGAAGCTTTTCGCGCGTGAAAGCTCTCCTTCAGCACTTGCGGATTTAAAAGCATCTTGCGCCACTTCATAGACGGATCGATCCACTCCCAATCGACCAGATGGCAATATTGAGAATCTGTGATCAGCAAGTTCGAAATGAATTAGGTCGCTTTCTGAACCGTAATCGATGATCTTAACTGCAAGTGCTATCAGCTCGTCGTAGACGCTTATACTGATGGGTCGATATCCGGAAGGCGGTCGTGTAACGACATATTCGAGCAAGAATCGATTGGCTGTTCCTAAGACATTGCGTTGGGGTAATTCATCGGTCAACCGTTGAATCATTTCGGTGTCTGAACTAAAACAGGCAAGCTGCGTTGGAAGAGTCAACCCGAAAGACGCCGACTCTCGAACAACGGCCTCATTCTGCGCAACCAGCCACTCAACGAGTTTTTGTGGGTTGAGTGATGCAATTAGTCTCTTAAACCTTTCAAACAGGAAAGGAACAATCTTGTCGTTGATAAGAGTAGTTCGGTCGCCGTCTGCGATCGGTCCAACGGCCAATCCCTCAACTTCTGTGAGGTGGAGGCCTAACTCATCCAATAACTGACTCACATCGGCTTCATACTTATCGCGTAGGCGGGGCAAATCACGCGGGTCTAAGTCCGGTCTGGCAATGAGATCCAAAGTGAGAATCATTTTCTTGTTCGTCGGATTCGAGTGTCGTTCAACGATAGCGTGGATTTCGTCACTGGATAGTGCTCGCTCGTCAACCCTTTCTAACAAGGGACCAAAGCCGGCTAAGACCGATTCCATCAACTCTCGTTCGCCTTGATTTTCAGGGCCACTCAATCGAGAAAACACGTTCGAACTGAGAATGACTCGCACAGTACCGGCACTCGCATCGCCGATTACTTCCCAAGGCGCACGATCTGCCGCTTTCAATTCTCGATGTTCGTCCCAAGTTGCCGCATCTTTGAGCAAGACCTCGACGATAATGTGTGGGTAACGTAATGGAAGATTAGCAAGCGCTGTTTTCAATGAAGGTGTGAACTGCCAGAGCCAATATGAAATGGCGTCGACAAATTGCATATACGTTCGAGCAAGACTTGCCTCTGCATCGTTGCGAAATGCGTGATTACCCACCCACACACGTATGGGTAGGCCCTCAACTAGGATGTAAAAGTGTCCGTGATCCAAGAGATCTGGTGCGGCGTAAAGTGGAATTTGAGCCGTATCATGTACGGTGGTCACTTCAACCACAGTCCCGCGGACGAAACCTGGGACACCGTGCCAATCTCGCTTTGCGAGCACTTCTGTTCGTAAGTCTCCAGCCCCGCCGGGCATGATGGCAATGAAATTGGGTCTGGCACTATCAGACGCATAATAGTCATAATGTCGCTTACGATAGAAGTGAAACTCATCCAAATCGTTAGTAGTCATGACATCGGCTGTCTGCCTGATTTTTGACGCAGCCCCGGCATATTTCCAAAGTAGCAGCGGATCATATCCTTCAGCCCACGAGATTGTTTCCAATGAGGCGGCGGTTAGATACATGAATCGAGAGGCAGTGCAGTTACTGATCGGAAGTCCGAAGCTGCGGCCTACTCCCTGGACAATCAGCAGTAAAAGCAATTCGTTGGGCGCGTCATCTTCAGACAAAACAGCTTCTTCGATCTGTTTGAATCTGCGGAAAACTCGATCAGCGAGATCGTCTTCGTGCCATCTTCCAAAAACGTCGTTGTCGTCGTACTCCGTTAGCGGGTCTGTCATTACCAGCGCATAGAGCAACTTGTCTTCATCCAGGCTAAAAAAACCGTCCCGCCACGCAGACTCGTTTGGTAGGGGTGGCGGAACACGGTTCGTCAGATGATTTCCCAGACTCTTAAGCGACGAGATGATGCTACTCCAAACCGCCAAGTTGAAGCGGTCGGCCACTCTGCTGGTTACGCCGAGCCTTTTGGCAAGCGATACTACTTGATGCCTAGCAGCAGGGAGCAATGCCGATGGCAATGCCACGATGTACTCCTGGTCGGTAAGTACGATAGGTTTCTTTAACAAGAGTTGAGTATTTCCGAGGTCATAATGCTCGATATCGAACTCTCCCCTGCGAGTGACAAGACAATTAAGCGTTCCTGGACTAAGTTGAGAATTTGTCAACAGACGAGCCAGTTGTGATGGCTTGAAGGTGACCGCTTGTTTCAACCACTCGAGGATTGTGTCATCAGGAACGAAGACGTCATCATGTGGCATTGAAATTGGCGGCACTCCACGACCTAGTCCAACTCTCCGACTAATCTCATCACTTAGATTCAAAATGCCCTGAATGAGGGAGGAGGCATCGCGCTTAAGCTGGTAAGGACTAAAACCCTCAGGATGCCGGAACAATCCGATAGAAAGTTGCTTCAGAATGTACGCGGGGTTCTCCGTAATACCGGGGAACACCGTATGTGCCCCTTCATAAAAGGTGAATGATTCAGTGAACAAATTCTCAAACGGATCTTCGGCGGTTGCCACCCCCGACTGATCAAACGGCCAGGAGTTCGAGATCAATCGGAGAGTTTCTGAATTGACCCTCGGCTTGTCGGATTGCGGGAGCGTTGATGCAACAACGTGAGCCAAAGCCTCAAGTCGAACATAACGATCGGAGTTCTGCGGCATTAATTGCAATCCGCCAACCGCTGCGAGCAAATCTGTCGTCTCGAAGCGAGAGAGGGCTTTTGCGACGGCTTTGAACGGTTGTTCGTCCATCATCTTGATATTCATTCCAAAACAATCAACAAGATTTGCGCTAGCATAGTCGTCGTCGTCGACAGTTACTCCAACTTTCGGTCGCTAGATACATTATGAGACCAGCACTACCGTTCAGTCTTCTTTCGTTGCGTAAGTGGCACAACGTGCGATTGGCGAAAATTTCCGAAAATGCTATTCTGCCCCTCATGGCGGCCTGTATCGTGTCATTTGTGGATCTGGACGGAATTCGCCATGCGGTGGAAGTTGAGGCAGAGGGGTTGTACGAAGCGTCAGTTTTAGGTCTGTGCGCGTTTCGGAAACACGAACTTGAGCTAGGAGGTGTGACTCAACTAGAAGTTGAGGTTCGCAGTTCGGTAAAGCACACATTGACGGTTTCGAAGGTTCGAGAATGGTTGCAACGTGGAGTGAGGACACCGAAGGAAGCGGTTTTGAAAGAGCGCTTACGCGCGTTGATTCAACATTGAAATTGTTCAGTAAATTTCCCAATCGGTAATGCAGCACAACGATAACTTGTCAGAAGAAGTATTTGCTCGTCTCTGTAGCAATAAGTATTTCGGCGGATTTGTCTATCAGAATCCCAAGTTTACTCTAGACACCGAACGCGAGGCGGGCGACGTTGTACTCTGGGTCCGTGATTCACTAATCATATTCGAAGTCATCTGGCGAAATCCGAAATCTGGATCGAACACAAAGTCTTTCATCAAGGATATTGGTAAGAAAAGGGATCAGTTGCTTGGCGACTTCCAGATATACGAGAACCCTAACCTCCTAATCTCAATGCAAAGTGAGCACGGGGAACACACGTGGTACGACCACGAACAGTTCAATGATCAAAAGACCACGGGAGTCGTCATCGTCGACGCTCGCGGTCCAATTGGAAAACTTCACCATGACACGGTTCGGCTCACGGCAGAGGCGCCTCTACCGATCGCGGTTATGACGCGGGATGATTTCGAGACTCTCCTTGTGGAGGCTGACACTGTATCTGATTTGGGACTCTACCTCGGCGACCGGCACGATTTTCTTAGGACGGTCTTCAACGAAGAACCCGCCCCTTTCTTAAACTTAGGGACTAATCTTGAGCAAGAATTAGTCGGCCTCTATAAGTTGGGTAACAATTCGTTCGACTTAGGTGCATGGAAAACATCAAAGGACAAGAGGTTTTGGCATAAGTATCAGATTCAACGGGCTGCTGAGATTGGTCGACGGGATGAGGAAAACGTCGCCTCTGAATCGCTCGACTATTTGAGCGCTGAGATTAGATCCCAGAACAGCGAGAACTCTCCAACCAATCAGCACGCTTGGGAGATAGCACTGCTAACGCGTAGAGAACGAGCCGCTCTCGTCTCAGTCATTTCGCGCAAACACGAACGACTGCTTGAGTCCTACAAAGACCAGAAATTCGCGTTTCAGAATCAGCAGACAGGATGTTGGGATGTCTACTATCTTCATCATGGACTCGACAGTGAGTTTTTCCAGCAAGAGGCTCAGAACATGGCAAATCGCAAGTTGTGGATTGAGCGGTCTCTGAACAATTTTCAATATTCAGTCTTCTGCTTTGCTATGCGCTATACGGCTCTTGGGTTACGGGAAGTAGTCCTTACGGTAAGCGATGCTCACAAATGGCCGTTCATTACCTCCGAACAATTACAGGAAGCCCAAGAGTTCTTTCGTGGCACGACACACCAAAACCCAATTGTGGAGTTTCCTTCGCCCTAACCTTTGGCTCGATGTTTATCTAATTCATCGCCGTTTCTTGCGGCTGACTTCAGCACTTGCTATTTCGCGAACCACTTGGTTCGGGGGCTTATCTTCGCGTAATCCTTGAAATGATGGATGCCTGATCGATCCGTCAGATGTCCATTCGGTAAACGCGACCTCCGCGACTATTTTTGGCTCTGTCCATTTCGTTTCGCGCAGGCCTGGGTCTTTTGGTACGACGGCGAGCGGCGATGTTTTGCGAGACAGCTTGTCGAGCTGCTTCCTCAACTCGCTGCGGTGTTTGAACGTGAAGCCGGTGCCAACGCGTCCCGCGTAAACGAGTTTACCTTTTTCGTAGACACCTAAGACGAGCGAACCGAATCCGGGCAGACCTTTTGAAGACGGCGTGTAGCCCGCGATTACAAACTCTTGCTGCTTCGAACACTTGACCTTTAGCCAGTTTAGATTGCGCGTTGATTCGTAGTGTGAGTTGGCGAGCTTGGAAACAATTCCTTCGATGCCGTACTCGCAAGTGTGTTTGAAGAACTCATCTCCGCTTCCGTTGATGTGTTCGCTATAGCGAATGACGCCGTGCGAATTCGATCCCACCAGATTCTTCAGGAGTTCCTTCCGGTGCTTGAGTGGAGTATGAGCGAGGTTGAAGCCGTCGAGATAAATCAGATCGAAAACCTCATAAGCAAAGCCAGTCGTGGTCGCTTTGCCCATGGCGCGTTGAAGTTTTTGAAAGCTCGACCGCCCTTGCTCATCTACAATCACAATTTCGCCATCGAGCATTGCGCTTGTTGCTTTTAGGGACTTAACCGCTTCGACGACGTTCTGAAATTTCTCCGTCCAGTCTTTTCCGTTTCGGCTCCAAACGCTGACGCGACCGCGATCGAGGCGGCAGAGCATTCGATAGCCATCGAATTTCAGCTCGTGCAGCCACTCATCACCGGAGGGAGGCTCTTTCACAAGTGTTTGCGCGGTCGTGGTGGTGGTGGTGGTGGTCGTATAGTGGAGGGGGGTGTGACTGGAAGCAATACTTTGCCGCCGCGGCAACTTATTGCTTCCAAAAGCCTCCGGCAATTAATTGCTTCCAATTCGAAAACTAGTCGTAAGCTCAAATCTGAAATCATTATCGCGCATAAAATTACCCGAAAGGGAAGGCCTCTGGCCCAATATCGGCAAATCTGTGGTTCTGATCACCAATCAAAGCGCGACCCGTTGCGAGCATCGTTGCGCGTGTGTGCAGCAGCGTGGGTGTGGCGGGGCATGTCGTCGTTGTTGTCGCCGCCGCCTGCCTGCTGCGTAGTCGTTGTTGTCGGCGGCGTTGCGAGCAGCCGCCGATCGAACAGTCCTTCATACCGTTCGTACTCAAAACGCGTCTTCCAACGTTGCATCTGTCGGCAACCACTTAGTTTTCAAACCAACTCTTATCGCTTTAAAATAACCCTTATGTACCGCCGGGGAGACTTCGTGTCTTTGCTTTAGCCCATGGCTCTGTGGACATTTGCTTAGAAGAGTACCTACCTGAGGCGGTCGGCCCCCTAGCACTAAGTAAACTGATCAATGGAATCCTGATCGGAGTGATTTGAGACCAGCATTGGAAGAAATCATCATGTCGCATAGCTATGCCGAGGAAGTAAACATATCATGTCCAGTTTGTGGAGGTGTTTTCCGTGCAAAGATTTGGGTGTTGGTCGACATAACTGAGCGACCCGACTTAGTGGAACGCATCCGCACTGGCAGCTTGCACAATACGGTATGTGCTACGTGTGGAGAAGCAATAGCTATTGCGGCACCGTTGCTCCTCTACCGGCCATATGATCCTCAGCCATTTCTCTTTTCGCCTGCCATGGGTAAGTCCGCCGAAGATCCAGAAGGAACAGACCAGGCGATTAATCTCCTAAGGGTGCTCCGTCAGCTGCTGGGTACAGATTGGCGCGAGAACTGGCTTGACAATGAGGGAATCGTCAGCATACGCCGGGCTGTCCTACCCAATTACCTTGACCGTGATACAGAAACCTTGTACCAGACTCTCTCTCCATCACTGGAGCAGGCCTTGAACCAGCTCTTGGAAGCCGAGACTTGGGAAACGATTAGACAAGTCATTAAGAACCACTCTGAATTGCTCAATGAAGGAGTCGACCTCGTAGTCGGGAAATATATTAGTCAGGAGCATGAACCCGATGTCAAAGAGGCCTTGATCGAGCGTCTTGATCTGCTCCGCCGGTGCCGAGAAGTAGGTGTAGAAGCGGCGTTGGTTGAAAGGACAGCTGGTTTTGACTTCATCTTGCAGAAAATAAGTGAAGCCGAGGCTTCGGGAGATTGGTATTCCTGCATTAGGTTATGCCGACAAGCCTTATCAATGTTTGAGCGCCATGAGAATGCTTTCCTTTGGGGTATGCTACATGGCGCCCTAGGTAACAGCCTCTTTAGATATCCGCAGCAAGACCGAGCAGAGAACCTTGAGTTAGCCATCTTCCATCACCAGAAAGCTTTAGAGGCATACACTCGCAGTGATTTTCCCGAACGCTGGGCGCTCAATCAATTTAGCCTCGCCAACGCTTATCAGGCTCGAATTCGGGGCGAGCGTTCAGAAAACCTAGAGCTGAGCATAGAACATTATGAACAAGCCTTGGAGGTCTACACTCGGGAGGCTTTTCCCAATGATTGGGCTATGGTGCTAAATAATCTAATCGCAGTTTATGGCTTGCGAATCCGAGGCAAGAAGGACGAGAACCAAGAGATGGCCATTCGTTACGCTCTCTTGGCCTTGGAGGTCCTTACTCTTGAAGGAGTCCCGGAACGCTGGGCAGCTCTTCATACGAACCTGGCTCAGGCTTACAGGAGTCGTTTAGGGGGAAAGCGAGGAGAAAACCTGGAGTTAGCCATCCAGCACTGCCAACACGCGCTAAAGGCCTTTGCCCGACAGAAGTTTCCTGACGGGTGGGCCAACACTCAGGCTAATTTGGCGTCCATATATAAATCCCATGTCTGGGGCGAGCGGTCAGAGAACCTCGAGTTGGCTATAGATCATTATAAACAAGCTTTGGAGATCTATACGCGTGAGTCCTTTCCCGAACGGTGGGCCGACGTACAGAACGATCTGGCGGATACATATAGAGAACGCATCATCGATGATCGGACTAAGAACCTGGAGCAGGCTATTAATTGTTCTCTGCAAGCTCTGGAGGTTTACACGCTTGAGGCCTTTCCGCGAGGTTGGGCCAGCACCAACCGGACTCTGGCGATCCTTTACTGGAGTCGCTTGACGGGGGATCGAAGCGAGAACCTGGAGCAGGCTATTCATTGCTCTTTGCGTGCTTTGAAAGTCTACACGCGTGAGTCCTTTCCCGAACGGTGGGCAGGTGTTCAGAATAACTTGGCGAACGTCTATAGGGACCGTATCAAAGGTGACCCTAGCGAGAACCTGGAGCAAGCCATTAGTTGCTGCGAAAGGGCGCTCGAAGTTTATAGCCGTGAAATCCATTTAGAAACGTGGGCGGGTATCCATCATCACCTCGGAACTAATTTTGCGAATCGTGTAAAGGGTAGGAAAGCTGAAAACTTGAAACAGGCTATCTACCATTACCAGCAAGCTCTTGAAGTGCGCTCGCCAGATCGATCACCATCAGATTACAGACAAACACAGCGCGATCTAGGCAACTTGCATTTTAATAATAACGACTGGGAACAAGCACACCGGGCGTATGAGTTATCGATCGAAACCGGGAGGGGGCTTTTCGAAACGTCCTACACCGAGGCTGGTCGCCGTGCGGAAGTAGGCGAGAGCTCACGTTTGTACGCAAACGATGCTTACTGCCTGCTACAGTTAGGGCAGGCTGCTAAGGCACTTCTTCGGCTGGAAGAGGGTAAGACTCGATTACTCGCGGAGGCTTTGGCACTCGCAGACATCGACTTAACTCTACTTCCGAATGATCATCGACGCTCCTTGCGGACAGCACGGAAAGAGGTTAGCTCTCTGGAAGTCGAGATGCAATTACCGACCGATACTCCTGCCCGACGCGATGACAGAGAACTGGCCAAAAGTTTGCGTGAGGCACGGGCCCATTTGAACGAACTCGTTCAGACAATTCGTATCGAGCATCCTAACTTCATGCCTCGCGGCCTAAACTTTCCTGACCTCGTTGCGTTGATCCCTCCAGGTGGGGCGCTTGTCGCTCCGATGTTCACCTCTCAGGGAAGTGTTGTGTTTGTTCTGCCTCATGGGACTGAAACCTTAAACGAGGAACACATAATTTCTCTGGATGAGTTCACCAATGTCGATCTAAAAGCGCTTCTTCAGGGCCCGGCAAATGGCCGCGAATTGGGCGGATGGTTGGGAGCGTATTCCAAGCATCCTACCGACACGAGAGTCTGGTTTGAGACTATCGAAGAGACTTGTGGGACTCTATGGGATGTAATGATGGCACCGATACACGAGCGTCTAACCAGGCTCGGTCTTGGGCGTGGGGCTCAAGTGCTTCTAATGCCTCAAGGTGGGGTTGGTTTGCTTCCGCTCCATGCTGCCTGGCGGAAAGTGGATGCGATAAGGCGTGCATTCTTGGACGACTACACTGTCCTTTATGCTCCAAGCGGCACTGCCCTTGGCACTAGCCGTCAACGACTAGAGGAGGCGCATCGCAAGCGGCCCTCACTACTGGCTGTGGTCAACCCAACAGGGGATCTGCGCTTTACGGCGGTCGAAGCCAAGTTGGTGGCCGGTCTGTTTGAACCGGCACAATGCCATTCACTTGTGGAGGCCGAGGCTTCTCCCGAAGCCGTCGTGCGGGCCGGAACCGGGCGGAGTTATCTACACTTCGCCTGCCACGGCTACTATGCTTGGCTCGATGCTATGCAATCGGGCTTACTGCTCGCAGGTAAAGCTCCGCTGACCGTAGCGAACATTATTGCCACAATGGATCTAGCAGCAGCCCGGCTGGTGACGTTATCGGCCTGTGAGACTGGAATAACCGAATTCACTCAATCACCGGATGAGTACCTTGGCCTGCCTGCAGCTTTTCTTCACGCTGGCGCACCGGCGGTGGTCAGCAGTCTGTGGGCTGTGGACGATCTTTCCACAATGTTGCTTATGTATCGCTTCTATCAACACCATCTTCAGGATGACTTGCATCCCGCGACGGCGCTGCAGCGGGCCCAAATCTGGCTTCGCGATTTGACATACTCGGAATTGAGCAAAGTGCTTGAAAGCTATCAACACTTGGCTGCAGATAGGTTCTCTGTCCCTGATCAATGGGTAAGCGAAGCGTTCCGCAAATACGAGCTTTCTCAGCGAGAGCAAACTCTTTCTCGCCCTAACGCGCGACCCTTCGATCATCCTTACTACTGGGCGGCATTCACATACTCTGGTGCTTAAACTCAACAGTCTTCCGGATCGGCGATTTGGGGAAGTATATCTTGGCCCAAATACAGACTTCATTTATTTCGTATCCCTGCTTGAAGGATTTTGGCGAGCAGTCGAAACCTCAGTTTACCCTGCACTTGCGGCAATGCTTAGCTTCCAATTTGAACTTCCGGCCATGTAAGGTTCCGAATGCGCACTCGAAACATTGGACCGCATTCAAATAACCACCAGTTTCCCCACTACTGCGGCAAACGTTGGTTCCAATTTGTGGCAAGTCACTGGTTCAAGTCACAGGTGTTGTGGGAGGCGGCGTGACTTTCCCACATTCCCACAGCTACTACTACTCGATAACTAGTTTTATGAGAAAAACTAAACCGGACACTTCACTTGCTAAGAAAACCGGACATTTTAATTTGCTAAGAACACCAAGCGGCTAACACCAAGCGGCATCAACACCAAGCGGCATCACACCAAGCGGCATCACATCACATCACAGAACAGTGGGGCCGCTAGGCCCCACATGCCTATGGCTTTTCAGGTTGGCGGAGAATTCCCAACGATGGCGACCAACCCTCGTTGGGATAAAGCGGATTGGGAACGTAGACTGCCTCAACAATAGAAAAGCGCGAGAGTCGGCGAGTCCCGAAATCGGCCCCCAAAGGGCGGGAGACCGCAGAGGAGCCGGGATCCAGTCTGCATGCATTTACAAAAAAGCGACGCACGATACTTGATGACAACTGGGACTTCCAGTTAGTCCAAACTAAGCCCAGCTTCAGCGTGGGTATTAGATCCCATATGGGCAAGAAACTGCTGACGCACGACTACCGAGCCGGACTTTCAACGTCGGCTCATTCCCAAAGCCTACTAAGAAAGAGGCAGGAGATGAAAACAAACCCAAAACCCTATGCGAGGCGTAGCCGCGCCAACCACGCAAGGATGCTGACAAGAAGAATTCCAAACAAGATAAGAACAGCAATCAAAACGATCTGCTTTACGTTCCATTGTGAAGGAACTGCGGCCGCGAACTCCAACCCATCATCTCTTGCCGAGCGCGGGAGTTTAAGAAACGTGAGATATGCATCGTTCGTTGGCGTTCGCATCTCGAGCAGTCGTAACTGACGAGCTAGCTGTGCGCTCTGTCCCGCAAGAGCGCCGGTTTTGTCTCGGGCCACGAACGGAGCAAGCGCGTTGATAGAATGATCTAATGCTCTCTTAACTATTTCTTTGCGCTCGCTCTCAAATATGGTCTTAGTTGCCAGGTGCACGGCTTCGAAGTCTTTGGAAAACTGGGCGGTAGAGCGTTCACCGAATTGCAAGGTGGCGAGATCAGCTTCCAGCTGACGCTGCAGTAGTTCTGAGAGCTCGATCGCCCCTCGCAACCTTTCAGGTCTCACCACCCGTTCCGCAACAAGCTCACAAGAGACATCCGTGCAAACTCCCGGTTCGGCGGCAGCCTTGAAAGAATCCTCCAAATCTTTCCGAAGCTGGTTAGTTACTTGACCCTGTGCATCCGTGTCCGCTCTAAGCGCTTTGACTAATTCCGCAGTATCGACTGGCTGACGCTCAGAGACCGGCGAAGTCTTAGCACTAGTTGTTGAGGATGGATTACTTGTCACCGGTGAATCGATCGGCGGACACTTAGCGAGATCAATATTGGGAAACTGTTGCCGGAATTGCTCACGGAATTCCTTATCTGTGTGGATTATGTTGTGTCCGCGCTGCAGTACGGCGAGCATGTCTTTGCGATCAACACCCGCGCACTTGGCAAGAAACTCCAAATCCTCGGCTACAAGTCCCTCAATTTTAAAGAAGGGATCGGTGACCGCATTCAAGGTGATAATTTCTCTACTGCAAGCAAACTTCGCTCCCCTGTGCCGTGGCTCTTTCGACCAATATTCGGCCCAACCTTCGTTGAAGGCAAACCCTTCGTTAGTTAGTTCACAATAGTCATGGAATTGTGCGTACGGATACGAACTGGCATCGTTGACGAAATGATTTCAATCGCCATCATAGGTATGCCGGATGGTATGGCCAAACTCGTGGAAGCTAGTCTCGTAGTCTAGAAAGAGATCGCTACCCTTCGGCCTCCGACCGAGAAAGTCGCCCGTTTCATAATTGTCAGGCCAGTTCGTTGTACTCAAGAAGGAGTAAGGTGTTTGGATCGTCTTCCACATTAGTATTTCATAATTCCCAATCGGCGGATCCTGCCCAACAGTATTATGAAACTCTCGGTAGACGTGCTCCGCACCCTGCCAGATCGCGCACTTGGGTGTGCCCTGACCACCATCGCGAAAAATTGTATATTGACCGAAATCGATGACTGGATCCTTGTTACTCTTATGATCCGTGTCCTTGCTCCAGACACTAGAATTGACAGCCTCTATTAAGTAGACCTTCCCGGGATCGTTGAGTCTCAATCGGGCGTAATAATCGGCTTCATCCCACGCCCAACGACTGGTCTCATAACTCCGATCGGCGTCTGTCACTGTCGAACCCAGCAGATCGTCAGACCGCAGACTTCTATAGCGATAGAACTCCACTTCTGCGTTTGCAAGCGGCTCCACGAATCCGCGATTGTTGCAGCGAAACACACCACGCATAATGAAATTCTTATTCTGTCTGGGGCACGTGCCGTGAACAAGTAGTCCGAAATTCTCATGGATTGATTCGTCTGCGAGTTCAATTTGGATGACTGTGTCCGGGATCTGGATCCCAGCGCTTGCTGTTAGAGTTAGAGTGCTGCTAGCTCCAATTGCCCAGCTGGCGAAGGTCAACGAAGACGGTGAGAAGCTGTAGCTAACCTCAGGCGGCAAGTTAGAAATGGCCAAGGTGACGGGTCCGGTGACGGTTGGATGGCGCAACACCGTGAACGGAAGAGCAATACTTCCTTGAAAGCCTTCCGTCTTGCATCCCGACAGATCAGCCATTGACGGACCATACAGTGAAAGGCTTTCTTCTATATTTACGTCTAGGTTATGCGAGCGCTGAGACCCACCCGCGGTGGGGGGTTGCTGGGGTTCCAATCACCGTTACTATGCTGGTTGAATTCGATAGATTTGTCGGCGCGCTGAGGCGCATCGTCGCCGTCGATCCGAACGTTTGTGGTGGCAAGAAGGTTGCTACGACGTTGCTTGGGAGATTCACCGCGTTGAAAACGATCCCTCCAGTAGACCCGCCCAGACGAGAAACCGTGAGAGGAACATCCACCGCAGGGCCCCCGGCGGCGACAGTGGCGGCTTGAGGTGATTCGAGAATAAAGTCCGGCACTCTCACGATGATTGGGTCGAATTCCAGCTCGAGGATACCGATATCTGCACTGTGCGAGGGATCGTCAGTTTCCTTGAGAATGAAGGAAGCAATATTCGCCGTGGCGGATGTGATTAGGATTTCCGTTGAAAAGCCTGTACCCGCAACTACGTTCGTGGCCGATGAACCTACTTCCTCGCCGTTCGCATCGTAAGCTGCTAAAGAAAGCTGGGTCTCAAACGGTGTAGCTTGGGTGGGAATAAGACCAACGTGTACTTTGATGAACCGGTGTTGATCAGTGAAGATTCCTCTAGCGCCGGAAAACCAGAACTCACATTGAATGCCTCCTTCGCAATGATTGAAGTCCGCAACATTACCCGCTGAAGTAGCAATAATAGTTGCAGTCACCGTCCTCGCATAGGGAGCAAATCTTACTCCCTGACTCTCCAACTGATCGGTAAGCATAGTGCCCGGGGTCAGGCTGCCGAAAGACACGACAGATTGGGCGGAGCTTGGCTTGGAGATTATGAGCAGGGCAAGTGTTGCTAGAGCCGCAATGATTGCTCTTGGGAGGCGTGAGCCGCGTGCGGGCGCGTACTTTTTGGAGACATCGTACATATCGACTTTTCCAAGTTGGGGAAGGCGGGCCGTGAGTCTAAACTTGCCGTGGCGTATAACTTCTTTCAACCGCCAACTCACTTGCCTCTTCGAGAGCGATCCGGGCAGGGCTAGCGATGACAACCCTTGGAGTAAGCCTTCGCTACTTCCCGAGAACACTCGCGATCGCGGCGAGAATCGAACGCTCCAGGGTGCCGTTTGAAACCAACCGACGTCCGATCGGCGCTTCAACGTCGTTGGTGGCGATCAAAGCGTCGACACCGACTTCAGTGCCGCCATCGTGCGGTTCGAGCCAGATCGACATGATGTAGTAGCCATCAGCTTTCGCATTCTTCACATCAGCTTCTACGACAAGCCTCGCGATCTCGGCGCGACCAGCCTTTACTCCTCGCGTGTTGATTAGGCCGCGTTCGAGGTTCGCCATCTCCGGCCCGAGCTTCCGTTCTCGCAGCGCTGATAGGATCGCTTGATAGGTCTTCTCGTATGACGCCTGATACGTGCGCCGGTACTTCAGCGGCTTTGGGATCGTTCGCGCGGGCGGCAGCTCGGGTGGACGTTGCGGTTCACTCTTGATCTTCTCGGTTTTGTCTTCCGGCCGCATTTCCCAGTAAGGTGACTTCGTCGCCCCAATCACATCGATTGGTTTCCGCTCCACCGGCGAATGGTACAAGCGAGCCGAGATACCGCCGCTCGGCTTACCGTCGAGCAGCAGCGTGATGTCAACGACGACGTCGCGACTCGATTTGTAGTTCTTGGGCGAGTTGAAGACGACCGTGGCATTGCGAACTTCATTCGGTAGCAGGCGGAACCCCTTGCTCGGGTCTTCGATGCCCTTTACGTTAACCGACGTCCGGAATCCCTCCGGTAGTTTGTTGATGACCACGCGCGCGAGTGACGGCCGCTGGCTTTCGCGTTTGTTAAGTCCAACGATCATGAAACTGAGCGGAGAGTTGCCGCCAGGAGCCGATGTCCCGACGTCGAAGAAGTTATTCTGGGCGGAGTTGTTGCTCAGATTGATGTCGCTGACCAACTCTATCGTTACTTTCATGCAAAAGTGTTGATAGGCGCTGATCGGTTGTGGCCACAAACCTCCGTTCGTGTCGCTCAGATTGGTGAGGTCCCAATCGATCGAAATCACCTGATCGTCGGTGCCACCGCCGGCAGCCGAGAAGGTCGCCGAAACGGCGGGCCCAACATCTTTCAAGAGCGCGTCATTGACGCCGGCGAACCACGGCGCGTAGCGGAAGTGAACCAACGCGCCGCTTGCCGCGGCGCTGCCGAGGTTGCGGACATGCGCGCGGAGGCGATTGACGACACCCTTCGAAGCATTGATCCGCGTATCGGACGCATCGACGACATAGATATCCGGCGTTTGCCAAGTGGGTCCTTCGCCAGTCACGGCCCCCCAAGGTTTGATGAAGAGATCGGGGCCGGACAGACTCGAGAGCGTGTGGTAGTAGGCATCGAGATCAGGACGTCCCGCAGGGCTGCACGGATTCGACGCTCCTCCCGGCGGTGAGCAAAGGTTGTGCGAGTCTCCCCAAGTGAACTGCATCCCGTTCGCGTTCGACCGGGACCAGTTGTATTCGCCCCAGTAATTGTTCGATGAACCTGCGACCGTGAAGCCACCGATCGGGACGAACGTCGATGCCCCGAGCGGCGCCACGTTGAACGTTTGCCCGGCGTCCGTCGACAGCGCACGATAGACGCGCGTCTTCGTGTTGGCCGGATCACCGTCACCGCTCGTGGTGTCCTCCCGCCGGTCATAGAACGTGATGTAGATGTGCCCGTTGACTGGCGAGACGGTGATAGACGGGTTCCAGTTGTCGTTTGTCGTCGGGTCCTGGCCGATCGTTGCGGCCATGCCGCTGGTGATCGAGCGCGGCGCTGACCACGTAACGCCGTTGTCGATGGATCGGGTGAAGAAGATGTCCGCTTGGTCAGGACCGGCGCCGTCGGGATCGGCATGGAAGACGACGTAGATGTAACCACGCGTCGGACTTCCAACGGCCGTTGAATCAATCGCGATCTGCGGGAATCCGACAACCTTGATTGGATTGAAGGGACTCCCCAACAGCCCGGGTGACGCATTCGCCACCGTGGTGATGATCTTTGCTGGCGCCGGATCACCTGCATCGGGATTCGAATACGCGCCGCCACCGTTCGTCGACTTCACGACTTCATATGTGGTTGTGTTCCGTTGCCATACGACATAGACGTCGCCGTTCGGTGCCACCGCGGACATGCTTCCGGATGCAGATCCAGAAGCCGGAGATATGCTCTGCCAGGCCGTGAACGCCGGAGGATTCAGGGCCGTCGAATGCGCCTCAAGGATCCGGCCGGTGTTGAGATTCGTGGCGGTCAAATAGATCCGGTTGTTGTTTGGGCCGCCGGTGCTATCGATCGACATTAACTCCTTGTCGAGCGCTCCGCCCACCGGCGCGTTCACGAGTGTGGCGGTCCCGAAGGAGAACGGCGGCATCGTTCCGGTACTTCGCGCCACACCGACGCTGCCAAATCCCTGGCCGAGACCAGCCAGGTAGAAGAAGCCCGACGAATCCGCCACGATAGCCGGGTCGCCGATGCACTGCGTTCCGCCTGGCAGCGTGAAGAAGCCGCCGCCGCTAAAGGTGATCCCGTCGGCCGAGCCGCGCCATCCAATGAAACTCGTGAACATGGTTCCCAGCGTGGCGAACTGGCCTGAGTCGTTCCACGCGCCGACAACTCCGTTTGGAGTGACCGCGTGGTTCGTTTCGCTCTGCGTTGTGCTGTTGTTCTTGGTTGCGCTCGCGTTGTCCGGCGCGTTCATCTGTCGGTCCTGCGCGAGCATGGCCGACGCAAGCAAACAGGCGATTAACGCGAAGGAGAAGAACATTATCGCTTTCCTCCAACCCGAACGAGGAGCGGGGAACAAACCCGGAGAAATCGCGCCCGTAGATGTATTGACATCGCGGCTCTTTGCTGGAAACATGAAGATCTCCTTTAGGGTGTGAGTTCTGGGATTCAGCCCCTCCCAAGACGGGGTTGCGGTTCGAGAGCGTTAAGCGGGTTCCCTTGGTCATGACATAGGCCAAATCCAACCGTGCTTTGCGGGTGGCTTACTTGGGAGAACTTCGCTCAGCCTGCTCGGGCCTGTCTAAATCACACTCTATTTAACTAACGCGCAAACCGGAGGAAAACTCCCTCACTCAGTTGCCTGATTGTGAAGGAAGAACCCTCTTATTCGACCCTTCCTTTAGAAAAAGGGTGGTTTATAGGGTAGCGCGGAAACACGATGCTTGCCAGAAAACGCCCACGCAAGCCCACACCGTTCAAGAGGGTGTATGTAATGGCTTTCGTCAGAGCCTTCCAGCCATGACTCAAATCAAGGCGAACGTGAAAAAGAAAATGCAGACACACGTTGAGATAACGGGCGCTTTCGTTACCGACGCGCAACATGGCTGGAATGAGATTCACCCAGTGACTTCCATAGTCATCAAATAGAAAAGGCCAAGCCCTCCCACAAGCTCAGCCTTTCTTTCACAGCTTTAGCGGCTGTGTTTATGAGCGGAGACGTTCAGCCTCTATTTGATTGATGGGCACTCAACCCCACCAACCTAACGCCCGTGTTGGCCGGATATTTTACTCAGAATTTCGAATTCGTCAACGTAGGAATCTCCCTGCCAGGGTCGTAGTTGACGGGCGCGTTCAGATCCTTTCGGACAAGATCCTCTATGCGCCCACCTTTGAATTACTTGAACACATAAAGAGTGCCGCCATTTGAAACCATCTTTGGCGACCAGATGTATCCATGTGTGTGGCGTTGGGCGGCCTGCGTCACAGCAACGCCTCCGAAAAGGAGGCTGTCGATGAAGCATGCGGCTGCTACTTGACGCGCAATTTCTCGATACGCTCCGTCAGCACGTGTACCTGCTTGGAGAGCTTCAGGATCTCCTTCATGATCTGCGCGTTGTCCACCACGTTACCGAGCGAGTTGATCTCGCCCGCCGGGCCCGGGGGCGTCCCGACCCCAGCCACGGATACGCCACCGTTGGGCTCTTCGGCGAACCCGCGTCCGAACGTCCGCAGGACCTCGATGATCAGGTGGGGCGTCTTGCGCAGATCGATCACCTCTCCATAACGGGCGATGACATCCTTGATGATCTCTTCGTCGGATAGCTTCTTCTTAGGCATCTCGATTTCTCCTTCTGCATTGTCCTATGGACGTAACTGACGCTCCCTCTCCCACGAGACGAGGATCGTCTTTGTGCCCTCCTCCACGGGAAGGCCGGCGTGAATCATGGCGAAGTTGCACTTTCCTGTCGGCAGCAGATTGTTCCAAATTAGCACCCGGCCGGCCCGGGCCGCGACCGTTCTGTTGAGCGCTCGGAACCCCGTTTCGCCTCCTCGGAGAGGCGTGTCGAGGTACATGATGATGCTGCGCTTCCTTTCTCCGGCGGCGGTGCGTTCCCAGTTGCCGCCATCGACATGGTAGTCGAACCTGTCGTTTCTGACGTAGCGCGTCGCCTGCCATTCCTCGAAGTGCTTCCGCGAGGACGCGAGGAGAAGGGCCAACCGCTCCTCGATGGCCGCGAGGGTCTCGTTGAGCTCGTCGCTGAACCAGATCTGGCCCGATGTCTGGCTCTTTCTCATGTCGCTGAAATACGCTGGCGAGTTCTCGTCGCCGATGTATTTCACCACCGGGCTGTCCGCCCAATGCGTGAACTCCAACTCCCTGAGCATCAAGTCGCACTCCGACGGAGTGACAAATTCATCCACCACAGCAATCCCTTCGTCGTCCAGCAGGTCCAGAATGGTAACCATGGCTCAGCACCGAATCAGCTTGTCGCAGATCATGGATTCGTACTCGTCTAAGGTCCGGAGAGGCCCGAGCGCCTCGTCGTCGATTCCGAGGAAGATGTCGCGCAATCGGTCGCACGATCGTTCGTTCCGCTCGTCGTAATCCAGATGATCCTCCCAGTGCGTCGTGCGCGTGTCGGTCCGATCGTACAGATGCCAGCCGAGCACGTAATGCGGGTGGAACAGGTCGTAGCCGTGCGTGAATGCCCTAAGGGCAAGCACCACCTCATCGCCGAAGAAATACACCTGCTCGTCGAGGACGATCTCGCGGTTGAAGGTCCCAGCGGCGAAGACGAAATGGAGTGACGCGAAGCGAGCGGGGATCGGCCTCTCAAGGGAGCGCCACATCGGGATCGGGTGGGCCACCAGGTAGATCAGCATCCCCCGCTCCCGGCTGCGGCCCCGGATCTGCAGCGGGTCCAGCGATCGCGCGGCCGGATCGTTCCTGGAATCGTAGGGCGGCAGATAGGCCGTGATCAAAGGCTTTTGAACGCCCGTCCGCTTCAGAGCTTCGTGCATTTCGATCATATGCCGATCCCAAGCGGGGATGAAGCGGTGGTGCGAATCGAGGAACATCGTGTACGGCTCTCCCTGCCAACGCCTTTGAAGTTGGGCCCTCGCCCAGTTGCAGCCCCCGCTCTCCTGGTAAGGCATCTCCACGATTTCGACGTTTGGGTTCGCGCGCACAGCCTCTGGGAGCTTATCTCCCTCCGCACGCTGCCAGAGGACGCCAATGCGTAGCGCGTCCGCGTCCTCCGCCTTCTCGACTAGATCGAGCAGAGTCGGGCCCAGCTCCGTGTCGCGATAGGCCGGGATCTGGACGTAGATCTTCCTCATTGTCGTGCGACCGTTTGCCGAAGAACTTTTGAGTAGAGGGTAAGCGCCTGGGCGACGACTTGATCCATGTTGTAATAGCGATAGGTCGCCAGCCGCCCGACGAAATGCACTCCGGGGGTCGCGTCGGCGAGCGCCCTGTATCTCCGGTACAGCTCGGCACTGGCGGACTGTGGGACCGGGTAGTATGGATCGCCCTCGGGGCACGGGTACTCGTAGACGATGCTGGTTTTCGGATGCTCCTGCCCGGTGAGCCACTTGAATTCGGTGATCCGCGTATACGCGTGCTCGTTCGGGTAGTTTACTACCGCCGCCGGCTGAAAGCGCGAACGGTCGAGTGTCTCATGGCGGAATTGCAGTGAGCGGTAAGGGAGCTTCCCGAATCGATGGTTGAAAAATTCGTCGATCGGCCCGGTGTAGATCATCTCCCGGTGTCGGATGTCCCCGAGCACCTCCTGGTAGTCGGTGTTCAGCAGGATCTCGATGTTCCGGTGGTTGAGCATCCGCTCGAACATCCGCGTGTAGCCGTGCAGCGGCATCGCCTGGTAGGTGTCGTTGAAGTAGCGGTCGTCGCGGTTGCTGCGGATCGGCACCCGTGCGGTGACCGACGCGTCGAGCTCCGACGGATCGAGCCCCCACTGCTTGCGTGTGTAGTTGCGGAAGAATCTCTCATAGAGCTCGCGCCCGACCTTGCCGACGATCACATCCTCCGCTGTGCGAACGTGGTCGAGCTTGACCGCCATCGATGCGAAGAATTGCTCGACCTCCAGCGAGGTGAGGTTGAGCCCGTAGAACTGGTTGATGGTATCGAGGTTGATCGGTAGCGGCAGCAACTGACCGTCGACGCTGGCGAGCACGCGGTGCTCGTACGGCCGCCACTCGGTGAACTGGCCGAGGTAGTCGAACACCTCGCGTGAGTTCGTGTGGAAGATGTGCGGCCCGTAGCGGTGGACCAGGGTCCCGGCCTCATCGTAATGATCGTAGGCGTTGCCGCCGATATGCGGACGCCGGTCGACCAGGAGCACCCGCCGCCCCGACCCGCGGGCGAGTCGCTCGGCGAGGACGCTGCCGGCGAAGCCGGCGCCGACGATGAGGTAGTCGAACATTCGAAAACGCCTTCGCCTGAGTGAACGGTCAGTCCGAGAACGACGATAGCATGAATTCTTTGCGGTCCGGCGGAACGGCGAAGCCCTTCTCACAATTCCCGGGACGAAAGTTTTGTGCTTCTGGAGGCGAGCAACCTCTTCCTCTGACGATGGTGTTCTATGCCCATGGGTTGCCATTACGGGACCTCCGAAATGACCCCTAGATGTTTCCTAGCACTAAGACAATTAACTGTGCTATTCAGTCCCAATTAAGGCTGGATGTAGCGAGAGTGCAAGGACTAGCAGGCTCGTGAAAATTCAGCCTTTGGTTTAGATGCGCGTACGATATGGCTGTCGTTAGCAAAAGTCAATAGTCTCTATAGAATTGTTACTGCTCAATGAAAATGTCCGCACCAAGACCTCCCTGATCGAGCAATTGCGAGCGTTAGTCAACTAACCGGAAAACGCCCAGCAAACGTTGGCTACGTCACAAATCACGTCGCAAAAACTAAGGGCCACTCTGCCGAGTGGCCTTTTCTTGAGTTGATAAGAAATTGTGGCTCCCCACACTGGACACTCTTCGCAACTTTTTTCTGGTGCCAACCACAGAAATGCTCACTGTGTTGCAATTGGTGCCTGATGTCGCGTTGTAGGGAATTAGTTACGATTTAATGCTGGTAGCCCTTCATTGTCGGAGTCGGACCATTTCAATGTGTTTGGCCGGTGATTCGGTGGGAGGCGACTGATTGTGTTCCATCAAAGCCAACGCTTCGCGCAAGTTGCTCAGAGGCCGGCCCGTGTCCCAGTACTCCTAAGAACTCCCGTAGCAACTCTCTGATCGCTCGATCACTTTCAACTACAAGTATGCGCAGATCGGGGTCGCCCTTCCCTCGCGGCTTCTCATCCCTCTCCTTCCGGTGGGGGCAGCGGATAGATTACCTTAATTGCTCTCGGGCCTTGATATTGCGTTGCTACAGCGGCGACTGTACCTACGCCACGCTCTCGCCGAAAGCGTGCTCAGTTGCTCATACCTTGCGTAATGAGCCGCATTCCGAGCGAAACTCCGCTCGTTGATTAATCGCTTCCAAGTTACAAAGGCTTGGCCGACCAAACGCCAATTACAGGCTACTTCGTTGTTCATTGCCTGGCTATTGACCGTCGCTCTAGCCTTATTTGGAACTAAGAAGTTGGTAGTAGAGACAAAATCCATTGGGGTCGCCGTTGTCCTCATTGGCGACTATAGCGAGAGTTCGACACCAAGTCTTTGAGTGAATATCAAAGAGTTATCAGGAAGTCCTCAAGGCGAGCGATGCAACGAAGTTGATGGGGCGACGTGGATTCCGACTATCACCCGTGGCTTAGTTCAGCGATTGGGATTCATGCCGACGCTCTTCGCTAGATGCACAATTTATCAAGTCTGGAGTTTCATACAGCTTGAAGAGGAACTTGTGGTTTCCAATTTCAAGCATAGATCGTTCCATGAGCAAGGTTGCCCGCGTAGTTAGTTTTCCGTTCACTAGAGTACCGTTGCTGCTATCCAAATCCGTCATCAGTATTGATTGTCTTGTCTCCGGATTACGCAGTGACGGCGCGAGACTGACGAATCTTTGAGTTGGATATCGTTAGAAGAATCACGTCCGATCGAAATGGTGTCTTGATCGCAGTAAAAAGTCTCCCCGGTAAGCGAGCCGGATATGGCTACTAGGTACTAGTTCATTCAAACTGAACCAGTACCGGCTACTAGTTCGGCTTCGTATCTCCGAGTTTTCATGGTAATGACGACAACAATGGATGTAATAAAAGTCCACCTTTTTCGTCAGAGGTCCATACATTGCATTGCGGGGGCATTGGTTGCTCCGGGCAATTGCTTGTATGGAGTTCACCAAATGACGGATGATTGGTTCCTTCTGCAATAGGGTCCCAATGTTTCAATTGATGACGTGATGGAAATTAACGGAACGAAGAAGCTCGGCGCGGGTCCTACCGGCAAGATGAAGCAGTTATTCGAAGCCGCCTCTCGGCTCCCGCGCTCTCAGCAACAGAAGATCGCCGCTGTCCTGGAAGCCTTCGTCAACCAACACGCCACGCGGTGAAAGATCGCGCGCATTATCGCTGACGACCTTCCGAACTTTTTCAACCTGCATCATTCTTCAAGGTAGGACAAAACGGCCGGCTTTTAGTGTTGGACAATACCTTCAAGCATAAAATCAGTGATCGAGAACTTCTCAAGAGGCACGTTGGGTCGCACCCTGACAACTTTCCTACTCCATTTTTCGGGGTTCTGCCTATCGAAACTATCTACTCCTATCTTGCTCAGATAAAACTTGTGGTGTCTGCATATAAAAATGAAATTCTTCCTGTAAAAAATCCTGGAGCCGTATTCAGTTGCTAGTTCAAAGCCTCCTTTAGTCTTCTTCACCCCATCAAAAGCAAAGCCATTGAGCTCCACATCGGTAAGTAATTTTATGGTGTGCAAGACTTGGCCACCCCTTACAATTTTCACAGATCTAGTTCCCGTGTCTGTCCCCTCTTCCACGCTATACTCATCACAACCTGAAGTTTTTAGGCCTTTGTCATCAATGCTTGGTCTATCAACGTGAGACTCTCCTACGGCTGAAGAATTATTAGCTGAAACGGGAGGTTTTTCATTAGTAGATTTCGTCATGATGGGCGAGCTGTCGGTCGAGCAACCCACAAACAACGATAGCATCAGAACTGCAACATGAATGCTCATAGATTTATTGGATTTAGCGAATCCTCCAAAAATTGGGAGTGAAGTACGACTCATCAGCGAAGACTCAACTTACAAAGATAGCTTAGAACCTCCAAAAAATGGTTTGTCCTCTTGCGCCACTCGCGGTTAGACCTCTTGTCGCGTTCCTAGCGCCCGTCACATAGTGAAAATCACCGGCCGCCGTCCAGTTGGCGATATTCGTAAACACAGCAGCGGGGAGGGTATACCTTGTTCCGTAGTAGGTGATGGAATTACCCCACCTGGCTCTTTGTGCGCTTTCGTAGGTGCTATATATATCGCCGGGTATATCGATGGTAGTATACTCCCGAAACTTAGCGTGGCTTCCGTAAGGTCCGTTCAAACCCCAAGCTAAAAAGTCCGTGCCGTCCCAACGCCGCGCACCGCCAGTCGGGTCATGGCCGCCTGCTAAAACATCAATCACACCCGCTCTCGACCCATTCGCTTGGACAGTTGTGTTAGTCGTAGCTAACCCAGTCGTCTTGTCGGGAGCACTTGAAAATCCCGTCTGGAGCTCAGCGTAGAGAGAACGGTTGTTCGCAGTTGCCTCGTTACTTGAAGTATGTGCTATCCATAGATATTCCTGGGCGTCGGTTGATGTCCCTTCCTGTCTGACGATGTTTGAAATGGTCTTAAATTGGGTGTGGGTGATGCCCAAAAGTTGGGGGGTCAAATTTATTGATCCATCTGGGTCATTCGTTTGGTTTAAAACATACACTTTATTGTCATTTTTGCCGTCCGAGAACGACCAGGTTCCATCTTGGTAGTAATAATCTCCAGTCCTCCTTCCGGTCGGATCAACCATAACTAGTGGGTTGTTCCTCACATAGGAATAAAGGTTCCAACTCTGCGGATTCTTCGCAAACTGGTCGGCGAAGGGCTCGTCGGGCGAAGTGAACCTTCCCTGCATCGAAGCGAAGGACCTGGCTCCGAAGTAATCAAGCCCCGTTTCATTGTCCCGTTCTTTCGAGGTGAACTTCTGCCGCGCGCCGTCGGCATTCGTGTAACCCATCGTAGTGGTTCGTCCACCCGTACCCGCGAAGAGTTCCTCACCGAACGGCAGATAATCATGCCGAGTCATTCCGCTCACGTAGTTGCCATTCTGATCTGTGACGGTAAGGCTTCCACTCTGATCGAAGATCATCCTCGGCGTGCCGAGTTGATCCGTTACCAGCCATTGGATTGTCCAAGTGGTTGCTTGAGGAGTTGGGGCTGTCCCAGCGCTTGTAAGCCAACCGTATTCGCCGACGACACTCATCAAGCTTGACGAAGGCATGGCCATCCCAGCGCCGTCGAATACGCTCGTGACTCCCAAAATCATGCGCGGAAGAAGATTACTCATCGATCCTCCAGCCGAAGGCACATATCTATTTTGCGCATAAAAGCCGGTATCAGGTCGCGCAATACTGCCAGAGCCAGAAACATAGGTGAGAACTACTTTTCCGGTCGCGCCGGCACCACCAGCATAGTCAGCCCAATATCCACTGCCTCCAGCGCCGCCGCCGCCTGGTCCGGAGCCGCTGTTTCCATTACCAAAGTTATTACCAGTCCCACCAGGGACTCCGCCATCGGGAGGTGATACACTGCTGCAGCCTGCTGAGGCAGGGTTACCATTATTACCGTCAGCACCAGTTCCTGCCGATGAGCCGCCGCCACCACCGCAGTTCACAAAGCCACCAACACCGCCGCCGTTTCCACCTGAATACTTTGTTGTGCCGGTAGAGGCACTGCTCGAGCCTCCACTCCCGCCGTACGGGTATGGGTTAAGGTTACCATTCTGACCGCCACTGCCACCCCTGGCGATAACTGAGGTCGCGTTGAAGCTACTGTCACCGCCATTCCCGCCACTACCCTGACTAGTTCCACCAGCACCGCCCGCGCCAACGGCCAGCGCATAGCTGTTACCAGATACAACGCTAACCGTACTCTTGCTGTATGCTCCCCCGCCACCGCCGGCACCTGCGTAACCACCACTTCCAATGCCTGAGCCACCGCCACCACCACCGCCCCAAGCTTCAACTGTAACGCTACTCACACCGGTAGGCGCAGTCCAAGTGAAAGTCCCCGCCGTCGAGTACATGGCTGAGCCGGGCGAGCCATCACCAGAGATTGAATAGAAAGTCGACGGCGAACTCTGATTGTTATATTCGGTCTTGATCCAGTCGGCTGACCGTTGCGCATTTGATAGGCGAATCTCATCAAGCGAGCCATTGAAGTAACGCCCACTGTTATTGCGCCGACCAATATTCAAACCAGAGATGGTCGTGTTACTAATATTGCCCAGATAGTTGGAGAGTGTGACAGCGCTGCCGTCCAGATAAATCGCCGCGACTGTGGTCCCGTCGCCAATAACCGCCACATGGTGCCAGTTAGCATCAGAGTTGATAGTCCCATTGTCCGGCGTTTGCTTTTGTATTGCAGGTGTACTCTGCGTGCCGATGCTGACCACCAGGAAATTCCCCACCCAACCCGCGCCGGCGGCTGAGGCAGGGTCAAGCCAAGTGACGCTCCAACCATCCGCGTTTCCATCGCCGTGACTGACGAGCCGCGGAAGAGTTTGGCTGGTGTTTCCCAATTTCATCCAGAACTCTACAGTTCGGAGATTGACCCAATCGAAATCTGAATGCTCCGCGAGGCCTAGATACTGCGTGCTACCATCGAAAGCGACACCGCCGTCCATCTTTCCGGTCGTCGCCGTGGCACTGTTGTTAGTCAGGTCGTGATTCGTAGTTGAGTCAGACAGACTTAGGTTAGTCCCATTAGGAACGTGCCACACGGCTTTGTAGTTAGTGTCCCACACGGCAGTTTTGTTGCTTTGGTCGGAAGTGATGCTCGCATTCCCGTAACACATGTAGATAATCGTGTCGGTCGTGTGAGAGAGAGCCGGCACTTTCACCCAGTAGTTCACCGAGCCCGTGCCGGCATTGTAAGTTTCCACTTCGTGACTCAGCTTATTGGCGCAGCCTGAATCCGAAGTGAAGATCACATCGTAGCCGTTCGCGTTCCGCACATTGCCGCCATTGCCCGTCGTGGCCAAGCATGAGTAGGCGCCGGTGATAAGCACTGGGAAATTGCTCTGATCCGTGTTTGGAACTTTAGTGTGATCGATGGTGATGGTACGCCGGGAACCATAGCCATTTGTGCCCCCTCCGGGCGTTGGAGTCGGTGTGGGCGTGGGTGTTGCACAGCCGGCCGTAGTTAATCCAACTGTGACTGTCGCGAGGGTATTCGCTGCCGTGAGCGGCAGTCCGCCTGAGACGTCTTGCAAATAGAAGACGGTTCCGTTACCCACCCACTTGCCTGTAGTTGACGTACCATTCGGTCCCGTTTGGGCAAAGAGCGCTCCCGTCGGAGAACCAACATGCACCTCAACTGCTGTAGTGCCGGTGGAAGTCCATGATAGAGCCGTGATTCCAAGCCCACTGCCATCACACACCTGAATCGGATTGGGATTGGCAGTGATGGAGCCCGTACGTATTGGTGTTGGCGTCGGCGTCGGTGTTGGAGTAGGCGTCGGGGTTGGTGTCGGCGTCGGAGTGGTAAACCTCACGTTGTCGATGAAGGCGGTATGGTCTCCGCCGAGGGGATTCAAAGTATAGAACTTCAGCGTATGCGTGCCGGCCGTGGTCGTGAATGGAATCGTCGAATAATCGCCATAGCTCGTGCCGCTTGGATGGAACGTGCCCTGTGACACGTCATCCAGATAGACCTGAAGATCCTGTCCGCCATCATTGCAGCAGTTGCCGCGCTGCGCCGCGGCAAACGTGACCGTGTAGTTGGTGTTCGCTTGAAAGCCGGAGATGGATTGTGAAATGTAAGAGCCGGGCCCACCCTGTAAGAACGCCACCTGACTTCCCTCCGGCGCAGATGGGTTGCCGGAAGTGAAGCCGCTGCCGTTGCCGCTGACACCTGCACCAACGAAACTCCAGGAGCCGCCCGTTGGCCCATACTGAAAATTGCCTGCGCCAAGCGCTGGAGCTTCAAATCCGAAGTTGCCTATCAGTGGTGAGCTTCCAGCGCTGGTGATTGGACTCCATGCTTCCACTTCCGCGATGCGCGCCACGCCATCAACTGCGCTGTTCACGACCACGCGAATCTTCGAAGTAGTCAGTGCCGCAAAACTAATCTCCCTCCATACCAGATTGTTGTTCGTAATCGAACCTCCTGGCACAGTAACCCATCCGCTTCCATTCCAGTACTGCACGTCAAAGGCGGTAGTCCCATAACTCGTGAACGTTTGCGTTGACGGAGGATCGGATTGTGTCAAGTAAGCCGGATAGTCAGCGATGGTAAAGACATCGATCTCGGTGATGGTTTTCGCGCCATTAAAGTCAACTTGCAGCCACGACGGTATTCCATGCTCGTCGCGCCAAAACTTGTTGACGTCATTGCCGGAGGAAATCAACGGACAATAGCGAAGTCCATCGACGACATAGGCAGGTTCGAAGTAATAACCTGGATAGACACCATCCTGCGTGTAGTTTTGAGCGGTGGCGACTCCACCGTTGGCGACCAGAGCCACGTTCATAGAAGTACCGCGACTGGCTGGCGAAATTGAATAGAAGCTCGAAGGCGAACTCTGATTGTTGTACTCGGTCTTGATCCAGTCAGGGCTGCGGGCAATACCAGTCGAAATTCTCAGCTCATCAGTATTACCCCACTGCTGACCGCCGTATTGGTAATTGCCCAACGAGATGATGTCGGCCATGGAGCGCCAATTCGCGGTGCCTACCGGATTACCATCAATATAATAGACAGTACTTGACCCGGACGTAGCTGCAGTTAAGTAATGCCAGCCGTTGCTGAGTGTACTGACATCGAAGCCCGAGCTATGGAAGCCCGTGCCGCCGGCGTTATCGTATCCGCCCAACAATCTGGTATTGGCTTCAGTTAAAACCTGGTGGTCGTAATTGCCTCTGGTCAAGGTGGTGTAGTACGTTGTGGGAAATGGCGTCTTGAACCAAGTACTAATAGTATAAACTCCGCTCGAGAGAGAAATGCTGTTTATGGAGATTTTGTCGCCAGCGTTTGGAAAGCTTGCTCCGCCGCCGATTTGCCCTGTTATGGCCGACGAGCCGGTAGTGGTTCCGTTGTTAGCATTGCTCGTTGAATCAACGGCAGACAACGTTGTGCCGTTCGTGAAGTGCCAGACGCCTTTGTAGTTACTGTCCCACGGGGTGCTGTTGCCGTTATATCCTTGCCAGGTGGTAGCGCTCGAATTGCCGTAGCACAAATAAATCGGCGTATCGGCTCCACCGAATACGTTGGGAACTTTGACCCAGACATTACTGGCGCCCGAATTGGGATCGTAGGTTTCCCACTCCCAATTGAGCTTACTACTACACGAAGAATCTGAAGTGAAGATGGCGTCAGCAGGGACAGTTATACTGGCTCCACCGCCGCTTTGAATCGTTGTGTTGCGGACATTCTCACCAGTTCCGACGGCCAGAAATGAGTAAGTACCACTGATCAATATTGGAAAGTTTGCTTGGTTACTCGGCACCTTGTCGCCATGGATGGTAATGGTTCGTCGATACACGTAACTGCTGGGAGTCGGCGTTGGCGTCGCCGTTGGTGTCGGAGTCGGTGTTGGCGTAGGTGTCGGCGTCGGCGTGGGTGTTGCACAACCGGTCGTAGTTAGGCCGACTGTGACTGTCGCGAGCGTATTCCCTACAGTGAGCGGTAGTCCGCCTGAGACGTCTTGCAAGTAGAAGACGGTTCCGTTACCGACCCACTTGCCGGTAGTAGACGTCCCATTCGGTCCGGTCTGGGCAAAGAGCGCTCCCGTCGGAGAACTAACATGCACCTCAACTACCGAAGTGTTAGTGGAAGTCCACGATAGAGTCGTGATCCCAAGCCCACTACCATCACACACCTGAATCGGATTAGGATTGACAGTGATGGAGCCCGTCTGTATTGGTGTTGGCGCCGGCGTCGGCGTCGGTGTTGGAGTAGGCGTCAGGGTTGGACTTGGTGTCGGCGTTGGAGTTGCTGTGGGCGTCGGAGTGGGGGTCGGCGTTGGTGTTGGAGTTGGCGCCGGAGTGGGTGTGGGTGTTGGCGTAGGCGTCGGCACGCCGCCGACCAAACTGTAGAAAGTTCCAGGCGAACTCTCATTGTTGAACTCGGTCTTGATCCAGTCGGCTGAGAGGGCAAAGCTGGAAATACGGACTTCATCCATAACGCCGTTGTAGAAAGATCTGTTGGCCCCGCAGCCGGTTCCATTTTGGCTGGCCCTGCCAAAAGTCCACGGCTGGTTATTCGAGGACAGAGTAATCAACCCGCTGGCACTATTCGACAAGACACCATCGACGTAAATGGCCAGGGTTGAGCCGTTGTATGTCGCGGTAACAAGATGCCACTGATTATTGGTGAATGCTCCGCTGGTCGTCGAAAGGTCCATGCTGTAGTCATTGCCGCTATCGACAAAGACCGTGGCCGTGGCGCCGGCGGCATTCAAATACAGAGCAGTAGGAAAGTCGCTGGTCGAGTTGGCACAGTAACTCCGCTTGCTTACTACTTCCATCAGATCGAGATTCGTGCTTTGAGGTTTCACCCACGCGGAATAAGTAAACTGCTGATAGATAGTGGTATTGCTGGTCGCGATGGATCCGCTACTGCGATCAAAACTCTGAGCTCCGTCTACTTGACCCAACACCGCGGTGACAGTGCCGGATGGAGAACCATTGCCGGCGCCCGCGGAGTCGACTGCCGCACCGTTCGTTGATTCATTCAAATGCCACACGCCGGCAAAGTTGTTCTCCCAGACGGCGGACTTCGTCGACTGGTCCGTAGTGATGTTTGGATTGCCGTAGCAGATGTAGAACACAGTGTCGTTGTTATGTGAAAGGTTCGGCACTCTGACCCAATACTTAACATCACCGTTGCTGGGATTGTAGAACTCAACCTCATGCTTGAGCCTGTTAATGCACCCCGCGTCGGAAGTGAAAATCACATCGTAGCCGCTCGCGTTCTGCACATTGCCGCCATTGGCCACCGGCTTCAGGTATGAATAGGCGCCGCTGATCAAGACGGGAAAGTTAGACTGATCAGTATTGGATACCTTGTCGTGATAGATAGTGATTGTTTGGTGGTAGGCGTAGGCGCCACCCGGCGTTGGCGTCGGCACGGGGGTCGGTGTCGGCGTCGGTACTGGCGTAGGCGCAGGCGTTGGTATCGGCGTAGGTGTCGGAGTAGGTACTGGCGTTGGCGTAGGCGTTGGTGTCGGCGTCGGTGTCGGAGTTGGAGTAGGTATTGGATTCGGTGTCGGAGTCGGCGTGGGTGTAGCAGTTGGTGTTGGTGTTGGCGTAGGTGTCGGTGTCGGACGATCTCTTGGAGGTGGTGTTGCCTGGGTCTGACTCGCAACAATCAGCAACTGACCGTTGCGATAGCCGTACTCCTTCTGCGGAGATAAAGGAGGAGTATTCACCGCATATTCGGCCAGCAGCTCACCGCCGATTCCGTACACCTGCCAAGTCTCTATATTGTCGACAATTCGCTTCACGCGATGACCATCGCCATCATAGCTGTAATATTGCCAGCCCGAGTTGACGCCACCTTGAGCCTGCGTCATCCGATTCTCGGCATCGTACGTGCGCTCACCTTGACCGGTATAGGTGTCGATCCTTAAGTTTCCCGCATCGTCATAAGTCATCGTTCCACTCTGACCGCTCGGTGCAGTCAGTCGATTAGTATTGGGATCGACGTTGAACTGCGGGCGCGGAATGCTCTGCGAAGTATTGTTGTAATCGATTGTGCGGTTGCCCCAGCGATCATAAGCAAAAGTCTGCCGCCACACTTCTGCTCCGCCAGAGATTTCGCGCACCCAGTTCAGGCGGTTCAGACTGTCATAGTCGTATTGCTGCCAGCGCATGGTGTAGCCGCTGACTTGATCGTCGTTGGGAATGTAAACGTCCTGCTTCTTCAGGTTGCCGTTATTGTCAGTCATGCTGGTGGTACTGTTGCTGCCGCCACACATCCCCCAGCACGTATCGCTGTAGTGATTGATGATTGCGCCGCGATTCCAACTGGTGTCGGTCGCGCTGGTCGTGCTGTCGCGAATCTCTGAAAGCTGTCCGCGCGAATTGTAGAACAGCTTGTTGTAGATCGGTGTGTTCGTGCCGAACTGTTCTTTAGTCATTCCGCCCAGCGACGAATAAGCGATCGCGCTTGAGTAAGTGCGCTGTATGCCATCACCGAGATTGCCGGTGAAGCTGTTCGTGCGTCCGGCATTATCGTAGTCGTAATTTACCGCGTGAGTGTCGAACGGATACCTGATCGATTTAACGTGCCCGGCAAGATCGTATGTGTAAGTCATTAGGTAAGTCTGATTAGTCTGAGCATATATCGTCTGACTGCCGCCAAGCACTCGACCCATCGCGTCATAGCTGCTGTAGCTGTAGGTCGATACACTCGAACTTACGGAAGCAAGCCGGCCTTTGCCATTGCTTGCCGTGTCGTAATTGTAAGTCACCGTCGGCGTGCCATCGTTGTAGCTTCTGCTGGTCAGGCGATTTAGAGCGTCGTAGCCATAAGTGATGGTAATGTGCGTCTGATTATCGGCCAGCAGACGCGGATCGATCTTGTGCAGCAAGTTTCCGTTTGCGTCGTAATCGTAACTGGTCGCTCCACTCTCGGGATTCGACGCAGAGGTCAGCCGTTTCAATGAATCATAGCTGAATATGCGTGCGGGTTGCGTTCCCTGCGTCACAGACCTGAGATTATCGAGCGTATCGTACGCATATAGAGTGTGATAGCCGGTAGTGACTTCGCCGTGGCCTGGAAACGAAACGCCTTCAGTCCACTGGTCGGTAGGCGTAATCTCCCACACGTCGGTTAGCTGGCCCAAAGCGTTCGTCTGGCTCATGCGCTCTTTGCCGGCCTGGTCCTTCACCAACACTTGATTGCCACTGTAGTAGGTGTTGACGATGGCACTATCTGGCGTCGTGACTGATTTGACGCGGCTGAGCGCGTCGTAATCAATGATGCTCCATACGGAACTCTGGTAGTCAGGAGCGAGCGGTCGAAACGGATTCGAAGTCTTGTAAGCGCGCCCTAAAGAATCATACTGCGTCTGTACGGCGATGTAGTTTGTGTCGCTTTCGTAGGTGCGCATTTCAGTCGTGCGGCCCAGGCCATCGTAAACAACCTGGCTCTTGAGCAGATTATCGCCGTAAGAGTTCTGATCGCTGGTCGTAGTGATTACGCGATTGATATCGTCGTAGGTAATTGAGGTTTGACTCTGAAACGAGGTGCCAGATGCGCGCACAGTCCCGGTGGGCCGGTTCAAAGCGTCGTTATATTCCACAGTAGTGGTTACGTTATTCGCATCGGTCGATGAGGTCACTAATCCGGTACTGAGATCGAAAACACTGGTGGTCACCAACGCTATGGCCGAGCCGTTCTGTCCCGATGGATCGGGCACAGCCGTGGTTGTAGTTGTCGGGTAGGCATACTGGTAGCTACTCGAATAGTCGACCTGTGATTGATTGCCCTTGGCGTCAACTGCGATTCGTACATTCCCAAATTGATCGTAATACGCGTGGGTCTGCAAGTACGCCCCTGTCGTGTCGAGCCAACTGCTCATCGTCGTTGCATTCCCACGATATGTTGTTTGCGGATCGGTCCAACTTGCCACGCTGCCACTGGGCGTCAGCGAGTATTCGTCATAGCCAATCGAGTTCTGCGCCAGAATCGCTCCCGAAGTATTCTTGATGCGCGTCGACGTCGCCAATGAGACCAGATTGCGCGCGCGATAGGCGTCGCGCACCGACTGGCTAATGTTCGGATCAAGAATCAGATTTGTTGTCTCTTGCGTCCGCAGAATAGTATTGTTTACAGGTATTAAACCAATCGCCGCGGTCTGTGCGGTGCTTTGGTCAATCGCCACCCAGTCGAGCTCATTAACGGAAGTTTCGATGGGGCCGACACTGAACTGATAGTTGAAATCGTAATTATGGATGGTCGTTTTGGCGAGCGCGGCGCTCGTCCCCGCATCCAGAACGATCTCTACTTCTTTGGTAAGACGCGGGTTGCGCTTGGCGGTGGCAGCGCCCGGGTTGTTTGTAGTGCTCGAGCCAGTTACATCCCAGGACATCAGTTTACGACGGAGCATTTGATTGGTGGCCGAATACACGCGTTCATCTATCGGCAATCCCACGCGCGGGTCGTCGTAACCAAAGGGCTTAGGAGATCCCGGGGTCGATTCCGGATACACAACCGTCTCAGTGCGAGTGTTATCGGGAGCAGTAATCACGCGAAGCGTGGTTGAGGGTGTCGCATATTGCCAGTGTTCTTCGTCCAGGCCTGAGCCGCTGGGGCTCACCCAACGTTCAACCACACCGCGGTTGGCATGGCTATATGGCGGGATGTAATAGTTTGCCGTCTGAACTTCTTCATACCTGAAACGTTCATAGCCCCCTGTCGGGTAAATAATCTTGTCGACCTCACCGTAGTCATTGTATCTGAACTGATACTTCGTCCCGTTCGGCAACTCGATTTCGGCGAGTACCTCGGGTTCGTTGAAGCCGTAGCTGTACTGGCAAACGTCCAGGTTGGGATTATTAGCTGTCCCCACTTGGCCAACGCTAAAGTGGAAGCCGGGGCTTACCACCTGGTTAACGGGGCGCCAGCGCAAGATGATCGTCCGGGTGGTGCCGCCGACTCCCGGAATTGCGTACAAGGTGTTACGGTCTGGCGTGGTTGTGATCGAGAAGCTGCGACCCAAAGTATCCGTCCATTGCCCATCACTAGGCGTGAAAGTCGAAGTGTTGCCATTCCGATCGATGAAGTAAGTGGGCGTCCCCGGCCCGGATTCCGTCGACATTGGTCGCTGCCGAGTGCCGAGGATGTATCGCGACCCGTCTGGCGTGAGAATGGTATAGGAGGCCGAGTCATATCTAAGTCCCGACCCATCGACTGCGTAGTAAACCGGGTAGAGGCTCGGAGCCAGTACGGGGTCATCCAGATAGCGGAGTTCATGGACCGACCCGTCGGGCATATGCAACTGCAAGCGGGCGACGTAGTATCGCGGTACTTGCGAACAGTCATGGAACGGGCCACGGGGATCCCAGTTAACGGGACACTGCGTTTCATCATAGGGGTCCCCATAATTAAAATACGACTCTGAGGTACCCAGCATCGTTATCCAGGGCAAGCCAAGACTACTGGCCCACCCTGCCCATCCGTTCTCCGCGAAGATCGCGCGCGTCTCCTGCGTCTGACCAGAATAGAGGCTTGAGCAGTATTCGCTGATGCTGCCCGCACTCTCTACGCGCCACACTCTTGAGTTGTAGTCGAACATAACCGGCAGGGAAGTGCCCCTCCCCGGATAGTCGGCGATGGGGATGCTGATGTTCATCGCCAGGGTCGACGGGTCGACGCGCACGTTCGCCCGCCGAGTGTTCTCCATCTTGTTGGCGGTGTATTGAACACCCTGGGCCAGCGCCGACAGCTGACTACACAAAACCGCAAATGCGAAAACGAGTAGCAACCTCGCCGCTGTTACGATTCGCTCAGGCAAAGTTGCGACTGATCCGGCCACCGTTGCGCCGCGCGCGTCCGGACTCAACCCCGTCGGCGCAGCTTGCACTTTATGCTTGCCATCTCGGACGAAGTACCATGCATGCCAAGCAGTTGTTTGAACGAGCCCGGAAAAACGAGTACGGATCGAGGACAAAAGAGTGGGAGTGCGCAGCATTATATTTCTCCAAATTTGAGGCTGAGGCTCAGGCCGTGAATGGTAAACGCGCATTATTGGGATGCTCCTCGCCGAGATTAACTGACTCGGACTTCATAGCAACGCCGGGCACGTCGCTACTTACGAGCATGTGAATCGGCGCGGCTGGCATCGACCTTCACGCGGACTCTGCCGGTGGTTGCAATCAGAACCTTGTTCTCAGCTTTTTCGCCCAGAGAAATGCCCGGCTGTTCAGAGATCACTCCGGCCACGCGCGTATCGTAGCTGACGGTGGAGGCGACGACTTGATTTGATTTGGCTCCGTCGAGAACTACGACCGTGGCGATGGAAAGCTGGATCATTGCCCTAAGCGCCCCAAAAGGCCGAGCGTTGCATCGACGCGTTGTTCGGAACTAGAATTACCAAGCGACCGGTTCATTTAGTTGCTGGTGTTCTCACTCGGCAACTATACCGAGAGCTGAGTGAGTAAGTCTTTGGGGAATTCTTAGGTACTTATCGAGGAGTTCTCAAATCTTTCATGGAAAACGAAGATCATATCTATCAGTTTGGCCCCTTCTGCCTGGACGCGCAGGAGCGAGTCTTGCTGCGCGAGGGACGAATGGTACCGCTGCCAGCTAAAGCCGTGAGCACACTCCTGGTCCTGGTGCGGAACAAGGGACATGTCGTTGAGAAGGACGTTCTCATGGAAGAGGTTTGGCCAAACGAGTTTGTCGAGGAAGGTAATCTTGCGCAAAGCATATTCACGCTCAGAAAGGCGTTGGGTGAAAGCATTGACGGCCCTAAGTACATCGAGACCGTTCCTCGGCGAGGCTATCGGTTTTTGCAGGCGGCAACTCAGTCCGACGACGATGCCGTCTCGGCAACGACAGCCATCCCATCCAAAAGGTTAGAAGGTTCGCTGCGGAGCGATTTTCACTTAATAGCGGTACTGCCCTTCGAAAACGCCAGCGGTAATCGTGACTTGGAACATCTATCAGACGGCATCACTGAGAGCATCATTAACACTTTGTCGCAACGTCGAGAGTTGCGGGTCATCGCTCGGAATTCCGTTTTCCACTACAAGGCCAAAGAGGTTGATGCTCGGCAAATTGGGCGCGAGTTACGTGTGGACAGTGTGCTGTTGGGAACCTTGCAATTGATAGGCGAACAACTAACTATCAGCACTGAGTTAATTGATGTGGCCGGCGGCTGGCAACTTTTTGGAAGAACCTACAGGCGTAAATTTAGTGAGATGCTGGAGACTTACTACGAAATCGCAGGTGAGATTTCGACCGCGATCCAGACAGACTTCAAAGGAGTTGAGGAACGCCGGCGTTTTCGACGCTACACCGATAATCCCGAGGCGTTTAGGGCTTATCTTAGAGGCCGTTATTATTGGAATAAGTACACGAAAGAAGGACTAGAAAAGGCGAATGAGTATTTTCGCCACGCCATAGACATTGACCCTACCTATGCGCTGGCCTATGCGGGAATGGCGGAGGCTTACTTTAGATTGTCAACCCAGCTCCTTTCGCCTCGCGTTGCTCTGCCAAAGGCGAGAGCTGCGGCTATGCGAGCGTTAGAAATAGATCCGACGCTTCCAGAGGCGCACGCGTCAATTGGGATGGTCAAGATGCGCTATGACTGGGACTGGCAAGGCGCTGAATGCGAGTTTAAGAAAGCGATCTCCCTTAATCCCAGCTACGCCACAGCTCACCAGTATTATGTTTCCTGCCTCCAGTCGCAACGACGCTTTGAAGAGGCTCTTCATCACATCAGACTGGCGCAGGAACTAGACCCGCTTTCTTTGCAGATCATGGTTGCTTGGGGCATGTGCCTTTGGATTATGCACAGGTACGACGAGGCTCTAGAAAAACTTCAGGAAGCCATGGAGATGGATCCTTACCACTACCCCACGCACGTTGCCGTTGCAGTAGTCCATGGACAACTAGGGAACTTTTCTGAAGCTTTCGAAGAGTTTAAGAAGGCCAGCCAGTTAAACGATTCCCCGCCGATAATGGGATTCCTCGGATACGTGTATGCAGTGTCCGGTAACCTGGATGAAGCCCAACGAGTACTTGAAGAGATGCAAAGACAACGAACAGACCGCTATGTTTCCGCCTACGCGGTCGCTTTAGTGTATGCCGGACTCGCAGAATATGATCTGGCCTTCGAGTGGCTCAGTATCGCTTGTGAGGATCGAGATGAATTTCTGACCTGGGGCCTGGGGATAGATCCGCGGCTGGATGGTCTTCGTTCGGACCGACGATATGTTCAGTTAATGAAACGGATTGGGCTCTTGAGTTCTGCTGATTGAATCACCTTTTTTTTGTCAATCGTACGGCTTACCATGCGGCCAAGTAGTTCAGCTTAAGCTCCGTTACTAAAAGATGGCTCCCCACACTGGACACTCTTCGCAACTTTTTTCTGCGGCCAACTAGGGAAATCCTCACAGTGTCTCAAACGGTGCCTGACATCCTGTTCTAGAAAATCAATGATTCTTACGTCAGCCCTACTGCCAAAGAAGCAGGTTGGGGGTTACACGGGCATTGTCAACTTAACTCAAGCAGACACAGAATTAGGCACCCAAACAAGATGAATTCCTGTTTCGGCAACTGGTCAATTGACGATCGCCTCCACGCAAACTACCTCATGCCATGCGACGAATCTCGACTTCATCACCTGCCGATAACCACGAGCTCTGTACTGATGTCTCCCGACTCGGAAGTGTGAGGTAATGATTCCGAAGGCGGTGAGAAAACGCTGCGCGTGGCCGGCTGACTTGAACCGTCTCATCACGCGCTCCCGCAACCTAGTCGGCTGATGCGAATTCTCGGCACGATTGTTCTGCCACTTGCCCTGGCAATGCTCGACAGTGGGCAGCATTTCAGCCTTTGCTGCGCTGTAACTCCTCAGCTTGTCGGTGATGATCGTACGCGGGACATAGCGCAACCCCTTCAGTAGCTTGCGAAAGAATTTCTTGGCCGCTCCCTTATCTCTCTTACTTTGGACCAGGATGTCCAAGACGTCGCCATCCTGATCAACTGCCCGCCAGAGGTAATGGAGGCGTCCGTTGATCTTGAGGAACACTTCGTCGAGGTGCCATCGGTCGCCAGGTCGAGGAGACTTGTGGCGTAGGCCGTTTGCACAAGTCTGGCCGAACTTGAGGCACCATTCTCGGATTGTCTCATAGCTTACAGCCACACCGCGCATCGCTAACATTTCTTCGACGTCGCGGAAACTCAGGGCGAAGCGAAAATATAACCAGACGCAATGGCCAATGATCTCGGCGGGAAAACGATGACGATGGTAAAGAGAGACGGAGCTGCGCATCAGCGGATTATGCCGCATGAACAGCCTGATTACATCTTCCGCCGTTAACCTGACAATACCAACAGCATCGTTGAATCGTTCCGGCAAAGGGCAGCCGAACTCTTCGTTGGAACGGAGCGCGGTCGCGTGTTTTGCAACTTGATTGATTGAATCGAAGGTTGAATGTAATCGCCGCGCCCGGTCAACTGCTATGTGAATGTCCAGATCAAAAGCTTCAACCAGCAAGAGAGACTGACTGCTATACTTGGCACGACTCAATGGTCGTCCCTCGCTTCCGACTCGCAGTTGCACCTACTTGCACTCGCAGGATGCGGGTTCGTCAAAGATCAGAAAACATCGCTGGGGAGTCTTTGTCACGCACTCTCCGGAAGACTCCTCTCCGCCCGTACCACCACGGCAACGACTACCCGAGCAGAAGTTACAGCTAAACGTTCTTTCGAACAAGACGCAGTCGTTCGCCCCGCCGGCCTTGACGACCTGAGTGGTACCCGTGATCGTTTTCGACCCCGTGCCTGCAATCAGAATTGTTGCCACGCTCGCCTGTTCGTTGGCGAGGAAATTGCCGGTGTTAACCTCCTGCCCCGGCGCGAGCATAACGTCAAGATGCACTCGTCCACAGTCAATCAGCGCCCTGGTCGGCTGTTGCCCCTGATTCTTGAGCGTGAGAAGCGAAATCGCCTCCCCTTTCGGTGCGACCACATCGGCCACAGCGATCTGCGAATCGCTCTCAAGTTTTAAAGTCCCAGGCGCCGACTGTTTAGGATGACCTGCGCCGCTCGGATCGGCGATGCGCACCAAATCGTTGACAACGTCGGCGTAAGGCCGGTTCAAGAACGCAGCCAACGACGCGGCGGCGCTGAACCGTCGCAAATCGTTTGATGGAGTTGGCGCACAAAAGGTCCGTCCGTTGGTCGTGAGTTGCGCGCCTTGAGATCCGCAATCGGTGGACGGGTTACGGCTGGTGGATCGGTCTCCCGAACAACCTACCATTGCCAAGGTGGCGATCAAGCAGGTGGTTACGAGTGCTGGTCTCCTCATGTGTTCGCCCCTTCCGATAGTTAACGTGCGATTCACGGTGCGAGCCTGCTTAGAAGGACGCTACGAAGTACATCTGATCATATATAGCGAGAACGGCGGTTTTGTCTCCTCACCCTCCTGACAAATCAGTTGACTGACTCTGCTCATGCTCTCAGTTCTTGACTGCGAACGTCAGAGTCCTCGAGGGCAGATGCCCAAGAGTCCTTATCTTTAGTCGAACGTTGATGGTTTCTGGGAAGCCGTCACAGCTGACTTACATCATTGAAAATGGGTATCGTCGATCTAAAGTTAGGGGAAGATGGAAAGCCTGTTTGGCTTGAAATCAATCCGCAGGGACAATTCTTGTTTGTTGAAGGTCTAACTGGACTTGACTTAACGTCAGCCTTTACGGATTTTCTCTATCAAGAAGCGAAAGAAACCTCGAAGCGCGCTTAACGCAGCGGGCGGTTTGCTGCGGCCCACAATATCGCCCTTTACCCCTTGCACCTCGCAAGGGGTGAGGCCGTCAATTCAACAATCAGTTGTCATAGAGCCTACACGAGGCTCTTGGTTAAGCACATCAACATGAGTAGCAGTAGCACATCAGGGCACCATGCGGGCCAACCTGAAAGGAATACGCTTTGCCTGCCGGAATGAACATCCAATCTCCGGCGCCAAGTTCTTTTCCTTCGTAAGTGATCGAACCCCCCGCGATGAAGCGAATTCCGTCTCCGTCTTTGTGGGAATGCCGTGGTGACTTAACATTCGGTTCCGCCACCGTAATGAACAGGTGACTCGGATTGTCCAGGTGAACCGGCAATTGCCACTTTTGAAAGCCCTTAGGCACGTTACTGGTACTGAGTACTTTTCTCAGTTCAGAGGCGCCATCATCCTTAGAGGTGATGATTTGACCATCGGTTTTCAACCCTGCTGCTTTCACAGCACGTTGAAGCCTCTCAGTGCACGCTTGGAATTTCAGACGGTTTGGATTGAAAGTTGATTTAGCCATGAAATTCTCCTCTAGCTATGTGAGGCCACGGCAAATCTCCTAAGCCGTTGTTACCGGCGGGAAGAGGCTCAAGTGTTTACAGGCGAACCGATAATGAAATGAACCTGAAGGCCCGCAGTCAGTTTGGAAGAATCCGTGACGTTTAGACCATCTAATGGGCGTAATAATAATCTTGAACACTTTTGTCTGTCAACGAAAGCATGTGCCCGCACTTGTATTAGATGTTCGATTAGTCTATCGACGTCCATATGTATCGACTGCCGGTATTGCGGATAGAAACAGTAGAAAGGCGTTTATGAGTTCGCTCGCCGTTAATGGATTGATGCTCCGAAAACTAATCTTCCGGTGACGGCGCACTCATTAATTGGAGTCCGGAGTTTCAAGCAAATTGAAATTCTCTGATTAAAGCCCTTGCCAGGCGCGTGTATAATGTGCCCACAGATGATAGAGACCTTATGCATCCCGGACCCTGTATGATTCCGCGAATTGAACTCTTCCAGGAAATCCGGCAGCGTACCCTGGCCTTAATTGCGGATCTAAATGATGAGCAAATGATCGGCCCGTGCCTCAATGTCGTCAATCCGTTGCGCTGGGAGATTGGGCATATTGCCTGGTTTCAGGAATATTGGCTCTTGCGTCATTTGCACGGACGCGCGCCCATGCTCGCCAGCGGCGATAGTCTTTACGACTCGGCACGTGTTGCCCACGAAACGCGTTGGGACCTCCCTCTGCCATCAAAAGCGGAAACGATAACTTATATGCAGGGTGTTCTCGATCAAGTGCTCGACCTGTACAGTCAAAAAGAGGATGCGGCTGAGTTGAGCGACGATGACGCTTATTTTCTTTCTCTGGTGCTGTTGCATGAGGACATGCACGCGGAAGCAGTCACCTATACGCGCCAGACGCTCGCGTTTTCTGCGCCACGGTTTAACTCGGTCGATGAGAGTGCTCGAACACACTCTCCTGTTAAAGAAGTAACTGACGATCCACTGGGCGATGTCGAAATCCCGGGTGGCCTATTTCTGCTGGGTAGCATTCCGGGAAAGCGTTTTGCATTCGACAACGAGATGAAGGCGCACGAAGTTCAAGTGCAGCCTTACAAAATTTCCCTCACGGCCGTGACGAATGCGGAGTATGCGGCTTTTGTCGATGATGGAGGTTACGAGCGGCGAAAACTTTGGTGTGATACAGGATGGCGCTGGCGTGAAACTACCGGCGCGGAGCATCCTGTTTACTGGCATTACATCGATGGGAAATGGTGGAGTCGAAATTTTGATGAAACTGTGCGACTCGAAGAACATCTTCCCGTGTTGCATATCAATTGGTACGAGGCGGATGCTCTCTGCCGATGGGCCGGACGTCGCCTGCCAACGGAAGCCGAGTGGGAACTGGCTGCCAGTGCTGAGCCCACGACGGATGGTTGCGGAATCACTACGCACAAGCGACAGTTTCCGTGGGGAGATGAAGCGCCTACCCCAGACCGAGCGAATTTGGACTGGCGTAATATGTCGTGCCTTGATGTGAGAGCGTTGCCATCGGGAGACAGCGCGTTCGGTTGCCGCCAAATGATCGGCAACGTGTGGGAATGGACGGCGAGCGACTTTAAGCCATATCCGGGGTTCGTCGCCGGTCCCTACAAAGAATATTCTGCGCCCTGGTTTGGAGATCACAAGGTACTGCGCGGTGGTTGCTGGGTGACTCGCTCCCACCTGATACATAACACTTACCGGAATTTCTACACACCAGAGCGGCGCGACGTATGGGCGGGCTTCCGCACGTGTGCCGTGTAGCGCGAAGAAACCATGCGGATAGGAATAGTCACGCCAGCTCCGCCGAACTCGCGTTCCGGAAACAGGACCACGGCCCTTCGCTGGGCAAAGATTCTCAGACGACTCGGCAACCGCGTGTCGATTTTACAGACGTACGATGATACGCCGTACGATCTCCTAGTTACTTTGCACGCCCGGCGCAGCTATCCATCTATCATCAAATTCCGCCGCCAGAATCCCGAGGCGCAAATCTTCGTGGCTCTTACCGGAACGGATCTCTATCGCGACCTTCGAAGAAGTCATAAAGCACAGGAGTCCTTGGAGATCGCAAACCGGATAGTCGTACTACAACCGAAAGCTATCGAAGAATTGCGGCTAAGTTGTCGAGATAAAGCGCGTGTAATTTACCAATCGGTTGAAGCCTTGCCTGAATCGCCAAGCAAGACAAGAACAAACAAAGCTTATCTTAACGACCGATCAAACGGCAGCTTTGATGTATGCGTGATCGGCCATCTTCGCGCGGTGAAGGATCCTTTTCGCGCGGCGCTGGCAGCCAGGTCGCTTCCTCGTTCGTCACGCGTTCGCATTCTGCAAATCGGCGGCGCAATGACTGACGCGATGGTCGCCCGCGCTCGCAGGGAAATGCGCGCCAATTCGCGCTATGAATGGTTGGGCGAACTGCCTCGGTCGCACGTTCGCCGCATCCTAGCGAAAAGCCGGCTTAGCGTGGTTCCATCTCGCATCGAAGGCGGAGCCAACGTAGTCTCAGAAGCGATAACAGCTTCAGTTCCGATTCTCGCTTCGCGCATTGATGGCAATGTTGGCATCCTTGGTGCAGACTACCCTGGTCTTTTTGAAGTGGGAGATACCCAACAGCTTGCGCGACTGTTGGCGCGCGCTGAAAGTGATCGGGAATATCTCGCTGAATTAAGAGACAGTTGTAAGAAGCTGGCCCCCCTTTTTGATCCCACGCGCGAGGAAAAAGCCTGGGCGGACTTGATCAGCGAATTATTCCTGATAGAGTCGGCGTGACGATTTCACCTAGGGGCAGGTGAGGTAGTGCTAATGATCGCAGGACAAACAGATAACACCGCAAGGGAAGCGTCGCCGACTACCGTACGGCGCATTTTTTATTTTGTACTGCCGGTGCTGATCATCATTGGAGCGCTCATCGCTTATAAGAGTTCCTCCGCTTTAGGTGTGATTGGGAAGGTTTCGGCCACCGGGATATTTACGCCGCGCGGGAACGTGATTCCACACGTCGGTGCTTCGGACGCCGGTGTACTAACACGAACGCTGAACTATTTTCTGGTGATTTGGCCGGCTCTAGTGTTTGGCATTCTGATTAGTGCAGCCGTCAGCACGTTTGTCTCACCTCAGTGGTTGTCGCGGGGGCGCTGCTCCTACAAGCGGTGGCGCTGGCGGGAATGGCAATAATTTTAGCGCGGGCGGAAGCGGTCTTGCGCCAGGCGGCGGTGGATCTGGTGGCAGCGGATATTGGGCCGACTATGGTGGTGGTGCCGGTGGATCTGGCAAAATCGTCATAAGCTATCTTCAACCAGTTGCGAGCGCGGGAAGAATTAATGGCGGTAGCTCGGTTGCTCCCACCAACGAATACAGTTCCACCGCTCTCAACGTAATGCAAATTCTCTTGACTCTGACTCAATTTATTTGAAGCGAGCTTTCCTGGCCCAACTCGCCTCGGGTTTCGTATCGAGGTACGAGTTCTCAACTGCGGCAACGGCTTGCGGAGTTTCTAGAGGACTGCGAGCGCAACCGGAATAGGCAGAGCAGAGAAGCCGAGAGTCAGGCAGCGAGAAGAGAGAACCGAGTCAGTTCGGGACGAGGATCACCTTTGGCCGCGAGAGAGCGCGGCCGAAGTCGAGATCTGAATGACGGCAAAAGGAAACATTCACCAATATTTACCGCCGGCTGACGGCGTGTGCCATACCTTGCCAGTCAACCGAGTCTCAGCGACTTGCAGCGAATAGGTAGTTACAACTTAACAGGCGCATTGTCAGGTTGCGGGATTCATAACCTCAAGGCCGTCCGTCAATAAGAGGTCTCAACCTAAGCATACTGAGCGATTACACCCCTTTGAACTTTCGGCAAAGCTTAGCTTTCTTTTTGCACTTCCGGCAATGTAAGCTTCCAGAATCCAAGTGTTCTGATTACCTCCACAGAGTTATTCGATGTGAATTTGAGGGAGTTCATGGCTTCAGTACGCTCTACCTTGTTAAGAGAGCTATTTTCCCTTTAGGAGACTCACATCAATGAGAACCATTCGTCGTTTTTCAATTCCGCTGTTTCTGGTCTTATTCGCTCTCTCGATATCGACATTCTGGTATCGAAAGAGCCAGGTTAACGCTCGGTGTCTTGTTGTCGGCGACTGCGCGACAACAAGAGAGGCATGTATTGGCTCCTGCCAACAGGAACAACAACGATTCAAAGTATTGTGCCGATCAAAATGCGCGCTGCCAGAGTGGATGCGAGGGTGCCTTCAAGAAGATGTAAGGACTAACCGAAAATCAGCAATGTGAAAACCCTGATGTCTTTATTATTCTCAAGTTTATAACGTCACGACGCCTTATCGCGCATCACAGTTCCTTGCATTTTTTCAACTCCCTAGGAGGCACTATGAAAAGATATCTATTTCTCCTCTCGGTATTGCTCGCGTCGCTCTCGTCTGGCGCGGGGCAGGACGTCGATCAGAATTGCGTGCCAATCGGTCTGCCGTCTCAGTGCCAGCAAATTGCCAACTCCCTGTCGGCACGAGAAGCCGGTTACGACGAGCGAATCAATGCGCTTCAAGAACTGCTTCGAGGCGCGTCCACAAACGCCAAGGCAGATTTGATACGAAGGATCAGAGCTGTCGAACGGCAACGCGCTCAGGACACCGAGATACGCCGCCTCACTAGAGAGTTGGCTACATGTCGACAACAGTTTGATACCACGCCGCGCAGACAGCTGGCGCCGTCCACGTTGAGTGCAGTCTTCCGGGGAACGGCGACGGTGACGACGACCAGGTCAGAAGCGCGCGGCCCATTTACGCAGAATCTCAACCTAGGGTTACTGTTCAGTCGTAATCGTTGTACCGTTTCCATAACCAGCTTCCCACCCATCTCCTTTACGACCACAGTGCCGCTTGCCGGTCAGATTACGATTACCGTGACGCAGACTGGCGGGGGCACGGGCAATTTCTTCCCAATATCAGGACAGATCACTATGCCCATCACCCTCTTTTTTGACTACGGCACAATCTTGGCAGGGAACGACACCGCGACACTTAGCCTTACAACCGGCAACTCGATTTCAGCGAGGGGTACATTCAATCTCGCCGGTGTAGCACTTCCGACTGCCGGGGGCACAACAGTGGAAGGCCCCGTCACTTTGGTTGGCACGACAGTATTTCAAAACGGATTCCTCGGCGGCCAAGAGGGTGGCTTCACGGTGACCGGCAACATCGTGATTCCGCAAGCTCCGCCTCCGCAAGGTCATCAAGAATGTTTGAGGCAGTGCGATGAGAATTTTCGCAACTGTATGGACAGCATTGTCGCCGGTCGGCCAACGCCAGCGCAGTGCGCGGCTGGCCGGAACCGTTGTCGGGCTGCCTGTCCTCGATAGTTGAGCAAGGAGCGCAAGAAGTTCCGTACGCAGAAGATCAAAGTCGACGTCGAACGTCGGTTGAGAGCGACCGGTTAACTTGATCGCTCCACTCGACACGAGCAAATTGACAAGCTGTTGCCCAGTTGGCCTTCAGGTCTCCGATGAGTATCACGCTGGAATTTCTGATTTCAACATTCATCTCCGGCAAGACGATACCGCAATATCTCCTCTGACGTCCATCTCAGATCGCCCTCGGCAACGGTGGGCACCAATCGCGCTCGTTCAGCCGTTCCCCACCCTTGCCGAAGGGCCACGGCCTGCTGCTCTGGACCTACGTTGCTGGTTCCGACGCACACTCACCGAATCTTCCCATCCGGCGACCATGACAGTCCTATTGCTTTCACTATTGCCCATTACCTTCCGCGCGCCCAGGGGCACTTGTCGAATGAGTCCCTTCCACGGGACCGAGCTTTGGCATATTTCTGAGCGCCTCCGGGTCGAGAATACCGACGCTTCAATCTGCACTTTGGACCGGGCCTAAGATATTTCGCTGACCTCCTGTGACACTATGCAGCAGGATTGCTAAACTCATCACTTATGTCTTGACCTACGCTTCATTGAAGTAAGTTTAGTCTGCCCGTCATACAACAAACCTTCTGAAGCGACTAATAGTCTGAACGGAGCAAATCTGTAATAGTTCATCGCAGCCTCTTAAGTAGGCTTCGGCAGCCAGAAAGGAAAGAAGTGATTCTGCGGCGATCTTGTTTAATCACCCTGATAATTGCGCTTCCCCTTTTTTATTGTGGGGGAGTTCGTGGGCAGCAAGGCGACGAAGATCTCTCGGTGCCCGAGAGGGCGTACGTCGCTTCTAAGATTTATTCCTCCATCCAGGTCTATTTCGCACACAAGTCGGGGATTGCTGACCTCGATTTCGACGCCGCCTACAAGTCCTATTTGGACAAAGCAACGGGGGCTAAGGGTCGACGCGAGTTTGACCTGGCCACTATTGAGTTCGTGGCCAAGTTGCGGAACAAACATACTCAATTCGACGATCAGTGGCTGCGTCGAAAATATGGGCAGCCGCTCGGATTCTGGGTTCTTCCCTTGGAAGGAAAATGGGTGGTCATCTCGGCTCGCGACAACGGGCTAAGGAGAGGGGATGTCGTGCGAGCCATAGATGGAGTAGATATCGAGGCGTTCGTCCGCGATAAAGAAAGATACGTCAACGCCTCGAGTGAAAGGAGCGCGCGGAGTCTGGTGTTCGATCGAGCGTATCTATTCCCAAGCCACTTTACGCTTGAACTGGAAGATGGCCGCAAGATCACCATCGAACGTAGCGAACCATCAAAGAGCGCAACACGGGAAGCACGGCTACCAGCATCTGAAGGACGCTGGCTTCAAGAAGGTACGGTCGGATACATCAAGATTCCGGCATTCAACGATCCGAACTATGAAAAAACGGCGATTGCGTACGTAAAACAATATGAAGGTGCGAAGTGCCTGATTATCGATTTGAGAGGAAACGGTGGTGGGAGCACTCCGTATCAGCTGATCAGCAAACTAATGAACCGAGAATGGAAGGGTTGGTCGATCTCAACTCCGGCGCAGATTGCCCTCCATCGTGCTCGTGGTGAGCCGGCTGCACAACTTCGGATAGAAAGCGAGAGACAAGTGCCTGGTCAGGGAGCTTTCACTGGCAGATTACTCATTTTGGTCGACCGCTTTACCTGTTCCGCGACCGAGGATTTCGTCATGCCGTTCAAGG
>WNFC01000177.1_pt1 | contig 61019 bp, 56 predicted proteins | sample 5400541 | NCBI WGS metagenome assembly WNFC01 (sample SAMN13153342, study PRJNA577476) | soil metagenome | isolation source: 120 cm saprolite under Douglas fir tree site 2 hole 2 replicate 1 | place: USA:California | collected 2015-04-18
GCGGGGTCGACGAGCTTCTTGATGGTGGTGGCGCGATCGGCGGCCGAGATGCCGGTGCTGATCCCGTCCCGCGCGTCCACGCTGAGGGTGAAGGCGGTGCGGTGGTGTTCGGTGTTGTGGGAGGTCATCTGGGGCAGCTGGAGCCGGTCGAGTTCGGCCTCGCGCATCGGCGCGCAGATCACGCCGCTGGTATAGCGGATCATGAAGGCGAGCAGCTCGGGGGTGGCCATACTGGCGGCGAAGATGATGTCGCCCTCGTTCTCCCGGTTCTCATCGTCCACGACCAGGACGGGGCGGCCCGCCGCGATGTCCTTGATCGCGCGGTCGACGTCGTCGAGCACCTGAGTCACTTGTCACCCTCCCGCCTGAGCAGCCTCTCCACGTACTTGGCGATCACGTCGACCTCCAGGTTCACGGTGTCACCCGGCGGCCTGGTGCCGAAGGTGGTGCGCTTGAGCGTCTCCGGGATCAGGCAGACCTCGAACCAGCCCTCTGTGTCCTCGGGGGGACTGAGCGCGGAGACCGTCAGGCTGATCCCGTCGACGGCGATCGATCCCTTTTCCACGACATAACGGGATATCTGGCCGGGAAGGCTGATCCGCACCTGGTCCCAGTGCTCAGCCGCCATCCGGGAGATGATCGTTGCGGTGGCGTCCACGTGGCCCTGCACAAGATGGCCGCCCAGGCGGTCGGCGAGGCGGACCGAGCGTTCCAGGTTGACCGGCGCCCCCAGGGTGAGTGCACCCAGGCCGGACCGGTCCAGGGTCTCCCCCATCACGTCCGCGGTGAAGGTCCCGTCCAGGATTTCGGTGACGGTCAGGCATACGCCGTTGACCGCGATCGACTCGCCGAGGGCGACGCCCTCCGTGGAACCCCGGATGGTGAGCCTGGCCGCGTCGCCGCGGTGCTCGATGCCGGCGACCTCGCCGAGTTCTGCCACGATCCCGGTGAACATCCGCGCTTTCCCTTCCTCGAAGCCTTGTCTTTCGTCCGGCTCCGGGGGGCGCGGGTACCGTAGGTACGCGCTTCGCGCGGCCGGGGCTGGCCCGACCGCGTGCGTGCTACCTCCCATCCGGACTTTCACCGTCGGTCCCGGAATTTCACCGGGTCAGCCGGCCGCTGGCTGCGGACGGGTCGCGGACTGTTACCGCCGGTTCGGAGTTTCACCGACCCCGGAGCACGCCTTTTACTCCTATAAGTCAGTGTGCCACACGAGGTATTCCGTCCCTGACGCTGGTCTACGGCAACGCTGGTCTACGGAGTCGGGGGCGGAACTGGTATCCGGCGCGGTATTCGGTGACCAGGCACTGGGAGAAGCGCGGGCCGCGGGGCGGCGGTGCGTAGGATTCGGGACATGGCGGTCAGGGCGGTCATCTTTGACTGGGGCGGCACGCTTACCCCGTGGCACAGCATTGACCTCGGCGAACTCTGGCTCGCGGTGTGCGCGCGGCATTATCCGGCGGACGAGGCGGCGGCGATGGCCGCGGCGGTCCGCGCCGCCGAGCTGGAGCTGTGGCAGCTGGGCGAGCGGTCACACCAGAGCTGGACCCTGGACCACATCTTCGAGCGCGCCGGGGTCACCGCGTCGGCCGGCTTCCTGGCCAGCTACTTCGAGGCGTGGGACCCGCACACGCTCACCGACCCGGACGTGCCGCCGCTGCTGCGCGAGCTGCGGCGGCGCGGCATCAAGGTCGGCGTGCTCTCCAACACGATGTGGCCGCGCAGCGCCCATGAGCAGATCTTCGTCAGGGATCAGGTCTTCGAGCTGATCGACGGCGCGGTGTACACCAGCGAGATCGACTGGGTCAAGCCGCACCCGGAGGCCTTCCGGGCGGCCATGAAGGCCATTGGCGAAACCGATCCCGCGGCGTGCGTATTCGTCGGCGACCGGCCCTATGACGACATCCACGGGGCCAAGAGCGCGGGCATGCGCGCGGTGCTCATCACGAACTCGGACGTCCCGGCGTTCGAGGCCGCCGAGCCGGACGCGGTCATCACCCGGCTGGCTGAGCTGCTCGGCTACGTCGACCGCTGGTCTTGACATCCGCGCTGGTCATGACGTCGTAAAAAACTCTCCTGAAAAGGTGTTGCCGGATGAGGCACTCACCACTCATACCGTCGTGGAGTGAATGCGGGGCTGGCGGAGCGCCGGGAGCTTGTCACTGAGGGGGGGTGAGTTCCCGCTGATCCGTCAGCTACGGCACGGGTACCTAACGTAAATGTCATTTGACGTTGTTGTCCATATGCGCGGTCGCGCGGTTTTATAGCTATATGCGGGACAGTGAGATCGTTGCGGCCATAGTGGCAGGCGACCCTGACGGGCTTGCCGAGGCCTACGACAGGTACGCGGCGCCGCTGTACACCTACTGCCGCTCCTTGCTGCGCGAACCGGCCGATGCCGCCGACGCCGTGCAGGACACCTTCGTCATCGCGGCGTCCAAGTTGGCGGGACTGCGTGATCAAAGCCGGCTCCGGCCATGGCTCTACGCCGTGGCCCGCAACGAGTGCCACCGGCGCATGCGCGCGAGCGCGAGCGAGGCCACGTCGGCGCTGGATCTGGTGCCAGAGGTGAGCGATGAGTCGGTGGACGTCACCGGCGGTGCCGAGCGCACGGAGTTGCGCATCCTGCTGCGCTCCGCGGTCCGCGGCCTCAACGTTGGCGAGCAGGACCTGATCGAGCTGCAGTTGCGGCAGGAGCTAGATGTCGCGGAGATCGCAGCGGTGCTCGGCGTTTCCCGCAACCACGCGCACGCGCTGCTCTCCCGCGCCCGTGATCAGCTGGAGATTTCCCTGGGCGCGCTGCTCGTGGCCCGTTCGGGGCGCGCCGATTGCACCGCCCTGAGCGCGCTGCTCGAGGACTGGGACGGGCAGCTCAACGTCCTGATGCGCAAGCGGATCAACCGGCACATCGAGCGGTGCCCGGCGTGCACCGAACGAAAGCGCCGCGAGCTTGCCCCGGCGCTGCTGCTCGGCCTGGCCCCGCTGGCCGCACTGCCCATCGCCGCGACGCCGGCCGGACTGCGGGCGCAGGTGCTCAGGCTCGCCAGCAGCGACACGCCCGAAGCGGTAGCCCACCGGGCCAGCGTGGCGCAGCGGACCACGGCGTTCGGGCACCATGGTTTTCCCAAGCCGCTGGACGCGCCGAAGCCGCGGTGGCGGACCCGGCAGGCGCAGTCCGTCGCGGTGGGCGCGGCGGCGATCGCCGCCGCGGTGGTGATAGGCAGCCTGGCGCTGGGCGGCGGGCTGGCGGGGCACCCTGTCCGGCCGAACGCGCTGGGCTCGGTTCCCGGCGGCAGCGCCGGGGCGACGTCCGGGCCCACGTCCGGGGCCTCGTCCGGCGCCTCCCCGAGGGGTCCGGGGCGGTCGGCGCAGTCCACGGTGCCGGCGAGCGGCCTCATCCACGTGTCGCCCGGCCCTTCGGCGGGCAGTTCGCCCGCGCCCACGAGCGGCGGCTCACCCGGACCTACCGGAGGCTCGCCTGGACCAAGTGGCGGCACCTCGCCGAGCGGCGGCACGTCGCCGAGCGGGGGCACCTCGCCGTCGGCCACGGCGCCGTCGTCGGGCCACAGCACGTCGCCCGCGCCGTCCACGAGCACTACCCCGGCTGGCACGCCCTCGGCCACTCCTCCCCCGCCGAAGCAGGGAACGCTGAGCGTGACACCAAGGAGGATCCTGCTCACCCCCGGCCTGGGCGACAGCCTCACGCTGACGGCCTCGGGCGGGCCGGTGACGTGGTCCATCACCGAGTCCTCGAGCCTGCTCGGCAACGTGACCGTCTCGCCGACTTCTGGCACGCTGGCGTCCGGCCAGAGCGTGACGGTCTCCCTCAGCGCCAGCAGCCCGGTCTCCGTGGACAGCCAGCTCACCGTGAACCCAGGCGGTATCACGGTCACGGTCGTGGTCGGCGTCGGCGTCGGCGTCGGCTAGCGAACCGAGCCGGTGCGCTTGAGCGTCCGGATGATCGGCGCGGTCTCCACCGATCGCACCCCGGGCAGGCCGGCGAGTTCGCCGGTCAGGTACTCATAGAGATGCTGCGTGTCACGGGGGGCCTCGCGTTTGCCGGGGCGCTCTGCGCGCTGCTGCTCATCCGCGGTAAAGACTTCGTCCGGGCCGGCCGCACGGAGCCGCAGGGCGCCTCGCCGATGACCGGGGAAACGGGCGCGGACAGGGCGAGCCGGGCTCGTTCGGCCTGAAAAAAGAGATCGGCGACGCGGGCCTCAGCGGTTGTGACGGACCCAGGCGGCGTGCGCGGTGGCTCGTTCGGCCTGGGCGCGCAGGGCCCGCACGGCGCGCGCGGGGTCGTCGGAGCCGTAGACGGCCGAGCCGGCCACGAACACGTCGGCGCCCGCCTCCGCGCAACGCTCGATGGTCTCCTCGCTGACCCCGCCGTCGACCTGGAGCCACACCGCGGCGTCCCGCCCGCCGATCAGCGCGCGGGCGCGACGCAGCTTCGGCAGCACCATGTCGAGGAAGGGCTGGCCGCCGAAGCCCGGCTCCACCGTCATCAGCAGCAGCATGTCGACCTCGGGCATCAGGTCCTGGTACGGTTCCACCGCGGTCCCCGGGTTGACGGCCAGCCCGGCCCGGGCGCCGGCCGCCCGGATCGCCCGCAGCGTCCGCACCGGGGCGTGCACCGCCTCGGCGTGGATCGTCACGTTCCTGGCTCCGGCCTCGGCGTACTGAGGGGCCCACCGGTCCGGTTCCTCGATCATCAGGTGACAGTCGATCGGCAGCGTGGCGTGCTTGAGCAGCGCCTGGACGACGGGCAGGCCAAGGGTGAGGTTCGGCACGAAGTGGTTGTCCATGACGTCCACGTGCAACCAGTCCGCGACGGCGGCGACCGCGGCCTCCTCGTCGGCGAGCCGGGCGAAGTCCGCGGACAAGATGCTCGGCGAGATCTGAACGGCCATAGTAAGGCTGAGTGTAGAGTGCCTGGATGCGGGCGAGATCCCCCGTGTGGGGGATGGGAAACTTCCGGGTGTGCTCGTGCCCGGCCTGGCGAGCCGGAAATTGTGCTGTGGCCGGCGCGGCGTCGCGGGAATGTCATACCTTGCGGGTACAGTTCGATACTGAGTTCGATTGGGATCGATCTGGAGGTTGCTTATGCATTCGGACCCGCCAAGCGCCCTGCTCGACCGGGTACGCAAGCTGCTGGCGAAGGCCGAGGCAGAGGGGGTGACCCCGCCGGAGGCCGAGGCGTTCACCGCGAAGGCGGCGGAGCTGATGGCCAGGTACGGGATCGACCGGGCCCGGCTGGCCGCGACCCGCCCGGACACCGACCGGCCGGGCAGCCGCATCATCGACATCGCCAATCCGTGGGCGCAGGTCCGGGCCCACCTGCTGGCCGGGCTGGCCGGGGCCATGCGCTGCCAGTGCGTCCTGCTCAGCACCACCAGGCCCGGCGCGCGCATCCACGTGTTCGGCTACGCCTCGGACCTGGAGCGGGCCGACATCCTGTACACCTCGCTGCTGCTGCAGATGGCCCGGGGCCTGACCGCGGCGGTCGTCCCGGACGGGATCCGCAGCGTCCGGGCCTGGCGGCGGAGCTGGCTGCTCGGCTTCGTCACCGCCGTCATCACCCGGGTCAGGTCTGCCGAGGACCGGGCCGCCTCGAGCGCCGAGGGCGAGACGCAGGCCGGGCCGAGCACCGCCCTGGTCCTGGCCGACCGGGCCGTGGTCATCCGCCAGCAGCTGGAACAGGCCTATCCGGTGACCCGCCGGACCAGGATTACCTACAGCGGCCGTGGTTACAGCGCCGGGTACGCCCAGGGGCAGCGGGCCGACATCGGCAACGCCCGGCTGAAGTCAGCCCGGGCCCTCAGCCGCGCCTGAGCTCACCCGCGTCGGAGCAGCGCGAGGAAGATCGCGTCCGTGCCGTGACGGTGCGGCCAGAACTGGGCGAACCTGGGTTCGGGGCTGCGCAGGGCGGGGACTTCGGGCAGGACCGCGGGCGCGTCGAGGATGGTGACGTCGGTCCTGCTTCCCGCCACGGCGGTGACGACATCGCGGGTCTCGGCCACGTGCGGGGAGCAGGTCACGTAGGCCACCACGCCGCCGGGCCGGACCGAGTCGATGGCCGCGTTGAGCAGCTCGCGCTGCAGGCCGGCCAGTTCTTCCACGTTGGCGGGGGTCTTGCGCCACCTGGCTTCGGGGCGGCGGCGCAGCGATCCGAGGCCGGAGCACGGGACGTCGGCCAGGACGCGATCGAACGTGCCTGATCGCCACGGCAGATGGCGCCCGTCGGCGGCGATGACGGCACCGGTACTGTCCTCGCCGGCGCGGCGCAGGGCTTCCAGGACGCGCTGGGCCCGGTGCGGGCGGATGTCCGAGGCGACCAGGCGCGCGCCGCGGGCAGCGGCGAGCCCGCTCAGCAGCCGGGCCTTGCCGCCGGGGCCCGCGCACACGTCCAGCCAGAGCCGGTCCTGGCCGGACAGGCCGATCCGGGCCAAGGCGAGCGCGGCCAGCTGGCTGGCCTCGTCCTGGACGGCCGCCTGGCCGCTGGCGACCAGGGGCGCCGGGTCGCCGCCGGCCAGCCGGAAACCGTAGGGCGACCAGCGGGTCCGCTCGCCGTTCGCGGGGAGGCTGGTACCGTCCGGCGGTCCGGCGGGGCCGAGCGCGAGGACCACGTCGGGCCGGACGTTGCCGGCGGCGAGGGCGTCCTCGGTCTCGGCGGCGCCGGCCTCGCCGAGCGCGTCGCGGATCGCGTCGACGATCCAGCGCGGATAGCTGTGCCGGACGGCGAGGTGCCCGGACGGGTCGCGGGACCGGTCTGGGGCGACGATCTGGATCCAGGCATCCAGGTCACGGGTGGCCACGCGGCGCAGGACCGCGTTGACGAAGCCCGACGGGCGGGGGCCGCAGACGTCCTTGGCCAGGTCGACCGAGGTCGCCACGGCGGCGTGGCGGCCGACCCTGGTGGCCAGCAGCTGATGCGTGCCGATCCTGAGCACGTCGCGCACCGGCGGGTCGAGCTCGTCCCGGTCGCTGCACGCGGCCAGGATGGCGTCGTAGGTGCCGCGGCCGCGCAGCGTGCCGTAGGTCAGTTCGGTGGCGAAGGCAGCGTCCCGGCCGGTCAGCCCGCGCTCCTTGAGCAGGGCGGGCAGCAGCAGGTTAGCGTAGGCGTCCCGGTCCGCGACCGCGCGCAAGACGTCGTAGGCGGCGCGCCGGGCCGGATCGGTGCGTGGCCGACCGGTGCGGGGCTGGCTGACACGAGGCTGGCTGGTGTGCGGCTGGCTGGTGTGCGGCTGGCCGGTGTGCGGCTGGCTGCTTCGGGGTTGCCCGCTGCGGGCCTGGCCAGAGCGGGAGTTGCGGGGTCGGGGCGGCCGCGAGTTTTCCCTCTGCTCCGTCATGTGAGCCGAACCACACGGGGGCCACCGGAGCGGAGGCCGCGGGCCCATTCCGATGCCGACATGAGGCGCTTACCCGGGGCCTGGACGTCGCCGAGGCGCACCGGGCCCGAGCCCGTGCCGACGAACACCGCCTGGCGGCCGACCTGCAGCTCACCGGGCGCGAGGTCCGGCGGGGCCGCGAGGTCTTGGGCGGCGTCGGGCGTAACGGGGCCGGCCAGGGACAGAGGGCCGAGCTTGAGGCGGGCACCGTCGAGCTCGGTCCAGGCGCCCGGATCCGGCGTGCACGCGCGGATCTGCCGGTCCACCACGTGTGCGGGCAGCTTCCAGTCCACCCGCGCGTCGGCTGGGGTGATCTTCGGGGCAAAGCTCACGCCCTCGGCCGGCTGCGGGACGGCCTGGACAGTGCCGGCCTCGATCCCGTCCAGCGTCGCGACGAGCAGTTCCGCTCCCGAATGCGACAGCCGGTCAAGCAGCGTGCCCGTCGTGTCGTCGGCCCGCACTGCCTCGGTCAGCACCCCGTATACCGGGCCCGCGTCGAGCTCGGCCACTACGCGGAAGGTGCTGGCGCCGGTCACGTCGTCGCCGTGCAGGATGGCGTGCTGCACCGGCGCAGCCCCGCGCCAGGCGGGCAGCAAGGAAAAGTGCAGGTTGACCCAGCCGTGCCGGGGGATGTCGAGCAGGGACTGCGGCAACAGCGCGCCGTAGGCGACCATTGGGGCGCAGTCCGGGGCGATCTGGCGCATCCGGTCGAGGAACTGCGGATCCCTGGCCCTGGCCGGCGTGAGTATCTCGAGTCCCGCCGCCGCGGCGCGCTGGGCTACCGGGCTGGCCTCGACCTTCCGGCCTCGGCCGGCCGGGGCGTCGGGACGGGTCACCACCGCGACGACGTCATGGCGGGAAGCCAGCAGCGCGTCAAGCGCCGGTACCGCCGTCTGCGGCGTACCCGCGAACACCAGGCGCATCAGATGTCACGCCACCTTGCTGGCCGGCGAGAGACCGGGGGCGGCGACGGGACCAGGCCAGGCCGGTAGCGCGGCAGCATTTCAGAGGGCCCGGCCCAGCGTGTCGTGCGGCGACACCCGCACCCGCGGCACGGGGTCGCCCCACCATTCCGCCTCGCGGATCGCCTTCATCGCCGCCTTGCGCTGGTCGGAATCCATCCGGTCGATGAACAAGATGCCGTCCAGGTGGTCGGTCTCGTGCTGGATGCAGCGGGCCAGGAGTTCGGTGCCCTCGATCGTCACCGGGTCCCCGTACATGTTGAACCCCTTGGCCACCACGCCCCACGCCCGCGGCACCGGGTAGACCAGACCGGGGAACGACAGGCAGCCCTCGTCGTCCTCGTCCTGCTCTTTGGACAGGTCGAGGGAGGGGTTGATCAGGTGCCCGGGCTCGTTGTCGTCCACGTGGTAGGTGAATACCCGCAGGCCAACCCCGATCTGGGGAGCGGCGAGGCCAGCCCCGGGCGCATCCAGCATGGAGTCGGTGAGATCCTTGACCAGCCGGCGCAGCTCGGCGTCGAAGTCGCGGACCGGCTCGGCCGGCGTACGCAGCACCGGGTCACCGAAAAGACGGATCGGCTTGACGCTCACAAAAACCCTCCTGGACACGTTACGGCGAGCACCCGCATCCGATGGCACCGCCATTTTCAGTCTAGCCGTCAGGCGACCTCGGCCGGGTCGAGCTGAACCCGGACAACGCCGCCGTCCTTGCGCGCGCTGCGGGTGGCCTGGGCCGCGTGCAGGGCGCGGGCGAGCGCGAGACCGTCTCGCCTGCCGATCCTGATCAGCGCTCTTTCCTGCGGTTCCGCGCGGGCAGCCGGGTCCTGGCCCGGGTGCCTGCCGGGGGTGGTCTCGACGGGCACCGGCCCGAGCACCTCGGCCTGGGGGGGCAGCCCGGCCGCGCCGACGAACTCCGCGACTGCCTCGGGTGTTCCGGTGACGGACGCCATCCGCACCGCGGGCGGGAAACCTAGTTCGGTTCGTTCCGCCAGCTCCCGTTCGGAAAAAGTGACCGGATCCCAGCGGATGAGCGCTTGCACCGCGGGAAGCGTCGCCTCGGCCAGCACCACCACGGACCCGGCCGGCCGGACCAGGGCGGCCGCGTTCAGCCACCGGCGCAGCGCCTCCTCGGCGGCGCGCAGGCTGGGCCGGCCGAGCAGCGCCCAGCCGTCGAGCAGCAGCGCGGCGGCGTAGCCTTCTGGCGCCACCGGCTCGGCCCCGGGGGTGGCGATGACCAGCGCGGGTTCGGCGGGCACGGTGGCGAGCACGTGCTGGCCGCCGGAGGTGCGCACCGGCACTCCGGGGAAGGCGCGGCCCAGCTCCTCGGCGGTGCGCGCCGCACCGGTAACGAGCGCGCGCAGCCGGCCTGATCCGCAGCGGGCGCAGGTCCAGTCCATCGCGAGGGCCCCGCACCACCGGCAGCCGGGCGTCTCGTGCGAGCCGCCGATCTCCAGCGGCCCGCCGCAGGTGGCGCACCGAGCCTGGGCGCGGCACCGGCCGCAGGCGATAGCGGCCAGGTAGCCGCGCCTCGGCACCTGGACCAGAACCGGGCCCGGCGCCGGGCCTGGTGCCGGGGCCCCGTCCGGCGGCCCGCCGCGGGCATCGCCGCGAGCCCCGCCGGTCAGGGCCAGGCGGGCAGTGCGCAGGGCGAGGCTGGGCAGGCGCGCGGTCATCGCCGCGGCGTCCCTGGCCAACTCGGCCTCGTCGGGAGCGGCCCTGACCTTCGGCGCCGCCTGCCGCTGCGCCTCGGGGCTGCCGGTCAGCGGCCGGGCCCACCCGCCCGCGACCAGCTGGGTGAGCTCGGCCGTGCGGGCGAACCCGCCGATCAGCGAGGCCGCACCGGACTTGTGCGCGCGCAGGGCGAGAACCTCGCGGGCGTTCGGGTACGGCGCGCGAGGCTCGGCGTGCAGGTCGTCGCCGTCGTCCCAGAGCACGACCAGGCCGAGATCCGCGACGGGGGCGAACATCGCGGCCCGGGTGCCTGCCACCACCTGGACCAGTCCCCGGCGCACGGCCAGCCAGCGGCGGTAGCGCTCGGCCGGGCCGAGGTCCGCGCTCAGGCAGACATGGACGAGGCCATGCTGCGCCACATCGGTCAGGGCCGCGTCGACGCGGTCCAGGTCACGGGCGTCCGGCACGACGATGAGCACGCCGCGGCCCGCGGCGGCCGTGATCGCTGCGGCGATGGCGATCTCGGCCGGCCATTCCGGGCCGGGCAGCGCCGACCAGGCGGCCCGGACCGGGCGGGCCTCCGCCAGGCCGGCCAGGAAAGCCGCCCCGGCTGGGTAGCGGATCCAGGAGCCTGGCTCCGGCCGCTTCGGCAGGGGGTCGCGCTGGGTTTCCGCACCTGGGGCGTCCCGTTCCGCCGTGGCGTGCCGGGGCGGAATGGCCAGCCTGAGCACGTCGGCCAGCGTGCCCGCGTACCTGTCCGCCACCGCCCGGGCCAGATCGAAGATCTCGGGCGTGAGCACCGGCTCCGGCGAAGTCACCCGCTCCAGCCGGGCCAGTTTGCCCTGATGCTCGCTCGTCTGGGTCCGTTCCAGCAAGTAGCCGTCGACCAGCTGGCCGGCGAACCTGACTCGCACCCGGCAGCCAGGCACGGCCGCCTCATCCATGCTGGCCGGGACGAGGTAATCGAAGGGGCGGTCGAGGTGAGCGAGCGAGATGTCCACCGCGACCCGGGCGACGGGCAGCCGCTCGCTCACCGCCTGATCCTTCGGCCCCTTGACCACAGTTCCGTCCTACCAGAACCGGGACGGAGGTTAGGACAAGGCGGCGGCCACGGCCCTGGTCAGAAGTCGGCCGCGTCGCGGAGCTGGTCGGCGCGATCGGTGCGCTCCCACGAGAAGTCGGGCTCGGTGCGGCCGAAGTGCCCGTAGGCGGCGGTCTGCGCGTAGATGGGGCGCAGCAGGTCGAGGGCGTAGATAATAGCCCGCGGCCGGAGGTCGAAGACCTGGAGCACGGCGTCCTGGATCCGCTCCACCGGCACCTTCTCGGTGCCGAAGCACTCGATGAACAGCCCGACCGGCATCGCCTTGCCGATCGCGTAGGCCACCTGGGTCTCGCACCGGTCCGCCAGGCCCGCCGCCACGACGTTCTTGGCCACCCAGCGCATCGCGTAGGCGGCGCTGCGGTCGACCTTCGACGGGTCCTTGCCCGAGAAGGCCCCTCCCCCGTGCCGCGCCATGCCGCCGTAGGTGTCGATGATGATCTTCCGCCCGGTCAGCCCGGCGTCCCCCATAGGGCCGCCGATCTCGAACCGGCCGGTCGGGTTGACCAGCAGCCGGAAGCTGTCGCAGTCGATGCCCGCGTCGGCCAGGACGGGCTCGACCACGTAGTCCTTGATGTCGGGGGCGAGCAGTTCCTTGAGGTTGATGTCGGGCGCGTGCTGCGTCGAGACCACCACGGTGTCCAGCCGCACCGGCGTGTCTCCTATGTATTCGATCGTCACCTGCGTCTTGCCGTCCGGCCGCAGGTAAGGCACGGTGCCCGCGCGGCGCACCTCGGACAGCTGCCGGGCGAGCTTGTGCGCCAGCATGATCGGCAGCGGCATCAGCTCGGGGGTATCGCGGCACGCGTAGCCGAACATCAGCCCCTGATCCCCCGCGCCCTGCCGGTCAAGCTCGTCGGTGCCCTCGCCCTCGCGGTACTCGAACGCGTCGTTGACGCCCTGGGCGATGTCCGGCGACTGAGATCCGATGGAGACCGACACGCCGCAGGAAGCCCCGTCGTAGCCCTTGGCCGAGGAGTCGTAGCCGATCTCGAGGATCTTGTCCCTGATGATGCCGGGTATGTCGACATAGGTCTGCGTGGTGACCTCGCCGGCGACGTGCACCTGGCCGGTCGTGATCATGGTTTCCACCGCCACGCGACTGCCCGGATCATCTTTGATCATGGCATCGAGAATGACGTCACTGATCTGGTCGGCCATCTTGTCGGGATGGCCCTCCGTAACCGACTCAGAGGTAAAAAGACGACGCGCCACTTAAGTTCTCCCCTCGCTCCAGGCGACTGCGGTGAGTTTATCCTGGACTGCGGTGAGTTTCGTCGTGACTAACCGATTCGTTCAGTCGCGCGGCCACGAGATCCCACACGACGTCGGCCAGCGCTTCCTTGGGTCCGCGCGGGATCGGGGTGACCGTCCCGTCGGCGCCGTAGACGACAGCCTCGTTGTCGGGGGTCCCGAAGCCGAGCCCGTTCCCCACCGGGTTGACGACCAGCAGGTCACACCCCTTGCGGGCCAGCTTAGCCTGAGCACCTTCGGCCGAGGTGTCGGTCTCGGCGGCGAACCCGACCAGGATCTGACGCACCGTGTGCGGGGGCACGAGCCCGGCCCGTTCGGCATCATGATCTCCTGCGGCCTGCCCGGCGGGGGCCTGGGCGCGGCGTGCGGCGGCCAGCCCGGCCAGGATGTCCGGGTTCTCGGTCAGCCGCAGCGGCTCGGGCGGCTGCCCGTCCTTCTTCATCTTCGCCGCGCTCCGCGCCTCCGGGCGGTAGTCCGCCACCGCGGCGGCCATCACCACTGCGTCGGCACCGACCCCCTGGGCCGCGGCGGCCATCACGGCGTCCCGCATCTCCCGCGCCGAAACGACCCTGGTGACCTTGGCCCCGGCCGGATCCGGCAGCGCGACGTTGGCCGCGACCACGATGACCTCGGCGCCCCGCGCCGCCGCCGCGCGAGCCAGCGCGTACCCCTGCGTCCCGGTGGACCAGTTGCCGATGAACCGCACCGGGTCGATCTCTTCCCGGGTGCCGCCCGCGGAGACCACCACGCGGCGGCCGGCCAGGTCCGGGCGCAGCGGGTCAGCCCGCCCGCCGGCACCGCCGGCCCGGCCGGCACCGCCGCGGGCCAGCAGCCTGACCGCGACGGCGAAGATCTCGCCCGGCTCGGGCAGCCGCCCGGGGCCGCTGTCCTGGCCGGTCAGACGGCCGACCGCGGGCTCGAGCACGATGGCGCCGCGGCTGCGCAGCAGCGACACGTTCGCCTGGGTGGCGGGGTGCTCCCACATCTCGGTGTGCATGGCCGGCGCGTACAGCACCGGGCACCTGGCGGTAAGCAGCGTGGCGGTCAGTAGGTCCCCGGCCAGCCCGGCCGCGGCCCGGGCCATCAGGTCCGCCGTCGCGGGCGCGACCAGGACGAGGTCGGCCGACTGCCCGAGCCGGACATGCGGGACCTCGGCCACGCCCGTCCACGCATCGGTCGTCACCGGCTCGCCGGACAGCGCGGCCCACGTGGCCTCGCCGACGAAGCGGAGCGCGTCAGGGGTGGGCACCACCCGGACGTGATGCCCGGACTCGGTCAGCAGCCTGAGCAGCTCGCACGATTTGTACGCCGCGATGCCGGCGCCGACGCCGAGGACGACGCGTGCCGGCATGGACCTGGTCAGCCTTCGATGGCCTCGACGTGGAGCAGCCGCTCCTTGATCTCCCGGAGCGAGATGGACAGCGGCTTCTCCTGGCTGCGCGTCTCCACCAGCGGCCCGACGTACTCAAGCAGCCCTTCGCCGAGCTGCGAGTAATAGGCGTTAATCTGCCGTGCGCGCTTCGCGGCCATGATCACCAGCCGGTACTTGCTGTCCACGACATCAAGAAGCTCGTCGATCGGCGGGTTGATGATGCCGTCGGCGACCTGAGTCCCTGCCACATTCTGCCTTCCGTAGGTCACTGCTCGATCAAGGCTACCAGCTGGCGGCACACGTCCTCGACGGATGTGTTCACCAGGGTGACCTCGAACTCTTCGGCCGCCGCGAGCTCTTCCCGGGCGGCCGCCAGCCTGCGTTCCAGCACCTCAGGCGGCTCGGTGCCGCGTCCGGTGAGCCTGCGCACCAGCTCGTCCCAGGACGGCGGGGCCAGGAACACCAGGCGGGCATCGGGCACCGTGCGCTTGACTTGCCGCGCTCCGGCCACGTCAATCTCGAGCAGACAGGAAACGCCCGCCTCGAGCCTTTCGTTAAGCGGCTCGCGCGGCGTGCCGTACCGGTGGCCGGCGAACGTCGCCCACTCAAGCAACGCCCCGCTGGCGACCAGCCGGTCAAACTCTTTGTCATCGACAAAGTGATATTCGCGCCCGTCTACTTCCCCCGGGCGCGGCCGCCGTGTCGTGACCGAGACGGAAATCCAGATCTGGGGACAAGTCCTGAGGAGTTCGGCGACGACCGTGCTCTTCCCGACCCCGGAGGGCCCGGAGAGCACGGTCAGCCGCGAATGCACCGGGGTCGCGACCGCGGCACTGCCAGGACTCGGTTCCCTTCTGCCGCGCGGTTCAGATATCGGCACCGAACTCTTGCTCAAGCGCGGAGCGCTGGTTGGTACCCAGCCCGCGTACACGACGCGATTCCGCGATGCCAAGCCTTTCCATGATCTGCTTTGCCCTGACCTTGCCTACGCCCGGCAGGGACTCGAGCAGGGCCGAGACCTTCATCTTGCCAATGATGTCATCATGCGCGCCTTCCTTGATGACATCTGACAAGTTCGTGGCCCCGCGCTTGAGGCGGTTCTTCACCTCGGCGCGTTCTTTGCGTGCTCTGGCGGCCTTCTCCAGTGCCGCTGCACGTTCTTCGGGAGTGAGGGGAGGAAGAGCCACTCGGGGTCACCTCGGGTTTCGTCGGAAAAAGGTTTGTCGGGAGGGGAAACTAGCCAATCACGTACCCTTTATGCAACGCAAACTGCCGGTTGCGACATTACAAATTGAAATATATTACTCAACGTGAGCATTCCATTACTTAGAGTTATCATCCCGCATCCCCTACCCCACTAGGGGTCTCACCGGGTGATATCCCGCCGTCAACGCCACTGGATACCAGCGTAAGCCATCCTCGGCCTGCGGGTTCGGCACCCACGCGGCGCGTCACGGATCCGGCCGACATGTCCCACTCATCTCACTACGGCACCCGGGGCAACTTGAAGGATATCCGGCGACGTGAGTCTCAACTGCCCACGATGACTTTTACCCTTGCGCCCCGCTAAGGCTTCCGTCCGCATCTCCCACCATTTCAGACTTTAGGGTGATTTAGTACCTTTTGCCCTGGTTTGTGGCTTTCTGGAGCTTTTGCACCATGATGTGCACGCTCGTGCTTGTTTGCGACCGTCGGGCTTCCAGACATCATACTCGCTGGGTAAGACCAGAGTCACCCCAGGTTACTGCCGGTTTTCCGAGCCGGGTCCCAGCCGGGTCCGGACCGGATTACCTCGCCACGGCCACCCGGCGCAGTGACGCGGCGATGGCCGCCGCGGCGGCGCCGGGATCAGGGGCCCGGGTGATGGGCCGGCCGATCACCAGCAGGTCCGCGCCGGCCAGCAGCGCCTCTTCCGGCGTGGCCACCCGCGCCTGATCGTTCGCCTCGCTGCCCGCGGGCCGCACGCCCGGCGTGATCAGCGTCACATCCGGGCCGACCTCGGACCGGACGGCGGAAACCTCGCGCGGCGAGCAGACCAGGCCCTGCGCACCCGCCGCCACCGAGAGGGTAGCCAGCCGCAGGACCGTGTCCCGCACCGGCCCGATCATCCCGATCTGGTCGAGGTCGTCGTCGCCGAGCGAGGTGAGCACGGTGACCGCCGCCACCATCGTGTCCGGTGCCGCCTCGACGGCCGCGCGGATGACGTCGGTGCCGCCGACCGCGTGCACGGTGAGCACGTCCGGGCGCAGCCGCGCGACCGCCCGCGCGGCCCCAGCGACCGTGGCCGGGATGTCATGCAACTTCAGGTCGAGGAACACGGACACGCGACTGGCGCCCCGGACCGTGGCGACCACCTCGGGCCCGTAGCGCAGGTAAAGCTCGAGCCCGACCTTGACCGTGCTCACGTGCGGCGTCACCAGCGCAGCCCACCGCGCGGCCGTCTCCAGGTCGGGCGCGTCAAGCGCGACAGCCACTGGCGCCGGCTTGCTCACGGCCGTACTCCTCTCCTCGATGCTGCCCGGATGTCTGCCCGGATGGACCGTTCAAGTCTGTTACATATTGCCGCGTCTTGCTTACATTGTGCCGTCTAGGCACGCCAGGCCAGGCCACGGGAGACCCGGCCGTGGACCCCGTGAGCCCGGCCGATCACGTCGGCGGCCCGGTCCACGCCCATGGCCGCCAGTTCCTCCTCCAGCTCCTTCAGCACGCGCGAGCACGCCGAGGGATCATGCATGATCTCCGTGCCCACAGCGATCACGGAGGCGCCCGCGAGCAGCAGCTCAAGGGCATCCCGGCCGGTGCGCACGCCGCCGGTCCCGATGATCGGCACGTCGGGGAACGCGGCCCTGACCTGCCACACGCACCGCACCGCCACCGGCCTGATGGCCGGGCCGGACAGGCCGCCGTACCGGGCGGCCAACACCGGGCGCATCGTCGCCGGGTCGATGGCCATGCCGAGCAGCGTGTTGATCAGCGACAGGCCATCCGCGCCCGCCGTGACGCAGGCACTGGCCACCGCCACGATGTCGGTCACGTCCGGCGATAGCTTTGCGAACACCGGGATGTCGTACCTGGCGCTGCTCCGCACCGCCGCGATCACGCTGCCGGCCCGCTGCGGGTCCAGCGCGAACGGCTGCCCGGCGTCCTCGGCGTTGGGGCAGGAGAGGTTGACCTCGATGGCCGTCACCCCGGCCGTGTCGGACAGCCGGCCGGCCAGCCCGGCGTACTCGCGGATGGTCTGGCCCGCGATCGAGACCACGACCCGCGCGCCGCGGGACAGCAGCCATGGCAGGTCCCGCTGCAGGAACGCGTCCACTCCCGGGCCCTGCAGGCCCACCGAGTTCAGCATGCCGCTCGGCGTCTCGGTCAGCCGCGGCGCGGGATTGCCGGTATGCGGTTCGGCCATGATCGACTTGCTGATCAGCGCGCCGACCCTGGCCACGTCGACGAACTGGGCGAGCTCGCGGCCCGCGCCCGCGCAGCCCGCCGCGGATAGCACCAGGTTGGGCAGTTCGGCCTGGCCGAGCCTGGCCCTCATGTCAGCCGGCATCACGCCACCCGGGCGCGCCGAGCGCGTCGAACGGGATCGTCCCCATGTCGTCCCAGCGGACCAGGTCGCCGCGGAACACCGGGCCGTCCACACAGGAGCGGACGATCCGGATGATCCCGTCGGTCCCGGTGACCGGCAGCACGCACCCCATGCACACCCCGGTCCCGCAGGCCATGGGCACGTCCACCGACGCCTGCACCGGGATGTCGTACCTGCTCGCGATCGCCGAGACCTCCCGCAGCACCGGCACGGGCGCGCATGCGTAGATGACGTCGGTGCGCGCCTCGCGGATGATCTGCTCCATCAGGCCGGTCACCGCGCCCCGGGCGCCGAACGAGCCGTCGGTGGTCGCGACCGCCGCGCTCCGCCCGTTCCGCCGGGCGGTCAGCGCGCCGAAGACCCGGTCGGCGCTCTCGCCGCCGAGCAGGTAATCGATGCTGCAGCCGCGTTCCCGGAGCCGCGCCGCCAGCGCGAACAACGGCGCGCTGCCGTAGCCGACGCCGAGCAGCAGGCAGCTCGACGGATCCCTGGGGATGGGAAAGGGCCGGCCGAGCGGTCCCACCGTGTCGAGCACGTCCCTCGCGCGCAGCGCGGCCAGCCACCGCGTCCCCGGCCCGCGGGCCTCGAACACGAACTCCACCGTGCCGCCGTGATCGGGCCGCACGTCGTGCACCGCGAAGGCCCGCCGCCCGAGCATGCTCGTCTCGGGGCCGCCGACCGCGACCGTGATGAACTGGCCGGGCCGGAACTTGGTCGCGATGGCGGGCGCGACCAGGGTTAGCGCGTGATATGCGTCGACGCGCCGCAGGGTCAGCACGGTGCCGCGGATCTGGACTGGCGCCATAGGTGCCTTACCCGCGGGGCGCGGAGCGCCCGCCAGGCGCGGAGCCGATCAGCGCGGCGTGCTCCTGGAGCGACCGCACGCCCACCTCGCCGCGGATGATGGCCTCGATCCCGTGCACGGCGGCGGCGAGTCCCGCGGCCGTGGTGACGCATGGGATGCCGCGGCGGACCGCGGCGGTGCGGATCTCGTAGCCGTCGAGGCGCGGGCCGGACTGCCCTGGGCTGCCGAACGGCGTGTTCACGATCAGGTCCACCTCGCCTGCGAGGATCCGCGTTACCACGGTCGGCTCACCGGAAGGGCCTGGGCCGTCACCGTGCTTTCGCACGATCTTGGCACGAACCCCGTTGCGGCGCAGCACCTCCGCCGTTCCCTCAGTGGCCCAGATCTCGAAACCCAGGTCGGCGAGGCGCTTGACCGGGAATATCATCGAACGCTTGTCCCGGTTCGCCACCGACACGAACGCCCGTCCCTTCACCGGCAGCGACCCGTACACCGCCGCCTGGGCCTTCGCGTACGCCGTGCCGAACACCGCGTCGATCCCCATCACCTCGCCGGTCGAGCGCATCTCCGGGCCGAGCACGGTGTCCACCCCCTGCCCAGCCGGGTCGCGGAACCGCCCGAACGGCAGCACGGCTTCCTTCACCGCCACCGGCGCGTCCCAGGGCAGCGAGCCGCCGTCGCCCTCGGCCTGCAGCATTCCCTCGGCACGCAGAGATGCGATGGCCGACCCGAGCATGATCCGCGCCGCGGCCTTGGCCAGCGGCACCGCCGTGGCCTTGGAGACGAACGGCACCGTGCGCGACGCCCGCGGGTTGGCCTCGAGCACGTACAGCACTCCCCCGGCCAGCGCGTACTGCACGTTCAGCAGGCCGCGCACGCCCACCCCGGCGGCTATGGCCTCGGTGGCCGCGCGGATCTGGGCGATGTCGCCGCGGCCGATGGTGATCGGCGGCAGCGCGCAGGCGGAGTCGCCGGAATGGATGCCCGCCTCCTCGATGTGCTCCATGACCCCGCCGAGGTAAAGCTCGGACCCGTCGTAGAGCGCGTCGACGTCGATCTCGATCGCGTCGTCGAGGAACCTGTCGATCAGCACCGGATGGCCGGGGCCTGCCTCGGTCGCCCGGGACACGTAGGACCGCAGCATGGCGTCGTCGTAGACGATCTCCATGCCCCGGCCGCCGAGCACGTACGAGGGCCGGACCAGCACCGGGTACCCGATCTCGCGGGCGATCGTGACCGCGTCCTCGGCGGAGGTCGCGGTCCCGTACCTCGGCGCGGTCAGCCCGGCTTTTTCCAGGACCCGGGCGAACGCGGCGCGGTCCTCGGCCAGGTGGATCGCCTCGGGCGAGGTGCCCACCACCGGCACCCGCGCGGCCTCGAGCGCCCGCGCCAGCCCGAGCGGCGTCTGCCCGCCGAGCTGCACGATCACACCCTTTACCGGGCCGCTCGCCTGCTCGGCGCGCACCACCTCGAGCACGTCCTCCAGGGTGAGCGGCTCGAAGTACAGCCGGCCCGAGGTGTCGTAGTCAGTGGAGACGGTCTCCGGGTTGCAGTTGACCATCACGGTCTCGTAGCCCGCGTCGGCGAGCGCGAACGACGCGTGCACGCAGGCGTAGTCGAACTCGATGCCCTGGCCGATCCGGTTCGGCCCGCTGCCGAGGATGATCACCCTGGGCGTGGTGCCCTCCGGCACCTCGGTCTCGTCGTCGTAGGTCGAGTAGAGGTACGGGGTACGGGCCGCGAACTCCGCGGCGCAGGTGTCCACCGCGTGATACACCGGCCGCACGCCGAGCCCCCAGCGGATCTCGCGGATCACGGTTTCCGTGGTGCCGCGCAGTTCGGCGATCTGCGCGTCGGAGAAGCCATTGTGCTTTGCTGTCCGGAGGGTTTCCGCGTCGAGGGCGGGGGCGGCGGCGACTCGCTCGGAGATGTCCTGAACGTGCTGGATCTGCTCGATGAACCAGGGATCGATGCTGGTCACCTTGACTACATCAGCCACGCTGGCGCCAGCGCGCAGCGCCTGGTGGATGGTGGCCAGCCGCCCGTCGTGCGGGGTCCCGCAGTCACGCAGCAGGCTCGCCGCATCCCCCGGGGGATTTTTCCAGCCGAACGGGCCGCGGTTACTCTCCAGCGAACGCAGCGACTTTTGCAGGGCTTCGGCGAAGTTCCGGCCGATAGCCATGGCTTCCCCCACGCTCTTCATGTGGGTGGTGAGCGCGGTGTCCGCGCCGGGGAATTTCTCGAACGCGAACCGCGGCACCTTGACCACCACGTAGTCCAGCGCGGGCTCGAAGCAGGCCGGGGTCTGGCCGGTGATGTCGTTCGGGATCTCGTCGAGGGTGTAGCCGATGGCCAGCCGCGCCGCGATCTTGGCGATCGGGAAGCCGGTGGCCTTGGAGGCGAGCGCCGAGGACCGCGACACCCGCGGGTTCATCTCGATCACCACCATGCGGCCCGTGCGCGGCTCGACGGCGAACTGGATGTTGCAGCCGCCGGTATCCACCCCGACCGCGCGCATGATGGCGATAGCGGTGTCGCGCATCTGCTGGTACTCGCGGTCGGTGAGCGTCATGGCCGGGGCGACGGTGACCGAGTCGCCGGTGTGCACGCCCATCGGGTCGATGTTCTCGATCGAGCAGACGACGACTACGTTGTCGGCCCGGTCGCGCATCAGCTCGAGCTCGAATTCCTTCCAGCCGAGGATGCTCTGCTCGAGCAGGACCTCGTGCGTGGGGCTCGCGTCAAGCCCGGCCCCGGCGATGCGCCGCAGGTCTTTCTCGTCCCAGGCGATGCCGGACCCGGCCCCGCCCAGCGTGAACGAGGGCCGGACCACCACGGGATAGCCCAGGCCTTTTTGTCCCGTTTGTCCCGTCACGGCGGCTAGGCATTCGTCCATGTCGCGGCAGATCCGGCTGCTCGGGACCTCGGCGCCCAGGCCGGTGACGATCTGCTTGAACCGCTCGCGGTCCTCGCCGGCCCGGATCGCGTCGATGTTGGCGCCGATCAGCTCGACGTTGTACCGCCGCAGGATGCCCGAATCGTGCAGGGCGACAGCCGCGTTCAGCGCGGTCTGGCCGCCCAGCGTGGGGAGCACGGCGTCGGGGCGCTGGATGGCGATGACCTTCTCCAGCGTCTCGGTGGTGATCGGCTCGACGTAGGTGGCGTCGGCGAACTCGGGGTCGGTCATGATCGTCGCCGGGTTGGAGTTGACCAGGCTGACCCGGATGCCCTCCTGCTTCAGCACCCGGCAGGCCTGGGTGCCCGAGTAGTCGAACTCGCAGCCCTGCCCGATGACGATCGGCCCGGACCCGATCACCAGCACCGATTTCAGGTCCTCACGCCGCGGCATGGCTCGCCCCCAGGTCCGGGATGGCTTCCGCGCCTGTGGCCCAAGATCGTTCGTCAGTTTTGGCTGCTATGACGACCAAAACTGACGAACGATGGTCGCGCCGCCTCATCGGGCGCGCTCGAGCAGGGTGCAGAAGTGGTCGAAGTGGTCGGCGGCGTCGTGCGGGCCTGGCGCGGCCTCGGGGTGGTACTGCACGCTGAACACCGGGCGCTCGAGCAGCCGCAGGCCCTCCACCACGCCGTCATTGAGGTTGACGTGGCTGACCACCGCCGGGCCGTACGGTGTCTCGAACTGCCGCAGCGCCTGAGGTGGCACGTGTGACCACGTTGTAGGGCTGGACGCGGCGGCTCGGTCGGCTTGGGTTGGTTCGGCTGGTTCGGCGGGCTGCGTGCGGTCCGCGCCGTGCGTGCTGGTTTCCGCGGAAACGCCTTCTTCGCCGAGGCTGTGCGTTTCCGCGGAAACGCCTGTCTGGCCGTGACCGTGCGTTTCCCCGGGGAGGGCGGCGGCGAAACCGTGGTTGTGGCTGGTGATGTAGACGCGGCCGGTGGCGAGGTCCATCACCGGCTGGTTCACGCCGCGGTGGCCGTACCGGAGCTTGTAGGTGCTCAGGCCGAGAGCCAGGGCCAGGATCTGGCTGCCCAGGCAGATGCCGAAGACGGGGACGCCGGCGTCGAGGACCCCGCGCATCGCGTCCACCGCGTACGTGCCCGCGGCCGGGTCGCCGGGGCCGTTGCTGAAGAAGACGCCGTCCGGCGAGGCGGCCAGGATCTGTCCGGCGGTGGCCGTGGCCGGCACCACGAGCACCTCGCAGCCCCGGGCCGCGAGGTTCCGCGGCGTGGATGCCTTGATCCCCAGGTCGACGGCGACCACGCGGTACCTGGCCTGCCCCGGCGGACTGATTGTGTAAGGCTCGGGCGTGCTCACCACCCGGGCCAGGTCGGCCCCGGTCATCTGTGGGCTGGCAAGCACCTGCTCGAGGAGCCTTGCGGGGTCGCTCTCCTGCGAGCTGATCGCCGCCCGCATGGCCCCTTGCTCGCGCACCCGCCTGGTGAGCATCCTGGTGCCGCGGATCGCGATGCCGGTCACGCCCTCGGCCCGGAGATAGGTGTCGAGATCGCGGCTGGCCCGCCAGCTTGACGCGATCCTGGCCGGCTCGCGCACCACGTAACCGCTGACCCATACCTGGCGGGACTCGGGATCTTCGTCGTTGACGCCCGTGTTGCCGATGTGCGGCGCGGTCATCGCGACGATCTGGCGGCAATAGGAGGGGTCGGTCAGCGTCTCCTGGTACCCGGTCATGCCGGTGTTGAAGACCATCTCGCCGAACGTCTCACCCTCGGCGCCGAAGGCGGTGCCGTGCAGCGTGGTGCCGTCCTCCAGCACGAGCATGGCAGTGTGCGTCATCTCAGGCCAGCTTTCCGTCGAGCACGGTGGGAGTGCCGCGCAGGAACGTGGCCACCACCCGGCCGGGCAGCTCCGTCCCGGCGAACGGGGTGTTGCGGCTCTTGGATGCGCCGGGCCTCACCACCTCGGCGGGCGCCGCCGGGTCGTACAAGGTGAGGTTGGCGGGCCCGCCGACGGCGAGCAGGGCGCCGTGTCCGGTCAGCCGCCCGATCCTGGCCGGCCGGACCGACATCCGGTCGGCCACCCCGTGCCAGTCGAGCAGCCCGGTGTCCACCATCGCCTGCTGCACCACCCGGAGTGCGGTCTCCAGCCCGGTCATGCCGAACGCCGCCTCCGCCCACTCTGTTTCCTTGGCCTCCACCGGGTGCGGGGCGTGGTCGGTGGCCACGCAGTCGATGGTGCCGTCTGCGAGCGCGCACCTGAGTTCGGCCACGTCGGTGTCGGTGCGCAGCGGCGGGTTGACCTTGAATACCGGGTCGTAGCCCGCCGCGAGTTCATCGGTCAGCAGCAGGTGATGTGGCGTGACCTCGGCGGTGACCGGCCACCCCTTGGACTTCGCCCAGCGGATGATCTCCGCTGACCCGGCGGTGGAGACGTGGCAGATGTGCAGCGTCGAGCCCACGTGCGCGGCGAGCAGGCAATCCCGCGCGATGATCGCTTCCTCGGCCACAGCGGGCCAGCCGGCCAGGCCGAGGCGCGCCGACATCTCACCCTCGTTGAGCTGCGCGCCCTCGGTGAGCCGGGGGTCCTGCGCGTGCTGGGCGATCACCCCGTCAAATGCCTTGACGTACTCAAGGGCCCGGCGCATCAGCAGCGGGTCGGCCACGCACCGGCCGTCGTCGGAGAACACGCGGACCCGCGCGGCCGAATCCGCCATCGTGCCGAGCTCGGCCAGCCGAACGCCGGCCAGCCCGACGGTGACCGCGCCCACCGGCTGGACATCGCAGTGGCCCGCGGTCCGGCCGAGCCGCCAGACCTGCTCGACGACCCCGGCGGTATCGGCCACGGGGTCAGTGTTGGCCATGGCGTGCACGGCGGTGTAGCCGCCGAGGGCCGCCGCCGCGGTCCCGGTTTCCACGGTTTCCGCGTCTTCCCTGCCCGGCTCGCGCAGGTGGGTATGCAGGTCGACGAGGCCGGGCAGGGCGATCAGGCCGTCGGCGTCGAGCACCCGGGCGCCCGACTGATCCAGCCCGGATTCGATGGCTATGATGGACCCCTCGTCGAGCAGGATGTCGGTGACGTGAGACCCGGGCTCGCCGTCTCCCGGGACCGTGACGCCCCGGATCAGCCACCTGGCGCTGTTCGCCTTGGCGATCCCGGAACCGCCGGCCGTCACTGGGCCACCGCCGGGAATTCAGTGCCGCCGAGCAGCAAATACAGCACCGCCATCCGCGTAGTCACGCCGTTGGCTACCTGTTCCACGATGGTCGAGCGGACGGAATCCGCCACCTCAGCCGCGATCTCTACCCCCCTGTTCATCGGTCCCGGATGCATGACGATGGCGTGCTCGGGCAGGCGCGCCATCCGCGCGACGTCGAGCCCGTACCTGCGGCTGTACTCCCGCACGCTCGGGAAGTAGGCGGCGGTCATCCGCTCCTGCTGGACCCGGAGCATCATCACCACGTCGCTCTTCGGCAACTCGCTGTCCAGGTCATAGCTGACCGCGCAGGGCCAGCTGCCGACGGCAAGCGGCAGCAGCGTAGGCGGGGCGGCCAGGGTCACCTCGGCGCCGAGGGTGGTCAGCAGCAGCACGTTGGACCGGGCGACCCGGCTGTGCAGCACGTCTCCGACGATGGTCACCCGGAGGCCGTCGAGCCCGGTGCCGCGGGCGCTGGCAGTGTTTCCCCGGGGGGACGACCCCCCGGAACCCCCCGCTCCTCCTTCTGGGGGGACCCATCCCCCCAGACCCCCCTTGGGAGGGACCCATCCCCCCAGACCCCCCTTGCCGGATCCCCCGATGAGCCTGCGCCGGATGGTGAACGCGTCGAGCAGGGCCTGGGTGGGATGCTCGTGCGTGCCGTCTCCCGCGTTCAGCACGCTGCCGCGCACCCAGCCGGCCAGCCGGTGCGCCGCGCCAGACGCTGGGTGCCTGATGACCACCGCGTCCGCGCCCATGGCCTCCAGCGTCAGCGCCGTGTCCTTGAGGCTCTCGCCCTTGGCGACGCTCGACCCCTTGGCGGAGAAGTTGATCACGTCGGCGGACAGCCGCTTCGCCGCGGCCTCGAACGAGATCCTGGTCCTGGTCGAGTCCTCGTAGAAGAGGTTGACCACAGTCCGGCCGCGCAGCGTGGGCAGCTTCTTGATCGGACGTTCGGCGAGGCTGGCCAGCTCCTCGGCGGTGTCGAGGATGAGCAGCGCGTCTGCGCGGGTGAGATCGGCGGCCGAGATCAGGTGACGCTTCACAGCTGCCTCCCGTCGTCGCTGATCATCACGGCGTCCTGCGCGTCAACCTCGGCCAGCAGGACGTGCACGACCTCGCGCTGCGAGGTCGGCAGGTTCTTGCCCACGTAGTCGGCGCGGATCGGGAGCTCGCGGTGGCCGCGGTCGACCAGGACGGCCAGCTGCACCGCCCGCGGCCTGCCCAGATCGTTCAGCGCGTCGAGCGCGGCGCGCACCGTGCGCCCCGAGTACAGCACGTCGTCGACCAGGACGACGGTCTTGCCGTCCACGCCGCCGGGCGGAAGATCGGTGCGGCCCAGGGTGCGGGCCGGATGGAGCCGCAGGTCATCCCGGTGCATAGTCACGTCGAGCGAACCGCACGGGACCTCGAGCCCCTCGAATTTCCCGATACGCGCCGCGAGGCGGCGCGCGAGCGGCACCCCGCGCGTCGGGATGCCGAGCAGGATGACCTCGTCCCCGCCGTGCGTCCGTTCCAGGATCTCGTGCGCGATCCTGGTCAGCGCACGCCTGATCTCCTCAGCATCGAGCACCGCGAGGCCATCACGCCCCGCGACCGGACTGCTGGCCGCGCACATAGAACGGACCTCCTTCCCCGCCTCACCGGACGGTCCTTAAAGGATGTCGCCGCCCCGATCATACGGGGAGTTACGACCGGGCCCGGCAGCTTTGGTCTGACCTGGCCGAGATGTGATTTACCTCACACAAGATCGAGGCCACCAGAACATGATGAGAGTTCGTCATGTCCCGTCAATATGCCCGCAGCGACGGGAAACCTGATCTCAGCTGGGTTCTCGCCTGCCGGCGGAGGGTACATAGTGATCCGGGAGGGCTAGCCGGTTACCGGCCGAGTTGAGCCAGTTTTTGCCATTCGGCTTGACCTTATAGCGCTCGCCGCCTACCGTCACTGAGCGTAACCGTTACCGTAAGCGACGACTGGCCGGGAACCGAGGAAAGAATGCCATCTGAGTACGCTAAGACCCTTGGCGCGCGGCTGCGCGCCATCCGCACGCAGCAGGGGCTCTCGCTGCACGGAGTTGAAGAGAAGTCCCGCGGCCGCTGGAAGGCCGTCGTCGTAGGTTCCTACGAGCGCGGCGACCGATCGGTAACCGTCCAGAAGCTCGCCGAGCTGGCCGAGTTCTACGGGGTCCCCGTGTCCGAGCTCCTGCCCGGCGACGCCACGCCCACGCCGCTGGTGCCCTCGCCCAAGCTCGTCATCGACCTGGAGCGCATGGGCCAGCTGCCCAAGGACAAGGTCGGCCCGCTTGCCCGCTACGTCGCGACCATCCAGAGCCAGCGTGGCGACTACAACGGCCGAGTCCTTTCCGTGCGGCACGAGGACCTCCGTTCGCTCGCGGTCATCTATGACAAGTCCCCCGCCGACCTCACCGAGGAGCTCATCAGCTGGGGCGTGCTCGACGCCGACGCGCGTGGCGCGATGGAAGGGTTCTGAACTTCTAGCCTGCCGGCCTGAGCGGGAGCGGAGACTGCACCTCAACGCCGAGCGCAGTCTCCGCGAGTGAAAGGAAGGTCTCCGCGTCCCGCAGCAGGTCATCGGCCTCGCGTGCCGACGCGGCACGCGGCAGCCCCGCTTCGGCGGCCGCGCGCTTGCCTGCCCCGGCCGCGAAGAACGCGGCCCATTCCGTCAGCGCCGGCTCGACCTGGGGCAGCAGTTCCCACACGCTGTGCGGCTTCCTGCGCCGCGTCCGCGGTTCGCCCCGAGCCGCCACCACTGCCGCCGCGGCGCGCAGCGCCGCCAGGTGCGCCGTGACATACCGAGCGCCCGGCGCCGACTCGTCGGCCGCCTCCGCTAGCCCCCGCCGCGCGGACTGGAGCATGCTGAGCACGGTCGGCGCCACCCCAGGATGCCGCGGGCTCACATCACCCAGGCCCGTCCGCATCTCCGCTGTGTTCACCATCGCTCTTCATCTCCTCTTCTGGCCCGGCCAGGTGAGACGCTTCCTCTCACCTCACCCGGCCGGCGTTGGTCCATCTATTCGAACCTAAATTCGCTCGGATGTCCAGCCGTCTTCGATGTCTGTTCGAAGATAACCCGGGGGTCTGACATTTTGGGGCCCTCCGGCGTGCCGCCTCCTGGGGGTTCACCGCCACGGTTCCTGAGAATGACCTGAGGAGGATTGCCCGAGGCTGGTGGGCACCCCGGGGCTGGACACCGCTCGGGTCCCGGGTCGCCATAAGGCTAAGGGGTGCTTGATCAACGCTCCGGGTGGGTGACGGTCTCACTGCCACGGTCGTCCTCGCCCTTGCCATGCGCGATCGTCCTTGCCGTGCGTGGTGATGGTCATGTGTGCGGTGATGCGCGAGCGCGCCGTGGTGCGACCAGGGGCGCGCCCGGCCGGAGGGCGCGCCGGGCCGGAGGGCGCACCGGGCCGGAGGGCGCACCGGGCCGGAGGGCAAGTGCTCCAAAGCCCGGGCCCAGTTGAGGCGGATTTCCGACCTTTTTCGGACTTGCCTAAGGCATCCACCGCGAACTTGTGGAGTCCCCTGGGGATGGCGTAGTAGACAGGCTTAAAGGGGCGCTGGAGGCGTGCCGTGACACGGGTATTCAGGGGCTACGGTGCCGGGAAACCGAGATTTCAGGGATTCATGAAGTCTTGCGGGTCATCGGCGAATGAGGTGCGCGGCCGACGCGCATGGCCTGTGACCTGGGCACGCGCGGCCGATTAGGCGCGTTGTACTGGCACAGACGAGGAACGAGGGGCATTTGCGCGCAACGCGACTGTTCGTGCGAAGAGCTAGGCCGGGCCTGTATTTTAATCGCGTGCCATCCCCACCCGCCACCGACGACGGGAGCGCGAGGCCACTCACCGAGGACCTGAGCACCGGCTCCGGCGACAGCGAGGACATCACGTGGGGTGCTGACATGGAGCCCGGTACGGCCGAGGCAGGCGTGATGCCCGAGGCTGCCGGGGCCGACGGCGGGTCGCGCTCTACCGAGGCTGAGTCGCCACCCGTTACCGAGGCTGAGCCGAGCGTTACCCAGGCCGAGCCGGGCGTTAGCGGGTCGGAGGCTGAGCCGCGGCTAGTCGAGCCCGACGTTGCGTCCCGCTCGGCTCCAGCCGAAATCGACTCGAGCTCGGCCGGGCATGGCTCGGTGAGGCCAGACGCCGACTCTCGGGCGGATCGGCCCGGAACCGGGAGCACGCCCAGCGCAGACGACGAGTCCGGCGGCGATGGGCTGGGGGGCACGGGCGAGCCAAGGGCGAACGCTGAGGCGCACAGGAATGCGCAGGGAACCGAGGCTATGCCCAAGGCGGACGCTGAGCCGCTCGTGGGCAGGTCGGGCCGGTGGTTCCGCCCGGCCAAGGCTAATGCCGAATTCCTGGCGCTCCAGGCAGACGGCCGGGCTGGCGTGGCCATACCTAGCGCTGAGTCTCAGGTAGCCGCGGCGGGAGCGGGCCTGGGCAGCACGGTCGCCACTCCGGGTCCAGCCGAGCCAGGCGTAGCGCCGCGCCCAGTCGACGCGGGCGCGGGCGAGACGGGCGCGGGCGAGGCGGGCCCGGGCACTGGGGGGACGACGCGCGAGGCATCTGGGATGGGCGCGGGTACCGCGGATACAGCGTCTGAAGTACCGAGGATGGGCGCAGGTACCGGCGCAGCCACGGCAAGCGCGCCGCCGCACATACATGACACGGACGCGGCGCCACGTCCGGCCGGGGCTGATTCCGGGGCGTCGGCGGGGACGGCAGGCGCGCCCGTGAGCTCACAGGAACCGAGTGCAGCGCAACACCCGACCGAGGCAGGCACACCGCCTCGCGGGGTCGGCACAGGCACGGCGGCCCGCCCGGGCAGTGCGGGCTCGCCACAGCGCCCGGCCAGGGCCGGCGCGCCGCCGCGGGCGGGCAGACCAGGCACACCGCCTCGCCCGGCCAGGACGGGCGCACCGCCGCGGGCGGGCAGCGCGGGTGCACCGCCGCGTCCAGGTAACGTCGGCGCACCGCCGCACGCAGGCGACACGGGCCTACTTTCACGTCCCGCCGGTGCGGGCGCACCGCCCCGGCGGGCGGGCGCCGGGGCACCGCCACAGAAGGGCACAGCGCCACAGAAGGGCACAGCGCCACAGAAGGGCACAGCGCCACAGAAGGGCACTGGGAGCGCCCCGCCTCTGCCTGGTCAGGCGGGGCCGGCCGCAGGGCCGGCAGACCTACCCAAGGTAGGCCCGCCCAAGGGCGGCTGGGCAGCAGGCCGGGCCGGCTCGGCGGCGGGCCGGGTGGGCTCGGCGGCGGGCCGGGTGGGCTCGGCGGCGGGCCGGGTGGGCGCGCTGCTACGGCCGGGTTCGCCGCAGCGGCCTGGCGGCCCGGCACCGGCTTCGTCACCGAGACCGGGCACGCAGCCACGGCCAAGCGGGGCGGGCACCCAGCCACGGCCAAGCGGGGAGGATACCCAGCCACGGCCAAGCGGGGCGGGTACCCAGCCACGGCCAAGCGGGGCGGTTATGCAGCCGCACCTGGGCGGGGCGGGCGCGGCGGCGCCTGGGGTCAGGGGGGACGAGGGGGTTGAGGAGCAGGAGGCGGCGGCTAAGCGGCGGATCTCGCGGCGCGCCGTGCTGCAGGCCAGCCTGATCGGCGGCGCCGGGGTGGCTGCGCTGCCGCTGCTGGCGCTGGTCGGCGGCATCACGCGGACGGGCGGGCAGGCGGCCGAACTGGCCTACTCGATGAACACGAACTGGCTGTTCGGCGGGCAGTACACGGCGGGCTCGGAGACTGTTTTCCACGACGACAGCAACTTCGCGCCGGTCACGCTGCCGCATACCGTTACCCCGCTTTCCTGGCAGAACTGGGACTTCGCGGCCTGGCAGCAGGTGTGGATCTACCGGCGGCACTTCAACGGCGCGCACCTGCTCGGCCCGCACAGCAGGATCTTCGTCGACTTCGACGGGGTCATGGTCAACGCGTCGGTGGCGATCAACGACCAGGTGGTCAGCACCCACCAGGGCGGGTACCTGCCCTTCTCGGCCGAACTCACCGGGAAGGTCACGGCCGGCGACAACCTGCTAGCGGTGATCGTGGACTCGCGCTGCCTGCCGGTGCCGCCCGTCGGCGTGGGCCGCGGCCCGGACAGCATCGACTTCTTCCAGCCCGGCGGCATTTACCGGGACGTCCGCCTGCGGGTTCTCCCGCAGGTATTCCTCTCCGACCTGTTCGCGTTGCCCGCCGACGTGCTCAGCTCCCAGCGCCGCGTGGACGTCGAGTGCACCCTTGATTCGGCCGCGACGACGCACGCCGCCGGCACCCTGCTCGTCGAGCTGCTGGACGGATCCGCGCAGGTCGCCGCGCAGGCGACGACCGTGAAGGTGACCTCGCCCGGGACGAGCACCGCCACGCTGAGCCTGACCGGGCTCGAGTCGGTCAGCCTGTGGTCGCCAGACAGCCCGAAGCTGTACACGGTCCGGGCCACCCTCAGCTTTCCGGGGCTGGGCCGCCACGTCATCACCAGGCGGATCGGGTTCCGCGAGGCGTCCTTCCGGCCCGAGGGCTTCTTCCTGAACGGGAAGCGGCTGCCGCTGTTCGGTCTCGACCGGCACCAGCTCTATCCGTACGCCGGCATGGCCATGCCCGCCCGGGTGCAGCGCAAGGACGCCGAGATCCTCAAGAACGAGTTCAACTGCAACATGGTGCGCTGCTCGCACTATCCCCAGTCCCCGGATTTCCTCGACGCCTGCGACGAGCTCGGCTTGCTGGTCTGGGAGGAAGCGCCGGGCTGGCACAACGTGAGCACCACCCCGGCCTGGCAGAACCTGGTGGTACAGAACGTCCGCGACATGGTGATGCGGGACCGGAGCCGCCCCTCGGTGGTCATCTGGGGCACCCGGCTCAACGAGACCCCGGACTTCCCCGGGCTGTGGGCCGCGACCAGGCAGACCGCGCGGGAGCTTGACGGCTCGCGGCCGAGTTCGGGCGCGATGGCCTTCCACCAGAACGTCAGCTGGAACGAGGACGTCTTCGCCTACAACGACTATGGCGTCAACGCCAAGACCGGTAACGTCGCGCTCAGGCCGCCGTTCGCCGGCCTGCCCTACCTGGTCACCGAGGCGGTCGGGGTGGAGGAGGCGAAGCCGCAGCATTTCGCCTGGACCGACCCGCCGGCCCTGCTCGCCAGGCAGGCCGCCCTGCACGGCCAGGCGCAAAGCCAGGTGCGGTCTAACACAGGCTACGCCGGGCTGGTGGCCTGGGCCGGGTTCGACTACGCGTCGATGCTCAGCCAGGATCCCGACAACATCAAGTGGGCCGGGGTGGCGGACGGCTTCCGGGTACCCAAGCCCGGCGCCGCCATCTACCAGTCACAGGGCGACCCGGCCGTGCGCCCGGTCATCATCCCGGTGTTCCTCTGGGAGGCCAGCGGCGCGGTCCCCGCACCGTCCCCGACCGCGATGATCGCCAGCAACTGCGAGCAGCTCGAGGTCTTCATCGACGGCAGGCACGTGGCCACCGCGCTGCCCGCCCTCGGCTCGCCGCTGTACAGCGGCCTGATCCACCCGCCCTTTCTGGTCCACCTCCCCAGGCACATCCCGAACGGGATCCCCGAGCTTCTCGTCCAGGGCTTTATCGGCGGCCAGCAAGTGACGCAGCTGCGCATGTCGGCCAACCCGGCCGGCGACGCCCTCGGCATGACCGTGGACGACACGACCATCTCGGCCGACGGCTCCGACGCGACCAGGGCGGTCTTCCGCGCCATCGACGCCTACGGCAACCAGCGCAGGTACGGCAGCGGCGAGGTCGCGCTCACCCTGTCGGGCCCGGCCACGCTGATCGGCGACAACCCGTTCGCGTTCGGCCAGTATGGTGGGCTCGGCGCAGTGTGGATCCGCTCGCTGGCCGGCCAGCCGGGGGCCATCACGCTGACCGCGAGCCACCCGCTGCTCGGCCGGGCCGAGGTCCAGGTCAGGTCCGAGCCGGCGAACCAGGCCAGCCAGCTGGCCTGACCAGCCAACACTGACCAGCCAACACTGACCAGCCAACACCGACGAGCCAACGCTGACCAGCGAGCACGCCGATGACCTGCGACGAACTGACCCCTGGGAGCTGATGTGACCCGGCGAGCGTGGCACCCGTTCAGGGCACGCAGCCCGGCCCGTTCGGCATCATCTTTTTCTTCTCGTAAGCTTGAGAGGATGGGCCGCACGCTCTCCGTCTCCGTCTCCGAGCTGAGCCCAGGTGAGTTCACCGCCCGGCTCGATCAGCTGATCGCGGTGTACGCGGCGGCTATGCGGCCGCCCGCGGAGCTGCTGACAGGCCGCCGGTCGATCATGGCCGGGCACACCGTCAACCCGGGGTTCCGCGCGCTCGCGGTCACCGACGACGCAACCGGCGAGGCGGCCGGCTTCGGCTACGGCTTCCACGGCGCGGCCGGGCAGTGGTGGCACGACACGGTGGGCCGGGCACTGACCGCCTCCCACGGCGCCGCGGCCGCCGCGGCCTGGCTTGACGACTCGTTCGAGGTCGCCGAACTGCACGTGGCGCCGGACTACCAGGGCCGGGGCATCGGCGCCGGCGTGCTGCTCAGGCTGACCTCCGGGCGGCCGGAACGCACCGCCCTGCTGTCCACCAGGGACGCCGACTCGCCCGCGCGACGGCTTTACCGCGGCGTGGGCTTCACCGACCTGCTGACCGCGTTCCACTTCTTCCCCGGCGGCGAGCCGCCTTACGCGGTGATGGGCGCCGAGCTTCCGCTGCGCGGCCGACCGCTCTCGCCCAGACCCAGCCGCTGATAGATCTCCCTGGTCGCCCGGGACCAGTTGAGGGTGTAGAAGTGCAGGCCGGGCACGCCTTCGGCGAGCAGCCGCTCGCACATCCCAGCCGCGTAGTCCACGCCGATCTCCCGCACCGCGGCCCGGTCGTCCGACACTGCCTGCAGCCGCTCCCACAGCCGCGTCGGCACCCGGCAGCCGCCGAGCTCGAGCGCCTTCTCGATCACCCGCAGGCTGGTGATGGGCATGATGCCCGGGATGATCGGCACGTCGCCGCCGCCCTGGGCCGCGACCCGGTCCCGCAGGCGCAGGTAGTCCTCGGGGTAGAAGAACATGTTGGTGATCGCGAAGTCCGCCCCGGCCCGGCACTTGGCCAGGAAATAGCGCACGTCGGTCTCCGGGTCGGGCGAGCGCGGGTGCTTCTCGGGGAAGGCGGCCACCCCGACGCAGAAGTCGCCGGCCGACCTGACCAGCCGGACCAGGTCCGCCGCGTAGCTCAGCCCGTCCGGATGCGGGATCCAGTCGGCGTTCGGGTCGCCGGGCGGGTCGCCGCGAAGCGCGAGCACGTTGCGCACCCCGACCGCCGCGTAGGACCCGACCACCTGCCTGAGCTCGGCCACCGAGTGGTTCACCGCGGTGAGGTGGCCCACCGGGGTCAGCGTGGTCTCCTCGGCGATCCGGCCGGTGACCCGGACCGTCCGGTCCCTGGTCGACCCGCCGGCCCCGTAGGTCACCGAGACGAAGGTAGGCCGCAGCGGCTCAAGCTGCCTGATCGCCCGCCACAGCTGGTGTTCCTCCGCCTCGGTCTTGGGCGGCATGAACTCGAAGGAGAACGCCTGGCGGCCGGACGCGAGCAGGTCGCGGATCAGCGGCGAGTGCGGCAGGCCGACGGCGTGCTTGGCGATCGCCGCCGCGGTTCGGCGCGGACGCGGCGGACTCGGCGGCATGCCGCCAGCCTAGCCTGTTATCACGAGCACGGCTTCTGGGTAGCCCCTGGTTAGAAGGCCAGGGCCTGTGCCCGCCGGTTGACTTCGGTGCTCCGGTGCCTGACGATCGCGTCGATCGGCCTACCGGGCAGCGACTCGTCCGCCGTGAATAGCCAGCGAAGCGCCTCCGGCTCGTCGAACCCGCAGTCGCGGAGCAGGGTCAAGGTCCCGCACAGGCCCTTGACGATCTGGTGGCCGTCAAGGAAGGCGGCTGGTACCGCGAGCGTCCCTTCCGGGCGCTTCACGGCGAGGAGTTTCCGATCGCGGAGCAGCTGCTTCACTCGTCCGACGGGAAGGCCGAGCAGGTCGGCGACATCGGGGAGTGACAGCCATTCGCCGACGAGAGCGTCGGTCGTGGGGTCAATCTCTGCCACGAGACCAATGTCCCACGTCCGGGCTCCTTCCAAACACCCGGTTCACGGGCGGGCTCAATAGCTATCGATTGCATTTTCCTGTGCAGTCAGGAGGCTACGGCAGCCTTTATGGGGATGGTGGGGTCGGTGAGGCGGGCGATGTTTACGGGGTCCTGGGAGGCGATGAGGCGGCGGCCCTGGAGCAGGTCGCGGGGGCGGTCGACGGTCAGGATCGCGACCAGCCGACCGGCCGTCAGCCAGCACGCCGCCCAGGTAGGTTCGGCCGGGTCGCCGCGCCACAGGAGACCTTCCGCGTCGCCGTGGTAGCCCGTGTACTGCATCATCCGGCCGAACTGCTCGGACCAGAAGTACGGCACCGGGTCGTACGCCTCGTCGCCGCCGAGCACGTTGGCCGCGGCCACCTCGGGCGCGTGCAGGGCCACGTCCCAGTGCTCGAACCGCAGCCGCCGCCCGAACCGCCGCGATTCGAACGCGGCGCAGTCCCCCACCGCGTAGACGCCGGGCTGCGAGGCCCGCAGGCCGGCGTCCACCGCCACGCCGTTCTCCAGCCAGACGCCAGAACCCTCCAGCCAGCCCACGGCCGGCCGCACGCCGACCGCGGTGACGATCTCGTCCGCCGCGATCCACTCGCCGCCGGCCAGGGCGAGCCCGCCCGGCTGCACGGCCTCGACCGCGGCCGCGACCCGCAGGTCCACGCCGGCGGCGGCGTACCAGCGCGCGGTCTGGGCTCCCACCGGGGCGCCGATCGCCACGGCGAGCGGCGCGGGCCCGGCTTCCACCACCGTGACCTGGCTGCCGTGCGCGACCGCCGCGGTGGCCAGTTCCGCGCCGATCCAGCCGGCCCCGACGATGGCCAGCCGCAGCCCCGGCCGCAGCAGATCCCGCAGCGCCAGCGCGTCGTCGTAGCTGCGCAGGAAGCGCTGCCGCCCCTCGCCCGGGAGCGCCACCGGGAGCGCCCCGGTCGCCAGCACCAGGTGGTCATAGGGGTACTTGCCGCGGTTCGTGACCAGGGCGGCCGCGTCGTCGAGCCCGGTGGCGGCCTCGTCCGGGCGGAAGTCCACGTCCAGCGCGGTGAAGTCGGCGTCTAGCGACGGGTCGAGCGCGGGTGTGGTCAGCACCTTCTTGGACAGCGGCGGCCGGTCGTACGGCGGCCGCGGCTCGGCCCCGATCAAGGTGATCGGGCCGGCGAACCCGCGCGCCCTGAGTTCCTCCGCCGTCCGCAGCCCGGCCAGGCCCGCGCCCGCCACCACGACGCGCCCGCTATCGGTCATGTCCAGAGGTTACGCCTGATGATTGTGACGCCGGATAGGCAAAACAACCGTAAAATCGTCGCGATGGACGATACCCTGGCCGATCCGCTCACCGGGCGACTGCTCGACGGGCGCTACGCCGTGACGGCGCGCATTGCGCACGGCGGGATGGCCACTGTCTATCTGGCCACCGATACCCGGCTGGACCGCGACGTTGCGCTGAAGGTCATGCACGCCGAACTGGCCAGGGACGAGGAGTTCGTCCGCCGGTTCATCGGCGAGGCCAAGTCGGTGGCGCGGCTGTCTCACCAGAACGTGGTCGCGGTCTTCGACCAGGGCGCCGACGGCCCGTTCCTGTACCTGGCGATGGAATACGTGCCCGGTCGCACGCTCAAGGAACTGCTCCGCGAACGCGGGCGATTCTCCCCGGCCACGGCGCTGGAGATCATGACCGGCGTGCTCGACGGCCTGGCCGCCGCGCACGCGTCCGGGATCGTGCACCGTGACGTCAAGCCCGAGAACGTCCTGCTGACCGCCGACGGCCGGATCAAGGTGGCCGACTTCGGCCTGGCCCGGGCGCACTCGGCGGCCGGGCACACCCGGGCCGGCCTGCTCATCGGCACGGTCTCCTACGTGCCGCCCGAGCAGGTGACCGGCGGCAGCACAGGTCCGGGCGGAGACGTCTACTCGGCGGGCGTGATGCTCTTCGAGCTGCTCACCGGCTGCCTGCCGTTTACCGGCGACACCCCGCTCTCCGTCGCCTACCAGCATGTCAACCAGGACATTCCGGCGCCATCCGCGCTGGTGCCCGGCATACCCGCGGCGGTCGACCAGCTCGTGCTCGCGGCGACGAGCCGGGATCTAGCGCGGCGCCCCGCCGACGCGAACGAGTTCGTGCGCGCGGTCCGCCGGGTCAGGGAGGGCCTGACTGAGTCGAGCAGCCTCACCGGCGTGATGGGGGTCGGCGTCCAGGGCCTGGCCGAGGCGCCGTGGCTGGACCTGGACACGCCCGCGGCCACCAACGGGTGGTGGGCGCGCAGCGGGACCCTGCCGCCGGTCAGCGTGCCCGACACCGGCCCGGTTGACGCTGGCCTGGCTGGACTTGGCCTGGGTGGACCTGGCCTGGATGGCCCGGCGTCGCGGGAGGACTCGCACACGCTCGTGGTGCACCGCGAGGACGGCGGCCGGTACACCGGCGGCCGTGAGTTTTTCCTTGGCCGCTGGCTGTTCAGCCCGCGGCTCCTCATCATCGCGCTGATCCTCGGGCTCGGCGTGGGCCTCGGGCTCGGCGGCTGGTGGCTCACCACCGGCCGGTACATGCAGGTGCCCTCGGTGTCCGGGGACAGCGTCGGCAAGGCCACCGCCGTCCTGACCGCCGACGGCTTCACCGTCAAGCGGGGCGGCCGGGTGCACAGCAATGCGGTGGCCAAGGGCAAGGTGGCAGGCACCAACCCGGCCGGGCGGGTGTCGAAGGGCTCGACGATCACGATCCTCGTCTCGAGCGGGCCCTTCACCTCGGTGGTGCCCAAGGTGCAGAACGACACGGTGGCCGCCGCGCAGGCCGCCCTGCAGCGGGTGCACCTGGTCCCCAGGATCGAGAAGGTCGCCTCGGACTCCCCCGTCGGCACGGTGTTCGGCACCAACCCGCCGGCGGGCACGACCTGGCCGCAAACCAAGACGGTCACCATCCTGGTCGCCTCCGGCCCGCCGCTGCCGAATTTTGTCGGGATGACCATCGATGCCGCCCGGCAGTGGGCGGATCAGCACCAGGTGTCGCTGCAGCAGAAATCGGACACCAACAGCCAGCAACCCCAGGGCACCATCACCGGCCAGGAGCCCGCCGCCGGCGCGTTGTTCCAGCCGGGCCAGACGGTGATCGTCAACGTGTCTGCCGGCCCCCAGCTGGTCGCCGTGCCGTACGTGATCGGCATGTCGGTGGAGAAGGCGACCCAGGTGCTGCAGGCGGCCGGGTTCCAGGTCCAAGTGAACAGGTTCTTCGGCCCGTTCGGCAAGGTGTTCGACTTCAGCCCGGTCGGCGAGGCGCCGCGTGGCAGCACCATCACCCTCGACTCCGGCCTCTGACCCTGTGGTATCTGTCTCTGTCCTTGACGGCATGCGCTAGGCTTTGCGTCATGCGCGAGCAGTTCTGGTTTTGGTTTGGCTACCGGCCCGGGTTCGGGACGGTCGCCCGCCAGACCTTGCGCTGACGGAAGCGACCTAACGAGAACCCCGGGCCGGGCGGCCCGGGGTTTTCTTTATGACTGGAGGCGGACGAGATGGTCGTGGTGATGGCGGCGGAGGCCGGAGAAACGGAAGTCGACGGCGTCGTCGACCGGGTGCGATCGGGGGGCGGCGACGCCTTCGTGAGCCGCGGCAAGTCGCGGACGATCATCGGCCTGGTCGGTGACGTCGACCACCTGGACACGCTGAACCTACGGGGCATGCCCGGGGTCAGCGACGTGGTGCGGATCTCCGCCCCGTACAAGCTGGTGAGCCGGGAGCATCACCGGGAACGTTCGGTGATCAGGGTGGCGGGCGTGCCGATAGGCCCGGACACGCTGACCGTCATCGCCGGGCCGTGCGCCGTCGAGACGGCCGAGCAGACGCTGGCATCCGCGCTGATGGCCAGGGCGGCGGGCGCTTCGCTGCTGCGCGGCGGCGCGTACAAGCCGCGTAGCTCACCGTACGCCTTCCAAGGGCTCGGCGAGACCGGGCTGAAGATCCTCGCCGAGGTGCGCAGCGCGACCGGCCTGCCGATCGTGACCGAGGTGGTCGACCCGGGCGACGTGGACCTGGTCGCCAGCTACGCGGACATGCTGCAGGTCGGCACCCGCAACATGCAGAACTTCCCGCTGCTGCAGGCGGTCGGCGGCGTGGGCAAGCCGGTCATGCTCAAGCGCGGCATGAACGCCACCATCGAGGAATGGCTGATGGCCGCCGAGTACATCGCCCAGCGCGGCAACCTCGACATCGTGCTCTGCGAGCGCGGCATCCGCACGTTCGAGAAGGCCACCAGGAACACCCTGGACATCAGCGCGGTGCCGGTCGCGCAGCGGCTGTCGCACCTGCCGGTGATCGTGGACCCGTCGCACTCCGGCGGCCGCCGGGACCTGGTCCTGCCGCTGTCCCGGGCCGCGATCGCGGTCGGCGCCGACGGCATCATCGTGGACGTCCACCCGCACCCGGAGAGCGCGCTGTGCGACGGCCCGCAGGCGCTGGTCGAATCCGACCTGCGCGAACTGGCCAGCGTGGCCGCCCACCTGTCCCCCCTGGTCGGCCGCACCCTCACGCCCGCCCCCGCCATCCCCCGCGAGCCCGCCCTGGCCTGAGCCCGGGCGCCTGGGACCGCGATCGCGGCCGGCACGATGGAGCATTGAGCCGGCTATGACCGGCACGATGGAACATCGGGCCGGCTGGAGGAAAACGGCGGGGATGCTGGCGGGACTGGTGGTGCCGGTGGGATTCGGCTGCTGGGCGCGGCGGTGGGGCGGTGGTGCCGGTGGGATTCGGCTGCTGGGCGCGACGCTAGGCCGAGCAGGCACGCGGCCTGGGGCACGAACCCGGCTCGTTCGGGATAATGGTTTTTAGGGTTTTTCCTGGCGGTATTCGTGCGCGCTTCGCGCTAGTTCCTCGGCCAGGTCCTCGGCGTCGAGGCGGATCTCGATGCGGCGCAGGTCGTCGATCCGGGCGCGGGTCTCGACCCGGCGCGGGGTGAGCAGCGTGCAGCAGTCCTGGTCGGGGAGTTCGGAGATGGCCAGCGTGCGGATTCGGCGGGCCTCGGCCATGATCTCGGTCTTGTCCCAGCCGATCAGCGGGCGCAGGATCGGCAGCGTCACCGCGTCGTCGAGCGCGGTGATGTTGGTGAGCGTCTGGCTGCTGACCTGGCCGAGCGAGTCGCCGGTGACCAGTGCGGTGGCATCGAGCCTGCGGGCCAGCGCCTCGCCGGTCTTGAGCATCAGCCGCCGCTGGGCCACGATGAGCAGCCGGTCCGCGCCGGACGACTTCAGGGCCTGCTGCGCCTTGCCGAACGGCACCACGAAAAGCCGGGAACCGCCCTGGAACCGGTCCAGCCCGCGGACCAGCGCGTAAGCCTTGTAGATCGACTCCGGGCCGGTCAGCGGCATGCCGGAAAAATGCAAGAAGAAACAGCGGAGCCCGCGGCGCATCATCCGGTAGGCGGCCACCGGCGAGTCGATGCCGCCGGACATGAGCACGACACCGCGGCCGCTCATCCCGACCGGCAGGCCGCCCTGCCCCGCCATTCCCTCGGTGAACACGAACACCTCGTCCTGGTCCACCTCGATGAACACCGTGGTGTCGGGATGGGACAGGTTGACCCCGAGCCCGTGCGCCTCCTGGATCTCCCGGCCGATCAGCACGCCCAGCTGTCCCGACGTCAGCGGGAAGCGCTTGTCCCGACGGCGTGCGCGCACCGCGAAGGTCCCTGACGTGCCTTTGGTCAGCGCCATCGCGGCGGCGGAGATCGCCTCAGGCGTCTTCGCCACCCGCACCGGCGCGCATACCCGGACGATGCCGGGCACGTCCTGCATCCTCTCTGCGATCTGTCCCACGGCCTGCGTCCAGGCCGCCTCGCCGCGCCGCTCGCCGTCGGCGACGCGCAGCATGATGACGCCCTCGCGCTGGCGCATGTCGACCGGCACGCCGAGGTCCTTGACCGCGGCGCGGATGTTGCCGTGCAGGATGCGCTCGAACTGCTGCCTGTTCCGTCCCTTGAGCACGATCTCGCCCAGCTTGAGCAGCACGCACGGCTCATTCGGGCCTCGCGAGGATGGGAACTCTGACACCCCCCTAGTGTGCCAGCAGAAAATCCGTATCCGAACAAATAGTGGCGCTCTTTCCTAAGGCTCCCGGGGTCTCTTCGGGGCCTCCTGGGGCCAGCACGAGCTGAGAAGCGGGTGCTAGCCCCAGTGTCTTCCGCGTGGTCCGCCGATAGCGTGGCGCCATGACCGAGCTGGAGACGCGTCATGAGCGAGCGGGAGACAGAGCGTGAGCATCAGGGATGAAGTCCGGGCCTCGACGGCGGCGCATCAAGATCTCGGCCCCGGCTACGACACAGCCGTGGCCGGGGGCCTGGTCGAGCGCATCGGCGAAGAAATTGACAAGCGGGTCGACGCGCGGCTGTCCGGCCAGATGCCGTACCAGGGACCGCCGCCGCGCCCGCGCCTGCGCCGCGAGCCGGCGCCCGGCCGGATCGGGTTGGGCGCCGTGGTGCTGGGCCTTGGCTCGATGGGGATGGCCATCGGGGCCACGGCGGCAGTGCTCCATCCGGGCGATTCCCCCGGCCAGGTCAGCGGCGGCGCGGCCGTACTGATCGCGCTGATCTGGATCGTGATCGGGGTCGTCAACGTCGCCTACGCCCGGTACCGACTGTTATGTGCCGCTTATTTGTGGCGATCCCCGGCAGGCTGTAGCGTGCGCTCATGAGCAGCGACCACGAGGCGGAGATCCGCGCTTCCGTGGCCGCGCACGCCGATCTTGGTCCTGGCTATGACGACGCCGTGGCCGAGGGGCTGGTCGAGCGCATCGGGGCGGAAATCGACAAACGGATAGACGCGCGGCTCGGGCAGTTCGGGGCTCCGGGGTTTCCTGGGTACCAGGAGCCTGGTGTCCCGAGCGGGGCCGTGGCTCCGCCTGGGTCTGCTGTGCCTGGGTCTGCTGTGCCTGCCGGTCCGATTGGTCCCGCTGGTTCCGTTGGTCCTGCTGGTCCTGCTGGTCCGCTGGGGCCGACCGCGGCGGGGTATCAGGGCTACCAGGCGCCGGTCGGGTATCAGGGATATCAGGGGTACCAAGGCTACATAGGGCCCATGCTGCCTCCCGGGTATCAGATGGGGCCGCCACCGGTCCGGCCGTCTTCGGTCGGCCAGCGCAACGTGGCGACCACGATCACCGCGCTCGGGTCGATGGCCCTCGGCGTCGGGGCCACGGCGATCGTGTCGCACGCGGGCAATTCCGGGGCGCAGGCGTTCATGGTCCTGCTCATCTGGGCCGCCATCGCGATCGTCAACGTCGCCTACGCGCGGCGCCACTGACTCGCTACTTCCGGAGCGGAACGATGTTCGAGAGGTTCACCGACAGGGCGCGGCGGGTGGTCGTCCTGGCGCAAGAAGAAGCCAGGATGCTCGATCACAACTACATCGGCACCGAGCACATCCTGCTCGGCCTCCTCCGCGAGCGCGATGGCATAGCGGCCAAGGCACTTGAGTCGCTGGGGATCAGCCTGGACGCGATGAGGCAGGCGGTGGAGGGCATCATCGGCCGCGGCGCGCAGCCGCTGCCCGCGTCCGGCCACATCCCGTTCACGCCGCGGGCCAAGAAGGTGCTTGAGCTCTCGCTGCGTGAGGCGCTGCAGCTCGGCCACGACTACATCGGCACCGAGCACATCCTGCTCGGCCTCATCCGCGAGGGCGATGGCGTCGCCGCGCAGGTCCTGGTGGATTCCGGCATGGACCTCAACCGGGTCCGGCAGCAGGTCATCGAGCTGCTGCACACGCAGAGCGCAGAAGACAGGCCGTCCGCCGTCGCCTCGCCGGCCGGCGATGACCTGGTGAGCCGGCTGGCTTCCTTCGCCACGCGGCTGAACGCGATCGAGCAGCGGCTCAGGGAGTCGCCGTCTGGCGGGCTCTAGCTCGCGGGCAGGACGGCGCAGAGGAGGCGGTTGTCGCCGCGCTGCCAGAGGGTGCCGACCTCGGCGAAGCCGGCCGCCTTGAGGGCGTCGACGTGGGTGGCGAGCTGGGTCGACTCGGTGCCGTGGTGGCCCGCGTCCACGTGGCGGCGTTCGCGTTCCGCGACGTGATCGGCCAGGGCCGGGTCGGCGGCGGCGGCTTCCCACCAGGCGCCCCAGCTCTCGGGATGCCCGCCGGGGAAGCGCCGCTGGTCCTCACGCTGACGCAGCGCCAGGTCGAGGCGGGCCAGGGTCGGGGATTCCTTGGCGTCGACGGCGAAGTGATCGCCGTCGAGGAGGAGACCGCCGGGGCGGAGAACGGAGGCGAGTTCGGCGTACAGGGCCCGCAGATCCGGCTCGGGCAGCCAGTGCAGCGCGGTGGTGCTCACCACGGCGTCCGGGGCCCTGGTCTTTGGGTTCCTTGGGGTTATTGGGTTCCTTGGGGTTATTGGGTTCCTTGGGGTCAGGCCCAGCTGCGCGGACCAGCCGGGGACGCGCAGGTCCAGGTCGGTGAACCGCAGCCCGGGCACGTCCCGGTAGGCCGCGCGGCCCAGCGTCAGCGACACCGGGTCGGCGTCGATGCCGATGACCGTGGCGCGCGGCAGCCGGCCGAGCAGCCGGACGGCCAGCGAACCAGGGCCGCAGCCGACGTCGAGCACCAGCGGGTCGGGTCGCCCGGTCCCCTCCTCGACCGCGTCGATCAGCGCGGTGAACCTGTCCTCGCGATCCGGCAGCATCTCCTCCTGCTGGCGGTCCCAGCGCTCGATCCAGTCTCGTGCGATGTCACGGTCAAGTTTGGGCACGTCCTGCCTCCTTGGTCAGCCGTTCCCGTTCCGGCCCGGTGTCGTGACGTGCGTCGCGGCAAGCCTCGTGGCTTGCTTGGCCGGCTGGCGGTTACTGGCTAGGCTTCCTTTGACAGTCACAACGCTAAGTGCGGAGATGTAACTGGTCAAGTGAATTTTAACAGTCACATGGATGTCGTGATCAGGGTGGCCGTGGAGCTGGTGAACCTGCTCACTCCCGGCGAGGACCGCGGGCGCCGTTATCTTCCGCCCGAGGGAGACGAACGGACGACGGCCGTCCGCGCCGTGCTGCGCGGAGCCGGCGGCCGAGCGGCGACCTGGGAGGAGGCCGCGGAGCTCTGCTTCGTGGCGGCCGAACTGCGCGGCGTCTTCGAGGCGGTCAGCGCTGACGCCGTGGACGACGCGGCCCGCCAACTCAACGCGCTGCTCATCCGCACCGGCGCCCGGCCCGAACTCGAGCGGCACGACGGGGAGCCCTGGCACCTGCACTTCCACGCCGCCGACACTTCCTTGCCGAACGGCTGGGCAGCGGGCTGCGCCACCGGCCTCGCGGTCGTCCTGGGCGGCGACCTGTACGACCGGCTCGGCGTCTGCACGGCGCCCCGGTGCGACCGGGTCTACGTGGACACCTCACGCAACGGTACCCGGCGGTACTGCTCCACCTCCTGCCAGAACCGGGTCAAAACCGCCGCCTTCCGCGCGCGCCTGTCCTGAGGACAATGGGTGCACACTAGAGGGGTCTGACACGGGGGTTGGCCTGAAACGGGAGTGGCGCTATGTTCGAGCGGTTCACTGACCAGTCGCGACGAGCCGTCGTCCTCGCTCAGGAAGAGGCCAGGCGCCTCAACCACAACTACATCGGCACCGAGCACCTGCTGGTAGGCCTCCAGCACGAGGGACGGGGCGCGGCCGCGAAGGCGCTCAAGGCGATGGACATCACCCTGGACGCCGTGCGGGCAGAGATCGAGACACTGGTCGGCCGGGGTCAGCAACTGCCGTCCGGGCACATCCCGTTCACGCCGCCGGCCAAGAAGTGCCTGGAGCTTTCGTTGCGGGAAGCCTTGCAGCTTGGCGACAACTATATCGGCACCGGGCACCTGCTGCTCGGGCTGATCAGCAAGGATGACTGCGTGGCGGTGCAGATACTCGGCAGGCTCGGTGCCGACCTCGACCAGCTCCGTGCGTGGGTGACCCGGGAGATCCGGGCTCGCCCGGAAGTTCATGCTGCTCCTCAGCTGTACCAGCGCGTTCAGGTGTCCTCTGCGGTCCAGGGCCTGCTGGACACGATCGATGAGCGGCTGAGCGCGATCGAGCGGCACCTCGGCATCGCCTCCAACGAACGCCAGGACACGGGGGGCGGCGGCCCTGAGGCGGATGAGAGTTCGGAGACGGATGAGAGTTCGGAGACGGCTGGTGAGCTCGCTCAATCGCGGGCCGAGGTCGCCCGGCTGCGGGCCTTGCTCCGCGAGCACGACATCGATCCGGACGACCCCGGGGATCCTCGCGCTGTCGCCGGATAGCATCCCGTGGCGGCTGCCCGTCTGCCTCCGTTCAGGGTCGTCCGCTCGGACGGTTGCGGGGCCGCGGCTCGGGCCCGAAAATGTCGTACCCCCCTCGTAATGTGTCGGGCATGAACCCACCACGCAGACGCCGCGCCAACCCCCCGGAAGAGCGGTGCAGGTGCGCGGAGTGTGAGGCGCTGGCCGAGGGCGCCGACCTCGACCCGGAAGCCTGCATGCAGGCCGTCGCCGACGACATCCGCACCGTCGGATGGTCGATCTCCGCCGTCCTCGGCGACGAGATCGCGCCGCCCTGGGCGTACACCGTAGGTCTCTGGCTTAGCCACCAGGGGCCGGAGCTGACCATGTTCGGCCTTCCGGTCGAGCACATGACGGTCATCCTGAACTCGATCGGTGAGCGCGTCGCCAACGGTGCGCTGATCGAGGCCGGAGATCAGATCGATGGCATCTGCCCGTGCTCGCTCGCGGTTCGGCCCGTGCACGCGAGCTGGCGGATGACCAGCATGTTCGCCGTCTCGGACCGCTACCACGGGTATGTCAGGCCGGCTTACCTGCAGGTGGTCTGGCCCGACCGGCGGGACCGCTATCCGGGGGATCCCGGCTTCCAGTTCAAGTACGAGGGCAGGCAGCCGATGCTGTGGCTGCCGCGTGACGACAATCCGCCGGGCGTGTGGACACGGATCGATCAGCTCTGCTGACCAGTTCCCTTAGGCTGCCGGCCTTCCTCTCCTTAGCCGGGTAAAGAAGTTGCTAGTTCGCCGCCCGGCTGGTTAGCGTCGGATAGCCGGCGGGGCAGACCAGACCGGCCAGGCGCCGGCTGGAAAGGCCACGGGCTGCCGGAAAGGACAGGGCCGATGTCACGGGGTGGGCTCCTCCGCCGGTTCCCCGTGGTCGGGATCCGGGACTTCCGGCTGCTGCTCGCCGACCGGCTGATCGCGCCGGCGTCGGTGGGCTTCTCCATGGTCGGCGTCTCGTTCGCGGTGCTCAAGGCCACCAACTCGCCCACCGACCTGTCCTACGTACTCGCCGCCCAGATCGCGCCGTCGCTGGTGTTCGCGCTCATCGGCGGCGTCGCGGCCGACAGGTTCCCGCCACAGCGGGTCATCGTGGCGGCCAACCTGCTCATGGCGGTGGGCGAGGGGACCTTCGGCGTGCTCGTGCTGAGCGGCCGACCGCCCTTGTGGGCGATGATCGGGCTGGAGGCAATCACCGGGACCGGGGTAGCCATCTTCTACCCCGCCTCGCAGGCCCTGCTCCCCCAGCTTGTCCCCCGCGACATGCTGCAGGACGCGAGCGCGATCAGCCGGCTCGCGATGAACACCGGCCAGATGTCAGGCGCGGCCGTCGCCGGACTGCTCGTGGCGGCGGCAGGCGCGGGCTGGGCGCTCGTGCTATGCGGCATCGGCATGATGACCACCGTTCCGCTGCTGCTGTCCATCCGAGGCTCGCGGCTTGATACGAGGCAAGAACCGGCGCCGGCTTCGAGCATGCTCACCGAACTGCGTGAGGGCTGGTCGGAGTTCCGTTCGCACACCTGGCTGTGGGTGATCGTCGCTCAGTTCGGCGTGGTGATGATGGCCTGGTACGGGGCCTTCTCGGTACTCGGCCCCGTGGTGGCAAGGGAGCACCTCGGCGGTCCGGCCGCCTGGGGCGCGATCACCGCCGCCGACGCGTTCGGCCTGATCGCCGGCGGTCTCGTGTCGCTGCGGTTCACACCGCGCCGGCCCATGCTGTTCGTCGTGCTCACCGGAGCCGCGGTCGCCATATCTCCGCTCTCGCTGGCGATGGTCCTGCCGCTGGCCGCCGTGTGCGTCGCGTCGTTCGGCCTCGGCGTGTTCGTAGAGATGATGATGGTGCAGTGGACGGTCACGATGGCGCGGAACATCCCGTCGGACAAGCTGGCCCGGGTCTCGTCCTACGACGTCCTCGGCTCGGTCATGGCGATGCCTGCCGGAGCCCTGATCGCCGGCCCGCTCGGCTCCGCGATCGGAATCTCCCGCGCGCAGTACGCGGCGGCAGCGGTGATCATTGTGGCCTCCGCGCTGGCTCTTATCCCTCGTGACATCCGCACCATACGGAGCAGCGATGCTCCGGTACCCCCGGTGCTCGAGGATCCGGCGGCCAGGCTGGAAGCCGCGCCCCGCTGAATGGCTGCCGAAACGGCGGGGCCCCCGTGGCACCCGCCGTTTCGGCCGTCGGTTTCAGACGTTCTTCTGGTACGAGCGGAACGTCACCACCGACACGGCCACGCACGCCACCGCCAGGACCAGCAGCCCGCCGCAGCGCACCCCGATCGCGCCCCAGTCAGGCTGTGCGGAAACCGCGGTGCGGCCGATCTGAACCACCCAGTTGAGCGGGTTGCGCGACGCGATGGCCTGCATCCAGCCCGGCATCAGCCTGGTCTGCATGAACGCCGAGGACAGGAACATCAGCGGCAGCATGAAGAACGTGTACACGCCGATGATCGCCTCACGGGAGCGCAGCATCATGCCGACCGCGTTGGACAGCGCGCCGAACACCACGCCGACCAGGATCGACGCCGCGACCATCACGGCCACCCCGGCGACCCCGCCGTGGTAACGCGCTCCGCCGGCCAGGCCGAGCGCCACGATGATCAGCGACTGCACGGTCGTGCTGACCGCCTGCTCCACCACGGTGGCGTTCATGATCCCGATCCGGCTGGCCGGCGAGGCGAGGAACCGGTTCAGCGTGCCGCGCTCGATCTCCTCGATCATCGTCATGCCGGACCACATGTTGTTGGACATGGCGTTCATCGCGATCAGGCCGGGCACCAGGTAGTCCAGGTAGGTGCCACCGAAGGCGAAGCCCGGGATGTCGATGACCTTGCGGAACAGCTGCCCGAACAAGAACAGCCATATCACCGGCTGGATGACGCTGAACGACAGCACCCATGGCTGCCTGACCAGGGCATGCATTTTCCTGCCGGTCAGATACCAGGTGTGAGCCAGGGTCGTGCGGAACGGCACGGTGTTGGACTGCGCCGTGCTGAAGTGCGCCGTCGCGGACGGCGCCGAATCGATCTGCATGGTCGTCATCACTTGCTCGCCTCCACAGTTTCGAGCTCATTCGCATGTCCGTCGCGGTCCGGGGTTTCCGACTCGCTGTAGCGGCGCCCGGTGTGCCGCAGATACACGTCGTCAAGCGACGGCCGCGCCACGGCCACCGAAACGGCGTTGATTCCGGCCCGCTGCAGTTCGGCCAGCACCACCGGGACGGCGGCCGCGCCGTCGTCACTGCGGGCGGACACGTCGCGGCCGGCGATAACCACGTCCCGCACCGGCGGCAGGCCCGCCAGCACGCGCCGGACCAGGCTCGCGTCGGCGTCGGCGGGAAGTTCGACGTGCACGGCATCGCCGTGCAGTTCGCCCTTGAGCTCGTCGGGTGTTCCCGAGGTGACGACCCGGCCGCGGTCCACGATCGCCAGGCGGCTCGCCAGCCGGTCCGCTTCCTCCAGGTAGTGCGTGGTCAGCAGCACGGTCAGGCCCTCGCTGGACGCCAGCCGCGCTATCTCCTGCCACATGGCGGCCCTGGACTCCGGGTCCAGGCCCGTCGTCGGCTCGTCAAGGAACAGCACCGCGGGCCGGTGCATCAGCCCGAGCGCCACGTCCAGGCGGCGCTGCATGCCGCCCGAGTACGTCTTGACCAGCCGCCCGGCCGCCTCGGTCAGCCCGAAGTGCCCGAGCAGTTCGTCCGCGCGAGCCCGCACGGCGCCGCCGCGCAGCCCGTACAGCCGGCCCTGCAGGATCAGGTTCTCCCGGCCCGTGGCGGTCGGGTCGGCGCCGGAACGCTGCGCCACGACGCCGATCACGTGCCGGACCTGGCCCGGCCGGGTGAGCACGTCGATGCCCTCGACGCGGGCCGTGCCGCCGTCCGGCCTGGCCAGCGAGGTGAGGATCTTGACGGCGGTGGTCTTGCCCGCGCCGTTCGGGCCGAGCAGACCGTAGATCATGCCGCGCGGGACGCCGATGTCCAGCCCGTCCAGCGCCCGGATGCCGTGCTTGTTGCCGCGCACGGCGTAGGTCTTGACTAGGTGATGCGCCTCGATGGCACAGTCGGTAGTACTCACGGATAACTCCTCTGGCTCTGTCGGCCCGGGGACAACCCCCGAACCCGCGATGGATCGCGACGATCCAGCCCCGCGAGGAGAAACCCGGCTACTCTTGCTGGTGGGACCTCGGGTTCCGCGTGCTCGCGGGATCGATTTGAGGTTGACGGCCCCGGCCGCTGGTGTTGCCGCACCAGGCCGGGGTCGTTTTTGCTTTAGCTGTCTGGCGTCCCCTCCTCTTGCAATTCGGCCAGCGCGAGGACTTCGTCCGGTAGCTGTCCGGTTTCGTGGTAGCGCCGCCAGGCAGTCAGGCCGGGGAACGTGCCGTCGGTGAACTCCTTCAGCAGCCCCCGCACCCACTCCGCCTCGGCCCGGCGCAGCGCCAGGTAATACTCCGCCTCGATCAGGAACAGCCGGGGCACCTGAGTGGTCAACGCATCCAGCCCCGCCTGGTGCTGGGCGTTGGCCGCCTCCAGCGCGTCTAGCCGCTGCTGTAGCAGGTCAGCCAGTTCGTCCGGCGGCAAGACGGCGCTCTCGCCGAGGGCCGCCTCGAACCTGGTGTACTCCCGCTCCGGCACGCCGAGCAGTTCACGCAGCCAGTCCTTCAGCTCGGCACGTCCCGCGTCGGTGATCTGATACGTGGTCCGCTCCGGCTGCCTGCCCTCCCTGGCGACCTCCAGGGCCTCGATAAAGCCGTACTTCTCCAGGTTCTGCACAACCGTGTAGAGAGAACCCCAGTTGATCTTGATTGCCTGGTCCTTGCCCCGCTGACGCAGGGCCGCGGCCATCTCGTACGGGTACATCGGCCGCTCCATCAGCAACGTGAGCAGCGACAATGCCAGCAGGTTGCTGATCTTCCGCCGCTTTGCCAATCCCGTACCACTTCGCATCCGAGTCTTCGTTACCGAGGACTCGCTCTCAAGTACTCGTAGACGAGTATAAGCACACTGCCGCTCCGTCCGCAAACCCAAAATCAAGATCTTTTACCCGAACGGTCCGCGGTGACAGCCAACCAGGACGCGACCCCGCCCTGCGCCCGGGAAGCTCGTCCAGTTCGCAGCACCACGGACTATGCTCCCCCGGCGCAGCCGTTACTGAAGGTGGGCGTGAGCACGATCGGCGGCGCGATCCCGTTATCGTGGGCGGCCACTGCCCCGATCGGGGCAGTAGAGGTTAGCCGAAGAAGATTTCGGCTTCGGCGTAGCGCTGGGGCGGGACCAGCTTGAGCTGACTGGTGGCTTCGGCGAGCGGTACGCGGATGATATCGGTGCCGCGCAGCGCCACCATTATGCCGAACGCCTCGTCGTGCACCGCCTGGACCGCGTGCACGCCGAACCTGGTGGCCAGGACCCGGTCGAACGCCGTGGGTGTACCGCCGCGCTGGATGTGGCCGAGCACCGTGCAGCGGGCCTCCTTGCCGGTCCGCTTCTCGATCTCGTCGGCCAGCATCTGCCCCACGCCGCCCAGCCGCACGTGGCCGAACGAGTCGAGCTGCTCGTTGGTGACCGCGAGTTCCTCGCTCACCGGGTGGGCCCCCTCGGCGACCACCACGATCGGCGCATACCTGGTCTGGAACCGGTGCTGCACGTAAGCGACGACCCGCTCGATGTCGAACGGCCGCTCCGGGATGAGGATGACGTTCGCACCGCCCGCAAGCCCCGCGTGCAGCGCGATCCACCCGGCGTGCCGACCCATCACCTCGACGATCAGCACCCGGTGGTGGCTTTCCGCCGTGGTGTGCAGCCGGTCGATGGCCTCCATGGCGATGTTCACGGCCGTGTCGAAGCCGAAGGTGTAGTCGGTGGCGCCGAGGTCGTTGTCGATCGTCTTCGGCACCCCGACGACAGCGACCCCTTGCTCGCCCAGGCGGGTGGCCACGCCGAGCGTGTCCTCGCCGCCGATCACGATCAGTGCGTCGACGCCTAGCCCAGCGAGGTTGTCCTTGATCCGCTCGATGCCGTTGCGGCCGCCGGTGCCCGAGCTCTTCAGCGGGTTGGTGCGAGACGACCCGAGGATCGTGCCGCCACGCGGCAGGATGCCGCGCACCGCCTGCACGTCCAGAGGCACGGTGTCGCCCTCGAGCGGCCCTCGCCACCCGTCGCGGAACCCGACGAATTCGAGGCCGTACTCCTGCACGCCCTTGCGGACCACGGCGCGGATAACTGCATTCAAGCCGGGGCAGTCGCCGCCGCCGGTGAGGACTCCCACTCGCATGGCACTTACCATAGTGGGCCAGAGGCCCTGCGCGGATGGCTGCGGCACGACCTGAGGAAAAACTTAGTCGCGACGGCCGCTGTCATCGCCGCCATTGCCGGTCTCGCCGCCGGCCGCCAGCTCGGCCTTGGCCCGGCGGGCGTCGATGTCGACGTACTCCTGGCCGGAAAGCTTCGCGATCGCCTGCATGATCTCGTCAGTGATCTTCCGCAGCAGCTGGCCGTCAGCCTCCTGGCCGTGGTAGCGGGAGAAGTCCAGCGGCTCGCCGAACCGTACGCCCGGCCGGAACTTCGTGTTCGGCCAGTTGGTGCCCGGAGGCTGGAACTCGAACGTGTCGATCATCGCGCACGGGACCACCGGAGTGCCCGATTCGATGGCGAGCCTGGCCACGCCCGTCTTGCCCCGGTACAGGCGGCCATCCGGGCTCCGGGTGCCTTCCGGGTAGATGCCGAGCACGTGCCCGGCCGCTAGGACGCTCAAGCCGGTCCTGATGGCCTGCTCGCTCGCCGGTCCCCCGGCCCGGTCAAGGGGAATCTGGCCGACTCCGGTGAAGAAGGCCTTGCTGATCAGCCCCTTCAAGCCGCGTCCCGTGAAGTACTCCGACTTAGCCAGGAAGATCACCTTCCGCGGCACCGGCAGCGGCCCGAAGAAGTGATCGGAGAACGACAGGTGATTGCTCGCGAGGATGACCGGGCCTCGCCGGGGAACGTTCTTGACCCCCCACGCGCGGGGCCGGAAGACGATCTTCAGCGTCAGCCCGAGCGTGTACTTCGTCAGCCAGTAGAACACGGTCACATCGTCCCACGCCCCGGGGCTATTCCACAGCGTCTGTGCCTGGGGGCGGATGCGCTACGCCTCACGGGCATGCGACGATGCCTGCATGTCACCAGTGCTTTCGGGCGCATTGCTGCCGGGCGCGGAGCCGTTCGAGGCCGCGGGTGGTCCGGTTGGCGTGCTGCTGTGCCACGGCTTCACCGGCAGCCCGCAGACGCTGCGCGGCTGGGCGGACTACCTGGCCGCCCACGGCCTCACGGTCAGCCTGCCGAGGCTGCCCGGGCACGGCACCACCTGGCAGGACCTGGCCCGGACCGGCGGCGACGACTGGTACGCCGAAGTAGACGCCGCGTTCGGCAAGCTGGCGAGCCGGTGCGAGCAGACCTTCGTGTTCGGCCTTTCCATGGGCGGCTGCCTCGCGTTGCGCCTGGCCGAAACCCACGGCAACGCGGTGCGCGGTCTGGTGCTCGTCAACCCGTCGCTGGCCCCGGACACCAAGTTGTTCCTGCTCGCCCCGGTGCTCAAGCACGTGCTGCGATCGCTGCCCGGCATCGCCAGCGACATCAAGAAACCAGGCGGGCATGAGGTCGGCTATGACCGGGTGCCGGTTCGGGCCGCGGCCACGCTGCCGAAGCTCTGGGGCGTAACGGTCAAGCACCTCGGTGACGTCACCCAGCCGGTGCTCGTCTACCGCAGCAACACCGACAACGTCGTCGGGCCCGCGAGCATGCGCGCGCTGCTGGCCGGGCTGCCCGGCGGCCAGGTGACCGTGCGCGAATGCGCCGACAGCTATCATGTCGCGACGCTCGACAACGACGCCGGGGCCATCTTCGAGGGCAGCCTGAAGTTCATCCAGGATCACGCAGGGTAGCCACGCAGCCCGGCTCATCGCACCGGTGATCCGGCCGTGACACGGCGCAATATCACTCTTACATAGAGACAGTCCCATATGGTCGACGCGCGGTTTGCGACCCGCTAACTTGGGAGATGTGGAACCTCCCGCTCCGTCGCCCGAGATGGTTAACGCCTCACGCAGGCACCTGACCGAGCGCTACGCGTCCGGCGTGGATCTGTTGCTGTGGGAAACGGAAAAGCGCCTCATCCCGGATCTGGAGGCGATCAAGTCGGTGACCGAGGCGGCGGCCTCGGGACAAGCCGAGGGGTTGGACGTGGGGGCCGCCCTCGTCTTGGTGCAGGCGGCTCGCCTGGGCCTGGACCGCCTCGAAGCTGAGCTCTTCGAAGCCGCACACGCCATGGGCATGCCGCCAGAGGCGATCGCCGCGGTGCTCGAACTGCCGGATGCCGCGGCCGCGGCCAAACGGCAACGGTGGCTTGAGAGCCGGCAAGCGCTGCCGTACGCCGGCGAGCAACTGCCTTAAATACGCCTTGGGCTTAATCCTTCTGGGTTGGGCCAACAAGCACGCGTGCTCCTGAGATTTACCCTCCCGGCATCGGACCAGGGGCGACTATCGTGGAGACACGCTTCGATTCGGACATCGGTGGGGACGTGCCGGACTGGGATAACACGGAGAGCAGAGAGAGCGACGAGGACGCGGCGTGGCGTGATCTGGTCGCCAGGTTCGAGCAGCCCACGACCGCGACGGAGCCGGTTCCCTGGCCCGAGCGTGAAAACGTGCCGGGCAGATTCGGGGCCGGGGAAGCTCAAGGCGCGGGTGGGACACCTGCGTCCGAGGGGCGAGGGGCGGACGGTACCAAGGGGACGCGCGGGACTCGCGCGGGCGGGGATCCGCACGGATCGGGTGACAGCGAGGGCTCGCACGGCGCACGTCGGGACGAGGACCTCCGCGAACCTGAAGACCTGCGGAAGACAGGCCGAGACCCGGACGCGGGCGAGGAACACGGGGCGGGCGACGCAGGGGACGCGGGCGAGGCCGAGAGGGCATGGGGGGCTGACGGGGTGCGCGGGGCTGACGGGGTGCGCGGGGCGCGCGGGGTTGAGGGGATGCGCGGGTTTGACCATGAGGGGGTGCGGGGAGCTTTTGACGCGGACGGGCTGCCAGGAACATATGAACCGGATGTGATACAGGCCGCTCGGCGAGAGCGGCGAACATCCGCGCGCGGGACACGGGCACGCAAGATCCGGGCCCGCAAGGCACCGCCCCGGCCCGGGCCGGCGGACGATGAAGAGCACTACATCCCGCCCGCGCCGCCGCCGCTGCCCAAGCTGGACCCCCTCGCCAAGGGCGCCTGGGCGGCGCTGTTCGGGGGGCCGGGTTACCTGATCGTCGCCACCATGGCGGGCTGGCCGGTGCCGGGGATCGCCGCGTTCTGCGCGGTGGCCGCGTTCGTGACCGGGTTCGCCATACTCGTGCTCCGGATGACCGAGCCTGGCCCGGGCGGCCCAGACGACGGTGACGACGGTGCCGTGGTCTAAGGAGCCATGGTCTGAGAGGCCGTGGTCTGAGCAGCCGTCGTCGGAAGAGCCGTGGCCTGAGCAGCCGTCGTCGGAAGAGCCGTGGCCTGAGCAGCCGTCGTCTGGCTGGCCGGGCTTGCCTGACTGCTCACCCGGGCCAGGTCGGCGGCACCGACGATCCCCGCGTCCTCGCCGAGCTGCGCGACCTTGATCTCGGCGAACGGCCGGTGGCCGCGCCCGGTCAGCGCGCGCTCGAAGGCGGCCCGCGCGGGATCAATCAGCAGGTCGCCCGCCTCAGACACGCCGCCGCCGATCACGAAACAGGCCGGATCGAGGATCGCCGCCAGGTCGGCCAGCCCCTGGCCAAGCCAGCCGCCCGCGGTCTGGAAACAGCGCAGCGCGACCGGATCACCCTCGTTCGCAGCCTGGGTGATCACCGGGCCGGAAATGCCCTCGGGCACTCCCCCGCCGAGCTGCAGCAGCCGGATGGCGCCTTCCGGGGTGCGCCTGGCGAACTCGCGGGCCTCGGCGACCAGGGCGTTGCCGCTACAGTACTGCTCCCAGCAGCCCCGGTTCCCGCAGCCGCACAGCCGCCCGTCGGGCACCACGCGGACGTGGCCGGGCTCGCCTGCCATTCCCCAGCGGCCGCGGTAGAGCTCCCCGCCGATGATGATGGCGGCCCCGATGCCAGTGCCCACCGCCACCAGCATCACGTCCCGGTACCCGCGCGCGGCGCCGAACCGCGCCTCGGCCCAGGCCGAGGCGTTCGCGTCGTTCTCCACTACCACCTCGCGCCCGAGGCGCTCCTCCACCCGCTCCTTGAGCGGCTCGTCGCGCCAGGCCAGGTTGGGGGCGAACAGCATGGTCGCCTGGGCGCTGTCGACGAACCCGGCGGCACCGAGCCCGATGGCCGTGACCGGGCCACTGGCGACCCGGCGACTGGCGAGGAGTTCGGCCACCACGTCGGCGATGGCCTGCTCCGTCTGCCGCGGGCTGGCCGCCGGGGTCGATCTCTTCAGCTTGGCGATGATCCGGCCGTCTTCGTCGACAACCCCCGCCGCGACTTTGGTGCCACCGACATCAACGCCGATGGCAAGCGTCATTGACCGGTTTCCCCGCGGTCTGACGCACCGGTCCGGGGGGGCGACGCGCCAGGCCGTTCGGCTGAATGATTTTGATCTTGGGTTTTCATGACCTGCTCGAAGGCGGAGAAGGCATCCTGGACCACGGACGCCAGCACCCCGCCCGCGTCGGCCAGCCGCGCGCCGAGACCCCCCGCGCCGCCCATGCGGGCCGCCCGGGCCGCCTGGCAGACCGGGCACCACTGGCACTCCGGCGGCTCGTTGGGCGGCGGCTCGTTGGTGGCCGCGTCCCACACGTCGCCGCTGTCACGCCGTTCGGCGCCGAGCGTCCGCTTCACCTGGTCGGCGACCTGGTTCGCCATGCTGCGCGCGCCGGCCTTCATCAGCCAGCGCTGGAAGTCGGCGACGGGGTCGCCGCCCTTGGACTGGCCGCGCCCGCTGCCCGCCTGGTTACGGTTGCCTGCCTGGCCGTTGGTCCTCGTCTGACCGCTGCTTTGCGGCGGGCCACTGCTTTGCGGCGGGCCACTGCTTTCTGGCCGGCCTTCGCCTCGGGATTCCGACACCTAACGCCTCCTACCCATGATGGTACCCGCTACCACTGCAGGACAAATGGGGCGCCAGTGGCGCGGAAATGTCCCACGTTCAGGCATTCCGTGACGCCGACCCTCGTCCTGCGGGCCAGTGGCTGGTGGACGTGCCCGAAGATCGAGTACCTCGGCCGGGTGGACTTAATCGCGTCGAGCAGCGCCGTGCTGCCTTTCTCCATACGCCGGGCCACGGTGTCGTAGAGAAGTTCGGGGACAGCGGGCGGGATGTGCGTGCACAGCACGTCCACCTCGCCGACCGCCTCGATCTTGGCCCGGAACTCCTCCTCGCTCATCTCGTTCGGCGTCCGGTAGACCGATTTCAGGCCACCGCCGACGAAACCGAAGGTCCATCCATCCAGCTCGACCGTGCCGCCGTCCAGGACGCGATGTCCGGGTTTGAGATACCTATCCCACATTCTAGGGACGTCCACGTTGCCGTAGGTCAGGTACGCGGGTTCGGGGAGGGCGCCGAACAGCTCGGCGTACTGCCTGGCCATCGCCGCCTCGAACAGAGTGCTCCGGCTCTCGGGCCGGTCCGCGAGCAGGTGGGCCGAGAACTCCCTGGCCTCGTCGAACTTCTTCGCGGTGCGCAGCTCGACGTACTTACTCGCCGCCTGCTGGCCGAACAAGTCGGCGAAGATGCCCTGGCCGTGGTCGGCGTAGTCGAGGAACAGGAGCAGGTCGCCCAGGCAGATCAGCGCGTCGGCGCCGTCGGCCGCCCGGGCCAGCGCATCCGTGCGGCCGTGTACGTCGCTCACCACGTGGACTCGCATGTCACCACGGTAAGCCGGCCGGGCGGCAAGATCGTAACCAGGAAAAGACTGGCAGGCCCTCTAAGCTGATACTGCCAAGTAGCTACCTCACTGGAGAGATGCCGTGCGCGAATTCAGCCTTCCGGCCCTGGCCGAGATCCCCGCGACCGCGAATCTCGCCAGCGCCGTCTTCCGCCGGGCCGCGGAACAGCCGCAGGCGGTGGTGCTGCGTCGTCCCGGCGCCCCGGGGGTCCCTGAGGGCTCTTCGGGCTCTTGGGTCTGGGCCGATGTGACCGCGAGCCAGTTCAAGGACGAGGTCGTCGCGCTGGCCAAGGGGCTGGTCGCGGCGGGCATCGAAGCCGGGGACCGGGTCGCGCTGATGTCGCGCACCCGGTACGAGTGGACGCTGATCGACTACGCCATCTGGACCGCGGGCGCGGTGACAGTGCCGGTCTACGAGACCTCCTCCGCCGAGCAGGCCGAATGGATCCTCAGCGATTCCGGCGCGCGGGCCTGCTTCGTCGAGACGGCCGGCCACGAGGACACGATCGGCAGCTTCCGGGACCGGGTCCCGGCGCTTGAGCACCTCTGGCGGATCGAACCCGGCGCCGCGCTGGACGCGCTGCGCGCGGCGCGCGCGGACGTCAGCGATGAGGTCATCACCGAGCGCGCCACCGCGGCCAAGGCAACCGACCTGGCCACGATCATCTACACTTCGGGCACCACCGGGCGGCCCAAGGGCTGCGAGCTGACCCACGAGAACCTGCTCGCCGATGTGCGCAACGCCTTCCTCGGGCCGCTGACCATCATGACCGCGGCCGACAACCCGGGCACCCTGCTGTTCCTGCCGCTCGCGCACGTCTTCGCCCGGATCATCGAGGTGGGCTGCATCGAGGGCGGCATCGTGCTCGGGCACTGCGGGGACCTGAACGCGCTGCTGCCCGCACTGGCCTCGTTCCGGCCCACGTTCATCCTGGCGGTGCCGAGGGTGTTCGAGAAGGTGTACAACGGCGCCGAGCAGAAGGCGGTCAGCGAGAAGAAGGGTGCGATCTTCGGCCGCGCGGCCCAGGTCGCGATCGCGTACAGCCGGGCGCTTGACGCTCCGGGCGGTCGGCCGCCGTTCGGGCTGCGGATCCAGCACGCACTGTTCGACCGGCTGGTCTATGGCAAGCTGCGGGCCGCGCTCGGCGGCCGGGCGCAGTACGCCGTCTCCGGCGGCGCCGCGCTCAACGAACGGCTCGGCCACTTCTTCCGCGGCGTCGGCGTCACCGTGCTCGAGGGGTGGGGCCTGACCGAGACGACCGCCGCGGCCACCGTCAACCGGCCGGACCGGAACAAGATCGGCACCGTCGGGCTGCCACTGCCCGGCGTCGCGATCAAGATCGACGAGGACGGCGAGATCCTGATCAGCGGTAAGAGCGTCTCCCCTGGCTACTGGCACAACGAGGCGGCCACCAAGGAGGCCTTCACCGAGGACGGCTGGTTCCGCACCGGCGACGTCGGAGAGCTTGACGAGGAAGGCTTCCTGAGCATCACCGGGCGGAAGAAGGAGATGATCGTCACCGCCGGCGGCAAGAACGTGGCGCCCGCGGTGCTCGAGGACCGGCTCCGCAGCCACGCCCTGATCAGCCAGTGCATGGTGGTCGGGGACGGCAAGCCGTTCATCGCCGCGCTGATCACGCTGGACCCCGAGGCGCTCGGGCCGTGGAAGGAACAGCACGGCAAGCCGGCCGACGCCACCGTCGCGTCGCTGCGGGAGGACCCGGATCTCGTCGCCGCCGTGCAGGCCGCCGTGGACGACGCCAACCAGGCGGTCTCCCGGGCGGAGTCCATCAGGAAGTTCCGGATCCTCGACGGCGACTTCACCCAGGAGAGCGGCCAGCTCACCGTCAAGCTCGGGATTCGCCGGAGCGTGCTCCTCAAGGACCTCGCCGCCGATATCGATGCGCTGTACTCCTGAGGCTGTGATCCTGAGGTTGCCGAACTCGGTGTCAGGCGACGAGCCGGCCGCGCGGCCGCTGGGCGGCGGTCGGCTCGTGCAGCAGCCCGCTCGAGGTCCTGAACAAGAATTCGGCGTACGTGTCGGGCGCCTTGTCCTGGCGGTCCGTCAGGTAGCTGTCGGGGCTCGTCCTGATCGCGAAGGCCCGGCGCTGGGCGTAGTTGCACTCGTCGACGACAGCGGCGATGCGCCGGGCGGTCCGGGCTAGCGGAGACCGGGCCAGCGCGGAGGTCAGCCGGGCCAGCGCCGTGGTGTGCCGTGTCATGATCGTCGTTCCTCCTCGATGGTCCGGCCGTCACGTCGGCCGTTCACTATCAAGTTTCGTGCTAAGGCCCCCCGGACCGCGTCGGAGGAAATGCCTATCTTGCCTGCTTAGAGGGGCCTTAGACAGGTCCGAGCCGGTCTTAGGCGCAGGCGTGGGCCTTAGCTGTGGGCCTTAGCTGTGGGCCTTGGCTGTGGGCCTTGGCTGTGGGCCTTGGCTGGAATCAGACCCTCAAGAACCGGTCAAGATCGCGGACAGGCGGGCGGCGGAGAGCTCCTCGCGCCACTCCCGGTCCACCCACGCCAGGCCCTTCTGCCCCATGGCCCTGGCCTTCGCGGGATCGCAGAGCAACCCGTTGATACACGCCGCGACGCCGGGCACGTCGTTGACGACGTAGCCGGTCTCGCCGTCGAGTATGGCGTCCGGGGCCCCGCCCGAGTCACCGCCGATCACCGCCAGGCCGGTGGCCGACGCCTCCAGGTAGACGATGCCGAGACCCTCGACGTCCAGCCCGGCCCGGCGAGTGCGGCAGGGCATCGCGAACACGTTCGCCGCGTCATAGTAGCCGGGGAGTTCGGGCCACGGGACCGGTCCGGTGAAGACGACGTCGTCGCTGACGCCGAGGCGCTGGGCCAGGCGCTTGAGCCTGGGTGCGTAGGGGCCATCGCCGACGAGCAGCAGCGCCGCGTCGCTGACCTGCGCTTTTATCTGCGGCCAGGCCCTGATCAGGGTGTCCTGGCCCTTGCGCGGAACCATCCTGGACACGCAGACCACCACCGGCCGGCTCGTCAGTCCCAGCCGTTCCCGGACCGGGGCGCCGCCCGCGCCGGGACGGAAGAATGTCACGTCCACGCCGGGCGCCAGCCGGACCATCCGGCTCGCGGCCTTCGGCGAAAGCGCGCGGGCCAGCCGCACCCGGAAGTACTCGCCCAGGTACGTCACCACGTCCACCTCGTCGCCGATGCGGCGCAGCAGGGTGCGGGCGCCGGGCAGCGCGGCCCAGCCCGCCTCGTGACCGTGCGTGAGCGCGACCGCCCTGGTCACCCCCGCCTTACGCAGTGCGGGCGTGATGAGGCCAAGCGGCGCCGCCGCGCCGAAAAGGACGGTGTCGCAGCCGTGTTTCCGGGCGATGGCCACGGCGCGGCGCGAGACGCCGGGCACCGGCAGCATCAGCGAGGTCGGGTGCCTGATGACCGGGAAGGGCTGCCGCGCGTCGAATTCCGCCGCGCCCTTCCAGGCCGGCGCGTAGACGGTAACCGTGCCCTCGGGCAGCCCGGTGGCCAGCGCGTGCACGAACGACTGGATGCCGCCGCGACGGGGCGGGAAGTCGTTGGTGACGATCAGCGTGCTAGGCACCGGATGAGTGTATAGGTGGCCGGTCCTGGGCCTAGTTACCCGGCGGGGCGGGCGGTGCTCCGGTGCTCGTGCCCGCGATGGCATCGGCCAGGCGTTCGGCCTTCTTCTTCTCGTGCTCGCCGTAGACCAGCGTCCAGATGGACAGGGACACCGCGAAGACGTAGGGCACCACCTTGGAGAAGATCAGGGCCGATGACGTCAAGCCGCCGGTCGACCAGGACGCCGATGGCGATGCCCAGGGCCGGGAGCACGCCGCTGATCACTAGCGACGCCACGGCGCCCGTCCCGGCCGAGCGCAGCAGGGCGAAGGCAAGCAGCGGCCCGCCGAGATCGAAGACGAGGATCATCACCACCTGGCGCATGCGGCTGAGCGGCAAGTGCGGGCGGTGCGGGCGGCCGGCTGGCCGATGGTGATCACGGGGTGCCGGGTCAGGGAGACTTCCGGGCTGCCCGTCATCGTCCACGCGATAAGGCTAGGCAACCGGTGGCGGTACTGGGTCCGGCGGGGCACTACTACGAGGACCACGGCCGTTTCAAGATCGTTAAATGCCCCGTCGGCCTTGTCAGGCGGCGGCCAGCCGCGGCGTGAAGGCTGCCCAGGTCCGGCCGGAGTCGGTGGTCAGGTACATGGCGGGCGGTGATGATCCCTTCGCATCGGCGCCGAGGGCCCAGGCGAACCCGGTCCGCGCGCTGACGAAGTCGAAATTGGTCCCGAGCTGGGTGAAGGAGCGGCCCTGCGGGACCGCCGTCCAGGTCCGGCCGCCGTTTGCCGTGGTGTAGAACACGTGCCCGATGACTCCCTGCGGGCCGGCGGAGACGAGCATGCCGCTGAGCGGGCTGAAGAACTGGATCCGCGGGTCCTCCCCGGCGCCTGACGGCAGCGGTTCACTCCGCCAGGTCACCCCGAGATCCTGGCTGACCAGGAAATACGGTGCCCCGG